>Ga0310122_10001452_pt1 | contig 15106 bp, 6 predicted proteins | sample CB6_Bottom_1051__FD_203503 | JGI IMG/M metagenome (GOLD analysis project Ga0310122, IMG submission 203503) | Marine microbial communities from Western Arctic Ocean, Canada - CB6_Bottom_1051 | ecosystem: Environmental > Aquatic > Marine > Oceanic | place: Canada: Western Arctic Ocean | collected...
GCCGCCGGCGGCCCCTTGGGAGGTGTTGCGGGCTCAATAGTCGGAAAGAAGGCTGTTGGCAAGTTGATGAGCAAGGATGGTCCAATCGTCTCCGAAAACGCTCCAGAAGCGGTCGGTGCATACCCCCACGCCCGCCGTGTCGGCAGTCTCATCTTCGTATCCGGAATCGGTCCCCGGCACCCAGAAACCAACGAAATCCAAGGCGGACCCATCTGTGACGAAAACGGAATTCCGCTCGACTACGACATCCGCGCTCAGACCCGCGCCGTCATCGAGAACATTGAGGCAATTCTGGATGAGGTGGACTGCAGCCTCAAGAACGTCGTCGACTGCCTCGTCTTCCTAGTCGACATGGAACGTGACTTCGAGGGATTCAACGAAGTTTATGGGGAATACTTCGAATCAATCATGGCTTCCCGAACCACCGTCGCGGTCTCAGCCCTACCTACTGCAATCGCAGTCGAGTTCAAGGTCATCGCCAAGGCGTGAGCAGTTCACGCCATCTCATCCTCTCAGACGCCCTTTGTGGAAGCTGAATCACCATTTCTAGCAGACGCTCCCGCCTCTGGAGAATATCTGTGAACGGTGCCTACGGCACCGACTGTCGGTGATAACCTCTAATGGACGACTTGGGCAGCCAAGGCCATGGTGACTTTGCCGACACTTCAGGGGACCCCATTTGAATCACTGATGCTGGTGCTTCTCGCATCATTTCTAGTCCCAATTCTACTGTCCCGCTGGCAGCGAGTGAAAGTTCCCTTGGTCGTTGGCGAGATTCTTGCCGGAATCATCCTCGGACCTAGCCTTCTCGGCATCATAGATGGGCAGGGTGAGGTCTTCGACTTCCTACGCGAATTCGGACTCGCCTACCTGATGTTCATCGCTGGGATGGAAATCGACTTCAACATGATAGGCAAGATTTCCAAGGCAGCTGAGAAGGCTCATGCCAAGGTCACCTCCCATCCGGTGTTCCTAGCGGCCACCTCCTTCCTTCTGACGATCCTGCTCTCCGTCGCAATCTCCCGAGAACTGGCCACTCGAGGGCTGGTCGAGAATGAGTGGATGGTCGCCCTAATCCTCTCAACGACCTCACTTGGAGTGGTTCTACCGGTACTCAAGGAGAGGGAGTTGTCTGAGACTCGATTCGGCCAGACCGTGTTGATATCGGCCCTTTTTGCCGACTTCGCCACCATGCTCCTCATCTCACTGCTAGCCACCTATCTCGTTAGCGGCCTGAATGTGGAGATGCTGTTGGTCTTCCTACTCTTCCTCGCCTTCTCCATGCTCTACAGAACCGGCCGGCTCATCAAACACAGCAGCCGACTCGGGCACCTCATCGAGGAGCTTTCACACGCCACTGCCCAGATCAAGTTGCGCGCCTCACTCGCCCTGCTCGTCGGCTTCATCGTGCTGGCACAGATACTCAACGCTGAGATGATTCTCGGCGCCTTCATCGCTGGTGTGGTCGTCTCGATGCTCACCACCTCGCAAGAACGCAAGGTGGAGAAGGACCTGGAGGCGTTCGGCTTCTCCTTCTTCATCCCCATCTTCTTCATTCTCGTGGGAGTCGGCTTCGACATCAGGGAGCTCACATCCTCCAACGAGGCGCTGTTGCTGGTACCCGTTCTTCTCATTGCGGCGATGGTCGTGAAGTTCGTCCCGACGCTGATCTTCCGCATCTCATTCACCTGGAGAGAGACCTTCGCAGCGGGCTCACTGCTCTCGGCTAGACTCTCACTCATCATCGCCGCCTCGCTAATCGCCCTCGACTTGGAAATCATCACCGCGGCAGTCAACTCAGCCATCATCCTGGTCGCCATCATCACCGTCACCTTCGCGCCGTTGCTGTTCTCCCACCTGATGCCACCAAATGGGAGCGAAGAGGAGTGAATCGGGAAGCAGACCGGCAAGTCAGACAGGATGGAAAGTGAAAGTGGACGAAAAACAGCGTGACGCAGTCGCCCTCATCCTCGCAGCGCCAGCTGCCTCAGTAGCACTGTTCACCTCCACCCTGTTCGGTGGGCTGCTCGGCACCGCAGTGTGGATTGGCGGCAAGGTGTGGCAAATCGGCCTGCCCGCCTTCTGGCACCTGAAGGTGGAAGGTAAGGAGCGCTCCCTGTCACCAGCCCTGCAGGGTGGCCTTCGCGAGGGGGCGTTGCTCGGAGTCGGTATGAGCGCGGTGATGTTCGTCGCCTGGTGGCTAGCCCGGGGGGAACTCGACTCGGAACAGATTCGTGGCTTCGTGGAACCCTTCGGTCTTCTGAATCCATGGCTCTACTTCGCTGCCTTCTGCTATTGGGTGCTATTCAACTCGGTGATGGAAGAGTACCTATTCCGTTGGTTCATCTTTGAGAAGTTCGAGAGTTTCGTAAGCGGCAGAGTCGCAGTCGTCCTCGCCGCGCTCGTCTTCACTGCCCACCATCTATTCGGAATGTGGTCGATGTTCCCTCTGTGGGCGGCCCTGCTCGGCTCCTTAGGCGTGTTCTGCGGTGGCGTCATCTGGTCAGGGCTCTACCTCCGCTACCGCAGCATATGGCCCGGCTACCTCTCGCACGCAATAGTTGATGTCACGATGTTCGGAATCGGCGCCTACATCCTCTTTTCCTGACACATACCTCGATTTCTGCCCGCCGGCGCCGCCGAGTCATTCAAGCGAGATGAGTGATTCGAGGGGGCGCAGAGGAGGTTCAGTATGTCCGTCGCAGGCAAGGCTCGCAAGGTTACGACCCAAACTCTTCAGGAGATGAAGGAGGCAGGTGAGAAAATCACCATGCTGACCGCATACGACTTTTCGCTAGCAAAATTGGTCGATGGCGGCGGAGTCGATGTCATTCTGGTTGGTGACTCTGCCTCCAATGTGATGGCAGGCAACGAAACCACTGTTCCAATCACCCTCGACGAGATGATTTACCACGCAACTTGCGTAGTTCGAGCGGTGAACCGAGCACTCATCGTCGTCGACATGCCGTTCGGCTCCTACCAAGGGGACTCCAAGACCGCTCTCGACTCTGCGATCCGCATCATGAAGGAGAGCGGCGGACACTCAGTCAAACTCGAAGGAGGCGAAGAAATCGTCGAATCAGTTCAGCGTATCCTCACCGCCGGCATCCCGGTGATGGGGCACCTCGGACTGACCCCCCAGTCAATCTACAAGTTCGGCTCTTATGCCACCCGTGCACAGGAAGACGATGAAGCGGACAAGTTGGTTGCCGACGCGAAAATCCTTGAACGGGCAGGTTGCTATGCCATCGTTCTCGAAAAGATTCCAGCCTCTCTGGCAAAAAAGGTGACCGAAGCGGTCAGCATCCCGACAATCGGGATTGGTGCCGGCCCCGATGTTGACGGTCAGGTCTTGGTTCTCCACGACATGCTGGGAATCACGATGGACTTCAGCCCACGCTTCCTACGGCGCTACCTTGAACTTTCAACTCAAATCACAGGGGCCGTCGAGAACTATGTCAACGATGTGAGAAGTGGTGACTTCCCCAACGACGACGAATCCTACTTCTGAGAATGTGAGCTGCAATCAATGGCCAATGCGCCGCTCCTCCCTTCGACCGTTAGACGGAGTAGGGCCTAACTACGATTCCAATTGCCTGACCGGTGGTCCCGCCACCACCAGACATCTGAGCCGCGTGGGTGCTCAATCCACTCATGGCCTTCTGCGTCCCACTCGCCTTCGACATTTGCAGGAGGGGGTGAACTGGATTGTTTCCGTGCCCGACTGAGGTCCCGTTTCGACCGGCGCTTTCCACGCCTTCTCCTCGACCTTTTTCTTGACGGGGTTTTCTCCTCATCCTCGCCGTACGGGTTGACTTTTTCCCATTCGGCAGATTCGGAAAGCGCGCGCCGATACTCGGCTTCGGAGACCTTTGAACCCCCCTTCTTGTTCCGCCCGCGAGAGACTACACTCCAAGCGGCAAACGGGACCCAAAGTAACAACACGATCGTTGGCAGAATTACGAACCAAAACATCGAATCCATCCGGCCGACAGCCCCCCACGGAAAATCTCCTTTGCTTCCCCTCGTCAAGACCAAGACCCCTATGAGGTAATGAAACCGACCCAAAAAGACCCATTATACTACCGATTTCGGAAAAAGTCTACTCGATGCGTTCCCAACCGAATGGTCTGAACTCCCATAGTGAAGGTTTTCCATCTCCATCGAAATACCAACCCGATTCACCCGCTTTGGTCCCTGGCAACGCACTCAAAACGCTTCCATCGTCGAACTGTGGACCGAGCCCGGGTTCAACCGCGGAGGGCTCCCCCCACTCAGCCTCCCAGCCGTCATCCCACGGCTCATCCGACTCTAGCTCCGGCTCTGCATCATCCCAAACCACCTCGACTGGTTCAGCCTCCTCTGATTCGGGCTGCTCTGACACCACCCCCTCATCACTTACTTCAGCTTCAGATATCTCTTCTGATTCATCCACCTCGAACTTCGGTTCCTCAACCTCAGACTCTTCAGGTTCTACAGCCTCCTCCACAGTCGTCGAACCAAATTTGGAAAGTGCGGCATCGAGGGAGGATGCCTCAGGTTCTGTCTCTTCTTCCACCTCGGCTGAACCAAATTTGGAGAGTGCATCGCTGAGGGCCGGACTTGCAGGAGAAGTATCACTTGGCGCGGGTGCGTTCTGTTGCGGGGCTGGTTGTAGGCCGGGAGAGAATCCCGGTGGCGGGGGAGGGGTCCCTGCAGGTAATCCGGTGGCACCGATGACGGCGCTTGACTGCGGGCCTGTTTGACCTTCCCAACCATACCCCTCAGCAGGAGCTTTTGCTGGGTCACCCCACCCATACTTAGGGTCTGAGCGTACAAATATCCCTGGTTGGGGGGCGGACCCGGTAGAATTCGATGACAATCCCTGACCGAACATGAACGCCGGTGGAGCGGCAGCGGGTTTATTCCGCCTTTTCCCCATCTTGCCCATTATTGCGGGTGATGGCGGTGGCGGCCTAACCTGCATCGTAGCGACACCTCCTGCGGCAATAGACGGCGGCGGCGGGGAGGCGCCCAACACGGGACTCGGCATGATGGCGGGTGTAATCGTATCCTCAGATTCTTCTTCTTCTTCCTCATCGAATTCCTTCGCCAACTGCCTAACACGCGCATAGGCGAAGAGCAGAACCATTGTGATCATCAGCCCGAGTAGACCGGCACCCACCACGATGACCTGAGTGCTGCTTCCAAACTGGCCTTCGAGCAATGTTGACCTGACATCGATGAAAGCGGTGCCCTCACTCCCGTCATAACTCGCCGTTACCAAGTGCTGCTCCCCGTCATGGTCCAACATCAGTGTCCACTGTCCATCGAGACATTCTGTCCTGCCCGCAGTTGAATCAATCGTCACATCACAGATGGGAATCGAAATCCCGTTCCCGCTGACATCGAACCCCTCCACAACAAAAGTGGCGGATTCGCCCTGGATTCCGTAGTCTTGGATGCTGACCGTCAGATGGTCAAGTTGCCCCGGAGTGACATAGACGAGAACCGTGTATTCGTCTCCGCCGACAAAGGCGTGCAACTGCGTCCAATTCACGCCCGCCGCGTGGAAGAGATAGTCGCCATCTCCGCCCGCCTCTTCGATAGTACCCCACGCCTCCTCGACCTGCCAGACCGGATCGTAGGAGTGCCATTCCCCCATCACATCGAGGCCGAGAACATGGAGAGGAAGTGATTCACCTGTGATCACGGTGAGGTACCAGTCCCCACCCGTCGTCGTCACATTGAGAGCCACTGGCTCCGACCATTCCACCTGCACACGGGCTGAAGATGGCCTCCCTCCGGACTCCACAAAAATGGTGTGCTGACCCTTGCCAGTCGGTGTGAAGGACGCCGCATCTCCATCGATTGAATCATCTCCTGAAACGCCATCCACTGACCAGTTGAAAGTCGCCCCTTCCACAACATTTCCGTCAAGGTCGGTCGCTACCGGATTAAACTCAAGTGTTTCTCCGGTGAGTATCGTGGTGTCGTGACCGTCAATCATGACGAGTGAAATTCGGCCCACTCGAACATCGATTGTGACTTCATCCGACATGTTGATGAAACCGTTTTCTGGGCCGTTGTAGTCTGCTCTCACGGTCCAGTTTCCGATGGTGTGGCCATCGAATAGCGCGTCGGTTCCGTCTGTGGTCAGCCATTCTGCCGCTTCGGGCTGAAGTGTTGACCAATCTCCCTCAACTGCCCATGTGTTTCCTGCCGCGTCAGATATCTCCATTGTCAGTGCCACGGTGTCATCAGAAGTAATGAGCGATTGAGAGTATGTCACAACCAAATCCTGACCGACGCCCCTGCTGACATTCACCTCATACTGCGCAGTGAAACCGCCCGCAGAAACCTCGATGATGAAGTTCCCGAGAGGCCCGGGTGTCCAGCGTGCCGGTTGGCCAGAGGGCGAAACGATGGTCGAACCCGCTGGAATCGTCCAGTTTTGGCTGATCACATAGAGCGGTGCTGAGTTGCCGCGTACATCATACCTCATCACCTGAAATTCGATTTCATCGTCAGTGGTGACATTATCTACATTGCCGAACAACGCAATCGACTGTGTCGCACCAATCGTCACCTTCACCACAACTGAAGCATTAACTGCAGCAGCGCAAGCCCAAATTGTGTGGTTTCCGAGTGAGTTGGGATAGTAAATGGCGCCGCCTCCACCCTGTGCCTGAATGCTACCGTCATCAGTTCCCCAAGTAACATTTCCACCCAATTCAAATCCATCCAAATCGTAGAGAGTAGCACTGAACAGAAGGCTCTGGTCGGCAGGAAGAGTGACCGGACCGGGAGGCAGGATGGTGATGGAGTCGGTAGCAGCGGGACCGCCACAAGCACGACCGGAAGCGGAGCCGAAGGTCGGTTCGTACTCATCGGGAACTGCGATGCCGAATGGAGTTAGCATCAGCAGCAAGACCAGGAGGACAGGAATGATTGCTCTTCTCTCCATCCTTTCACCCCGTCCTGTGCCAAGTTCCGTCATCGTCGATGTCCCACCGAGAGGGATTTCCTTCACCATCGAGATACCAACCGGCCTGCCCCTGCTCAGTGCCTGGCATTGCCTTCATGATGCCCTTTTCCCGAATGTCTACCTTCTTCTTAGTTGCTGAATCCGGAACTGATTCTGAGACCGCTTCTGAGGCCGATTCCGACACTGCTTCGAGCGCTGGATCCGCCTCTGTTGGAGAGGGCCCTATCACCAGCTCCGTGGTGACGGGTTGCGCAACTGGTGAGGTCGAGTTGGCCATCGAAAATTCGTCCTGCGCCGGCTCTGTGCCAACGGTCCCAGTGCTCTGCTCGGCAGCGGTGGATGTCTGTGTAGATGTCTTCCGAACCGATCTGTCGTAGTATTCCTCGTAGATTCCAATCTGTTCATCCGACCAACCCTGGGAGCGACCCCACGCCCACAACTGCTCGGTCGTCCACACTTCACCTGCCGGTGCAGTGGGTACCGCCTCAAGGGGAACTTCCTGTTGAGAAACTGTCTGTTGAGCCACGGAATAGTGTGCTTCTGCTTGCTGCTGTTCTGCCGCCTGCTGTGCCGCCACCTGCTGTGCCGTCACCTGCTGTGTAGCCTGTTGGCCAGCGTACTGTTGGGGCATTGTCTGTGTCATCTGTTGGAACGCCTCTCTCGCCGCCCTGCGCGCCTTCTTCGACGGCTTGTAGGCTGCGAGTTCAGCAGCCGCGGTATCCACTCGTTGCGACTCATCTTCTTCGAAGTACTCCGACATCGCTTCCTCCTCCCGCCTTGAGCGTGTCCTCAGAAGCATCAGCAGCAAGCCGAACAGAAGGACTACTCCAGCCACTCCTGTCCAAAGTGCAGTGGCCAACGATGAGTCTCCAAAGGCGTAGAGCGGATCGGCCTCGACATCGATGAAAATCTCGCCGCCCACTATCCCATAGTCGATTTGAACCCGTTGCTGCTCACCCGAATTCTCAAGATGCAACTGCCAGTGATCTCCTACATCGTGAACGAAGGTGCCGGCACCACTCGTTAGATGCACATTGTCAGGATTGGAGGATATCCGGTTTCCGCCGAAGTCGTAGAGCCGAACCTCAATGTCGATTTGGTAGCCGGTTCTGATGGCGTGGCCAGGTATGTGTAACTCGACTCGCACCGGCTCTCCCAACTCAACGGTGACCACAATCTCACCTTCCGCCAGACCGGAGGTGAAGCGCAGGATGTGGGTGCCTTCTCTCAGCCCGCGGAGCAGATATGCGCCATCCCGCGTTCCATTCGCCATGTCGACGGAGTCTGTCGGGAGATGCCAGAATACATCTGAGCCGAAATCGTTGCCATCCAAGTCTGTCGCGTTGATGTCTATCTGGATTGATTCTCCGCTCCGTACGACAACCACGCCCTCGTTAAGGGTCCTCAATGTGTGAGGTATTCCCGGCTCGACATCAATCCCAATCGCTGCGAAGACTCCCGCCGCCTGGACCTCCACTTCGTGGTGTCCCGCCAAGACTGGATACCAAACCGCGTCGTTGGATCGAAGGTCCCCCGTCCGGTCATATGCCTCACCTTGGTGGCGGAATGTCCAGTTGAGTGTGACCTCCTCGAGTTCGTTTCCATCCTCATCAAAGAACCGTGGTGAAAAGTCGAACGAGCCGTCCGCCGAAATCTTCTCTCCATGTCCTTCAAGTTCTATCCGTGCCAGTGAGCCGGGCAAAACCTCCAGCATGAGGAAGGTCGAGAATGATCCGTCCGGAGAGTCATGTTCAGCTCGGATTGTCCAAATTCCGGAAATGACTCCCTCGAATACAGCGCCGTTCGGCGTGTCCGAGAGCCAAGGTGCCGCTTGAGGCTCCATCGCTGTCCAATTGCCAGCGATGAGCCAGCGGTTGCCCTTGGTATCCTCTGCCTGCAACTCAAGTTCGATGATGTCGTCGGCGGTGATGGTCTCATAGTCGGATACGATGAGTAGCCGGCTTGCGTTACCGTGAACCACAGAGATGGTGAGATTCACCCATCTATCCTCGACATGTACTCCGACCGTCCAATTACCCTCACGCCTCGGCAGCCACTCTACTCCGTCGGGAGTCATTCGGAAATTGCCATCTTCAGCGGTCCAGTTGGTGAGTGGAATCCGGACAGGTACCCGATTTCCCCTGATGTCGAGCCATAGGACTACCAGAAGGACGGGTTGATCGGCTGGTTGGCTGCCATTCGGCTCAACTATTTCGAGGTCAGCGAGAGTCCCTTGAGTGACCTCCACGAAGGTGTGGCCCACCGCCCCGGAACTTCCGGTCGCATTGATTCTCCAGATGCCGACAGCATCTCCCGTGAAGACTCCGATGCCATCGATGAATCCATTCTCTGCCACCCATGAAATGGGACCTGCGGCTTCGTTCGGCAATGGATTTCCAGCTCGGTCAGACACCGTGAAAATCAACGGAAGTTGTTCACCAGCCGCGACCGTGAGCCCCTCTCCGAAGGTTATGTTCGCCGCTGCTCCCGCTGAGACGGTGATGTCTGCGGAGTCATACAACGACTGCCAGAGGACCGTGACGACATCATCTCCGACAGCGATTGGCGTGTAGTTTCCATTCGCATCGATATATCCATTGTCAGAGTGCCAAGTGATGGCTGCACCTTCGACCTCGTTGCCCATCGCATCCTGCAGAGAGGCATTGAAACTGATATTGTCATCAACTGTGATTTGTGCCGTCTCGGGTGAAATCTTGAGACTTACCGGCGTCCCTGCCGTAACCTGTAGATTCATCTCACCGGGAACCCCGTTGACAATCGCCTCGATCTTGGCGACGCCGGTGATGTCCGGCGTGAACTGTCCGCCAGCGTCAATCGTACCGATGTCAGTCAACCAAGTCACGGTGCCGCCCTTCACATCCCCTTCGCCGGAGCGAGCCGTTGCCTCGAGGGAAAGTTGGCTGTCAGCGTCGATTCGATGGGGTTCTTTCGGATAGATGTCAACCCATTGGGTGGTCGTGGGGAGGGAGGAGGGAGTACCCCAGGTGAAGGTGATGTTCAACTTGGGACGCTCGGAGGCGAAGACGAAGTCAACGGAGTCGAAGGTAACCCATTCATCGCCCCACGCAGGCCCTGTGAGAAGGATGCTCGCCGGCTCTGACGGACCTCCGAATCGGCTGTGGTGAGCGATGTCCACGGCGCGGGTCACATCGAATGATGTGAAATTGAGGCCGGTGAAGCCCGACTTCTCGTCCATCAGACCTCCCGAGTCTAGATTTCCGAGTGCACCCCCGACCTGCCACCCACTCCAAGTCACGCTGTCCTCCTGCCATGCCGAGTCATAGCAGACCCAACTGCGGACGGTAGGTGTGCCCTGCACCTGCCGAGTGTGAAGCACCAAGTCCGCTTGTAGGATTGAGGTGTTAGTCCAGAAGCCGGCTGCATCGAGATCAACTCCGAAGAGAGTGTTCCAGCGACTGCTGTCATTGTTCGAGTAGCCGACCTTCAGTTTGCTGTCGTTGCCGAAGTTGGTCGATGACTGTGCCGCGCTGAGCCAAGTGTCGTACAATTCGGACGAGGTTCCGAGAGTGATTGAGTAGGTCGAAGTGCCATCACCATTGTCTGTTAGTGTGCCTTCGGCAGGTTCTGCTCCGCCGGCATGGCCGACGGTTGTTTCGAACACCGAAACCTGTGGTTCGTGGAGCATCGCGGCCCAAGATGTCAGCAGCAACATCGCGGCGATTAGCGGGACAAAAGAGCGGGGAGACATGGCTACGCCTCACCGGTGAGCGACGCTCTCACACATCAAGTCAGCGGCGTATCGCCCGCCTACGGCGGGCGAGAATCAGTGGAAATTCGGGCAATTCGGATTACTCTAGAGGTGGCCTCACTCTTCCCATTCTGCCCAGTCTTCCATGTCGCCAGACCTGTACCACCAGACGCCCTCTTCGTCTTCCCACCACTCGGTGCCATCTTCGTCGACGGTTATCGATGGGTCGGCTGCGCCGGCATCTTCAGCAGCGTACTCTTCGGCGCCGCCGTAGCCCGCCTCCTCGACGGTAGGTTCCTCATAGGAGTCAGCGGCGAGTTCATCGTCGAACTCATCCTCCTCCTCGAAGTAGTCGTCGTACTCATCCTCTTCATCGCCGGCGCGGCGTAGGAGCACAACCAATACGACGATGATGCCGAGTAGAATGAACGCTCCGAGCGCGGCGCCGAGGTAGTAGAGCCAGCCGCCAGCCTCAAAGAATCCAAGCAGATTTCCCTGCACTGTGATATCCTGTGACACATGCACATTCTCTGCGACGACGGTAATCGTGGTCGTCCCTTCTGCCAACATGTAGACAGTCCATTGTGAACGGTTCTCCTTGGTTTCCCTGTGCAGTTCACTGCCCTTGTCGAGATAGGCTGTATATGGTACTGGTATCTCGTTGCCAAAGCCGTCAAACGCCGTGATGTCGACTGTGATTGTCTGTTGCTGGAAGACCGCGGTTCCCGGAGTGACCTGCATCTCAAAGGAGGCGAGAACAGAGGAGGTGACTGTGACCGTCCAAGTTCCAGTGAGCCCTGTCGAGTCATGGGTGTAGATTAGCGAATGGTTTCCGGCGACGGTGCCGGCCCAATCGTATGAGCCGACATCCTCGTTGTCAGTGAAGTCAGCCGCATTTCCACTCCAAGACGCCTCGACGGCAAAACTGTTGCCGTCGCCATCGGTTGCAGTGATCTGAATGGTGAGAGAGGCGCCGGCTACCAATGTGCCACCCGTGTTTTCGTCGCTCAACACAGCAGCGATGCCATGTGTCACGGTAACCTCGATGATGGCCTGATAGGCGCCAGACGATGCACAGATTTTCCAAGTCCCCTCAGTGCTTGCCTCCCAGACGAATCCATTCGCCTGCAGATCGCTGGTCAACTCATTGCCCCAGTCAAAGCAGGAGGGCGGTTGAGTGGTCGGGCTGGTGGCATCCCAGACGAACCAACGCAACATGTCAGTGGCCAACATATTCTGATTCAAATCGCGGGTTATCGGATTGAAAGCGACATTCTCATCTGCCGTCAATTGTGAGCCGTGGCCGGAGACGGTAATACTCGTCAACGGACCGGCAATGACGGTGAAAACAACCTCATCAGACATTGCTTGGGTTCCCTCGTGCATGTAAATCGCTTTGACTGTCCAATCTCCAACGATGACCGCATCGAAGTCAGCATACGAGGATTCGGATTGGAAGATGAGCCAATTGCCTGCCATTGGTTCGACGATTTCCCAGCTATCCACCAGACCGGTCCATTCGTTGTCGAATTGGTCGAATGCGAATGCGTTCAAAGTGACTGCACCGCCCGAAACCACGGTGGTAGCCATGGTCTTGAGGCGGATTCCAACCGCCTCACCGTGAAGAACGGAGATGACAACATGCGTCGTCACCCCCTCCAAGGTCGCCTCTACCCACTGAGTCGAAGAGACCCACGGTGTCCAACGCACAGGCTCCTCAGCGTACAACGAACCGTTTGACCACGCCCACGCAGATAGTGGCAAAGTCACATTCAGCCGATTGCCTCTCACGTCAATGCGCACCGTCTCGAAGGTTATCGCCCCGTCCGCTGTCAGCGAATTATTCGAGGGGTTGACCTCCAGGTCAGCGATGACGCCATGTGTGGTTTCAACTAGTTGAGTCGAATTGAGACCGATGCCCGTCATCAAGGTGAGATTCCAGAATCCAACGGTGTAGGCGGTGTACTCACCAACAGATGAGATGGAGCCATTCTCGACACTCCAGTTGACCGAGCCCACCCTGAATGGGGTAATCGGGTTGTCGTGAGAGTCGTAGGCAGTCCAGTTGAAGTCGCGAGTTTCTCCAGCCGGCACCTGCGCGTCGCCAGCCATCACGAGATATGCCGGATTTCCTTCGGTCACTATCACCAACATGTTGAGAGATTCCGTACTCCAGGTCACATTCACCCACTGCGTACCTGTCCTCCACGGCATGAAAGTCAGGCTTCCCACCGGGGTTGTTTGCTGAGATCCCTCTGCGATTGAGCCGTTGGTCAGCGTGAAGGTCACCGTCTCGCCTGGGACCGAGTTGCCATTTGCATCGAGGATGTCGACCCAAAATGAAACGGTTTGGTCAGAAGTGATGGTTGAGGCGATTGGCCCGGCGATCAAGGTGACCGGAGTGCCCGGTTGCACGATGATGATGTGGTCGACGATGACCCGCCCGAACCGCGCAGAAATAGTGACACTTCCGTTGTGGTCGGGAGTGAACAGTCCTGAGCTTGATATCGTGCCGTCGGTGGTGGTCCATTCGACTGTACCGGTGATTATGTTTGAGTCGACATCGGTTAGAGTCGCGTTGAACTGCACCGGTGTGTCAGCAATTGTGACTGACGGCCCGCTTACGGTGATGTCAACGACGCTGGTGTAGTTGAGAGTGAGGCGGGGTCGCTGCGAGGATGTCAACGACTCGGAGTTGTCGAACGTCACCTCAAATTGAGGAATCCCCTGGGGATATGGTCCCGGAGTTCCAATCAAGACCACTGAGATGGTCCCGTTGAGTGCCGCTCCCAACGCGCCGCTGACATCGAAACTGACCCAACCGGTCGTAGTCGATGAGATGCTGACTGTATCGAGTAAAACCACGCTACGGTCTACGCCTGCAAGGAGGCCGCCGTTGGTGCCGCCCCAGGCATGGCCGAGTGATGCTTGGATCCAAGTCGCTTCATGCTCGGAGAAGTTACCGTTCAGCAACGCATACGCCTTAATGTCGATATAATTTGATGTCGAGGTGTCGGTACTTAAAATCCATAATTTGAGGTTCGCCGAATGCGACCTCGCATCTGCCGTCAACGGAAGTTGACCAAGGTCCAACTGGAAGATTCCGATACAGGCATTCTGGCTGGCCGGTCCGCCATCGCACCCGGAACCGACCACAATCTGGTCTGAGCCGTGAGTTGCGGACTGGTCTCCCTCGCTGATGTAGGTGTCTTCGACCTGAGGATAATTGAAAACCTCAGCGTCTCCACCCTCCTGAAATTCTGCACTCCAAATGTTGTTGCCGAGAACCGAGGTGTCGGGATCACCGATGGCGAACGACCTGGTGCTTGAGCGAGGCCCGAGCACTGAACCGTTGATGGCCTGTACATGCCAGTAGTAAGCCTCACCTGCCGCCATGTCCCAAGCGGGAGTGAAGTTGCCCTGTCCGAAGCTCCCCATCGAGGAACTCGCATTCCAAGAGAAGATGGTGTTGGTGACGGTGCTGTTGAAGAGTGTCAGAATGTAGCCGGTGGTTCCAGCGTCATACTGCCAAGTGAGGGTTGGTCGAACCGGAGACTCCAGCAGGAAGTCGTCGTATTCATCCACCGCGTAAAGCACCTGTTGATCCTGTGGGTAAATCTGAACCGGAGTCGCCGGCGGAGATGTCCCGTTGAGATTGTCGATGTAGCCAATCACCAGTTGTGGCCTATATTGAGAACCTGTGCTCTCCGATGAGGAGAACTGAAGGTAGCCGGTCCAGTTGGTCTTCAGTGCTATCGACACGATGCCGTTGTATCCCGCCGACTGGATGAGTGGTGTGACATCCCAGTCATACCAAACACCGCTGAAGCCGCTTGCAGGGAGGCTCACGGATGAGGCGGCCGTTCCATTGCAGTTGTTAGCAACAGAGAAGACACTCCAAGTGTCGGACTCCGAGAAGGAGGAACACTCGTGAACCGTGACCGTCGGGTTTCCAGACTGTGAATAGCCGACACGGTACATCTTCAGCGAGACTGTGGTCGCCAACATAGACGAGGGGAACGGCAATTCTCCAAGGTCAAACTGAATGAGTGACACCGACTCCTGACCCGCCTGGAATGGACTTGCGCCTACAACGAGAGTGTTGTTGCCCCCCTGACTCACAGAGGTACCTGCACCAGGAGTCGAATCGACCCAAGTGTCCGGAACGGAAGGTAGCATCCCACTCTGTACGAAGACTGAGCCTCGGTACATCGTGACCGTATGGTTGCCAAGGCCATCGTCACTGCCTTGATCGGCAGGGACACGGAACATTCCACCTCGGGTCCAATTTCCGAGCATGTCGCCAACTACGGCTCTGACACGCCAATCGAAGTAGCGGTCTCCCCAATCGGTGCCACTCGGCAAGTCATTGGGATTTGACAGCGTGTAGGAGAGGGGCGCACCGGAGA
>Ga0310122_10001453_pt1 | contig 15103 bp, 7 predicted proteins | sample CB6_Bottom_1051__FD_203503 | JGI IMG/M metagenome (GOLD analysis project Ga0310122, IMG submission 203503) | Marine microbial communities from Western Arctic Ocean, Canada - CB6_Bottom_1051 | ecosystem: Environmental > Aquatic > Marine > Oceanic | place: Canada: Western Arctic Ocean | collected...
CGAGGTACGACGGAGGGATTCGCGTGCCGGGCGTGATCGAGTGGCCCGCGGCGATTTCCAAACCACGCGTCTCGGACGTCAACTCGGTCACCAGCGACATCCTGCCGACGCTGTGCGAGATCATCGGTCGGCCGTTTGTGAAAGAGTCGCAGCGGCCGATCGACGGCATCAGCCTGGTGCCGTTGATCGAGGGGAAGATGACCCAAAGGGACAAGCCGATTGGTTTCTGGAGTTTCAACCCGGGCAACATCGAGCGGACCAGGCCCTACATCGCCGCAAAGCTGCAACAGGGAACCACGCCGCTGGTGAAGATGCTCGGCGGTCGCTACACCCGCAACTTCACCAACTACCATCACCCAAAGATCCGCGAGCAGGATTTCGGCGGTGCGAGGGTATTGTTGGAGACGCGCTACAAGCTGATCGTCCGAAGTCGCAAGGGGAAGCCGGATACGAGCGAGTTGTACGACGTGCGACAGGACCCGGCCGAGAAGCAGAACCTGGCGGTGTCGAAGCCTCGGGTGGTGCAGTCCATGCAACGCAAGTTGCGGGGGTGGCAGCAGTCGGTGCTCGAGAGCCTGACCGGGGCCGACTACCGCTAGTCCGACCGTTTCCGCAGCGGAGTGTTGAAGAACTCGGCCGGCTTCGCCACGACGTGATAGCGGTGGTCCATGATCCGGCCGCCGAGTGGGAAGAGCTGTTCGAGCGGCACCTCGCCCAGTGCCGCCCGTGCCAGGTGGCAGACTCTCAGAGTGAACCGCACCGTTCGTTCCTGGCAGGGGCTGAAGGCCGGGCCGGCGTCGAACTTGTTGGCCGTACTCAGCCACAGCCCTTCCTCGGGGATCCACCGCCGCCGGGCCATCAGGTCCACGTCGTGGATGTACTCCTTATTGGCCATTTCCCGCTTCAGTACGGCAATCACCTGCTCGCGGCTCTTGAGTCGTCGGATTGTGGGCAGGAACTGGCCACGGCGGGCCGCGGCCAGTGTGCGTTTCAGCAGGTCATAGTCCTCGAGACTCATGGCTCCGCGTTTCCAGTACCCGGCCGAACCGCCACCGGCGTCCTGGTAGGCCTGCGACTGTTTGGGGTCATCGAGGTAGTAGACCTTGCCTTTGCGGGCGGCGATCGGGCGTCCGTTCTTGTAGTCGTACGTCTGGTACCAGCCCTCGGGAGTACGGAGTTTTTCGAGTGCGGCGAGGTAGCGATCGAGCGGATCGAGGTATTTCGAGTTGCCGGTCAGGCGGTGGGCCAGGAACAGCGCGTTGGAGGCCATCAGGGCTCCGTTGCCCCAGACGGCGGCGGGGGGTTCGTGAGCCCGGGCCCAGGCCGGGACGTTGTTGCTGTCGTACTGGGCGGCCCAGCCGAATGTCGGTGCCCCCAGTTGAGCTTCAACGACCCAGTCAGCCGCACGGCGGACCGCATCCAGGTAGCGGCCGTCGCGAGTCCAGTGCCAGAGTGCGACCAGTGTGCGGATGGCGTCGGTGGTGGCGTTGTCGTTGAGTTCGCTGCCGTGGCGGAGCGAGCGGCCACCGGGTCCGTTGGCGCTGCCGGTTCCGTATCCGGCCTGTTGATTCCATTCGAAGTGGTGAGGCCAACTGCCGTTGGGGTTCTGTGCCAACAGCAGGAAGTTGCCGCCGCGGATGGCGCCCTCGAGAAAGTCTCTGCGGCCGGTCAGCTTGTGGACGTAGAGCAGGGTCAGCGTGGGTCCGGTGACGTAGAAGTCCTGGATCATCACGTCATCGAGTCCATGGCCGGGTATGGTGCGGTCGGCGATGACGTAGGCGATCCTCGGCCAGCGTCCGATGGTTCCGAATCGCTCGTGCCTGGTGACCGTCTGGATCTCGAGATACATCTCGGCCGTACGGCGGGCGGCGTCGAGGTAGTACTGATCGCCGATGGCTTCGTGGGCGAAGCACAGGTGCATGGCGGTGTGGCTGGTGTTGTAGGTCTTGCCGAACGTGACCTGCCCGCGTGGGATGCAGAGCCGGTCGTAGCCTCCCAGCAGCATGCTCGGCCAGCGAACGTTGTCGACCGTGGTGGCCCAGCCGCCTCCCCGCTGGGCACGGATCACCCGGTCCAGCCACAGCCTGACACGCCGTTCGGTGGTCAGCAGGAAGGCCTCGTTGACGTCGAGTTTCGCGAGCCCCTTGCCGGCGAGGGTGCTTTGGAGGTTTTGCGGTTGAGGACGGCGGGGTGTCGGCAGAGCCCGGCCGGCAACCGGTGATCGATCCGTCGGCGGACGATCGCTGATGAGGAGCTCATCGAGCAGGCAGCCGGCGGGTTGATCGAGGGTGGGGTGGTTGCCCAGCAGGAACGTTGAGAACTCCCCGGCTGCAAGCGGCAAGGGCATCGCGGTCGAGAATCCCTGTCCGTTGATGGCCAGGTACATGCGGTGCGTCTTGAGATTCCAGCCGAAGAGGATGTGGTGCCAGGCGGCGGGGTCGAGTTGGGCGGTATCGATTGTGATCCGTCGTCCGCGGCCGCACGAGAGCACCAGCTGGTTGCGAGCGTTCTTTGAGCACTCGAGCGTAAAGCCGCCTCCCCCGACGACGTCGTTCACGCGAGAGCGTCCGAGGTAGGTGAACCAATGCTCCTTGCCGTCGGCCCAGATGTTCTGCTCGCCTGCACTTTGGGCATGGAATTCGACCGTACCCATCGTCGTCGGGCAGTTCTCCTCGCCTCCGAAAATCACGCACGCCCGTGGCGAGGTCACGGCCACGGCCTTGCCGAAGCGGCCGCCGGGAACCAGCCGGGTGTCACGTCCGGCCGAGAGCGGATTCCAGCGTGCGTAGTCGGCGTTGGGTCGAAACAACGGCGACTTGGGATCGACGCCCGGGGAACGGATGTTGGCCAGGTGCCGCTGGTCGAGGCTGACGATCTCGTCGAAGTGAGCCAGCAGAGTGGTGTGCCGAGCAGGACGGTGCGGCCGCGTGGGCAGCTTCAGGATGCGGAACGGTCGGGGAGTGAACTCTTCGGGCAGCTTCGGCAACTCGATCAGCTTGATGTCGTCGATGTAGATCAGGTTGGGCTTTTGACGTCGGAAGTTGCCGATCGTCGCCACGTACCTGGTCTCATCGGCCACGAAGACGACCGAGAATTTCTTCCATTTCCTGGTGGAGCCTTCCAGCCGAAAGAAAGTCGGCAGTCCACCCTCGGGGGAGATGTAGATGCCGCCGGACTTGATCTGGTAGTGGAACTCGTAGCGATAGGCCGTGCCCGGCTTGATGTTGGTGCAGACGTACCTCAGGCAATCGCCGCGGGTGCCGGTGGTCTGGATCTTGCACGACTGCTTTCCGCGGAAGGCCATTTCTGTGGTCGGACCGCAGTAGATGCAGCCGTCGTTTTCAAATTGCTGGTCCCGGGTATGCCACTTCGGGAAGTTCGCGACCGGGCCCTCGAACCCTCCGGATGAAATCAGGTTCTTGCCCGGGCTGTCCTTTGCATCGGCGGAGCTGTGGCCGAGGATGCCGAGGATGCCGAGGAAGGCGAGGAAGGCAACCAGATGCAGTGAGATCTTCCGGGACATGGTGCAGGCTTGCTCTGGGTGTGCGTCTCGATGACGAGACGCCGACGGCTTGCAGGATATACTGGTTCCGGCCCGGTTGCCACAGGTGTGAAGCCGCATCGGCGGGACCTGCGGCCGGTCCAAGCCACAAGGTCACCAGATCGAGAATTCTCATGACACGCCCGATCCTGCTGTTCGTTTCACTCGTCGCTCTTGCCGGTCTTGCCTGTCTGTTCGCGGGAGGCCCGGCAGCGGCTGAGAAACCGGCCGAGGAATCGACGGCCACTGTCGGCACGCTGTTGAAGTTGGAGTTCCGCCGCGTGATCGGGACTCAGCACGGCGGGTCCGCCGTGTTTCCCGACCTGAAGTCGAAATGGGCCAATCACACGCTCGGTTCACCCACGGTTCACTTCGACGGGACCACCTACCGAATGTGGTACGTGGGGATGGCCCGGACCAGCGACCCGAAGATCCCCTACGGATTTGATGAGCGGATCGGCCTGGCCACCAGCCGAGACGGGTTGAAGTGGGAAGTGGCCAATCGCGGCAAGCCCGTGCTGGACTACGGCCCCGACGGCTCGTTTGACGACTGTGGCATTGCTCATCCCTTTGTGCTGCAGGTGGATGGCGTGTTCATGATGTGGTACGGAGGAATCGACGGCCGGGCGGGCAAGGACATCGGCGACGGTCCGGCTCATGTGCGGGTCGAGCAGATCGGCCTGGCGACCAGCCGGGACGGGGTCACGTGGAAGCGGGCCAACAACGGTCGGCCGGTCATGAAAGTCGGACCCAGGGGATCGATCGACTCGGTCCAGGCCACCGGCTGTCACATCATCCGCCGTGGTGGCGAGTTCGTGATGTGGTACGGAGCCTACAACGGCAAGCACACGATCGGCCTGGCGACGAGTCGCGATGGGATTCGCTGGACCAAGGGGAACCGAGGCCGTTCGCTGACGGGGCTGGCCGGTCCCAAACAGCTGGGTCCGTCGGTGTACTACGATGGCAAGCGGTACGTGATGTACTACAACACGATTGTGGAAGTGAAGACCGGCGGGTCGTTGTGGACGATGTTTGCAGCATCCAGCGACGACGGCATGCACTGGAAGCCGGCGCGCGAGGGGCGTCCGATCCTGGGCCCGGCGCCTGCCGGCAACTTCGGGTCCGCCGACGGCAAGAAGGGCAACAACCACTCGGTCCATCCGACCAAGCTGATCGTGCTGCGGGACCGCGTGCGGATCTGGTACGCCGGCGAGGCGAATGAGGCGTTGCCGGGTCGCAAGTCTGCGGCCAGCGCGGTCGGGCTGATGGAAGCCCCGATCCCCAATCGCTAGCCGATGGGCTCTCTAGGGTCCCTCGACCCGCCGCACCCAGGCGTCGAATTCCAGTTCTCCGACTCCCTGGCCTTCGTTGCCGGCCAGGAACCGGTCGACCATCTCGGCGGCGGCCCGGCAGGTCGCATCGTCGGGGATCCGCAGTTCGGTTCCACCGGCCAGGGCCGCGACCTGGATCTCGCAGGCCCGCTGTAGCCGGAACATCGTGATGAACGCCTCTTCGAGCGTTGTGCCCGCGGCCAGTAGGCCGTGGTTGTTCAGGATCAGCACGTTGTGCTCACCCAGTGATTCGACCAGGCGAGTCTTTTCGTTGCCGTCGAGGCTGGGTCCTTCATAGTCGTGATAGCCGATGCGGTCGTAGAAGCCGCTGGCGTGGATGCTGATCGGCAGCAGGCCGTGGGCCTGGGCGGCGACGGCCATGCCGGCGGTGGTGTGGGTGTGAAAGACGCAGGCCAGGTCGGGACGGGCTTCGTGGACGGCGCTGTGGATGACGTAGCCGGCGACGTTGACCGGGTGCGTGGGGGGGCCGACCGGTTGGCCGTCGAGGTCGATCTTCACCAGGTTCTCAGCAGTCACCTCGTCGTAACTCAACCCGTAGGGGTTGATCAGGAAATGACGCTCAGGCCCGGGCACCTTCAGTGTGATGTGACCGTAGATCGACTCGGTCCAGCCCAGGTGCTCGACCACGTGATAGGCCGACGCCAGCCGTCCTCGGAGTTCCCATTCCTGGGGAGTCACACCGCAATCGGCCAGCGATTCGGGGATGATGGGTTCGGCAACGCTCATGGCGCGTCTTTCACAGCTTCAGGAAACGGGGTCAGAGCCTCGACGGTGGAGTATAACCTGAGAGCAGTGCACATGAGTCAAACAGGAATGGGCTTGTGATACCGGACGGGACGATACAATAGACGGCACGCAACGAAGCCAATTGGCGGAGACGACGAGGATGCCGCGACACGGTTGTCAGCCGAGTGACCATCCGCTGCTGGGACGGCGTGAGCTGTTGCAGGTCGGGAGCCTCGGCCTGTTCGGAGCGAGTTTGGGAGACCTGCTGCGGATGGAATCGCAGGCTGTGGTGCCAACCAGGCCGGGGACCGCCAAGTCGGTGGTCTTCATTTTCCAGGCCGGCGGTCCGTCTCAGCATGAGACATTCGACCCGAAGCCCGACGCTCCGGACAGCATCCGCGGCGAGTACGGCACCACGGCGACGCGGGTTCCCGGCGTTCGATTCTGCGAGCACCTGCCCCGGCTGGCCCAGCGTCTCGATCGTTTCTCGATTGTTCGCACGATGCACCACATCGCGGGACGCCAGTTCCGCAACGAGCACAACAGTTGCACGTACCTGTTGCACAGCGGCACGACCGCGTTGCCGCCGGGCGACTCGAACGCGACGATCTCCAAACCTCGCCCCGGTCGATTCGAATGGCCGTCGTTTGCATCGCTGATCGCCTACGCGGCTCCGCCGGCTGAGAGCGTGGGGTGGCCCTCGGTGATCGAGATTCCCAGGGCCAAGCGGATGCGGTACCCGGGACGAGGCCCCGGTCTGTTGGGGCCTCGCTACGCTCGCTGGGGGGTCGACCTGGCCCCCAAGTGCAATTCACCGGATGCAGGCGGCAGCTGCCCGAACTGCTACAGCCACGACGACCCCAACGATCCCGCCCGGGCACCGGGTCCCGGGTCGAAGGCCTGGTGGGACAACACCAGCTGCCGCGATCCCTCGTTTCACCTGCCACAGATCGAGTCGAACGGAGGATTGTCGATCCCCCGGCTGACGAACCGCCGGTTGCTGTTGGACGGGCTCGAGTCACTGAGACGAGGCAGCGAGAGCCGTTCGGGTGAGGCTCGGCTGGCCGCCTGGGACGCCTGGCGGCAGCAGGCTCTGCGGCTGCTGCTGACCGCTCGCAGCGGCGGAGACAACCCGTTTGACCTGACGCAGGAATCGGACCGGGTCCGCGACCTCTACGGCCGCGAAGAATGGGGACAGGGATTCCTGGTTGCTCGTCGTCTGGTCGAGGCGGGTGTGCGGATGGTCCAGGTCAACCTCCGCGGCTGGGACACTCATCAGAACGCCTTCCGCGACCTCAAGGGCAAACTCTTGCCCTCAATCGACCACTGCCTCAGCGGTTTTCTCGACGATCTCGAGGACCGCGGGCTGCTCGACGAGACCCTGGTCGTGATGTGTGGCGAGATGGGCCGCACGCCGAGGATCTCGCCGATCACACCCAACGGCAAGAATGCCTCGGGCGAGAAGTTCACTCCGGGTCGCCACCACTGGGGCGACGTGTTTCCCTGCTTCCTGGCCGGTGGCGGCATTCAGCCGGGTCGGATCATCGGTCGGACTGATGCCCATGCGGGCGTGCCGACCGGCGAGGCCTACACCCCGTCTGACCTGGCCGCGACGATCTTTTCCGCCTTGGGCATCGGCCCGGACACCGACTTCCATGACGCCGACGGGCGGCCGTATCACCTCTATCGCGGCCGGCCGATCGAAGCACTCTTCCAGTGATGGCACAAGCCTGAATCGTACTGATGTCTTACCCACTGCTGAAACGCTCGGATCGGCTGCCGATGGTGGCGGTGGTTCAGACGCTTTTGAATTCAACTGGGCCGCCCGGAGAGGCTTTGGTTGTCGATGGGGCATTCGGTCGCCTGACGCGGAAGCGACTGGAAGAATTCCAGGGAGGGCACACGCCTCGACTCAAGGCCGACGGAGTTGTTGGACCAAGGTCATGGTCGGCGTTGGCGGTGGGCCGGGGGTTTCAAATCCTCGATGCCGTGGACATCTCCGATCCCCGTGATGCGGCGTATGAGCCGGTCGACATTCGTTTGGCCGGGGGGAATCCGATGACGACGGGGGGCATGTGCAACGGTGTCCGCGAAGTCGTGAGCCGAATCAGGTCGTGGGCTCGACCGGGAAGCCTGACGTTGCTGCGGTTTCACGGGCACGGCAGCCCGGGCAACATGGGCGTCTCGGTTGGTGTTTCTTGGTATCCGTCATCGGAATTCGACGTCGGGTATCTCGAATCGGTGATGCACGCCGTGATGCCTCTGCGGGGTCTGTTTGCGCAAAACGGGAGCGTGGAAATGCACGGATGCCGAATTGCGGCCGGAAGGAGCGGCAGTCGGTTGCTGCGCGGCATGTGCGACGCTCTTGGAGTACCGGTGTCCGCGGGGATCCGCTCGCAGTTCAGCGGAGGGAGCGCGACCTTCGGATTCGAAGGGCCGACCAAAACCGCCTGTCCAGGAGGGCTTTCTTTGGCGGGGTGGTCAAATGCACTGCAGCCGATTCTCGTTTCGCGATGAGGGCGCCCCGCTTGCCGGCTGTGAATCGAGTCCCGGGCAGCTGGCTCGCTGAGCGTGTGCCGGTGATGGCCGGGTCGCAGGATCGCGGGTGGACCTTGAAGACGTCGATGACGCAGGCGTTGCGGGCAATTAACGGTTGGAGCGAAACCAGAACGCGTGCAGTTTCGGTGAACGCTCGGCGGCCTGTAGTTCCCACCTCAGTTGGACCAGCTCGGCTGTCCGCGGCAGCGTGCCGGTGGGGTTCCAAACGACGGTGGCGTCGAGTTGATTGCCGGTGATGGGTTGGCAATCGGCGAGCGACCAACCGGGCAGGGGTTTGCCGGTGGCGTGATCGATCAACTCGGCACGCAGTCGCGACCGCGGCGGACAATTCGCGTTGACCTGCAGGCTCGAGCGATGCTGCGGGAGCCGGAATGGGATCGTCACGAGTGATCCGGGTTGTCGGGGATCTTCGAGGCTGATGGAGGTGAACCCGTCGCGGCGGAGAGTGGCCAGGCCCGGTTGGGCGACGTCTTTGGGGCGACCCTTCAAGGGAGGTCGTCGCACGGTTCCGCCACCGTAGTACAGCCGGATTTCCTGTTCGAGGATGATCGGTGTCGAGGGCAGGATGGTCTGGGCATCGAATTCGCCGGGGCCTCCGACGGGGATCACCTTGCTGCCGGGCAGGACATGCTGAAAGGTCTCCGCATCGCGACTGACGGCCAATTCGATCGGCATGTTCCCCGGATCGTGCTGGTCCTGGTACAGCGCGAGATAATAGCCCTCGTAGGGAAAACAGACGGTGTCGTGCACCTGGCCGGTCGGGCCGCCCACGGCAGGCGGTGTGCCGCGGACCGCCGGGTCCAGCAGCGGCATCTCCGGGTGTGCGGTCCAGTGCTGGGCATCGGGGCTGACCACCAGGCTTGTGCCGCGGCGGCGCAGGTTCAATGACATGAATCCGTAGCCCTTGAACCGTCGGGCCGGGTCGGTCTCCAGGTCGTCGCGGAACACGCTGTTGGGAATGGTTGAGATCGGTTTGACCTGTTCACCGGGGAAGCGGACTTCTCCGGCGTGTTGCTCGAAGTGAATGCCGTCGGCGGATGTGAGCAGGTCCATCAGGAACAGCTCGTCGCGAGGGTCGTACTGCTTGTCGTACTTTCCCGAGCGGGCGATTTCGATGTGTTCGCCGGAGGTCCAGAACACGAACGACTTGTAGCGCCGCCGGGGATCGGGGTCGTGTTCATCTCTGATCATCACCGGCGCGTGTCGCAGGTGGGGGACGATGTTGTTCTCGCGTGACCCGTTCCATTCCACCAGGCCCACTCGGACCCGTTTCCAGTGGATCCCATCGTCGCTCTCGGCGTAGCCACATCGAATCCAGTCCCACCACGGGGGCCGCGGTTCGCCTCGTCGCGGCTCGCGGATGCCTCCGTACCACATGCGGTACTTGCCGCCATCCCACAGCACGGTGCCATGATTGAAGACACGGTCCTCGTCGAACGAACCGGCCGCACCGGTCTCCATCAGCGGATTCTTCGGATGCTTGACGGCGGTTTCGATCTTCAGTTTCACGTTCTCGGTGGAGGCAACTTCGAGCAGGTCAAGAAAGAGCACCTTGTGTGAGGGACTCGTCGACAGGTCCGGGACGACGGCACCGCGGAACTCGACCATGTCGATCGGTGGCTCGCAGGTCAGCAGCAGGCCGATCTCCTGGGGCGGGTGCCCGGACTCCGGGGGATCGCCCGTGGCGGATGCGGGAGCGGCGGAGTCGAAGATCGCACGTTTTTCGACGGACAGCCGGCCGATCGGCAGCAGGTTGAAGTCGAAGTGCGGAGGTCGGTAGAAGATCCGCGGGCCGTTTGTGATCGGGCTCCAATCGTCTCCCAGCCAGCGAGTCCAGAACGTGGAGCGACGGGTGCTGTTGGCGAAGAACAGCCAGGCTACGCCGTGCCGGTCGTGGGTCAGTCCGGGTGAATGGAGCAGGTCGGAGGTCAGCCAGGGACTGGTAACGGTCAGGGGCACGTCGCGGTGCCACTTCTGGCGGTCCCGGACGTAGTACCGTAGCGGGCCGTATGCGTAGCCGCTGACGCAGGCAACCAGGACCTGCTCGTCGGTGGCGAGAATCGTCGGTTGTCCGCCCGGGCCGAGCAGTTCGACGTGGGGTTTGGCAGCGGCACGATCGAGCCGTGCGTAGTAGAGCTGCTCGGCCGTGTCGCTCCATGCCAGGTGCAGGTGTCCTCGCTGATCCACGTCGGCGACCGGTGCGAACATCGGCGTTCCGCGATGCACTTCGGAAAACCGCCACTTGCGGCCCAGCCGGCCGACTCCGACCGACTCGGTCTGCCGATCGTGAACCCGGTGATAGGTGACTGCGATCTGCTTGCCGGTGGTGAACAGGTCGCCCAGCCAGTAGTCACCCTCGAGGATCTGCCGCATGCGGCCCCAGCGGAATCGCTTGCCGGTCCAAGTGGCTCGCGCGTACTGAATTCCATGAGGACCGGTCCAGGCCAGGTGGAGCGTGTCGTCGACGGTGACCAGGCTGCCGCCTGATCCCCAGGGACCCGCATCATCCAGAATGCTCTTCGGACCGGTCAGCGCTCCCAGGTCCTCGAAATCGGCGAGTTTCCGAGGCCGGTCATGCCGGGCCAGCAGCAATCTCAAGGTCGACGGGCCGGACATCTCCGAATGCACCAGCAGCACCCGTCGACCGTCGGGCAGCGATGCCACCTGTCGGCCGTTGTTCGGCGATTTGTAGTACTCGTAGAGCAGGCGATTGAGCATGAGGTACGGTCTTGATGATCAACGAGCGCAGCGTGCTTGCGTGACTGAGTGCTGGAGCAGTGCTATTGGGAATCCCGCTGTCAGTCGGAGGACATTCCACAGCAGTCTACACCCCGCGATCGCGGATCGCCGCGCCGCGAGAGTGACCCGGGTTCCCCCCCCGGCGCCCATCCCCGGCGGTGATCTCTTGTGCCGGACCCGGTTCGTCGATCATGGTGAGCGGCTGACGCGATCCCCTCCACCTGGTGTGAGAGCCCCGTGACGACACCACGACCTGCCGAGTGTGGGCTGCGGCTGTACCACGATCAGGCTGTGCCGATGCGGGACGGAGTGCGGCTGAGTGCCGACGTGTTCCTGCCGGATCGGGAGGGACCGTTCCCGACGATCGTGACGCGGACACCCTACGAGAGCGGTCGGGACGTATTCCTGGATGTCGCTGCCTACTGGGCACGCCGCGGGTTTGCCTTCGTGGCCCAGGATTGCCGGGGCCGCTTCGAGTCGGAGGGGACGTTTCGGGCCTATGCCGACGATCCCACCGACGGGTACGACACGATCGAATGGGTGGGCGGCCAGGGATGGTGTGATGGCAAGATCGGGACATGGGGTCGCAGCTACGGCGGCCTGACACAATGGCTGGCCGCACCGCTGGCTCATCCCGAGTTGACCTGCATGGCTCCGCATGTCATCTGCGACGACTTCTACAGCGACTGCCACTACATCGGCGGAGCCTTTCAGCTGATGCTCTCACTGGGCGCAGCGGTGATCTGGCAGACCAACCTCGCGGCGGTGGTCGGGAAGCAGGCACGTCACGTGTTCCAGAATCGACGGTTCTGGAGCCACCTGCCGCTGATCGAGATGGACGAACTGGCGATCGGTCGCCGAGTGGAGTACTGGCGCGAGTGGCTCGAGAATCCCACCTACGGCGACTACTGGAAGCCGTTCGACATCCGAGGCCGACACGACCAGATCACCGTGCCCGCCTTCCAGCAATGCGGTTGGTTCGATCCCTACACCGGTTCGGGATTCCGCAACCTTAACGCCATGCAGCAGCACGGCCCCAATCGGAAATCTCGAGACGAGCAGCGGATCCTCGTGGGTCCGTGGACGCACGAGGAGCCCGGGTCGACCTCTTTGGGCGGACGTGAGTTCGGAGCCGGATCGCTGGTGGATATCCGTGCCCAGGAACATCGGTGGTTCGATTGGCAACTGAAGGGGATCGACGACGGCATCGCATCCGAGCCGCCGATCCGCATCTTCACCATGGGATCCAATAGCTGGCGAAACGAGTCCGAGTGGCCACTGCAGCGGTCGGTGCCCACGCCGCTGTTTCTGCATAGCGGCGGTCGAGCCGGTTCGTCAGAAGGGGATGGCAAGCTGTCGACTGAGCCGCCGGGGTCCGAACCGGTCGACCGCTTCCAGTACGACCCGGCAGAGCCGGTGCCAACCACAGGTGGAGTGCTCTCGGTCCAGATGATGACCGCCACTGCCGAGGAACCTCTTGAAGCGGGTGCTGTTGACCAGAGACCGCTGGAGGCTCGTGGCGATGTGCTGGTCTACACCACCGCGGAACTGGCCGAGCCGGTGGAGGTGACCGGCCCGGTCAGCGTAGAGCTGTTTGCCGAATCGAGCGCCGTCGACACCGATTTCACGGCGCGGCTGGTCGACGTCGCGCCCGACGGGACCGCGTACCTGGTGACCGAGGGCATCCTGAGGGCCCGCTACCGGCGGGGGTTCGAGCAGACCGAACTGCTGGCACCGGGGGTCGCCGAGCAGATGACGATCATGCTCTATCCGACCAGCATCGTCTTCGCTGCCTCACACCACATCCGCCTCGATATCTCCAGCAGCAACTTCCCGCGATTCAGTCGCAACCTGAACACGGGCGAGGACGTGGGGACCGGTACCCGGATGCAGGTGGCCGAGCAGTGCGTGCTGCACAGCGAGGCCAGCCCGTCGCGGATTATCCTGCCCATCGTCGATTCGACACTTCACTTCCGATGAAGGCTGGCTCTCAACCAGTGATCGGAATCGAGACCGTTTCGCTACAATCCAGTCAACGGATTCAAGCGGCCAGAAATCAATCAACCAGAATTGGGGTCAGAGCTTGAATAGTGAATAGTGGCTGGCGACTTGGCAGAATACCGAGACTGGGCAATTCACTATTCACTATTCAAGCTCTGACCCCAATGTGAGGAGGCTGGGAGCATGTGGGGCGGGCGGGGTTGGGGTGTTTGTCTGGTGGTGGTGGCGGTCGGGGTTCGGGTTGCTCCGGGTGTTGGGTGGGGTGCTGAGCCGCGGGGGCGGGTGGATTTTGCTCGTGAGATTCTGCCGGTGCTTTCGGACAAGTGCTTTGTCTGTCATGGGCCGGCGGGTGAGGCTCGGGATGTGCTTCGGTTGGATTCGTTTGCTGCGGCGAGTAAGGCCAGGGACGGGCGTCGGGCTGTTGATCCGAATGACCCGGACAAGAGCGAGATCCTGGTTCGGATTCATTCGGCCGAGGAGCCGATGCCGCCCTCTGATGCGGAGAAGCAGCTGACGGCGGCTGAGAGGAAACTGCTGGATCGCTGGATTCGGCAGGGAGGGACCTACGCCAGTCACTGGTCGTTTGTGCGTCCCCGCAAGATCGAGTTGCCCGGGCTGGGCGACGGTGCGCATGTCATCGATCGGCTGGTCGGGATGCGGCTGAGGGAGCAGAAGCTCGACTTCGCGCGGCAGGCCGATCGGCGGACTCTGGCTCGTCGCGTGGCGCTGGTGCTGACCGGTCTGCCTCCGGATCCGAAACACCTGGCCGTGTTTGTTGCGGATCGCCGCAAGGACGCCTACGGCCGTTTCGTCGACCGGATGCTCGAGCACCCTCGATACGGTGAGCACCAGGCGCGGTACTGGCTCGACGCCGTGCGCTACGGAGACACTCACGGCCTGCACCTGGACAATCGTCGAGCGATTTTTCCGTACCGTGACTGGGTGGTGAAGGCATTGAACCGCAATGTGCCGCTCGACGATTTCATCACGTGGCAACTGGCCGGCGACCTGCTCAACGATCCGACTCTCGAACAGCTCGTGGCGACCGGCTTCGTGCGGATGAACCCGTCGACGGCCGAGGGGGGTGCGATTCCCGCCGAGTTCCAGGCGAAGAACAACTTCGACCGGGTAGAGACCTTTGGGACGGTGTTCCTGGGGATGTCGTTGACGTGCGCAAGATGTCATACGCACAAGTACGATCCGATCCCTCAGCAGGAGTACTACCGGCTGCTGGCGTTCTTCAACAGCACGGCCGAGTCGTCGATGGACGGCAACAAGTATGAATACGGTCCGGTGATGCGTGCTCCGGCGACCCTGCCCGCCTGGCGGTCCTGGGGCGAGTTGCAGGTCGAGCAGCAGAAGCTGTTGGACACCGCCGGCAAGCGGCTGAAGACGCTGAAGTCGGCTTCGCCACAGTACCGCAAGTCGTTTTCGACTGCCGGCAAGGCGGCACGCCTGGCTCGATTGGCCGATCCGAAGGGTCCCTTTGCCCAGCTGAAACTCCACAAGCGAGCCATCGCGTTGTCGGGGCAGATTGCCAAGTCGCGGAAGGCGTTCACATCGACCCTGGTTGCCCGCGACCTGCCCAAGCCACGAGTGACCCGTTTGCTCGAGCGGGGCGAGTACAACCGACCGACGGGTGATCCCCTGGAACCGGGCATCCTGACCGTGATGGGAGAATTCCCCGCCGGTGCTCCTCGCAACCGCCTGGGATTGGCCCGCTGGCTGACTGCTCGCGAGCATCCTCTGACGGCGAGGGTGCTGGTCAACCGCATCTGGCAGCGGACGTTTGGCTTCGGCCTGGTGCGGACCCCCGAGGACTTCGGTCTCCAGGGACAGCAGCCGACTCATCCCCGGCTCCTCGACTGGCTCGCCGTTGAGCTTCTCGAGAGCGGCTGGGACCTGAAGCGGATTCTGCGGTTGATGGTCACCAGCCGGACGTTTCGCCAGAGTTCGCGGTGGCGTGAGGGGATTGCGGATCCGGAGAACCGGCTGCTGGCTCGCGGGCCCAGCCATCGTCTCGACGCGGAGGTGATCCGCGACGTGGCCCTGTGGGCCAGTGGACTGCTGGTGACGCAGGCTGGTGGTGAGGGGGCCAAGCCGTACCAGCCCCGCGGGCTGTGGTCGGCTCTGATGCACCCGGGCAGCAACACCAAGCTCTACGTCGCCGACACCGGCAGCAGGC
>Ga0310122_10001455_pt1 | contig 15093 bp, 10 predicted proteins | sample CB6_Bottom_1051__FD_203503 | JGI IMG/M metagenome (GOLD analysis project Ga0310122, IMG submission 203503) | Marine microbial communities from Western Arctic Ocean, Canada - CB6_Bottom_1051 | ecosystem: Environmental > Aquatic > Marine > Oceanic | place: Canada: Western Arctic Ocean | collected...
GTGGCGCGGCTCTTCGAGCTCTTGCGCATCCGCGCCGCGTAGTCGAGAAACTGCGTTGGCCCCTGCGTCTCAACCGTCAGCAGCGCGTGCGCCACCTTAAGCGCCATCGCCTGCACCGAGAGCAGGTTGTAGACCTGCCGCGGCACGTCCCGGCCGGCCGCGCGCAGCCGCGCCTGCAACTTGCGCCCCGCCTCGAGCAGCATCGTCGTCGAAACCTTGCGCGGGCGCGTGAGCAGCCCCGCCAGGTGCAGCTGTCCGCAGAGCCGGTCCTGCAGCTTCCGCAAGTCCTTGCGAATCCGCGCCGCGGAAGCCGGCAGCGGCACCTTCACCCAGCGCGTCTGGACCGGCTGGATGTAGGGCGCGACGTCGGGGTCCCTGTCGTCGCGCTTCTCGATGGCGGTGATGCGCAGGTTGGTGCACACTTCGACCACCGCGGCGCGGGTCGAGCCGGGCGACGCGGTCATCCCCAGCACCAGCGGCTGCCGCGCCGTCTCGTCGTAGCGCTCGGCGATGAAGACGTAGGCGTAGTTGCCGACAGCACGGTGAGCCTCGTCGAAGACCACCAGCGCGAAGTCGGCCAGCTTCGCCGCGCCGCGAATCAGGTCCTTCTCGACCACCTGCGGCGTCGCCACTACCACCTGTGCAGCCTGCCAGAGCGGCTCGCGTTTAGCGGGTGAAACCGAGCCGGTCAGCAGCTCGACTCGCACGTCTAGGCTCCGGGCAAGGAAATCGGCGTGCTGCTCCGCCAGCGGGCGCGTCGGCGCCATCATCAGTACCCGCCCCATTTCGAGCCGCTCGAGCATCACCTGCAGCGCAATCACCGTCTTGCCGAGCCCGGTCGGCAGCACTGCAAGAGTGGATTCGCGCAGGCAGGCGGCGGCGACGTTGCGCTGGTAGGCACGCTCTTCCAGCGGTGGCCCCTGCAGCAACGGGTGGGCCAGTGATTTCATGCTTGGCGGCCGAGCCAGCCCCGACGCCAGAAGTAGTAGAGCATCCCGCTCGCAAAAGCGCCCATCAGTCCTAGGATGAGCCAGAAGCCATTGCCCTGCGCCAGTGGCAGCTGGTCGGTGTTCATCCCGAAGATGCCGGCAATCAGCGTCAGCGGTAGCATGATGGTGGCGATGATTGTCAGCGTCGTCATTACCTCGGTCAGCTGCGCGTTCGACTCGCCGAGCCGCATCGAGACCTGCGACAGGTAGGCGTCGCGGGTCGACGAAACCCCGGCGGAGTAGTTCTCGACACGGTTCACCAGTCCGTGAATCACGTCGGCCAGGTCGCGGAAGTATAGATAATTGGGTTCGGAAATGAACTCCTCGTCGGGCCGCAGCAGCCGCGCCACGGTCTCCTGCAGCGGCGTCACCGATTTCGACATTTCGCGCAGGTCCTGCTTCATCTCATGCAGTGCCTCGAGCAGCCCGGGATACTCGGTCGCCGGGTCGAAGACGCGGTCCTCCAGATCGTCGAGCCGCTGGCTATAGCCTTCGAGCACGTGCAGCCAGTCATCGGCCACGGCGTCGAGCAGCTCGTAGAGCAGGAACTCGGGGCCGCGCTGTAGCCGCCGCATGCGCCGGTGCGAACGGTAGCGCTCGCGAAAGCGGTTCATCGCGGGGAGCGCCGTATGACGCACCGTCACCAGCAGGCTACCAGTCAGGAACGCCAGCAGGTATTCCGTATCGAGCTCTGAGTCAGCGTCGCGGGCGCGCAGCACGACGAAGCGGTGGTCCTCGTAATGCTCGGCGCGGTCGACCGGGTCGGCGAAGCAGTCCTCGACCGCCAGTGGGTGGAACCCCATCGTCTCGAGCAGGAATTCCTTCTCGGCGTCGCCGGGTTGCAGGATGTCGAGCCAACCGCTCTGCACTCCCTCAAGCTCGGCCGCCAGTTCGTCGAGCGGGAGCGTCTGCTCGCCAGCCTTGCCACTGGCCGCTGTCAGGAGCCGGATGGTTGACACGCTTGTGTGACCTGCTTCACCGTTAAACCGTTATCGCCCCGGCGCGCCCGTTGCCGTCGATGTGGAACAGTGGCTCGTGCAGCGCGCCGCCCTGCCGCAGCGTCGACCTGAACAGCGTCACGCGCGTGACGCTCCCGGAGCCGCAGTCGGCGTCACCGTGGCGCTGCACCAGTTCGTGCAGGTCGCGCGGTGGCCTGAAGCGCGCCAGCGTGACGTGGCCGACGAAGGGGCGGTCCTGTGAAGCAGTCGCTCCACGAAGTGCCAGCGCCAACTCCGCCAGCCCTGCGCCGCGGACACCGACCCACGCCACGCGCGCCGCCCGGGGCGAGTGGAACGCATCGAGCCCGCGATATTCCAGCGCAAGTGGCAGCCGGCCGGTGCAGGCGGGCGCTGCCGCTTTCACGACAGCGGTGGCGTCAGGCCGCTCGCCCAGGAACGCCAGCGTGACGTGATAGTTGCCGGCCGGCTGCGCCCCCAGCTCGCGCTCCAGCGGCCGCGCGTCGAAGCCGGGGCACTCCAGCGCCAGGAAGAGTCGCACGCCGGGGAATGGCCGTGCGGTTTAGCCTTTCTTTAACTGCTCTTGCAGCGCGTTAATCAGCGCGCTGGCGGTGCCCTCGTGGCCACCGGTGAGCGTTGCGAAGCTCTCGGCGCCGACGAGCGCGCACGTCGCCACTTCGTCGAGCTTGGCGCGCCCCGCAAGGCGCTTGATGAAGCCGACCTGCTTCGGCGAAGCTGCGCGCGGCTGGCCCGCGGTGCGCTCCTGCAGAGCGTTAATCAGCGCGCTGGCGGTGCCCTCGCGGCCACCGGTCAGCGCCGCGTAGCTCTCGCCGTCAACGAGTGCGCACGCCGCCGGCTCGTCGAGCTTGGCGCGCTCCGCTAGGCGCTTGATGAATCCGACCTGTTTCTCGGAAGCGGGAACGTCCATATCTTTAGTCAGCGGCTGCAGCTGTTCGATGAGCGCGCCGACCGCCTCGCCGTCCAGCTCCTCGATATCCTTGCCCGCCAGCAGTGGCTCTGCCGCCTTGCCCGCCTGCTGCGCGAGCGAACGCAGGTAGGCCAGCTGCCGCGGGGTTCCGCGCGACTTCTTGCTCTCGAGCGCAGCGGTGTGCAGCGCGCCGAAACGCTCGGCGAACTCGTGCCACGCCTGTGCCGCGGCAGCCTTGCCGCCTTCGACCTGGTCGAGCTGCACTTCCATTCCCGCTGTGAAAGCGGTCGAGAAAATCCCGTCGCTGGTGGTGCCGTAGCAGGGGGCGACCTGCTCCCACATCGTGCAGCCTGCATCGGTTGCGTAAAGCCGCCCCTTTTCGTCGCGCGCATACTTGCGGTCGAGCAGCTTGCGGATGGTTTCGGCGTAGGTCGACGGCCGGCCGATTCCCTCCGCCTTCATCTTCGCCACCAGTCCGTGCTGCGTGTAGCGGCCGGGCGGCTTGGTCGCGTCCTCGACCAGTTTGCATCCGTCGAACGGTAACGTGTCGCCGATGGCAGCGTCCGCCAGCGGTGACACCGGCGCTGCCGGCTTCAGCAGCCCGGCATACGCCGCTTCCCAGCCGGCGAAAGTGCGCCATTCAGTTTTCCCCACGGCGGTCCAGCCGCCCGCCTCACCCGCTAGCTTCAGCCGCTGCCATTGCGACGGCGACATCTGGCTGGCGGTAAAGCGCGCCCAGATGAGCGAGTAGAGCCGCGCCTGCTCCCGCTCGAGTCCCTGCGGCTCGCGCGCCTGCGGCCGCGTCGGCCGAATCGCTTCGTGGGCGTCCTGCACCCCCTTGCCACCGTCACCGCCCCCGACGCCACGGCCGAGATGCGATGCGTCCCACTCGTGCTCGATGTAGGCGCGCACTTCCTCCCGCGCGTCGGCCGAAGTGCGGGTCGAGTCGGTCCGCATGTAGGTGATGTGTCCCGCCTCGTAGAGCTGCTGCGCCAGTCGCATCACGCGCGCCGGCCGCCAGCTCAAACGCTGGCCCGCGGCTGCGAGCAGCGTGTCGGTCGTAAATGGCGGCCGCGGCCGCTTCTGGAAGCCCTCAACGCTAGCGGCGGTCAGCACCAAAGAACCGGCCGCTTCCATCGCGGTATAAGCCGATTCGGCATTCTTGCTGTCGCCGGTGCGGTCGCTCCGCTTCTTGCCCTTCGAGTCGCGCCAGTCGTCGTCGAACTGCACGCGTAGTTCGACGCCGTCCGCAGTCAGGTGGACTTCCCAGTAGGGGATTGGCACGAACGCCTCGATTTCGCGCTCGCGCTCGACGACGAAGCCAAGCGTCGGCGTCTGCACGCGCCCCATCGAAGCGAGATTCCATGAGCGGCAGAAACGGGAGCCGCGGAAGCCAATCAGCCGGTCCATCAGCCGCCGAATCATCGCTGCTTCCACGAGCCCGATATCGACGTCGCCCGCCTCCTCGAGTGCGGCGGCAATTGCCGTTTTCGTAATCTCGTTGAACGTCACCCGCTTCACCGCACCCAGGCTGCCGAGAAGCTCGGCCAGCCGCCAGGCAATGAACTCGCCCTCACGGTCGGGGTCAGTCGCGACCAGCACTTCGTTGACGCCGCTCTTGCGACTGTCGGCGATCAGCTTCCGGATGATGCTCTCCGCGCCCTTGGTATAGCCCCATTCGGGTGCTGGCAGCTCGCCGTCGGCGGCAGCCCACATCGCTTTACGGCCCTCCTTGCCCTCGGTCGGCAAATCTTGAACGTGGCCGCGGCAGGCGCGAACCAGGAAATCCTTGCCCAGATAGCGCTGGATGGTGCGCGCCTTGGCGCCCGATTCGACAACCAGCAGCCGGGTCACGCCGCACCTGCGTTGCTCACGGCTCATAAACGTTGCGACTCGCGCACGCGCACGGGGAGACTACAAGTCTCCCTGCCCAAACCAGATTAACCGCCGGCCGCTGGCGAGCCATGGTGCTCGAAGCGTTGCAGCGGCCCGACGTGCGCATCGCGCTGGTCGGCGCATCGAACGACCCCGCCAAGTTTGGAAACCGTATCTTTCGCGACCTCGTCGCGAAGGGCTACGCGGTCTGGCCGGTCAACCCGCACGAGCCGGAAATCGAAGGCGTCGCCGCGCACGCCGACCTCGAGTCGCTGCCCAGCAAGCCCGACATCGTCAACTTCGTCGTCCCACCAAAGGTCGCGTTGGCGGTCGCGAAGCAGGCAGTCGCCCTAGGCATCCACCGGCTCTGGTTCCAGCCCGGCTCGGAGAGCGACGAGCTGAAGGCGTGGCTCGCCGAGCAGGAAGGCGTCAGCGCGCTGACCGATGCGTGCATCATGGTGCAGAGCGCGGCGTAGCGTGTTGGGGCCGGCCCTGGCGCATTACGTAATTCGTAAAGGCCGCCTTGGATAATCTCGTATTATGGGTTGTGCAATTGTTTTTGGCTGGTAACTTGGCGATAATAAACTGCTGGACACCTGATTCCAACGTCCGTCCAAATTCACGATGAAATCATCATTTACTCTACAGTAAACCACTCATCTCGCCCCTCAGCTTACAGGGCGTTTCAGAACTCCCGTGAGCACAAACCACTGCTTGCATTCCTGAAAACAGGCATTATGCCTGCTCAAGACGCCCTAGCGCTGTGACAAATACCAGTTTGCAGTAACAGATATTAGTTATATTGGCGTATGATATACTCCCTATCCTAAGGCTAGGAGTATAACAGTTATATCAAATATTATATTAGCTCATATTATGTCGTATATCTTCCCGGGCCGTCGAATAAGATACTACTTTCCAAGCGTCTTGCGGGCGGCCGTTACGAGCGCTTCCAGCGCTTTACCGGTGCGGTCGGCCGGCACTGCGCCCTGCGCGTGCGTCGGCGCGCCACCGCCACTACCGCCCGCGGCCTTGGCGGCCGCGCCAGCCAGCGCTCCGCAATCTACCGCGACCTTGCTGCCGCGCGCAGCCATGACATGCCCCTTGCCGCCGGCGCGCGTTACGAGCAGTACCAGCACGTTGCCGCCGGCGCTGAGACGTCGCGCCAGCTCCTGCATTTCGGCGAGCGGCGCGGCGCCACAGTCATTTATATATACATCGACAGAGCCGATTCGCTCCGCTGTGAGTTCCCCCGCCCGGCCTTCGGCGCGCTCTTTCTCGAGCGCCGCAACGCGCGAGCGCAATTCCTTGCGCTCGTCCATCAGCTTGCCGGCGGCGTCCGCCACCTGCTCGAGCGGCACACCCAGCGCCGCGGCAGCCTGCTCCAGCAGCTCGCGCTCCGCTTGCGCGGCGGCGACCGCAGCTGCGCCAGCCGAGAATTCGATGCGTTCCACGCCGTCCTGGATGCGCTCGGTCCTCAAAACCTTGATGGCCAGCAGCGCGCCGGTGCGCGGAACGTGGGTGCCGGCGCACGCCTGCGCGTCGATTCCGGGGATTTCGACTACGCGCACGTCGCGGTAGTTGGGCGCGCCGCCTTGGTAGAGAGTCGCTCCGTGGAGCGCGTCGGCCGCCTCGCGCGTCATGAACTCCGCTTGTACCGGGTGGTCGTCGCGGACGATGCGGTTCGCCTCGCGTTCGAGCGCCGCGACTGCGGCGCGGCCGAGCCGCTGGTGGTGGGTAATGTCGAGCCGCGCCGACTCGGTTGCCTTGCGGGCGCCCGCCTGCCAGACGTGCGGCCCGAGCGTGCGCCGCGCCGCCGCGCCGATGACGTGTGTGGCGGTGTGGTGCTGCGAGAGCGCGTCGCGCCGGGTGCCGTCGACCGCCCCCTTTACGGTCGTCCCGACCGGTGGCACGTCGCCCTCGAGCGTGTGCAGCACCGCGTCGCCGCGCTTTCGGACGTCGCTGACGCGCGCCTCGCCGCCCTCCCAGCGCAATGCCCCGGCGTCGGCCGGCTGCCCGCCGCCCTCAGGGTAGAATAGCGTGCGGTCCAGTGCGACGGTGTCGCCGTCGCCCCAGGTCACGCTCGCGTCGAATTCGCGCGCGCCCATATCGTCGTAGAACGCCAGTTCGGTCGGCGGCAGCTGCTCCTGCGCAGCCTTGGCGACCGGCGCTTCCGCCGCCGCATGGCGCTCGGCGACGAGCGCCATGAAGCCGTCCGGCACCGCGACGGTGGCGCCCTGCTCGGCTGCGAACTCCGCCACGACCGCGGGCGGCAGCCCCTGGGAATCGTAAAGTTCGACGAGTCGTTCGGCTCCGATGTCGCCTGCGGCGAGGGTCCGCTGCACTGTGCGCCGACCGCGCTCGAGCGTCGCGTCGAAGCGTTCGCTTTCCAGTTCCACGAGCTCCAGGATGTGGTCGCGCCGCTCCGCCAGCTCGGGGTAGGTCGGCGCAAGTTCTTCCAGATGCTGGCCGACGACCTGCGGTAGCGCCTCCGGGATTCCCAAGTCGCGCAGCAGCAGCAGCGTCCGCCGCAGAACCATCCGCGCCAGGTAGCCGGCGCGCACGTTGCTCGGGACGACGCCGTCGCCGAACATGAATGCCAGCGTCCGCGAGTGGTCAGCGACCGCGAACGCCTTCTCGAGCGGCTCGATGGTGCTGCGCAGCTCCTCGAGCGTCAGCTCGTGGCCCGCCTCGCGGAGCCTGCCGAGCACCTGTTCGCGCAGGCTGGTAAGGTCGGCGCCGTAATCTATCGAGAGCAGCCCGCAGACGCGGGCGTTCTCGGCAATCAGCGCGCCCGCTTGGCCGAGCTTGCCCGCAAGGCCCGCCTCACGCGTCAGCAATTCCACGGCGGCGGGGAAGACGGCCTCGTAGATAGTCCCGGTGCCTTGCGACGCCCAGACCATCCGTTCCAGCCCGTAGCCAGTATCGACGATGGAGCGCGACATGCGGCGGAAGCGGCCGCCCTCCAGCTCGATATCGCCTTGCGGGTCAACGACAAGGTCCATGAAGACCAGCGTCGCCAGTTCTAGGCCCCCAGCCAGCACCTCGAGCGCTTCGCCGCCGTTGCCGCCGCCGACCCACGGGTTTTCCTTGTAGGTCAGTGCGTCGGGGGAGACGCCCAGTCCCGTGTAGAGTTCGTGGCAGAGTTCGACCGTGCGGTCCTGCCAGTAAATTTCGTCATCGTCGGAGTTGAAGGCGTGGTGCGCCATCATCTCGAAGGTCGTCAGGTGGCGCCCGCTGCGGCCGACCGACTCCAGGTCGTTGAGCCGGATGCAGGGCTGTGAAATCGCGAGCGGATTAGCGGGCGGCCGCGCCAGTCCCGAAGTCACGTGCGGCTGGAAGACAGCGATGGATGCAATCGTCAAGTAGATATCGTCGCGCCAGCGCGCCACCACCGGCGCACGCTCGACCCGCGTGTGGTCCCGCGCTTCGAAGAAGGCGAGAAACGCTTCGCGCATCTCCGCCAGCCCGAGCGGTTGGTCGAAGAGCGGCGCGCCCAGGAACGAGTATTCGACGCAGGGCGCGTCGCCGCAGAGCGGCTGCTTTTCGAGCGCCCAGAAGTGGCTCCCGCAAGCGCGGCAGCGCTGCCGCTGGAAGCCGCCTTCAGAGAAAAATTCCAGTTGCAGTGCCCCGCCCACGTTGCGCCATCCCGGCCGGGGTAAAAAGCTCGGACCGGCGCTGCGCTGGCGGCCGCCTGCCGGACCGGCAATCGTTTATCACCTGCGTCGGTCGCGACGCTGATGGCCGCGGACCACGTGCCGTATGTGCCCGCCTCACGCATTCTTCCGGAGATAACGCCGAAAGGCGTCGCGCTGGCAATCATCCTAGCGATGGTGCTGACGGCGGCCAACGTCTACCTTGGGCTCTACGTCGGGATGACCGTCTCCGCCTCGATTCCGGCGGCGGTGCTCTCGATGGGGATGCTGCGGGCGATTGCCGCCATCCTGCCGCGACAGGAGACCAACATCCTCGAGAACAACTGGGTCCAGACCGCCGTCTCGGCTGGTGAGTCGCTCGCGGCGGGAGTCATCTTCACGCTGCCGGCGCTGGTGGTGCTCGGGACGTGGGATGATTTCGCCTTTTTCCCGGTATTCGTCATCGCCGCCGTCGGCGGCACCATCGGGGTGATGTTCTCAATCAGCCTGCGCCGCATCTTCATCATCCAGGAGCGGCTGCCCTACCCCGAAGGCGTGGCGTGCGCCGAAGTGCTCGTGGCGGGCGAGCAGGGCGGCGCGCAGGTACTGCCAATCATCGCCGGCATAGGCTTCGGCGCAATCTACAAGATTGGCGCGGCGCTCGAAATCGTGGTTGACGGCGTGCTGCGCAAAGTCTCCCTGGGGTTATGGCGCAATAGCTGGCACGATTATTTCACCTTCCAGGGGCGGTTGCCGGAGTTCGGCACCATCACCCAGTCGCGCACCACCTTCTTCTTCGGCATCGAGCTCTCGCCGGCGCTGCTCGCGGTCGGGTATATCGTCGGTCCGCTGATTGGGAGCTTCGTTTTCCTCGGCGGATTCCTCGGCGCGCTGGTAATCCTGCCACTCACCTCAGGCTTGCTGCTGCCGCCCGAAGGGATGTCGATTGGCGACTTCATCGGTTTCATCGAGATGCGCCGCCGCATGGTCGGTGTCGGGACGATGCTCGTTGGCGGGCTCTATACGCTGGTACTGATGCGCGGGCCGGTCATCAAGGGCATCCGCGACATGCTAGAGAAGGTCAACGTGACCGAAGACCGCAGCGGGCTTTCGCGGACCGACCTCGACCTTGACCCGCAGGTGGTCAGCCGGCTCTCGCTGGCGATGGCGCTACCGATGGCGCTGATGGTCTGGTGGATTTCGGGGCTCATCCTGCCGGCGCTGCTGGCGCTGCTGATAATCTTCAGCGCCGGCTATCTCTTCGCGGCGATTGCCGGTTACATGGCCGGCCTGCTCGGGAGTTCGAATAACCCGATTTCGGGCGTGACGATTATCGTCGTCATCTTCACCGCTTCGCTCTTCACGCTGCTCAACTGGCTGGTCTACGATGGCGCCCGCACGCAGGAGCTGGTCGTCGCGACCATCGGCGTCGCCGCCTTTGTCTGCTGCGCCGGTGCGATTTCGGGGGACAACCTGCAGGACCTGAAGACGGGCAACATCGTCGGCGCCACTCCGTGGCGGCAGCAGATTGCGCAGCTGGTCGGCGTCCTTGCGGGGGCATTGGTGATTCCGCTGGTGCTGAACCTGCTGATTTCGACCTACGAGCTCGGCAAGGACCTCGCGGCGCCGCAGGCGTTCCTGATGGCGGCGCTCGCGAGTGGCATCCTCGAAGGGACGATGGACTGGGCGATGGTGCTGCTCGGCTCCGGCATCGCCTTTTGCCTCATCGCGTTGCGCCACCACCGCGAAGAGTGGCGCGGGATTCCGCTGCACCTGCTCTTCCTCTTCGTCGCCTACGGGCTGTTCCTCGTCGGTGGCATCGTCGAAGGGGCGCTGCCGGAGTTCGTCTTCATGGGCTCGCTCTTTGTCGCTGCCACGCTGGCGTGGATGTTCGAGCGCGGCGGTCTCGAGATTTCGGTCATGGCGGTCGCGGTCGGGATGTATCTCCCGATAATCATGTCGATTCCCATTTTCCTGGGCGGGATGATTCGGCTGGCGGTCGACCGCCGACTGGGGCTGGGCGACGACGTGGACGATGCCGGGCGCGACAAGGCGCACGGCCCCGGCGTGCTCTTCGCCTCGGGGCTGATTGCGGGCGAGGCGATTATGGGCGTGCTGCTGGCATTCTTCGCCGTTTCCGGCATTTACCTCGGGCTGCTCAACAATCCCCTCTTCTTCCCGGGGCTGATGCTCTTCGCCTTCGCCGGCTTCAGCGCCGGCTGGTTCACGCTGCGCGGCGCCGAGGACGACGTGCTGGAAGCCGAGCTTGTCGACTGACTTGCGTGACTTGCGGGTCATCCCGCTCGCGGAACTGCAGCGCGACGACGCGGGGGCATTTCTCGAGCGCGAGCGGAGCGGCTCGCGGCTGGGGCGGCTGCTCGAGCGCTGGCTGCGCGTGCCCCCGACGGTGCGGGTCGAGCTGGACGAGTTCGGCACCGTCGCGTGGCGGGCGATGCGCGGCGGCGTTCCCGTGCGGCAGGTCGGCGAGGAATTGCGTCGCGAGTTTGGCGACAAGGCGGAGCCGCTGTGGGAGCGGCTTGCCGAGTTCATCGCGCTGGCCGAGCGGGGCGGGCTGCTGCGACTCGAAGCGTTATAGAGTGCTCTAATCGCCGTCAAAGGTATTTTTTATATTATGCCCCTTGTTTGGGTAAATCAGATGACAATTCCCATTCTAGCCGTAGATGACGAGCACGCAGTCCGAACCTCACTCTCCGTAATGTTCCGGAAATGGAAAGATCTGGAACTTGACTTGGCAGAAGACGGACAGGAAGCCCTCGAAAAACTGGCTCAGCGCGATTATAAGGTGCTGATTTCGGATGTACTGATGCCACGGCTTGACGGGCTGGGCCTGCTTGAGGCAGTCAGCGAGCGCTTCCCCGGCCTTCCAGTAATCATGCTCACCGGTGTGGAGGACGTTACGACGCCGGTGAAGGCGTTCCGGCTGGGTGCCATAGATTACCTCCAGAAACCGTTTCAGGCGGAGGAACTCCGTGAAGCTATCGATTATGGTATCGCCTCGCGTGAAGCAGAACCGGTTTTTCGTGGTTCAGGAAACCCGCATTTCGTCCGTGGTAAATTCTACTGGGCGGGCTGGAGATTGACCGCTGCACGGCGCCGATGAATACTGTCCTGGACGAGACTTTCGAGGCGCGCGGGATGGAGCTGCGGTTACAGGTTCTCACCCAAATACGCTAAGGCCCGGGGATTCGGCCATGCGTTCCAGACTCTGGGTTACGGGCGCCTGGGTGCCAAATACCTGGGTAGCCTTCAGGGCCAAGCATCTTATCTCGTTTCTCTCAAGGCCTTCCAGAGACGGCAGAATATTGGAAAGAATCACTTTGTTGACCGCCTTTTCCCAGCCAGCCTTCTCTATAGAATTGACGATGGTCACCATTGAATCAATAATCAGGGCTGGTCCGATCTTCCTGAAGGTTCTGACGCCGAGAGGTTCCTCAACCTCCCGCGAAGTCGGTGCCTCCTGCTCCTCGATGAAGTCCATCAATTTTTCGTATGTCTTGAAAATTTCACCGGACTCGTCATAATAGTCGAACTTTCCCTGTGTGAAATAGGGGCACTTGTCACCAATCCCCCACTCGAGCGTGTCGGCCGGTCTCTCGCCAAATATGCCGTGCTTCTTCAACTTGCTGTAACAGAAAATCGGCATGCGGTTATACTCGTCATCCTTTGCAGGAAGCTCTATCTCTATGAACGCAAAGCGCCGCATCAGGGCCATGCCTACGTTGAACAGTGTGTTCTTGTCCTGAGTATTCATCGTGCCGATAACGCGGAACTCGGGTGGCATGAAGAACGGTGCTCTACCCGTCTCCTTGTTGGTCAGGAGGGGTTGCTTGTCACGATACTCAAAGACGGTGAACAGCTTCCCGAAGGCCTCGTCGATGTTGGCACGATTGAACTCATCAATCAAGAGGTAGTGTGGCCTTCCCGTTTCCTGTATTGAGCGCTCGCAGGCTTGTGCCGCCTCGGCGACGTAGCCCTCCTTGAAGTAGTAGCCTCCCTTGTCATCGGGCGAGATGCCGCCGATTACATCGAAATTGGACCATTCGGCATTCGCCGTGACGATAGTGTAGTTGGGTATCTTGGTGCCATTCGGCTGCACAATTTCACCACAAACCTCGGTCAGGAGCAGGTCGGAGAGCGCCGTCTTGCCAGTACCAGGCTCCCCGTACAGCATTATGTTCCGGCCAGACTTGAGCTGGGTAACAACTTCGTCGACCGTGTCCCGGGAAGTCGAATAGGATTCAGATATTCTTTCGTAGGAGATACTATCGTAATCCACCTCGATTGCCTGCCTGATCAAGGCCGAACGGTCCTCTTCGCTCATCATCGCCTTCTCGACCATCTCATAGTCAGGTGACTCGTCAGTAGTGTGCCTCAATTCTATCTGGTACTCGTCGCCTGCCTGTTCCAGAATGTACTCCATTGCGTCTTCTACCGACTTCCAGCCTGGTTCGCCTCCGGGAGCGCCTCCTGCCGGTGAGGGCGTGAATGAATCAGGCACGTCGGAGTCCAGTCCGGCACCAAATTCCCTCATCTTTACCGAGGCGAACTTGACACTCAGCCAGAGACCCAGCAGAGTTACTACCAAGGTTGTGGCCAGCGTCACCTGCTCGCCCTGGTCTGTGGGCCATACAAACTCGCGTCCCGAAAGGGCAACAGGTGCGAGGAAGAGTGCGAAAAGGGCGAAAATCCCTGCTGCAAAGATACCGAAATAGGCAAGGCCTACTGAACCCCCCTCACCACTTCGTTTTCCGTAGAATGAGTAGATTCCCACAAGGGAAACTCCCATTGCCATCACGGACAGAATAGTATCTTCCTCCCCAAGCGAGAGAGAGCCGTCCTCGCTGGTCAGGATGTTGAAGGCAAGAATCAGGTACTGTAATACCAACCCCGATACTATCATTGTGATGAAACGTGCTTCGTCCAAATCCCTGATACGGATATTGTCCTTCCCCCACATCCCGGCTCCCAGCAGCAGTAATGTCGCCGCCACCCAATAGATTTGCCCAGCACCTTGGGTAAAATCGAGGGGGATAGTGGTGATGTTACGGTAGCCCAGCCCCTGACATGTGCTCATCTCAGCATTGCCATCAGCTACCTGTTGGACCAGTTCCTGATAGTCCTTAGTAGCGTATTCGTCAGTGCAAGAAGCATACGGGCCTAGGAGGAAATTGTTGAAGAGTGACGCCAATAGTACAGCTGCAACCAAGACCAGAATATAGAACAGTTTCCCGGGTGGGTTGGACAGGCCACGTTTCAGAGCCAGCCTGAATAGAGGAATGCTGGTAGCGACCACCAACCCAAGGATCGCCACCGCGCCGGCAGTGGCTTCAGGGGCGAAAACGAAACCCACTGCACCGTGCAATGTGAAGATGCCAAACTGAGCTAGCCAAAGAAGATATATTGGGTTCATTATCGCCTTGTTCGGAACATAATTTGACAAGTAAACCGCCGAAACCAGGAAAACTATATTGAGTAATATTAGAAAGGCAGTCACCTGGTAACTGTTCCGGATGGGGCACCCAAATCGTTCCTCCTCATCAACCTCGCCGTTACCATTCCTGTCAGTCGGATGCTCCACCTGACTAGTATTCGGGTCATCAAAAAGTTCGATATCCCAGAGTTCACAGTTAAATGTGTCACCTGAAAATGGTTCGCCAGTTGGTCTCAGAGTCTGATTCTCCGTATCTATCAGATTCAGCGGATAATAACCGTCAGTAGACTCCTGGTCCCCTCCGGGAACAGTAGCTACTGCAAGTCCAATGATCGAAAATAATAACAAAATTGAAACAGCAAACATTATGGCTGGCGCTTTGTAGTTCAATTTACCATCGTCAAGGAATAGTTCATCCAGACGGTCACGAAAGCCAGTGAGCGCCTCGAGGGATGCAGCTTGGCTCAACAAGGAAGATTGTTCGCCAACCGCATCTTCGTCAACTGGTGGAGCTTCCGGCTCGTCAGAATATTCATCGGATTCGCCCCCGGCAGGGGCTGTTTCCTCTGTCTGGTCCGCTGCGGGAGATGATTCCACGGAATCGTCGACGGGCGGTTTTCCTGCATCCAGGTCAGACCCGCATACGGAACATACCACTGCATTTACGTCCTCATCCTCGAAAGAACATACAGGACAGACCGCCATACACGAGCACTAAGGACACTGATTTAACACTTGTTCAACCAGATAGTCACAAAAATTGGATAACTTTATATATCCTTTTTCGTCCACGAGGGCCTGCACTATGATTGACCGGCTCGAGAACATCCAGAAAATCGCTGCTGCGCTTGCAGTCTGTGCAATCCTGGCCGTTATGAATGTGTATGGCCTTGGCCTTTGGTTCGAGATAGAAGGACGGTCATACATCCATCATCCTGTTTCGGGTGCAGAAAAAGAGGGACCCTATAACTTTGAATACAACTACCACACCACTGAGGTCAAGTATTATGACGGGGGTAGCAGTGAGAAGGTTGGAATTGACGACGCGAGCAACTACGCCCTGAATGGGGTTATGCAGAATATCAGGCTTGCGACTTTTGCCTTGGCAATCGCTTCTGCATACTTGGCCTACATGATTTATGGAATTACCGGGATTTCAGATCGCCAGAAATTGTCAGAAATCCTGCGCCAGCTTCAGTTTGGTGCGGGCGCATCCCTGCTGCTGGGGATAGTAATCCTGGGCCTGGTTTCACAGTCA
>Ga0310122_10001457_pt1 | contig 15079 bp, 18 predicted proteins | sample CB6_Bottom_1051__FD_203503 | JGI IMG/M metagenome (GOLD analysis project Ga0310122, IMG submission 203503) | Marine microbial communities from Western Arctic Ocean, Canada - CB6_Bottom_1051 | ecosystem: Environmental > Aquatic > Marine > Oceanic | place: Canada: Western Arctic Ocean | collected...
GAATACGCGCGCTTGCTGGGAATCTGGCTTGCTCCCGCCGTTCTCTTTGGCGCACAACGTCTTCGCGAGGAGGGGTTGGCCGTCTTCGAGGCGCAAAACGCGCTGCTGCTCGCGTTCCTTTGCGTCCTGCCGGCGCTGTGGATCGTGAAGCTCGGCCTGGCGGAAGCGCTGCGAAGGCCCGCGACAGCGCTGCTTCCCTTCGCCTCCCAGCCAGTACTTCGATCCGTCACGATGCTGATTCTGGTGGGCGTTGTCTTTGTTGCCGGGCAGCCGTGGCTGACGAATCTACCGCTGGCCTGGCTTTTCTTGTTCGCACTCGATCATCTTGGCGAGTCTCGACTGGCGCCCGAGGCAAGACCGAAGCGTTTTTCGTGGGCCTATCAGCGAGCGATCCTCGCTGGTGGAATCCTCTTCAACCTGGCCGTCGGCCTGCTGATTCATCGGGCCACGCTGCTTGGCTGAACGACCGCTCTAGTTGCGACTGGCCGCCTGGCGTCCCGCCATGCGTCCGAAGAACGTCACGTCGCCAACGGACAGACCACTTGCATAACCTTCGGCCCGCCGTGGCAGGCCACAGGTATTGCGTCCGGCAGCAAAGAGGCCGGGGATGATCTCGTTGTTCATGCGTTGGACCTCGCCGCTGGGAAGCGTGGCGAGGCCACCCAGTGTGAACGCGACGTAGTTTCCGTGTCGGCCTGGCGTGAGGTCGATCGCCGCAATCGTCGGCTCGATCGGAGCCAGCCATTCTGCCTGCTTGTGAAAGACCGGATCGACTCCATTCGCTGCATGATCGTTGAAGGCGTGCACGGTATGACTGAGGTTGTCTACGGGGAGTCCGATTTCTTTGGCGACCTCTTCGATGGTCTCGCCGGTGCCCACGATTTCACCGCCTAGCATGTTCGGCTGTTTCCAATGCTTCTCGCCGATGATCAGAAAGATCTGCTCGCCGACCTGTTTGCGAATATGGGCGGCGATTCGCGCGTGATAGACGTCTTCGTTGATGAAACGCTGTCCCTGCGCATTCACCAGGATTCCGAAAGTCAGCGAAGAGGGCGGGTAGTAGGGAATCGTCAGGAAGCATTGGTTCATATGGAGCAGCGCCCCGCCTGCGGCCTCACCCATCCGGATTCCAGCTCCATCGTCGAAGGGATTTCCGATCGGGGTCGCGATTCGACTGGTTTCCGGCGCATATCGTCCGAACATTTCTTTGTTCATGACGAATCCGCCGGCACACAAGATCACCGCTTTTCGAGCGCGCACATTCACTTCACGGCCATCGGTACGCACGACGAGACCGCGAACCTCGCCGGACGAATCGCTGATCAGCGTCAGCGCGCGAGCATCGTACGCGACGCGGATGTCACGAGATCCGACCTGCTCCGTGATGATTTTCATGAAGAGCGGGCCGCCGTTGTCACCCTCGACCTCCAGATTATGTCCACGGGGGCAAGGCTCGGCGATTTCGCTAAACGGCCATGCCTTTTCGTTTCCCGTATAGAGCAGACCATCATCCGTCAGCGCGACAATGGCTCGGGCTTTGAATTCGGAATCCTTGTAGGGCACGCCGAGATCGACCATCCACTCGAAGTGTTCGAGGCTCCCTTCGCAGTAGAGTCGGATTCGCTCTTCGTCGCCGAGTTCGCCCTGGGCCGCCTTGAGATATTCCATCATGTCGCGCGTCGAGTCTTCGTACCCGCACGCGCGTTGTACACGGGTGCCGCCGCTGCCACCCATGTAGATCTCGGCGCTCGACAGGGCGGTCGATCCACCACTTCCGCTAGCGACTTCGAAGATCGCGACCTCCGCACCCGCATCCGCCGCTTCGATTGCAGCGCAGGCGCCCGCACCGCCGAAGCCGACGATCGCGACGTCTGTTTCGATCTGCCATTGGTCTATGTCTTCGAATCTGCGGGGTAGCCACGGGTTGCTCTCGCTCACGATCGTTCTCCAGCAATCTCCGATGAAGCGCAATCATAGACGACTGACCTTCCCGTTGGACAGAGCCGGCTCGGATGCGACATGCTTTCGCCATGACGGATGACAAAATGAATCCGCCCCTGTCTCCCGATCCCAAGGTCCTGCTGCAGATCGCGAGAATGCCCATGCCTTTTGGGCGGTATTCGGGCACCCGATTGATCGATTTGCCCGAACCCTATGTCGTCTGGTTTCGGAATCAGGGCTACCCGCGTGGGCACCTTGGTGAACTGATGGCGACTCTCTATGAGATCAAGGCGAACGGACTCGAGCCGCTCCTGGATTCGATGCGCGAACAGACCGATCCGAAATTTCGAATGAAGGACCCAGCGTCGTTTCGGGAAGGCGATCGCTGAGCGCGAATCGGAGGCAGTCGATTCGCGCTTGCTCTCGTCAACCGCGATCGGACTACGAGCAGACGGAATTCAGGATGTCCGTAAACGTCAGAATCCCGACGAGGTCGCCGTTATCGATCACCGGCGCCGTGCGCACGCCCGTGAGCCGCATGAGTCGAATGCAATCCGTTACGTAGAGATCACCGTCGGCTTGAACGAGGCCGGATTCACGTCCGATGGCTCCGCCTACGATCTCGATCGATCCTCCGGCCTGCAATCCAGACTCGTCGATGCGAAATTGAATACGGTCTTTGCTTTCCATCTCAGTGGTCGAAGCGATCGATCGCGGCCTTCGATTGAGCAGCGGATCCGATGGTTTGTAATCCCGTGTCCGGCGCCGGGAAACTCGCAGGGTTTCGGGGGTAAACCATGGAGTCCAGTCGTCAGTCGGTCGCCCAGGAGACGGGAATGCAGAGGTTGTCGACGGCGATGCCTAGCATCTTCTCGAGCAGTCCCGGCTCGTGCCAGGCGCGGTCGAGGACGTAGGCCTGGATCGCCTTCGCGTCTTCGGCGCTGCCCGCGTCGGCGAAGCTCGGCATACCCCTCTCCGTGCGAATCCCTCCACGAACGATGGCATCCCACACTACCGATGTCAGGACGATCGCTGGCTCTTTCTCGTGATGATCGATTCTGATCGCTATTGGCCCGCCTTCACCCGTACGATCGGTCGACCCGAGCTAGCGCAGGACGAACGATTTTCCGATCCGGTCGTCCGCTTCCATAACAACCGGGCACTCGTCACGACGCTGGATGAGATCTTCGCCGAACGGCCGCTCGAAAAGTGGATCGAGCCGATGAACGCAGAGAGGCTGATCTGGGCTCCGGTTCGAACGCTGGCCGAAGCCATTGCGGACGAAAACGCAGAACAGGCCGGGAGCTTCCCGACCGTCGACCATCCCGAGTACGGCGCCTTCAAGACGGTCGCGCCCCCGCTCCAGATGTCGGGCCATGAAATGACCGGAGCGAACCCGGCGCCGGTATTGGCCGCGGATACGGCGGCCGTTCTCGCCGAGGCCGGGGTCGACGACGAGACGATTGCGCTGCTGGTCGCCGTCGCCGACTGATCCGATAGTTCCGACGGTTCCGATAGTTCCGGTGTCGTTCGCACGACGGCGGATCAGGAGCTGGCCCAATAGGCGCCGGCCATGATCGCCACGACACCGTAGAGAGCGAGCGTGCCATAGCCAATCCGGCGCCAGGGTCCGCCGCGGCGGATCAGTATCACGCTTCCGATCAACACGCCTAACATCTCGATGGCTGCGACGATGCGGCCGTAGTGCGCGGGATCCCAGTACGAGAGCGGACTTTCGAAATGCCAGCGGGTCAGTGGGTAGAAATGTGCGTGGGCGTCGTCGTGGTGGAGAGGAAGATCCGCGGCGACATGGAGTGTCATGCTGAGGAAGAAGGCGAGGGCGGGCCCAGATTTTCGATGGATTGCGATCGCCAGACCGATCGCGATCAGCGGCAGACTGTTGAAGATGTCGAACAAGCCCTGCCAGGCGGGATCGAAGTAGAGACGGCCCCAGATGGCCTGCTCTGTCTGGCCAGCAAAGGCCCGCTGATAGAGGTAGAAGCCAAACATCGGCAGGTCGGGGAGCAGGGCGCCGATCGTAATGGCGAGCCAATGAAAGTCGCGACGGGCGCGCCCGAGGATGACGGCGCTCAAGATCAGATGCGCAGGCGTATTCACACGCTCGATTCTAGGGGATCGCACCCATCGTGGGCGCGGGGTTTTGGGCAGCCGCTGCCCGGAATGGTCACTATCATCGGCCGTTGAAGCGGTTGGACGCGACATCGCGCGGCCGCCTGCTAGACGGTCGTGATTTCGGAATCAATCGCAGAGACGGAGTATTTTGGATGGAAAACTATGAGGACTACGACGCGCTCGGGCTGGCAGAGCTCGTCAAGTGCGGGGATACGACGGCCACCGAGCTGCTCGAAGCTGCGATCTCGAGGACCGAAAAACGCGATGGTGAAATCGGCTCGGTCGTCATCCGAATGTTCGATGAGGCAAGAGAAGCCGTTGCTGCGGGGATCCCGAACGGGCCCTTCGAAGGCGTGCCCTTTCTGCTGAAAGATCTGCATCTGGCATGGCCCGGTGTGCGGCTCACGAACGGTTCGAAACTCTTCGCGGACTTTGTTCCCGACTTCGAGAGTGAATTGGTGGCGCGCTATCGGAAGAGCGGCCTGGTCGTTTTCGGCAAGAGTCATTCGCCGGAGTACGGCTTGACCACGACGTCGGAGTCGGCGCTCTTCGGTCAGACAAGAAATCCCTGGAATCTCGAGCATACCTCCGGCGGGTCCTCGGGTGGGGCTTCGGCGGCGGTGGCCGCGGGACTGTTGCCGCTGGCCAATGCGAGCGATGGCGGCGGTTCGATTCGGATTCCGGCGTCCTGCTGTGGCCTGTTCGGAATGAAACCGACTCGCGGGCGAACACCGCTCGGCCCGAACTCCGGTGAGGGTTGGGCGGGGATGAGTGCCGTTCATGCGGTGAGTCGATCGGTGCGCGACAGTGCCGCTCTGCTCGACGTGACTGCGGGTTCAGATCTCGGCGCACCCTATGCGGCGCAGCCTCCCGTGCGGTCCTTCTTGGAAGAGGTCACGCGGGCACCCGGGTCTCTGCGGATTTCTATTCAATTGCAGGCGTGGAACGGCATCGACCCACATCCGGATTGTGTGGCCGCCCTTCGCGACGCTGAGTCGTTATGCCGAGAGTTGGGACACCATGTCGAGGAGCAGCCTTTCGTGGTCGACGCGACGACTCTCGCTCCGGCGACGCTGACGATTCTCAGCGCGAATACCCGAGCGATGATGGACGAAAGGGCGAAGGCGTTGGGTCGAGAATTGCGAGAAGACGATGTCGAGCCAGGGACCTGGGCGCTGGCCGCACTCTCGCAGAAGCACGGGGCGACCGATTATGTGAATGCGGTCAAGAAGATTCATGCGGTCGGCCGTGACCTGGCACGTCATCTCGAATCCTATGACATGGTGTTGTCGCCCACGATGGCGACGCCGCCCCATCCACTCGGATTGCTCTCCTTGTCGAATGCCGACCGGAGTGCGCAGGGCGTCGCGGTCCTGCAGACCGTGGGCTATACGCAGATCGCGAACGTGACCGGTCATCCGGCGATGACGGTTCCGCTCTCTTGGAACGAGGATGAGCTTCCGATCGGCGTACAATTCCTGGGTCGCATGAACGGAGAAGGGGCGCTCTATCAGTTGGCTGGACAATTGGAGCAGGCGAGGCCCTGGTTCGGGCGTCGTCCCAACCTCGACTGAGGTCGCCGGCCCGTCTGAATGCTCTTCTATGAAGATCGTTCGGTCGAGCGTGCCGACTTCATCCGACGCGCGCGGTCTGGCCTCCGTCGACGGGCAGCGAAACGCCCGTAATGAAGGAAGCGTCGTCAGAGGCCAGGAAGAGCGCGGCCCGAGCGATGTCCCAGGCGGTCCCCATCTGTCCACGGAGCGGGACCTGAGCGTTTCGCTGGCGAATCAGCTCGTCTTTGTCGACGCCTAGACCCTTCGAGATGCCTTCGATCGCCATCGGGGTCTCCATCAGCCCCGGCATGATCACATTGGCTCGGATTCCGTATTTCGCATTGCCGATCGCGAGGGATTGGGTGTACGCGTTGATCCCGGCCTTCGACGTCTTGTAGGCCACGATGCCGACGGAGCAGACTGCGGCGATCGACGAGATGTTGATGATCGAGCCCGACTCCTGCTCGCGCATGGCGGGAAGCACCGCCTTGCACGGAAAGATCACGCTCTTCAGGTTGACCGACATGATCTGGTCCCAGGCTTCTTCCTCGATATGCGACGGCCCGGCATCGGCTCCCCCAATGCCCACGTTGTTATGCAGGATATCGATGCGGCCATGCGCCGCAAGGCAATCTTCGATGACACGGTTGCAGTCGACGCCGCTCGTCGCATCGGCTTCGACAGCGAGCGCCTTGTTGCCTTCCGCTCCGATCATGTCGACGGTTTCTCGCGCCGAATCGAGACGGCGATCGACCGCCAGTACATGCGCGCCTTCGCGAGCGAACAGGATCGCGGTGGCGCGACCGTTGCCGATAGTGTCGCCGGGCGTCTGGCCGGCACCCATCACGATCGCCACCTTGCCCTCGAGACGCCGGCTCATGACTTTGGAAATCCTTGGACACCCTCTTCGAGTTGTACGCCGAGCGTGTTGAGAGCCATCGAGACGAGGTTGTATTGACCCACGGTGAAGACGAGATCCATCAACTGCTGCTTGTTGTAGAACGCGGATAGAGCGTTCCAGGTTTCGTCCGTAATGAATGCGTCGTCCACGAGTTCATCGGCCGCGCGGAGCAGCGCGACCTCTTTCTCGCTCCATCCCTCCGCATCGGGGCCCTGACAGACGCGCTCGATTTCTTCGGGGCTGATGTCGGAATGGAGAGCGATCTCGGCGTGCTGGGCCCATTCGTATTCGGCCTGGCATTGCCATCCCGTCCGCAAGATCGCGAGTTCGCGGTCGCGGGCCGAAAGAGAGTTCTTCGCCAGGATGTGATTTCCGAAAACCAACCAGCGCGTCATCAACTTGGGATGATGTGCGAGGGTTCGAAAGATGTTCAGGATCTTGCCGTCGCCGAAGCGCGCGCGGACTTCGCCATCGATTTCGTCGATTTCGAGGGGGTCGAGTCGGGGTTTTTCCAATCGCAATTCGCTTCTCCAGTTCATTGATCCAATTGCCGCGATACCCGCCCACGCGGGTCAGCGCGAATGGCGGTCCAAGCCAATAGAAGGGCGGCTCGCTTACGAGGCCCGGAAAACTCCTCGAGATCATAGCCGCCCCCGCCGGCATCCCGCAGCAGGCTCTCGGGTCGATGTGTCGCCAGGACCCTGCCATTGAGGGTAGAGTCCGGGTGAATTCGGATGCGTCTCGTTTCGGTGGAGATGGCGAAGCCCGGGAGTGACGATGCCCTACGTAAAGAGTCGCGAAGCCAGGATCTATTACGAAACGCACGGGTCGGGATCGCCCTTGGTCTTGGCGCACGGCGCCGGCGGAAATACCCAGATCTGGTGGCAACAGGTGCCGCATTTCTCAGCGAAACACCGCGTGGTGACGTTCGACCATCGGTGTTTCGGTCGTTCGGTCTGCAAGCCCGAGGCCTTCAAGCCCGAGTTCTTTGGCGAGGATCTGGTCGCCGTTCTCGACGCGGAGGGAATCGATCGGGTCGCGCTCGTCTGCCAATCGATGGGAGGCTGGACGGGCATGAGAATGGCCCTCGACCATCCGGATCGATTGTCGTGCCTCGTGTTATGCGGGACACCGGGCGGAATCGTCACCGATCAGATCATCGCTGCCGCGGCGCGGATCGCCGAGGGCGCCGCCGTCGACGGGATCAGTGGGAACGCCGCCTTGGCCAAGAGCTTCCAGAAGAACGAGCCCGCGCTGACCTTTCTCTACGATCAGATTGGCAGCCACAACACAGGGTTCTCGCCCCGGCTATTGGGTGAGTTGGCCAGCGCCAGGATCGATCCCGACGAACTGAAATCCTACTCCGTCCCCACTCTCGTCGTTTCCGGTGAAGAAGATGCGCTCTTTCCGACCGAGGCGATACGCGAAATTGCGGAACTGATCCCCGAATCGGAGCTGAAGACGGTTCCGGGATCCGGACATTCCCCCTATTACGAAGTTCCGCAGATGTTCAATGCGCTCGTCGACGACTTCTTGTCACGGTTCGCGAGCTGATCGATCGAGGGCGCCGACATTCTTCTCGCGATATGTGAAGTCTCGATCGCCTTTGCCGGCTTCACATCGATCGTCGGTGTTCTCGGCCATCGCGAGGGCACGACCTGGAGCCCGGAAAACAGTCTGCGCCTGTGGCTCATGATCGAATCGAGTCTAGCCACTCTTCTGTTTTCGCTTCTCCCCTTCATCGTGTTTCACCTCGCATTCGAGGCAACCGTCGTTTGGGGTGCATCAAGTGGGACCATGGCGCTCTTTCTCGTGGTTCATACGATCATCGTTGGACAGAAGCTGCGCACGCTCGACGCCAAGGACGAGTGGTCCATCTGGAGATTCGAGAGCCTGGTCGGCGCCTTGATCATGTCGACCGTGGTCATTCAGTCGCTGAACGTATTGGGGATCGGATTCGATCGCAGTCTCGGCGCTTACCTACTCGGCTTGATCCTGCTCTTGGGATTGGCTTCGATGCATTTCGTCGCGCTGCTGGTCGCGGTTCACGCTTCCTCGAATCGGGCCCGGCAATAGATCCGCTCGCTGAAAGAGAGGGGTCCAGAGACTCCGGTATTCCCGAACCGACTCACGACGCGTTTGCGCCCTGCACTCGCTCTTCGAGCGCGGCCACCAGGCTGCGTCCGAGTTCGTCCGAGTCGCCGGGCCACCTTGCAGTCATGAGATTGCCGTCGACGACCGTATAACCCTCGCCATACGATGCGCCCCAAGGACCGGTTTCGAAGAGACCGTTCGGGCCGACCGCACGTTTGACCTCGTCCTGCACGTATTCGGGATAGGTTCGGAAATGGCGCCCCAAGGTCCAGAACGTCAACCAGAATGCGGCTCGCTCGAGTTTCTTGGTCAGGCCCGTCAGCTTCTTCCCGTGCACGACGGAGAGATTCGTCTTCGGATCGATTGCTCGAGCGAGCAGGACCGGACCGTGACAGATGGCGCTGACGAGCAAGTCGCGGGAGAAGAATTCGACGATCTTTCCCTGAAGCTCCGTTGATTCGAGATAGGGCTTCATTCCGGGAGCGTGGCCCCCGGGTAGGTGGACGCCCTCGAATCGGTCTGGATTGATTTCGTCGTAGCGAATCGGCGAGCGAAAGGCCGCGTCCTTGGCCAATTCATGATAGGTCTGCACGTCGTTGGGCCGGGCACCGATCTGCCCGAAGACGACACCCTCGAGTGCGAGTGGGTCGCAGGCAGCGGGCTTTCCGTCCAGCGTCGCGAAGACGACTTCGACGCCTGCCTTGCGCAGAATTTTCCAGGGAACGGCCACTTCGGTCGGTTCGAAGCCTTCGCTCGGCAGCGGCATGAGGATGGAGGGCATGGAGGGCATGGTACGATTTTTCTCTGCGATCGCCCGACAAAGGTCCGATATTGGATCAAGACCAGGCAAGGGGAACGAAGTGCAAGTCATCAAGATTCTGGGCGGACTCGTCGCCGCATTGATTCTATTGATCGTCGTCGTGTTTCTGGGAGCGCGATTTCATGATAGTCCACTCGAGATCATTCCCGGCGGTCCACTCGTAGCCGGGGAGCTGGTGTCCAGCCCGGTTTCGGACTGGACCTTCGCGACGTCCATCGACCAGATCGAGTTCCCGCTGGCTGCCGACAAGACTTCGAGGACGATGTGGATCGTGGTCGAATCGGGTCGTGCTTTCATTCCCTGTAGCATGGGCTTTCCGCCCGGGAAGAATTGGCATTTGCGCGCAGACGTGGACGGACGGGCGGTGATTCGCGTGCTCGGCAAACGCTACGAGGTCACGCTCGATCGAATCGACGACGCCGAACTTGCAGCGGCGCTCGAATCCATTGTCGGTGAGAAATACGGCGGTGGCCCGCCCGGTGACGCAGACGTCGGGTTCTTCGCGCTCAATCCGCGTTCCGCGTGATCTCAACCCGGTATTGAACGCGATCGTGAACCCGGGACCCGTAGAGAGGCCCGGGTTCACGTTTCGTCGCGTGAGAAGCCCGAAGCTAGTTCAACGCTCCGCGCTCGCTGGCCAAGGTTCCCGTAACGCCGCCACTCTCGACGAGTTCCGAAGAGATTTGCGCGGCGCGTACACGACGTCTTTCGCGCAGGGCATCCGTATCACAAAGGCGGTCGAGAACTTCCTGACCCCAGCTGATATGACGTCGGTGCTTGCGCACGATGTCTTCGAGCAACTCGATGGTCGGTGCATCGCAGATCTGATCCGTCTCGCGCATCGTCAGTTCGTAGACGTCGACGAGATGTGGCATCAGGACATCGAAGGGCCCCGTTAGTTTCTCGATCGTGAGATCAGGTCTCTCGGGCTCCGAGATCGATTGGATGAGAGCCGCAAAGCCCTCGTTCGCCGACTGAGAGGCAGCAACGGCCCTCACGCCACAGCGAAGCTCCGGCAAGCGGTTGCCGAGCACGTCGGCCGCCTGGGCACATTCCCAGATGATCTTGCCGAGGCCGGTCTTGACGGGCAGTTCTGGAATCGTCGCCACCCAACCCCCGAGCATCATCATCATCCACTCTTCGGCATAGCGAAAATTCCGACATCGCCGCGCCATGGCTTCGACGTCATAGCGCCCGGTCAACTCGCGCAGATCGGCCGGAATGTCGAACGCCGAATAGGGCGCGAAGGTGGTCTTCTCCTCGGGCGACATGCCCGGATACATGCGTTGCTCGCTCATGATTGTGCCTCCGTTCCCTGCGCCTCGGCCTTGGCCGCGCGCTTTGCGAAATGTCGTTCGCGCAGGATATTCGCTGCCGCTACGAGCGTCTTCTTGCTCGGGCCGGAGCCGGACAGCTCGGCCAGGTCTTCGAGCTCTTCCTCGGTGAAACCGGCTTCGAGACGGTCGTCCCAGGCGATCGGAATCGCCGCGTCCTCGCGAGCCGAACGAGCGCCGCCGAAGCTGAACTGCTTGTCGACCTTTCGTCGATATTCCTGGGTTCGTTTGAGGTATTCGGGATCGTCCTTGGTGAATTCACGAACCCACTCGCTACCGAAACGGACATGGGTCAGCTCGTCGGCCAGCACGTAGTCGACGGCCTGCTGCATTCGCTCGTCGCCCGTCTTGATCGCGTATTTGATCATGTCGCGAAAGACATCACAGGCGAGTCCTTCGAGGGCGCGATTCACGCCGGCAACTCGCATGGCGGGATCTTTCGAGCAGGCGCACTCGAAGAGGAAGGTACTCTCCGGGAACATGCCGACTTCGCCACCGAGATGATTGAGGAGTTTTTCGAAGATCTGGACATGCCGGCCTTCATCCCAGGCCTGCCGAGCCATGTTCATCTTGAATTCCCACGGCGCATCCGGAAAATCCCAGAGCGAGCGCGCGGCGCCTTCGAGTGCCTGCACCTCTCCGACGAAGATGCCATGCATCCGCAACAAGAGACGTGTGAGGCCCGCGGGCGCATCCGGGTCGATCGGTTCATTCAAGATGGTGAGAGCGAATCCGGGTCCATACGATTCGAAGAGTGGCTCGGCCGCCGTTCCTTTGACGGAGCCTTCGATCATGTCCGAGAATTGCTCGAACGCGTTCACGATCGTATCGACATCGTCGGGTAGGGTGGCGAGCACGGTGGACTGTGCGTTGTCCTGTCGGACGAACCGGCTGTCGCGCGCCAGTTCTTCATGGTGAATGAACCTCTTCATGGTCGATCTCCTTCGGTTGAGACAAGAGTAGTAGGTGCGTTTTTCGTTACGTCCAGGACGCCCAGATAGGACAGGCATGACGAGACAAGTTCGTCGGCGATCATTTCGTCGCTCAGTGGGACGGGCGCCATATCGCGTAGGCCCACCGTATATTGTTGGACGAGCAGGGCCACGACCTGGGTGAGCGCAAAGGAAATGGCCGCAGCCGGATTCGGATGTCCGATCTCGTCGATTCGCGCCATCAGCAGATCAGAAATTCCCACCATCACATAGCGATTCAATTTGATTGCGCGCTCGCGCATGAGCTCATCGCTGATGGCGCGCTGGTAGATGGCGCGGTAGAGGCTCTCATTGGGCTGCATGACTTCGATCAGGAAGGGGAAGATCGTGGACAGGATCTCCGCGATGTCCGCGTCTTGCCAACGCGCGGGATCGAGTGCGTCGTCCGCGGTCGCAAAGGCTTCCTCGCAGCGTCGCTCGTGGAGGGCGTGAAGGAGTCCGTCCTTGTCCTTGAAGCGTCGATAGAAGGCGGCGACTGAAGTATCGGCGCGCACGGCGAGATCACGGATATGGATATCGTCGAAGCTCTTGTCGCGGAGGAGCATTTCGGCGACGTCGAGCAAACGTTCGAGACTCTGATGCGTACGCGCCTGGCGGGGCGGACGGATCCAATGCAATTCTGTTGGGCGATGCACCATTTAAGTCGCTCTACCATCGCGCCCGGTGGTGAGACACACCCGCGAAGCGCTTCGAGTCGAAAATTCTATCAGAAAACGGAATCAGATTCCGGTATTCACCCAAGGTTTTGAAATCAATGAAGAAATTGGACTATCAGAGAGGCTCGGAGCGACTTCTCAACGGTTCGCCAACGAGAAATATTCGTAACGCAGGGACCCTTCGCTCACTGCGATGACTCTGAATCCCGACGGATCGTCGCCCAGCGGCCGGCCGACCGGGCCGGTCGTCAGCATCTGCATTTCGCCATTTCGTCCGAGCGCATTCTTGTGAAGATGGCCGGCGAAGACCGCTTCAACGCCGGCTTCTTTGAAGAGCTCGAGGTAGGTGGTTCGCGCGCTTCGTTCGATGTTGAAATACTCGTCGTCTTCGTCGGGAGATTCCAGGAACAGGGGTTGATGTTGGAAGACGACGATGTGCTCTGCGCCGGCAGCCCGGGCGCGGTCCAACTCGCCACGGACCCATGAAAGTTGCTTCTTGGCTTCTTCGGGGACGCTCTCGGGCGCGTCGATCAATTGGCTGTTCAGCACGATGGCGTGGATACCGCCCTCTTGAAACGAATAGCGATCGGGCCCGAAGACCTTGCGATAGGCAAGGAGCGTCTCGGCTGTCGGTTCGTTGCCGACATCGTGGTTTCCGGCGACTGCGTGCAGGGGAATGGAGGGATCGAGCAGCGATGCGATGCGATTCCATTCTGCGATCTGGCCTGCGTGGCCGACCGGGTTCACGAGATCTCCGCAGACGATGACGAAGGCGGGTCTGAGGTTATTAGCGTGTCGAATCGCCGACTCGAAAAGGAGCGCATCCTTTTCGAACTGGTCATCTTTGTAGGTCGCGCGGAGAAGCAACATGGGCAGCGAATACGAGTACATGCCAAGCTGGGTATCCGCCATCTGAATGAAGAATTGCGATTCGTCACCCAACCATTGCGCCAGCCCCTCGATATCCGGGACCGGCGACGCACTCGCTTCTCGCATCGCGTTGTTGGGCGATGAAATACAAGAGATCACTGTCAGGATGAGAGCCAGGGTTCCCGCCACTTTGATCATGAGTCGACGGATCGTATGTCTTCGGTTGGTCATTCGTTGGTTCATTCTCGAGGATCAGGCTCGATGGTCTTCGAGCCAGGTGGCAACCCGATCCGCCATATCGCCGCGCGCGCTGCCGGGAACTTCCATGTAGTGATCCCCGGGCAGGAATACCAGCGTTTTGTCTTCGGCTGCCAGGTTGTCGTGAATCGTATGGGCGTCGATTGGAAATACGCCGACATCGTGCATGCTCTGCATGACGAGCGATGGAATGCGAATCCGCTTCAGGTGCGGAATGGCGCGACACTGCGAGTATTCGAGGCTCCACATCGATAGCCAGGTCCGTACGGTGTTGGTCGCCCCGATCCCGAACGGGCTGTAGTTGAAGAATTTGGGTTGTCCCAGATAACAAACTCCCACTTCTCGATCGCTCGGATCGAGACTCCCGTCGAGGTAACGCAGGTCGGCCCACGTGCGCGCCAGATTGAATGTGCGGTCGAAGTTACCGGCGACTCGAAGTCGTTCGAGTTCCTCGAGGGCCCAGGATGTAATGCGGTGGTTGCGAGCGACCTGCGCTTCGCGGTAGAGCTTCACGAATTCTGGCGCGTAGGGCGGGCCGTTGTCGGGATTGTACATGTCCAGGGAGGGATCGACGGAGGTTGGATCGAACTCGTCCGTGACGGAGGGATCGAACCAGTCGGTCAAGACCTCTGGCCGACCAGGATGGGCATTGGTCGAAACGTAGAGGTCGCAGGGGAGCAGGTCGCAAGCGGCTTCCTGGACAGGCGCGCCGAGCAGTGGCCGGAGGTTCGCTTCCGTCGCCTGGGATTGATAGGCCGCCATCAGTGAGCCACCGCCCGAGTTTCCCAGCAGGACGATGTTCTCGACGTTCGCTTCTTCGCGAAGCCAGCGAACGCCAACGCCAATGTCGATCAACGCATGTTCGAGATTGAAATGCTGTTCGGCGCCGCGGTAGCGGGTATTCCAACCGAGAAAGCCGTATCCGCGCGCGGCCATGAGCTCCCCCATGTAGTGTTCAGAGAAGTCGACGTTGTAATGTGTCGCGATGAAGGCCGTGCGCGGCGCCTCTCCCCGCGGTGTGTGATAGAGCCCCTGCGTCGGCATATAGCCGGCACCGTTTCGCTTGGCGGTCGGGGAGGGCAGAGAGACGAATCGACGTTCGATCTTTTTCACGCTCGGGGTCGGCTCCAATGGTCACGCGGCAAGGGACTAGACGGATTCCCCGACGCTGGTTTCCTTGCGAGCTTCCTCGGCTATTTCCTCTCGGGATTGCCGAAGGATCCGGAGCGCTTCTTCTTCTGTTTGTGCGAATGCCTGTTCGTCCGTGGTGACGCAGAATTCGACCAGAATGCCGTTGGGATCGAGCGTGTAGATGGACACGCACCAGCCGTGGTCGATCTGCATGACCTGGTCGATTCCCGCCTCGTGCATGCGCTTCGTCATCGTCTCGAGTTCTTCGAGGGTGTCGAGTCTGAAAGCGATGTGGTTCGCCCAGGGCGGCAATCCGAGTCCGGTCGAAATTTCGGTCTTGAATTCCGCCTCTTCGCCGACGTCATGAAGCTCGAAAAACCCGATCGCTTCGTCGTT
>Ga0310122_10001459_pt1 | contig 15067 bp, 8 predicted proteins | sample CB6_Bottom_1051__FD_203503 | JGI IMG/M metagenome (GOLD analysis project Ga0310122, IMG submission 203503) | Marine microbial communities from Western Arctic Ocean, Canada - CB6_Bottom_1051 | ecosystem: Environmental > Aquatic > Marine > Oceanic | place: Canada: Western Arctic Ocean | collected...
AAAGCCGCTGCCGGTTCACCAGACGATTTATCTGATGTTTGCGTTTGAGGCGTCCCCGACTCATCTCCTGCAGAGCAACCGGTCAAGAATGCGGAAGTGGTGAGCAGGGCCGACAATATACAAAAAAACAGAATTGTTTTCATGGGGCTAAACTGCCCCAGCGCCTGGCCCGGCGCAAGTCTTTTTTGTAAATAGTTTGAAATGGCCCGCCGCGTTGCCTAGCCTGCCGCGCATGAAATCATGGCTGCTTGGCGCTGCTTGCGCTGCATTGGTTTTCGTTTCGGGTTGCGGCTCACAGTCCGGCGACTCCTCCGGCAATGGCTTATCGATCGTGGTCATCCCCAAGGGCACGACACATGAATTCTGGAAGTCGATCCACGCCGGTGCCATCAAGGCCAAGCAGGAACTCGAGGCCGCCGGCCAGCCGGTGGAGATCATCTGGAAGGGGCCGCTGAAGGAGGACGACCGCGACGAGCAGATCAAGGTGGTCGAGAACTTCATCGCCCGGGGCGTGGACGGCATGGTGCTTGCGCCGCTCGACGACAAGGCGCTCGTTCGTCCGGTCGAGACGGCCGACAACGCCGACATCCCGGTGGTCATCATTGACTCCGGTTTGCAGTCGGACAACTACGCCAGCTTCGTCGCAACCGACAACTATCTCGGCGGCCGGATGGGCGGCGCGCACCTGGGCAAGCTGCTCGGCGGCAATGGCAATGTGCTGCTGCTGCGTTACGCCGTCGGCTCGGCCAGCACGACCAAGCGCGAGAACGGTTTCCTCGACGAGTTGAAGGAAAACTTCCCCGGCATAAAGGTGCTCTCATCCGACCAGTACGCCGGGGCCACCCGCGACCTAGCCTACACCGCCTCTCAAAATCTGCTGAGTAGATACGGCGAAGAGGTGGATGGCGTTTTTTGTCCAAACGAGTCGGTGAGCGTCTCGATGACCAAGGCCGTGCGCGATATAGGCAAGGCGGGGGGCAGGGTGAAAATCATCGGATTCGACACCAGCGTGCAGTCGTTACGCGACTTAAAGTCTGGCGATGTGCAGGGACTCGTGGTGCAGAACCCGGTCAAGATGGGCTACCTCGGCGTGATGACACTTGTCGAGCACCTCGGCGGCAAGACCGTGGCGAAGCGCATCGACACCGGCGTGGCGCTGATCACCGGCGAAAACATGGCCCAGCCGCAAATGCAGGAACTCCTCAACCCGCCCCTCGAGAAATACCTCGGAACCGGCAACTGATCGCCGCCCGGATGCCAGAGGATTCATCCAGCAACCCTGCGCTTCCCCGCCTGCAGATCAAGGGGGTGTCCAAGCGCTTCGGGCCGACCGTGGCGCTCGACGGCGTGAGCCTCGAGGTCGCCGCCGGGGAGATCCACGCGCTCATAGGCGAGAACGGCGCCGGCAAAAGCACGCTGATGAAGGTGCTCAGCGGCGCTCACCGGCCGGACGCCGGGAGCCTCACGCTCGACGGCCAGCCGTTTGAGCCAAGCGATCCGCTGCACGCCCGCAACTGCGGCGTGGCGATGATTTATCAGGAACTCAACCTCGCGCCCGATTTGTCGGTGGAGGAAAACATCCTGCTTGGCCGCGAGCCGGCGACGCTTGGCTGGATCAGCCACGGCGAGCGCCGCCGCTTGGCCAAGCGCGCGCTGGAGGAAATTGGCCAGCCGCAAATGACGCTCGACACCCCGATCCGGGCGCTCACCATCGCCCAGCAGCAGTTGGTCGAGATCGCCCGGGCATTGGTAGGCGAGCCGCGTGTGCTGATCATGGACGAGCCGACTAGCAGCCTCACTCAAGTCGATACCGAGAACCTGTTCGGCGTGATCGAGCGTATGAGCCAGCGCGGCGTGAGCGTCATTTATATCAGTCATTTTCTTGAGGAATGCCAGCGTGTAGCCAGCCGCTACACGGTGCTGCGTGATGGCCGCAGCGTCGGTACTGGCGCAATGGCCGAGGCGAGCCTCGAGCAGATTATCCAGCTCATGGTCGGCCGGGAGATTGATGAAATTTATCCGCGCACGAGCCGCGCCGTCGGCGAGCCGGTGCTCGAGTTGAGCGGTGTCGCCGGCTTGGCCAAGCCAAGTTGCGTGAATCTCACGTTGCGCGCCGGCGAAATCGTCGGCGTGTTCGGCCTGGTCGGCGCGGGACGAACGGAGACGCTGCGGGCGGTGTTCGGGCTCGACCGCTTGGCCAAGGGCAGCGTGACTGTTTTTTCGCGCGAGGAAACCCACTCGACACCGGCCAAGCGCCTGGCCAACGGCGTTGGTTTGCTCAGCGAAAACCGGAAGGAAGAGGGTCTGCTGCTCAACCGCAGCATCGCCGACAACCTGACGCTGACGCGGCTCGGGGCGGTGTCGCGGCTGGGCCTCGTGAGCGACTCGGCGCAGGCGGCGGCTTCCGGGAAGTGGATGGCCAAACTCGACGTGAAGGCGTTGGGCGCCGCCCAGCCGGTCGGCGAGTTGTCGGGTGGCAACCAGCAAAAGATCGCGTTGGGCCGGCTGCTGCATCACGACGCCCGGATTCTGTTGCTCGACGAGCCGACGCGCGGCATCGACGTCGGCAGCAAGGCGCAGATTTACCGGCTGATGAACGAGTTGGCCGGGCAGGGGAAGGCAGTGTTTTTTGTGAGCTCCTATCTGCCGGAGTTGCTCGGCGTGTGCGATCGCATCGGCGTGATGTGCCGGGGCGAACTCTCCAAAGTGCGCTCGGTCGACGACTGGAGCGAACAGGAAATCATCCGCACCGCCGTGGGTCAGGCGGAGCCGAGGGAGGCAGCGGCATGAACTTCCTCAGACTCGGCAGCCGTGATTTCCTGAAAGCCGTCCGTCCGTTTGTCGGGCTGTTCGTTGTGCTGACTCTTTTCGCGATAGTGATGGACGGTGAAATAAGTTCAAAATTCTTTTCCGGCCGCACATTCAAAACCATCCTGGCTCAAACGGTTATTGTCGCCATCGGCGCGATGGGGATGACACTGGTTATCGTGAGCGGCGGCATCGACTTGAGTGCCGGTTCGGTCGTCGCCCTGTGCAGCGTGGTGACGGCCAAGCTGATCGTTTTGGGACACGGCTTTGTCCCGTCGCTGAATTCAGCAATTTCAGCTGAATGGACCTCAGGTTTGGTCATGTACTTGCTCCAGGTTATCTGTTTTATCGTATTCGCAGTGTTAACAGGAGGGCTGGTTGGCATGGCCAGCGGTGGCATCATCACGGCGTTTCGCATGATGCCGTTTATTGTGACGCTCGGAATGATGGGCATCGCGCGCGGTATCACCAAGTGGGTGGCCAAAAACGTGTCTGTCACACCAGAGGAGCCACTTGAGTCGATCAATCGACTGATGGATATCAGCCAGTCGCCGAAGACTTTTTTCCCGTTGCCGGACGGTGTCTGGCTGACGCTCGGCCTCGCGGTGGTGATGGCGGTCGTGCTGCGCTCGACCGTGTTCGGCCGATACGTGTTTGCCATTGGCTCCAACGAGGACACCGCACGTCTTTGCGGCATTCGGGTGAACCTCAATAAGGTGGTAATTTATACCTTGGCGGGTGCCTTTTTTGGGTTGGCAGGATTGATGCAGTTTTCGCGACTGACGCAGGGCGACCCCTCGGTGGCGATTGGCCTTGAGTTAAAGATCATCGCGGCGGTGGTCATCGGCGGTGCGAGCCTGAGCGGCGGGGTGGGCAGTATCCCGGGATCAGTGATTGGTGCCTTCATGATGGCTTGCCTGGATAGTGGATCAATCATGATAGGGTGGCCGAACTACGTGCAGGAAATCATCATCGGCGTGGTGATCATCCTCGCCGTCGGCATGGACAAGGTGGAACCGTTCATCCAGCGCCTGTTCAAACGGCAGTCTTCGTCGAACTGACCCACGCTTGGCCAAGCGGGCGGGGCGGTTTAGGATGCGGCTTTCGGTGGCCAAGGGGTTTATAAAAATAGCCGGGGCAAGGGAGCATAATCTCAAGAATCTGACGCTTGAGATTCCCCGTGACAAGCTGGTGGTGATCACCGGGCCAAGCGGCTCGGGCAAGTCGTCACTGGCGTTTGACACGCTGTTCGCCGAGGGGCAGCGCAAATACGTCGAGACGCTTTCGTCGTACGCTAGGCAGTTCCTCGATCAACTACAGAAGCCGGACGTCGACCACATCGAGGGCCTCTCGCCGGCGATCGCCATCGAGCAGCGTTCCTCCGGTGGGAACCCGCGCTCGACTATCGCCACCACCACCGAGATTTACGACTATCTGCGGCTGCTGTTTGCCAACGTCGGCCAGGCGCACTGCCCTGAGAGCGGCGAGCCGATTTCGCGCCTGAGCACGGGTGACATCATCGAGCAACTGCTCGCGCTGCCGGAGGACACGCGAGTAATGCTGCTCGCGCCGGTGGTCGAGAAGCAGAAGGGTGAGTTCCGCGACGTGCTGGAGAAGCTGGCCCGCGAGGGGTTCGTGCGGGCGCGAATCGACGGTGAGTTGGCGGAACTCGAGACCAACACGCGCTTCAAGCTCGACCCCAAAAAAGCGCACTCGATCGAGGTCGTGGTCGATCGCCTGGTTGTCAGCGACAAGGCGCGAGGCCGCTTGGCCGACTCGGTCGAGACCTGTCTTAAGTGGGGCGAAGGCAAAATAATCGCGCTGCACCAAACGCCCGACCTCGACCGTTCGCAATGGCGCGAGAGCAAGCTGTCGAACCGACTGACAAGCCCGGCCACCGGCAAAAGCTACGAGCCGATGACGCCGAAACATTTCTCGTTCAACTCGCCGTACGGTGCCTGCCCGGCCTGCTCCGGGCTTGGCCAGCGGCCGGTGTTCGACGATGGACTGATGGTCGGCGACCCCGAGAAGTCGCTCGAGCAGGGCGTCATCCTGCCGTGGACCAAGGGCGGCGCGCGAATGGTCGCCCACTACAACGGGTTGCTGAAAAATTTGGCGCGTCATTATGGGGCGGACTTGGCCAAGCCGTATCGCCGCCTGGCCAAGCGCTTTACGGAGGCGTTGTTTCACGGCTCAGGCGACGAGGCGGTCGACTTTCAATTCACCCGCAGTGGCAAACAAACGACGACGACCAAGCCGTTCGATGGCATTTTGGCCAACCTCAACCGGCTGTACGAGGAGACGAGCAGCGAGACGACGCGGCGGCGGCTTCGGGCGTTCATGAGTCCGCAACGGTGCGAGACTTGCGAGGGCCAGCGGCTTCGCGAGGTGGTGCTGGCGGTGACACTGCGAAGCGCGAAACAGCCTGAGGCGAAGTTCCGTTTTGGTGGCTTGTCGATCATGGATGTCTGCCGGCTGTCGATCGACGAGGCGTTGCCGTTTTTCGAGGCATTGGAGCTGGACGAGCTTGGCAAAAAAATCGCCACCGACGTGGTGCGCGAGATCACCTCGCGGCTCGGTTTTTTGCGGGATGTCGGGCTGGGCTACCTGACACTCAACCGCACAAGCGGCACGCTCAGCGGTGGCGAGGCGCAGCGCATCCGCCTGGCCACGCAAATCGGCGCGGGACTGGTGGGCGTGCTGTACATTCTCGACGAGCCGAGCATCGGCCTGCACGCGCGTGACAACGAGCAGTTGCTCGCCACACTCGAGGGACTGCGCGACTTGGGGAACACGGTACTGGTGGTGGAGCACGACGAGGAGACGATTCGCCGGGCCGATCACGTCATCGACATGGGGCCGGGCGCCGGCCTGCACGGCGGGGAAGTGGTGGTGGCCGGTTCGCTCGAAAAAGTCCTCACCCACAAAAAATCGCTGACTGCGAAATATCTGCGCGGCGACTACAAGATCGACGTGCCGGCCAAGCGGATCGGGCCGAATGTTGTCCGCGGCTTCCTCGAAGTCATCGGCGCGGCGGAGAATAATTTGCAGGACGTTCACTTGAAAATCCCGCTGGGGACGATCACGTGCGTGACCGGCGTCAGCGGCTCGGGAAAAAGTACGCTGATCGACGACGTACTGCGGCGGGCGTTGTTCCGAAAGTTTTACAACTCGAAGGATCGTCCGGGCAAGTTCAAGGCGCTGCGGGGCGAGGAGGCGCTGGGGAAGGTGATTGTTGTGGACCAGTCGCCGATCGGCCGCACGCCGCGCAGCAACCCGGCGACGTATACCGGCATCTTCAGCCAAATCCGCGACCTGTTCGCCAGTTTGCCGGCGTCGAAGATCCGTGGCTATGGCGCAAGCCGCTTCAGTTTCAATGTCAAGGGCGGTCGGTGCGAGAAATGTCAGGGCGGCGGTTTGCTGAAAATCGAGATGAACTTCCTGCCGCCGGTGTACGTGACGTGCGAGTCGTGCAAAGGACGGCGCTACAACCGCGAGACACTCGAGATCCACTACAAGGGCCGCAACATTGCCGACGTGCTCGACATGACCGTGGACGAGGCGATGACATTCTTTCGCGCGTTCCCCAAGATTTGCGATCCATGCGCGACGTTGTCCGAGGTCGGCCTAGGCTACCTCAAGCTGGGCCAGCAGGGCACGACCCTGAGCGGCGGCGAGGCGCAGCGGGTGAAGCTGGCCACCGAGTTGACCAAGCAGTCACGCGATCACGCGTTGTTCATCCTGGACGAGCCGACGACCGGGCTGCACTTTCACGACATCGCGCGTTTGATCGATGTGCTGGTACGGTTGCGCGACGCGAACAACACGCTGGTGGTCATCGAGCACAACATGGATATCATCAAGTCGGCGGATTGGGTGATTGATTTGGGGCCGGAAGGCGGCAACGATGGCGGCCGGATCGTGGCCGAAGGCCCGCCCGAGCGGGTTGCCGCCGCAGCAGGCAGCCACACGGGGCGCTTCCTCGCCGCGACGCTTGGCATGGAACATTTGCTGGAAGAGAAATGAATCGGTCGTTGCAAACGATGTTGAAACGGAGTTCTGCCGTGGCCTTGGCGCTGGGCTTGGCCGTGCCGGCCGCGCTTGGCCAGGCGGATGATCCGCAGGCGAAAGCCAAGGCCAAGCTGGCGTTCGACGTGGCCAAGCGGTTCTTCCGCGACGGCATGTTTGCCACGTCCATGGAGCGGTTTGACACCTTCGCCAAGATGCATCCCGGCTCGCCCCACCACGCGGAGGCGGTGTTGCTAGAGGGGCAGGCTCGGTTTCAGCTTGGCCAATTCGAGGGTGTGGCCGAGGAGTTGGCGGCCGGGTTGCAGGCGGCCGGGCCGTGGACGGATCGTTACCTGTTCTGGATCGGCGAGGTGCAGTTCGCGCTGGGCCATTTCAACCTGGCGGCGGCCAGCTACGGCCAGTTGATCGAGAAGCATCCCGGCTCCGTGCGGGCGTTGACGGCGGCGCTTGGCCAAGCGCTGTCGCTCTACCAGTTGGGTGAGTTGAAGAAAAGCATCGCCACGCTCGAGCCGGCGGACGGGCCGTTCCAGCGTGCGGCAAGCGCCCGGCCAAGCGATCCGTTGATTGTCGATGGGCGGCTGCTGTTGGCCAACGCCTACTTCGAGCTCAAGGAACTGGGCGTGGCGCGGCTGCTGCTGGAGAATTTGCCCGATGCGGGGTTGTCGCCGGAGCGTTTTTGGGAGAAGCATCATTTGCTGGCCTCGGTGTATCTCGGCGAAGCCAGCCTCGAGCGCGCCCTGGGTGGAGCCACCAACCTGGTGCAATTGGCCAAGGGCATCGCCGACCCGGAGTTTGCCGCGCGCTCGGTTGATTTTCACGGCGACGTGCTGCGCCGCATGAGCCAGCCGGATGCCGCCGTTGCGCTATACGAGCAGAACCTGGCCACCAATGTCCCGGCCAACTGGCGCCGCTCGGCACTGCTGAAAATCACCGACCTGTACGTTGCTGAAAACCGGCTGACCAATGCGGTGCAGCGGCTGGAGCGCCTGTTCATCCGCCATCCCGGCGACCCGGCGACCGAGCTGGCCCACATGACGCTGGGCGAGTTGCGGCTGCGGCAGTTTTACGGGTTGCCGGATGCGAGCCGGCTCAAGTCCACCAACCTGCTCAGCGACGCGCTGGGGCATTTTGACGTTGTTCTGCAGGGCGACCCGGATGCGAACCTGACGGGCAAATCGTGGCTGGGCCGCGGTTGGGCGCTTTGGGAGTGGGGCAATCTTTCCGGCAAAAGGCTGCAGTTGAGCCTGGCGCGACAGGCCTATTCGAACGCCGTCGCCGAGTTGCCCAAGTCCGAGGAACAGGCGGTGGCGCAGTTCAAGGTGGCCGACTGTTTGTTCCACGAGGCGGATTACGCCTCGGCATCGAGCAACTACTGGGCGGCGATCCGCATTGCCACGAACACCGTCGGTTACAATAACCGGCTGGTGGACCGGGCGCTGTACCAAATCGTGCGGAGCGGCGTCGAGCGGCTGGATTTGCCGAGCGCGAACCAGGCGGTGAGCAACCTGATCGAGTGGTTCCCGAGCAGCTTTTACAGCGACCGCAGCCTGCTGCACTACGGGCAGGCGCTCAACCGGCAGGGCAAGCCATCCGAGTCGCGCACCGTGCTGGCCTCGTTCGCCAAGGTGTTCCCGAAATCGACCCTGCTGCCCGAGTCGCAGCTGGCCATCGCGCGGACACACGTCATGGACGGCAGCTGGGTGTCGTCAATCATCGAGTACGACCGCTGGGTGACCAACTACCCGGCGCACCCGGCGCTGCCGCAGGCGGAGTTCGACCGCGCGTGGCTGAACCATCAGGCCGGCAACCGGGCGAGGGCGTTTCAGTTGTTCACGAATTACGTCGTGCGATTCCCGACAAACCGACTCGCGCCGGTGGCGCAGAAATGGATCGCCGACCACCAGTTCCAGTCCGGCAAATTCGCCGAGGCCGAGCAGGGATACCGGCGGCTTTTCGAGAACACGAACCTGCTGGCCAACGCCCGTGGCTTGGAGTGGGAGGCGCGGCTCAACGCCGGTCGCTCGGCGTTCTTCCGGCAGGAACACGCCGCCGCCGAGTTGCTGCTGGCCTCGGTCATCAACGCCACCAACGCGCCGGTCGCCGAGCAGGCGCGCGCGGAGTTTTTTCTTGGCGACGTCGCCGCCGACCAGACCCAGCGCACGCCCACCAACCTGCTGGACGCGTTGCCGCATTATCAGCGCGTGGCCGACGAGATGACCGGCAGCCCGCTGCATTCCCTCGCGTGGGGCCGCATTGGCGATTGTTATCTGCAGTTGGGCAAACTTGGCCCAGCGGCGGCGGCGTACCGGGCCGTGACCGAACTGCCAGGCACCGACGTGACCACCCGCAGCCAGGCGGGACTGGGCTTGGCCCGCGTGCTCGAGGAGCAGGCTGCGCTGGCCGGCGAAATGGAGGAGCGCGAGGAACTCCTGCAACAGTCGCTCGATCAGTGCATGAAGATCGTCTTCGGCGACAACCTCCGTTCCGCCAGCGAAAAGATGGATCCGTTTTGGGTGAAGGAAGCCGGGTTGATGGCTGGGCACTTGGCCGGGCGGCTTGGGCGCGCGGAGCAGGAACGCAGAGTTTACTCGCGCTTGGCCAAGGAGCTGCCCGACATGCCGCTTTGGCAGGCCAAGCTCGACGCCCTGCAGGCCGGGCCGGAAGCACCCAAGGCACCCTGAACATGCTTGGCCTGAAAGACTTGGCTGCCATCGCCGCAAAGCACACTACCGCCCTCGAGGCCGTCGTGCGTCCGTTCGACATTGCTGGCCAAGTGACCTTCCCCTCCGCGCGACCGGCGGTCATGGGGGTGATCAATCTCTCCGCCGACTCGTGGTATCGGGAGAGCATCTGCACCAGCATCGAGTCGGCCGTCGAGCGCGGGAGTGAGTTGCGGGCGCAGGGGGCCGACATCGTCGACATCGGCGCGGAATCGACGCTTGGCCAAGCGCAACGAGTCGGTGCCGCCGAGCAGCGGCAACGGCTCCTGCCGGTGATCGGGCAACTCGCCTCGCAGGGCATCATCGTCTCCGCCGAGACTTACGACGCCGAGGTGGCCAAGGCCTGCCTCGATGCCGGGGCCAAGATGCTGAACCTTACCGGCACCGCGGCCAGCGAGACGATTTATCGCCTCGCCGCCGGGCACGATGCCGCCGTGATCGTTTGTTACGTCGCCGGCGACAATGCCCGCGATGTCGCCGACATCCCGCTCGATGACGACCCCATCCCGCGCATGGCGGAGTACTTCGCGCGCGAGATCGAGACGGCCGAACGCTGCGGCTTGGCCAAGGGCTTTGTCGATCCGGGGCTGGGTTTTTACTACGAGAATTTGCAGGACAGCTCGGTGCGGATTCGGCACCAGATGAAAACGTTCCTGAACGCCTTCCGGTTGCGCGAATTGGGGTGGCCGGTGTGCAACGCACTGCCGCATGCAGTCGAGTGTTTCGGGGAGGAGGTGCGGAGCGCCGAGCCGTTTTTTTCCGTGCTTGCCGCGCTGGGCGGGACCGACCTGTTCCGCACGCACGAAGTGCCCCGCGTCCGGGCGGTGCTCAAGACGCTGGGGGTTTACTGACAACCGCCGGGCCGCCGGGGAAGGCGTGGGTCAGCGGGGTGGGGAGCTTTACGCCGTGCTCGTCCTGCAACTCGAACGCCGCCAACTTCACGGCATTGCGGGCGGTGGCAATCTCGTGCTCGAATCTCAGGTTGTAGAGCACGCGCCACGTCACGGCGTGGTCGCCGTTCTCGACGAGCATGATGTTGCCCTCGCGCTCGGGGTTGATGGTTGCGGTGATTTTGCAGGCTCTTGTCCAGACATCGAGCAGGTAGGCCCTGGCCTTCTCCGAGTCCGTCTCGTAGCCGATGTTGAACTCGACGTAGTCATAAATCCCTTTTCTCGACTCGGTGGTGAGTATCTCCACCTGCTTGTTTAGCAACAGGGAATTGGGGACGGTGATGTTGTGATTGCGGATGACGTCGCGCAGCAGGGTCAGCATGGTGCGTGTCTCCAGCACGATCGCGAGGATGTTTTCATCGGGGATGCGGATGACGTCGCCCCGCTCGATGTTGCCGTTGCTAATGACGATGATGCCGCTGATGAAATCCTTCAGCCAATAATCCTTCGTCGTGAAAATCAGGACAGCCAGCGCCCCGAGGAAGCTGGTGGTCTGGAGCAGCCATTCGAGTTTCCACAGGTTGAGAAACACCAGGCCCGAGATTACCCCGAGGATCAGCAGTGCGATAAGTTTCAGGTTGCTCGAAGTGTAGGATTCCACATAAATGGAAGTGCCCTCGACCTCCCGCTTGCGACCGTATTTTTTTGAGGATGATCGAGTGGGTGAGTTGCCAGATAAGATACGTCAGCAATACGAGCAGCCCGGTGTGGCTGATGTTGGAGGCAAGTTGGAATTGGAAGGCCACGGCAAAAAAATAAGTCAGGAAAAGGGCCGCGTTCAAAATGCGCAGCAAACGAAGCTGGGGCGGCGCCGCGCCGATCGTCTGCACACTCAGATGGTTGATGATCTGCCTGCCGAAGATGAGGATCAGCAGGTTGATGGTGAACGTGATGTAATCGATCGACTCGAGGATGGTGAAGTAATCCAACAGCCACTCGAGACCGAGGTCCTTAAACGAATCGGCGACATTACTAACGGCGTTGGTGGAGGTGATGCTATTGGTCTTGTTCATGGCGCTTGTGGTTCATCACTCGACGGGGAGCAGCCGGATTCGTCGCACGTCCATGATGGCGCCGCTCGCTTTCTTGACTGGCTTGATCCAAAAACGATGTTCGCCCTTGGCCAAGCGCACGGTGCCAACATTGCGCGGGACGAAATTTTGAAAATGGCCGGTGTCATTCACGGTGAACTCCAGTTTTTGGCCGGCGACCTCGAGCGCGACACGGCTGCCGCCGTGGCCCTTGCCGCAGCCTTGATGGATCTCGACATCGAATCTGCCGCCGCGCGACACGGTGAAGTCCCAGCACACCTGATCCGTGACATTCACCCAGTAGCCGACCGTGTTTTTGTGCGGCTTGGTTTCGTACTGCAACTTGGTGCTGTGCAGCGTCACGTCGCGCGCGTGCAGCAACACCGAGCGGTCGAGCGCCTGGCCAATGGGCTCCCCTTCCGGCGCGGGGCGCAGGATGAGCGCGCGAACTCTCGGCATGTCGCCACGAAACTTGAGCTCGAGTTTTTGTTTACCGGGCTCTACGAAATAAATTTTTCCGAGGGTGACATTGCGGAAACGATTAGCCGCGCCGGTGACATCAAGTTGGGTCTGGATGCGGTACGAGCTGATGTTCGGCACGGCGATGCTTTTGCCCTTAGCCAAGGCGTAAACAAGTTCTACCCAGTACTTGCCTGGCCGCGAGGCGTTGTAGTTCCACGAGTGCGCCTGGCTAACCGCATCACCGCCGGGTTGCAGGAGGATGCGGCCGTCCGGTTGTTGCGGTGTGTCTCCGAATCGGTCGGTTCGAATCTCGTGTTTCTTGTCGCCATCGGATTCCAGGCCGGTGTCGGTAATGCTGAACTCAAGGTGCCGGAGCTTCAACCCGTCCTCGACGAAAACATTGGCAATCTGCTCAAGCGAGTCGGCGTGGGCAGCCAAGCCGGCAATCGTGAAAAATAAAAAGGGAATTCGGTGCTTCACTTGCTTATGGTTAGTTTGTTGAGTTTATGCAGCGGGCGTGGACCGATCCAGCGGGTGTTGTATTTTTTGATCCAGCCGTCATCGAGTTTGGGGCGGGGTTCGCGGCCGTAGCGTTGGGCATCCATGCCGTGCCACGGCAGCGGCTCGACCGTCCAACCATGGGCGACGTGAAAGTCGGCGTCCTTGTCCCAGCCGCTGGTGAACAGGAAAAATTGGCGTGCGGTGTGTGGGCGTTGCGTCGGAAGCTTGGTTGCCGCGAAACCAAGCGTTAACTCGTCGCCGGCGGCGATGAGGGCGAGTCGGTTGTCCTTGACGGCGACGAGTTCATCGACATCGCCGTAACGCGTGACCCAGCCGGAGGGGGTGATGCGCCAGTTCGGCGTGTCGCCGGTTTGGTCGTGGATCGGCGTCAGCGGCAGATGGCTCGGCAAATCCTCGATCGCGCCGTAGCCGTGCCAGTGCAAATCAGTCGTCGTTGGGTGCATCGTGGCGACGGATGGCAAACTCGTCTTTTCAAACAGCGCAATTCGGTTCCAGTGAATCTCAAACGCCATCGACAAGCGAAGCCGCTTGGCACCGCTTGGCAGTTTGCCGGCCAAGTCCACGACGATGGTCTTGGTTTTGCCGGCCGGCGCGCCGACGGTAACATCTATTTTTTGCCAAGTGCCGTTCGCGACTTGCGCCTCAAGTTTTGGGAAGGGGAACGGCAGGTCGGCATGGTGCGAGGCGGCGATGTTCGCCATGCCGCCGCCGAAATGCAGCCAACCGGTCATCGCCAGGGCGAGCGGCGCACCGGCGTCGAGCGGGCCGAAGTCGAATTCGATCGAGTACGGCTTCGCCAAGCCGCGAAGTTGTGGTAATCGCAGCTCAACAGGCGAAACCCACTGGTCGTCATTGGCCAGCAATGCGGCGGTGACATCGAGTCCGTTGCTGAGTTTGGCTCGGCGAAGCGGCTTGCGCTTGGCTAGGGCGGTGAGCTCGGCCGGCGGGTACGGGCCTCTTTGGCGCAACTTGGTTGTGGGGTGCACTTCGGTGCCGATTGGCACATCGACGGCGAGCAGCTTGGCTTCATCGAGATAAAGGATTTCGCGCAACTCCTCCGTGAGTTGCAACTGGTAGTTGCCGTCGATTGGCTGGAAGTTTGTCTCGTCGCCGATCCACACGATCTCGTCCGGGTCGGCATCGATGTAAACGCCCTCGGCGACCGGCAGGCCAAGCGGCGACGCGCCGAGCAGGTCGGTGACGAAACGGTGCTTTTCGCCGTCCCAAGCGTAGAGGTACGGGCAGGAGCCGGTCGGCAGAATCAGCTCGGTGAGGGTGACGGTTTCGCCGGGCTTCACCTGCACGTCGAGGTTGAAAAGGGAGAGGTCGAACCAGTGGGCGTTGAGCGAATGGAGCAGTTTGTTTTTACCAATGCCAATCTCGATGGGTAGCGAGTGCACGGTGCGCTTGAGTCGCAGGCCGGCGGTGACGGTCTCGATTTGGATGCCGATGCCGCTGGCGTTGGAGCGGTTGCCGTAAAGGCGAATCTTGAGCTGGCGGTTGGCGTTGCCGCCGTCGTTGCGGAGATATTTCAGGCCGGTGGCGTGGGCGAGCAGCAGGTCGGAGTCGCCGTCGCGGTCGATGTCGGCGGCGGCAAGTTGGGTGACTTGGCCGGTGAGTGAGTCGAGGCCAAGCGCAGCGGTGACATCGGTGAAGCCGCCGGTGCCTTGGTTGCGAAACGCCTGCACGCCGTCGCCGATGGCGAAGAGGTCAAGCCAGCCGTCGTTGTCGTAATCGACGAGGCTGATCGCGGTGGCGCCCGGCTTGGCCAAGGGGAGAGTTTGCCGTTCCTCGAGGCCGTTGAAAGTGATCTCGAGCTTGCCGTTGGCCAGGCAGACGAGGTCAACGCGCAGATCGTTGTTGAGGTCGCCGGTGGCCAGCGCGCTGGCGGTCGGCAGGGTGGGGAGGGTGTTGGTCGGCGAGTGAACCGCGCCGCGGTTTTTCTGCATGAACATCGGCGGCTCGCTTTTGCGCGGGATGAAAAGATCAAGCATGTCGTCGTTGTTCCAGTCGTCCATTACGAGCTTGAGCGCGCCGGTGATCTGCGTCGGGATGCCGGAGGTCTTGGTGATGTCCTTGAAATAAATGCTGCCGAGATTGCGGAAAATCTTGAGGCCTGCGTCGCCGGGTTGGATGGCGAGCAGGTCGAGTTTGCCGGTGAAGTCGATGTCGGCGATGACGCCGTCGATGGCCTTGAGCGAGGCGAGCTTGGAGAACTTGGAGAGGTCGCGCGCGAGGCCGTTGGTCGCGAAACGGTACGCGTGCGAGCCGAGGTCGCCGAGCATCAGCACGTCGTCGAAGCGGTCGTTGTTGAGGTCGCCGACGAGGCAGCGCGAGTAGTGGGCACCCTCGATGGCCGGGAACTCAAAGCCGACCGGCGTGAAGACCGCGTTGGTGTTGAGCAGCGTGCGGAAGGTGTTGGTGCGGGTGCGGACGAACAGGCTGTTGTTGCCGTCGTGGTTGAAATCGATCACGCCGAACGGCCCGATGAATTTGTCGGCGTTGCCGGCGAAGGCCTTGGCGGTGTCATCGACGAACTGGACCG
>Ga0310122_10001460_pt1 | contig 15066 bp, 6 predicted proteins | sample CB6_Bottom_1051__FD_203503 | JGI IMG/M metagenome (GOLD analysis project Ga0310122, IMG submission 203503) | Marine microbial communities from Western Arctic Ocean, Canada - CB6_Bottom_1051 | ecosystem: Environmental > Aquatic > Marine > Oceanic | place: Canada: Western Arctic Ocean | collected...
CTGCACTCTCACCCGTCACCAACTGCTCGATTGGGATATCATCGGTGGCCTCCTGAGAAGTCGCTAGTGGAAGTTGAGTCGGCTCGTCATCCACTTCCATGCCCGTCAGATTGGCAGTTCGCTATTTCGCTATTCATTCTATCCTATCTGACGTGGGTTCACTGCGTGGTGGGATTTCTACATGCGAGCCGATCATCGAGGCGCCTCTCTCGCGGGGAGGTGTCCTTGACGAGCCGCCTCGTCCCCCGCTCACGCGCCGCGCGCTCGAGCCGGCTCACTTCTGGCAGCCCGAACCGATCCGATGATGCAGATCGGCATGTCACTCGTCGTGTCAGACCTGTGCAGGTCGGTTCGCCTCGATCGTGAAAGATTTTGATTTCAAGTAACCGATCGGATATCATGACGGCTGACCTATACCGGGGGTTCGAGGTGGGCCTGGCAGGATTCGAACCTACGGCCACCCGGTTATGAGCCGGGCGCTCTAACCACCTAAGCTACAGGCCCCCAGCCGAACGAACCCCGGCCTCATGCGAATGAATGTTGGCTCCGCAAGGTGTGCCACGAGGAGCCGTAATGGTATTGACCGACGCGCCGGCACGACTGTCCGATGGCCAGCCGCAGTGCCGCCTTGCTGCTGATGCTGCTGACCATCTCGCTGCTGCCGGTCGCCGCCGTGCAGGGGCAGGCGAGCGGCCCGGCGGTCACCATCGAGTGCTCGCCGGACGTCTTGAAGATCGACATCGGACCCGGTGACTCGAGGACAGGCACCGCCTTCTGCACCCTCGAGAACCCCAGCGCCTTCTCGGAGGAGATCGAGATCGAGGTCGAGGTGGAGGGAGTCGGTTTCGCGGCGCCCGATTCGGTGTTGCTGGGCGCCGGTGACGAGGAGACCATCGCGATCTCCTTCGTCGCATCGCCGGGCGCGGATGTGGCGAACATCGATGCCAACGTGTCGGCGACCGTGTCGTCGTTCAACAGCATCCCCTGTCTGTGGTGCGATCCGGAGACCGATTCCATCGTCGTCGCGGTAGGCCAGTACGCGGAGTGGTCGATGACCGTCCAGACCCAGTTCGTCATTCTGGCCGCCGAGGCGACCACGGCGATCCTGATCGAGGTCGAGAACAGGGGCAACGACGCCGATGACTACAGCATCACCATCCTGAACGAATCCGGGCTGCAGAAGGCTGGACTCTCCTTCGAGGTGACCGGTGACACTGGAACCCGTCTGGCGCCGGATGGCAAGGAGACGCTGACCGTGACCGTCTCGGCCTCGGACGCAGTGGCGACAAAGGATTGGGAGATTCGATTCAGGCTGCAGAGCGGCTTCGATTCCACCTACGACATCGAAGAGGTGTTCAACCTCGCCACCGAACAGAAACCACAGACTGCGGTGGCGCTCGCATCGCTGCCGCCGTGGGCGCTGCCGGTCGCCGGCGCCGGCGCGGGGGTAATCATCTTCGTCGCTGTCGCTCTCGTGGTTTGGCGGATCTTCCGCCGTCAGGACGGCCTCAGCGCCGAGCAGTTGACCTCGTTCGATATCGGTGTCAGAGATGACGATGACGACCTGCTGGCTGCACTCTGATTCGACCGGCCTCTCGGCACTTGACTCGGCCAAATCGCGCCAATGCTCATATAGGGACGGAGATGACCCTTGGACCGACGGTGATAGAGATGCGTGCTTTCCGAATGGTCGGGCTTCTGTGCGTCGTGTACTTCTTCAGCGTCATGGCCGGTGCCCAGTTGGCTCAGGCCCAGGGCGCTTCACCGAATCCTGACATCGGAATCATCTGCTCGCCGAGCGATATCCCGATCGATGTCGCGCCAGGCGACCCGAGGACTGGCACCACATACTGCACCCTGACCAACCCCACCGCCTACTCAGAGGTCGTCAACATCCAGGTCACGGCCGGAGGGCTGGCGATAGCAGCGCCGGGCTCAGCAACGGTCGGCCCTGGCGACGAGCAGACCTTCGAGGTCACCCTGCGCGGAGACCAGAGGATGGCTGAAGGTCAGCGGACCGTGTCGATCACCGCCCGCGTCGACTCTGCGAACGGCGTTCCGGTCGGCACCTCCTCTCCGAAGACGGTCAATGTGATGGTCGTCATCAAGCAGTTCAGCCGGCTTCGAGTCGAGGCGGAGGAGCCGTTCAAGCAGCTGCGTCCTAAGGTCGACTACGTGTTCGTGTTCAAGGTCTACAACGACGGCAACGCGTACGATCGATTCAACATCGATATCCAGAACCGTGTAGGTTTGGAGGACGAGGATTTCCAGATCAGCCTGCCACAGGTGTCTACCGAGATCGATGCCCAGGCGCCGCCTGACAGCGTCAGGGTGATGCTCCGGACACCGAAGAAGCAGGGCTGGTCCGACAAGTACCACCAGTTGCAGTTCAAGGCGACCTCCGACTATTCCGTCCGAACGGAAGGTGTACCCAACTATCAGGTCCAGATGATAACCATGTACATCCGCGGTGTCTACCTGCCCGGCTTTGAAGTCACGCTGATGGTGGCCGGCCTCGTCGTGGCTGCAATCGCCCGTTCTCGGAGTGAATGGGAAGAGGATGCCGACCCGGCTCTGGCGACAGGGCCGCCGCAGTTCTAACGCGGTTCTCTCAACGGCTCGTCGGGCCGTCCCCCGTTGCATTGGGTTCTTATGCGCGCGAGCGTCACATAACCAACATCGAGGTATGATGATGGATGGTGGGATTCTCGAGAAGGCGAAGAGACGCGACCTAGATGACGAGGCGACCGAGGCGGCCGACGATGTCGAAGAAGTGGCTGAAGCGGAATCCAACGGCGGCGCATCGGGCCTGCTCGAACGGATCGGCGACGAGTCAGAACCATCGAGTGACGAGGCGACCGTTGGCAAGTCCAGCGACAAACTGTTGGCCATCATCACCGGGGTCATCGGCGTCGCTCTAGTCGTGATGCTGCCCTCGCTGCCGGCGTTCTCGGGATTCGGTGTCCTCGCGGTATTCGGCATCTCGTTCTGGTTCGCCTCCCGCCACTCTCTGGCGACCAGTGGACTCGACGCTCTGTCGAGCCGCCAGTGGGCTACGCTGGCGGTCGCCTACCTGATGTTGGCCGGCATTCCCTATTTCGGCGGCATGGACTTCGGCGGCGCCACATCGATCACCGATGTATCATATTCCGAGGATGGTCAGAGCGTCTCGTTGACGATTCGACACAGCACCGGACTGACCGGTAGTGACTTCTCGTCCGGTGACATCGATGTGCGGGTCATCCAGAACGGCGCCGCCATTCACTCCTTGACCGAATCCATCACCTTCGACCAATCCGATGTGCTGGGCACGTACGGCACGCTGGTGCTCACGGTCGCCGATTTCTATCAAGGCAATTCGGTCAAGGTGGCTAATGGTGAGGTCGTTTATGAGAATTACACAATCGAGGTGCAGATCCTCGGCTCCGATGCGGGCAGGACCCATCTCGACGCATTCGAGATGACCAGGACCGTCGATGACGTCGATGAGAAGATGACAGCCCTGTTCGACGCCGATGGTGACTGTGAAGCGGGCAAGAATCGTTGTGTCCGGGGCATCTATCTGGAGATCGCGGCAGGTCGAGCCAACTCGCAGGGCGATGCCGGCATCGATCCTACCAGAGTGAAGTCGAATTACTGGGTCAACGCGACCATCAGCCATGCAGACAGCACCGAACCCGTTCTGGTTTACCCGACCATCGAAGTGAACGGCAATGCTGCGATCTGGGATGACATGGACGGCACCTACGGCAACGGCAGCGGCACCATCGGCGTATCTTCATCGAGGATGATCCTCGATGGATCCCTCTCGGACCCGGTTCTAGGAGTCCTCTACATGCCGAAGGAGGATTGGGACGAGCACGGATTCGGCTGCTACACGTTCACGGTGACGATCACTCAGGAACCGCCTTGGTCAGGCACATCGGCGAGCACCGTCACGGAGAGCGGAACATACCTCTGGGAGGACATCGAGGGCGAGCAGCACCCACCCCCCGCCGAAGAGGAAGACCCGGATTACGAAGAGTTCCAGCGCGCGTCCTGTTGAACCGGTTCGGCTTTCTCGCTGCTGACCGTTACGCCTCTCAGGCATCCCTGTGCTTGCTTTCGTTCCCAAGGTCGGCCGCGCTACCATCGGCCGCCTCATCCGAATCCCCGCTGTCAGCCTCAGCGGTTCTGGAATCCGAAGATGTCTCAGCGGCGGCATCGGCCACCTCGTCGGATCGCTTCTGCATCTGCAGGAACGCCAGGATGATGAAGATCAGGCCGACGAAGACGGCGGCGAGGAAACCGAGCGCACCGGATGACTGATCTGACACCTCCTTCCATTCCACTTCATCGCTCGTCAGCGCGGCGCCACCCCAGACGGTCTCGTCGACCAGCTGGGTCGGCGTCAGGACGCTGCACGTCAATGCGTGCGAGCCCGGAACGGGAGCCGCCCAGCGGAAGGTGACCGATGCGCTCGACTCGGCTTCGATGATCAGATCGGGGAAACCGCCTACATCGGCAGCGCTGTCGTTCTCACCCATCGTGCAGTTGAGCGCTACATGAGCGCCAGCGCCACCATCGTTGTGTATGGTCACATTGACCTGCAGCGAAAAGCCGACTTCGCCATTCATCAGGGCCGGTTCGACCGAGATGATGGTCAGGTGAGGCGTCGGACCTGCGTAGACATGTGTCTGCGCGAAGGAGAGAGGTTCGGTGCCACGGTAATCCTCGATCGTGCCACTCTTCGGGTTCCAAGCGGTTCTGTACGCCAGCGTCTCGATGGTGGCGTTCTCGGTCCAGATGGTGCCGTTCGGATAGCGCACCTCGATGGTCCTCTCACCACCGCTGTCAACGGGTGACAGTCCATCGAGTCCGGAGATGGTCGGGTTCGATGAGCGGTTATAGGGTCCAAGACCGGTGATCCGATAACTGACACCGACCGCGGCGAACTGGATCTTCTGGTCGACGATGACCCTCTCGTAGACATCGATCATGCCGCCGCTGGTCCCGAGTGATTCTGAGATGACCAACCTGCTCTGCACTCCGGCTCGGATGTCATGATCGGTCCGGCTGCCATCGATGGTGCCAGCGGTCAGGTTCAACGAACCAGCCTCCGTGACCGTTATCGGTCCGGACCGATTGAACTCGCCGCCGAGCATCTGCAATTCACCGCTGACGGTGACATCGGCACCGTTCACGACGCCCCCGTTCAGGAGCATGTCCCCGGCGACGTCGATCGAGAATCCGGTCGCGCCGGCGAGCCGCCAGTTCCGATGATCTAGGTCGGCTGGCATATAGGTCGAGTTACTGCCGACCACAGGGTCGATGGTGATTCGGTCGAAGGCGAGTGTTCCGAAAGAGTAGCCGGTGAAGGATATCCATTCATCGTCAGCCCCGACACCGAACGATATCGTATGCTCGGGTCCCGTCATGTTCTGGGTCGTGCCGTCGCTGAGGTGACTGGCGAAGCCGAACAGACTCTGATCGTACATCGAGTGCAGAGTGACATCGAACGGACCGGTCACGTCCTCGGTCGGCAGGCGCAATGACGATCGGTTCACATCGTCACTGTAGCCGAGCCATAGCAGGCTGGATGGCGGCTGAACGGCATCGAGCACTCCGCCGACCATAACGTCCAGCGAGCCGCCGGACTCAACGATGATGGTGGAGCCTTCAGCGACGGTGATCTCGGAGGTCACCGCCAGCGAGCCGCCGGCTGAGATGATCACGGTGCCATTGAATGCGTGGGGCTGGTCCCAGGTCTGAGCATCACTGATGGTAGTCGTGCCGCCACCGTTCGGCGGCTCCGCGGCGGCGGCGATCGGAACCGATCCGAGATGTCCGGAGAGCAGCACCAGCAGGCCGATGACGATTGCCGGAAGACTCCGAGCGACGCGGTTCACGTCCCCCTGACTCGTTGTTCGGGCCATCAACCCAACGCTGCACCGTACTCGATCTGGGCGCATGTTTCATCGCCTCGACGCCGCCACCCGCAGCCGTGGCGACCGTGCAGCCCTTCGTCGGCGGACTCTCACCGCTCGACATCGTCACCGTCCTGATGATCTACGGACCAGCCTATCTGGCGAACACCGGCGCGATGCTGTTCGGCAAGTGGATCCCCGATCGAACGGGAATGCCGAGATGGCGCATCGACGGTGGCCGGAACTGGCGGGACGGTCAGCGGATCCTCGGCGACGGTAAGACCTGGAACGGCATGTTCGGTGGCGCTCTCATCAGCGGTCTGCTGATGCTGCTCGCCCACCTCGTCTGGCTCGGCCGGTCGGCCGTCGGCCAGCGACCTTTCATCGACCCGCTCGCGTCAGCTGCTCCGACCGATTGGTTCTGGATCGGCAACGAATGGATCGCCGCCTTCGCGATGGGTTTCGTTCTCGGCCTGTTCTGTCTGATCGGTGATGCCCTCGGTTCTTTCGTCAAGCGTCGCCGCGGTCTGAAGCGTGAAGGAGACGTCTCATCGAAGGCACCGCTGCTCGACACGCTGCCGTTCGCGGTCTTGATATTCGTCTCAGGGCTGCTCCTGTTCCCCGATCAGGTGATCGGTCAAACCGTTCTGATCCCCAGCATGGTCTCGCTGTTGGTGCTGACTCCGTTGATTCATCGTGGCGTCAACATCCTGGGTTACAGGCTGGGCTTGAAGGACGTCCCCTACTGACCGGTGGGGTTTCCTGCCACATCCTCATCGCAGACTTCTGAAAGAGCAAAGCCGTCCTCCCGTTGACCTCGACACCCCTCTTTGCTCCTTGCCGAAGCGACCAGCCACCCAGCCGAGGGGCTTCATTGGAATCCATTATCGACCGGTTCCGGTCAGACCGCGTCATGGCTGACCGGTGTGTGCTCGTCGTCGGGGGTGGCGGCCGTGAGCACGCGTTGGTGATGGGTCTCGTCAGCAGCCCCTCGGTCATCGAGGTCCATGTCGCGCCGGGCAACGCCGGCACCGCGTCGATCGCTCAGAACCACGATGTCAGCGCCACGGACACCGAGGCGTTGATCCAACTGGCCGAGGACGTCGCCGCCGACCTCGTCGTCGTCGGACCGGAGATGCCGCTGGTAGCGGGTCTCGCGGATCGCCTGCGGACCATCGACATCGACTGCTTCGGTCCGCACGCGGCCGGGGCCATGCTGGAGGGGTCGAAGCAGCACGCGAAGCGGGTGATGAACGACCTCGGCATTCCGACTGCAGCCGTTCTCCGAGTCGATTCGGTAGATGATCTGGAGTCCTCGCTGGATGAGATGGGACCTCTCTGGGTCATCAAGAGGGATGTCCTGGCGGGCGGCAAGGGTGTGACGGTGACCGGCGATCGGAAGGAGGCTGAGGAAGCAGCCGAGTACGGCATCGAGAAGGATGGGTTCGTTCTGCTGGAGGAGCACATGAGCGGCGAAGAGGCCAGCATGCTGGTGATCATGGACGAGTCGGCCGTCGTATGCCTGCCAGCCAGTCAGGACCACAAGCGCGTCTTCGATGGGGACGCCGGTCCGAACACCGGCGGCATGGGGGCGTACGCTCCGGCTCCGGTCGTCACAGAGAGTGTCCGGGTCCGGGTGATGGAGGAGATCATCCAACCTATGCATCACCATCTCCGCAACGCCGAGACGCCGTATCGCGGCTGCCTCTACGTCGGCCTGATGATCGATGAGGATGGCGCTCCCAGAGTTGTGGAGTTCAATGTTCGGTTCGGCGATCCTGAGACCCAGGTCACGGTGCCGTTGATCGACAGCGATCTGGCGGAACTGCTGCACGCCGCTGCACAGGGCCGGCTCGTCGAGGTGGAACCGCGATTCTCCTCGAAGCATGCGATAACAGTGGTTCTCGCTTCCGAAGGCTATCCGGCGAACGCCGTGACAGGGCTGCCAATCGGTGGTGCTGACATCACCTTGGAAGAGGGTGAATCGAGCGCCTTCGTCCACCACGCCAGCACCCGAATGGCAGCCGACGGGACGCTGCTCTCATGTGGCGGTCGAGTGCTCGCCGTGACCGGCTTGGCCGCATCTCTCCCAGAAGCAGCGGAACTCGCTTACCAACTGATGAGCGCCATAGATCTCGAAGGCTCCCATTTCAGGCGAGATATCGGACATCGTGGTCTCTGAATCCGACCCCGGTCCGTAGCACCCTTCCGTAGGAAGGGCTGACAACGGTTATACGAAAGGGGCAGTTCGGCGCGTCGCTGAGAGTGTGAATCATCGCTCGCGGCGATTGGATATTGAGAGGGAAACGAGATGACAGAAGAGACAGAAGGGCCGGACCGTAAGAGGTTCAAGAGCCTGCTGATGGTACCGTTGGTCGCCGCGATTCAGATCGCGGTGTTCCTGGGTGCGACAGCCGGACTGGCCGATTTCTCGGACACGAGTTGGATGACTGCGATGCTGTTGCCGGTCGGCGGATTGTTCGTCGCCGCGGCGGTTGGTCTGGCCGCGCGTGACCTGCTCGCTTCCACCCCCCTCTCCTCGGAAGCGCAGTCTGGAGCGATGCTCGCCCTGGCCGTCGGTCTCGTCATCGGAGGGGTGGCCGTAGGCCAGACCTTCGTCGGCGTCTTCACCGCGGTTCTTATGCTGCTGATGCACTTCCTCGAGCGCTCCGACCGTCATGAGGAAGCGTCGATGCTGTTGTTCACGGTCGTCGGCTTCGTCCTCGCTTTCTACTACACCGACATGGTCGAACTGGCCGCCGGAGCAGGTTTCAATAAGGGCTACAGCGGTATCGATGTGGAGCGCGCCCTCGCTGCGACGCATCTGTTCGCATACTGGTTCCTGACCATCGCCGTCGGCGCTCTGACGACCATTCTCTGCCGCGGCGGTCCGATTCCGGCCGGTCGCGGCCCTTGGTTCGCCTCCATGCCGGACAATTTCAGATCTAAGGACAGGCTCGACCTGCCCATCGCACTCGGGCTCTGGGCACTGACGCATGTCGTGACTCTTCTGATGCTGCGGACGCTGACCGACAGCGATGCGTTCCACGATGGCCTGTATCTGGGCAATCACTGGGCCGTCGTCACGATGCTGGTCATCATGCTGGTCGCATATCTGCGGGCCGAGCGGGGTCCGGTTATCGCCGCGATGATCGCCGTCAACTGGCTCATCTACAGCCTGGCGACGCTGCAGGACATCGGCATGTTCGATATGTGGTTCTCGGATGGCGTGATGGTCTGGTTGGAGGATGAGCGCGGCCTGTTCACATGGTTCTTCATCACCTTCTGGTTGAACGTAGGGACTCTGATCATAGCCTCGAAGGGCAGGTTCGGTGAGATCGCACCGCGCCGTACCATCGGACCGGCTCGCAAGTGGTGGTCTGCTAACTGGTACGGCATCATCCTGGCTGGTTCTGTGATCGCCGGCCTAGCCGTCAGAACCGTGTGGAACGTTCTGCCGGCGATGAACGGTGCCGGCACCGGACTCTGGGACATGACTGGTGGTTCCGATCCGTGGTACATGAAGCGGGCCGTGGACTATGTCGTCGCTCAGCACAGTCACTTCATCATCGACCCGGATCGCTCCTATCCGATCGGCTCGATCAACCCGCGACCACCGCTGTTCACATGGAGCCTTGCGCTAGGTGGCATGTTCATCTCGTGGGTCTTCGGCATAGCGCTGGAAGACGCCGTCTGGTGGTCCGTCGCCGGTCTGCCGGCGATCTATGGAACACTGACCATTCTGCCGCTCGCCTCGATCGGCCGTAGGTTCCATTCGAAAGGTGCTGGCGCCGTCGTCGCTTGGCTGATCGCACTGATGCCGGGTCATGTCGGTCATTCGACCTTCGGGCTCGCCGACCACGACGCGTTCGTTCTGTTGTTCTTCAGCATGGCGTTCATGTTCTGGCTGAGGGCCGTCGACGAGATCGGGCACGCTCGGATCCTGCCGAATGCTTCGGCCAATCCGCTCTACATGATGCGAGGTTTCCGAGCGACATGGGACCGGAAGCCGAGAGCGATGTGTTGGGCGTTGCTTGCCGGTATCGCGTTCGCGACGGTCGGTCTCGGCTGGAAGGGATTCGTCTACGGACCTGGCATCCTGTTCCTCGCATACCTCTCTCAGGTCACACTGAACATGTTCCGGCGTCGGGACAACATGGCGCTGACGTCGGCTGCTCTGATGATGATGCTCGCTGCGTTCCTGATCCCGTTGCCGTTCTATGCCCACAGCGAGCTCCTGCTACTGTTCGATGCGAGTGGCTTCCAGCCGATGTTCTACATCCTCGGTTTCACCGTCGCGGTCGGCTGGGTGACCGTCTCCTTCCGTGACAAGCCGTGGTTGCTGGTGTCGATGAGCGGTCTCGCTCTCGGCGGCATCATCATCGCTATCCTCGCGCTGCTCCAGTTCGTCTTAGAGGTGTACAATGGCTGGGACGTCCTGTTCACTGGCGGTTACTACTTCTCGAAGAACAAGATCTTCGGTACTATAGCCGAGGCGCAGGCGCCGAGCCGCGCGACGCTGTTCGCATCGTATGGCCCCATCGTCGCGATCTCTGCCGTGACTGCGGCAGTGCTCGGTTTGTGGCGAGGCATCCGTAAGGAGGACCGGGTCAGTCTGGTGCTCTCGTTGTGGGTGTTCGTGGCGACGGCCATGGCATGGCGGGCTGGTCGTTTCATCTTCAACGCGACCCCTGCGATCGCGGTGATGGGAGGCGTCGGACTCGTCATGCTGTGGAATCGATCCGGTAGTCTCGCTTGGCACAAAACCTGGCGCAGAGCCGGCATCGCGACTCCCCGCTCGAGATTCAGAGCAACCAGACAGGCATCGAAGGAGAATCCAGCTGTGCCCGCTATCCTTCTGATGTTCCTGCTCGTCGTCTCACAACACGCTTCCTACGGCATCGATTCGGGTATACCGAGAGGTTCGGAGGCCAAAGTGGGGGTCGATGAGGCGTTCCACAACTTCGTCCCCGACCTGCTGCGCTACGATTTCCGGACCGGCATCTCACTGCTCACAGGTGCCGACTACGCGCCCACCGCTTTCTGCGGCGGCTGTCAGTACATGGGCACCTTCGGCCCAGGTTTCAATGGGGGCGACTGGAACTCTGCATACCATTGGTTGGAGCAGCAGGATGCGGATGTGCCGTTCGGTCAAAGACCGGGTTTCGTATCGTGGTGGGACTACGGTTTCCAAGCGCTGTCACAAGGTAAGCACCCGACCGTCGCCGACAACTTCCAGTCCGGCATCCCCAGTGCTGGTAACATGCTGCTGGCGAACAGTCAGCAGGACACCATCGCTCTGTTCATCCTGACCCTCGTCGAAGGCGATCTGCGACACGGTGACGGTCAGTTCACCACCGACTTCAAGCGCATGCTGGAGCGTCAGTTGGATGCGGACCAGATCAAGGAATTGTACGACATCGTGACGATCGTCGGCGATGTCGACGAGGTCAAGAGACGTTCTCTGTCGGTCATCGCGACCGCAGGTGACGTCATCCTACTGTCGGGCCATGCCCTCGACGAGCGAGGTCTGCCGAGTCAGACGCCGACATATCTGGTGATCAAGGGCAGCGATGCCGTAGGACCGGCCACCAGTTCTGAGAACAATGGTTGGACGCTGTTCAACAGCACCCGGCGAGGCAGTGACGAGATCAGCACGGAATCGACCCATCAGGTGATCGGTGAGTACTGGTACACCTCGGACCTGATCGATGATCTCGACGATGTCTCGACCTCGCTACACCGACAGAACGCCAGGCTGGCACTCGGTCGGCACATGCTGATCACCGCCCTCGATCTCGAGGATACGGTCTCCCTCTACCACGACCTGACCACCGAGGTCTTGTACACCGTGCCCGATTCAGAAGGCGGACCCGGCGAGACGATCGAGCGGAATCACGACATTCGCTACTTCGCCGTCGACAGTCGTCTATACCCTGTCGCCGGTGCCTATTACGCCGACGCCAACTACCACAGTTACAACCCGACTGGTATCTTCTACGCGCCGACCACGCTGGCCGGTCTCGACCCTGCCTCGTACATCGGCCAGTTGTACGAGACGAGGCGAGGCGATGGTCCGGTGGTGATGAAGACCCAGCAGCAGTATGATATCGAATATCTGGCGGACATCACGAGACAACAGTCGGGTGGTTCCAGCGACATCATCGAACTGGTCGACATCAGATACACTCATCAGCCGGAATTCTTCGAGACGATGATCGCCAGAGTGTATGTCGGATACGGCTCGTCGACGCTCGGTCTGCCAGGTGACGCGAGCCAGCCCGGTCAGCATTTCGGTGGCGAGCGAGCTCAGGGCACACCCGGCTCGTCGCTGACCAACGCGAGACCGCTGCCGGGCGCCATGATGAATCACTTCGTCATCGCCAACTGGTACGAAGCGAACGCAGAAGGGGGCTCCCTCGGACTGGCCAACACCGGCGTCAAGGTGCTGAAGTATCACAGCGGCGCGACTCTGGAAGGCAAGGTGCTGCTCGGCGACATCGGCACCGTGCCGAACGCTCGCATCCTGATCGAGCGTGACGCCTTCAGCGGTGAAGAGGAACCGGAGCCGCTGACCGGCGAGGTGATCGACCGCGATGCCAGGACCTACTGGGTGCCGATAGGCACAGTCGATTCGAACGCTGCGGGTGAATTCTCGTTCAGGGTGCCATCCGGTCGTATCCGCGTCTCCGCCTTCATGGGCGAGTCGAATCTCGATGCTGCGCGTGATGACATCGTGGGAGCCCAACAGAGCGATTACCCCGCTTGGGACATGGATCTGCTCGGGGAGGGAACTTCGCCGCGCGCAGTGAACCCGATCACCGGCATCCTCGGCAATGTCAGTGGCACGATATGGATCGGCGAATCGATCGTCAACATCAGCGGAGCAGCCGGCCACAGCGACGGCGAGGTCTCCATCCCAGTGTCGATCGGCGTCGAAGCGTCCGGCGCGTCCGGACGCATCGTCTATCGTGGCAACGTTGATTTCGATGGCACGCCCATCACAGATCTGGAACTCGAGGTCACCAGCATCTGGGACCTGATCCAGTTGCATCCGTACAGTGCAAACCTGTCGAACGGCACGGTGTCGGGCAGCGGTCTGCAGTTCAGCGGCGATGGCGAAGTCACCTTCACTGGGCCAGGCACAATGGTCAGTGAGGGAACTGTGGTCGTCAGGGATTTCACGGGTCAGTTCACTCGATCGATCCTGCACAACCATTCGTTCACCGGCGATGGCGTCTTCGCTGGACGTGGCGCATTGACAGGCACCGTCTACGATGACAACGGTACAGCGATCTCCGATCCGGAGACCTGCGTCAACAGCACAGTGCCGGAAGGTCAGTACTTCTGTCAGGTCGACGGCAGCGATCCGGTCGAATATCTCATCCAGGGAGAGGTCAGAGCATCCGGTAGATTGACGGCGAACGGTTCCGCCTCATTCACCGACGAGTTGGTCCGTGAATCATTCATTGGATCTGGCATCTTCACCGTCAACGACTCAGATGACAGCCTCGCTTCGTACGGCACCATCAACGGCACGGGAGTGTTCAACGGCTCGGGCATGTTCAGTGGCCCGATGGTGGAGCCGGGAACATTCCACCTGATAGACACGATACCGGGAGACTATCACGTGAAAGTGATCTTCCCGGATGGCAGGAGGGTCGAACTCCCTATGCCACTCAAAGTGGGTAGCGAACCGACTCGTGACGTCGAGATGTACCTGCCCGCGAGTCATGTCTCTGGAACATTGACTCTGATGAACGGCTCGACCGTCTCCGGGCGACTAGACTTCATCGACCTCGACCGGCCGGAGATCGATCCCACCGAGTCGTGCGAGAACGCCTCGTACGCACCGTGCTGGATTCAGACCGACGAGAACGGCACCTTCGCATTCGGTCCGGTTGTGATGGGCAACTACTCATTGGTCCTCGATGCTGACGACGATGGTTTCGATGAATTGGCGATGAACATGAGTTTCACCAATGACGAGTCGAGGAACATAACCTTCGGCGAGAGTGTGCCGATCACCAGCGACATCGATTTCGACCTTCAGAAGGTCGATTCCAGTGGCGGCGTCGAATTCATAGAGAATCAGACCATCGAATTCACCAACAAGGATGTGACCAATGCACCGCCGATAACAGCTGTCTTCGACGCAGCGACCGGCCGCTACAATGTCGAACTTCCATTCGGTCGTTGGGTGGTCAACCACACACTGGACGAAGCGCACCAGTTCTGGAATGAGTTCGAGGTCGAAGATGATACCGGCGACATCGTCACGACATACACCTATGTGGAGAGCACTTGGGTGAACGGAACGGTCCTTTACGATGCTGACTTCGGTAAACCGGACAGCATCCTGAGCGGCGTGCCCAACATCGATGTGACGGCTCAGTGGGGAGGCATCACCACGGAAGTCCAGACCGGCGCTGACGGCTCCTTCTCCATCCTGCTGCCTGTCGGAGTCGATGTCAACCTGACCGTACGGACCATCGTCAGTCAGTTGCAGAACGGCACCATGATCCTGGTCGAGCCGGGCTTGAACCTGACCATGATCGCTGAGAACGCCGTCGAGGTCGCTGGCGCCGTCTTGATCAATCGAGAAGACAATAAATACGATCTGGGAATCATCGATTGGCGGCCCTCCAAAGTGATCGCTTACAATGCAACTTACGATGTCCATTGGCGCTTCGACATCGATACCGATGGTAACTTCAACGGCCGCTTGCTACCCGGCGTATGGAACTTCACGGTAGATGATGACCGGCTTGGCGGTGAGATGAGCGCCATCGATCTGAACACCGAGAACACATCGGTGAAATTGATGACTCATCCTGACAACATCACACTCGATGTTCATGTCTTCACCGATCACAGCGGTGACGGTAACATATCGAACGGCACCAACAGGAGTATCGACTTCAGACTGGTTCCGTTCGCGCACGGGGTAGAGGTCAACGTCTCGGCCGATGACGATGTCTGGATATCGCCTGGCGTGGCTCGGCTAAGTGTCGAACTGGGAGCCTATCGGGTTGAGATAGAGACACAGAACGCATCCGCTTCGCCGCCGCAGACCTGGAACACGAGGATGGCTGGACCGGCGCCTGAGTCCGTCCTGGGTCTGGGAAACGGAACGGAGACTCTAGAGGTGGCTCTGGCA
>Ga0310122_10001461_pt1 | contig 15062 bp, 15 predicted proteins | sample CB6_Bottom_1051__FD_203503 | JGI IMG/M metagenome (GOLD analysis project Ga0310122, IMG submission 203503) | Marine microbial communities from Western Arctic Ocean, Canada - CB6_Bottom_1051 | ecosystem: Environmental > Aquatic > Marine > Oceanic | place: Canada: Western Arctic Ocean | collected...
AGCGCCGAGGGTCAGATATAACACCTGCGCAGCAGGTATCTGGCACTTTGTGCCTTTTTCGCCAGCGTTTTTGCTGAGGAGCAACGCGACGAGGGAAAAAGGCTGAGCGCCGAGGGTGGGATTTGAACCCACAAATCCCGAAGGAAACTGAGTTAGCAACCCAGCGCAATACCAGATTATGCGACCTCGGCTTTGTATATTGATGTATTCCTAGACATTAGTCTAGCCAACTTTAGAAACTAATTATAGAAAGGCTAGGATATAAAACTTAAGTTTTGACCTGAATTTCAATATTAACAGCGTCCGGAATTGGTATTCGCATAATTTGCCTCATGACTCTCTCATTCGGCTCGACGTCCATCAGACGCTTGTGAATCCTCATCTCCCAGCGGTCAAAAGTCGCTGTGCCCTCTCCATCCGTCGACTTACGAGTGGTGACCTTGAGTTTCTTTGTAGGAAGTGAAATAGGTCCTGCGAACTTTACCTTGCTGTCAGAAGCAATGTCCTTTATCCTATTGCAAATATCATTAAGAAGGCCTATTTTTCTGCTTGTTAGTCTTATTCTGGCTTTTGTAGTCATAAAAAGAATTGTGGAGAGGAACGGAATTTTACTCCCCTTCCTCTTCACGATATTTTTATTGGCTTATTCCGACTTCTTAGGTGTTACCTTAGTAACTACACCAGCACCGACTGTTGCTCCCATATCCCTGATAGCGAATCTACCAAGAGGTGGGAAATCAGCGGCTGTCTCCAGAACAAAGGGCTTAGTTGGTCTAAACCTGATGACTGCAGAGTCGCCAGACTTGAGCATTTCCTTGTTCTCAGTTACTTCCTGCCCTGTCTTCGGATCCATCTTCTTGACAATCTCTTCGATTGTGCAAGCTACCTGCGCTGTGTGGCAGTGGATTACCGGTGTGTATCCTGCGGTTATTGCGCTTGGATGCTGTAGAATAACAACCTGTGCCTCGAAGGTCTCTGCGACCTGAGGGGGATTGCTTACTTCTCCAGCTACATCTCCGCGCTTTACCGAGCCTTTGTCAAGGCCGCGAACGTTTATTCCGACATTGTCCCCAGGCTCAGCCTGTGGAAGCTGTTCGTGGTGCATCTCAACAGTCTTAACTTCTCCAGTTGCACCGCTTGGCTGGAATATCAGCTTCATGCCTGGCTTGAGAATTCCTGACTCAACACGACCAACAGGAACAACACCAACACCAGTAATGCTGTATGCATCCTGGATTGGCATCCTAAGTGGCTTGTCTGTTGCCTTTTCAGGCGGAACTAGCTCGTCGAAACGCTTTACAAGTGAAGGTCCCTTGTACCATCCCATGTGCTCTCCAGCATCTGCTGTCATGTTCTCTCCTGTTACATAAGCTGCTGTTGGGATGAAGGTGACTTCATCAATCTTTACGCCTACCGGCTTTAGAAGGTCTTCAACAGTTTTCTTAACTTCATTGAAGCGCTCTTCCTTCCAGTCTACTTCGTCCATCTTGTTGATGGTTACGATTAGCTGGTTAACGCCGAGTGTTTTAAGAAGCCACGCGTGCTCCTTAGTCTGTGGCTGAATTCCCTCTTTGGCCGAAACGACCAAAACAGCTGCATCAGCTTGGGAAGCGCCTGTGATCATGTTCTTGACGAAATCCCTGTGACCGGGTGCGTCAATGATCGTAAAGTCGTACTTCTGAGTTTGGAACTTCTTGTGAGCTACATCAATGGTCAGACCTCTTTCTCTCTCTTCCTTTAGCCTGTCCATGACGAAAGCCAATCCGAATGTCTCCTTACCTAGAGTCTTCGCTTCCTCCTGGATTTTCTTCATTTCCTGCTCAGGGATGTTTCCTGTATCAAACAGTATTCTTCCGACTGAGGTGGACTTTCCGTGGTCCACGTGGCCAACGAAGACCAGATTCATGTGTGATTTGTCTGCCATGTTTTTTTTCTCCTTACAAACGACTATAGTATGTCCATAATCGCGAGCATTATGATGTTATTACACCTATATATAGGTTTATATGCACTTTTTCGCTATCAACCGAGCAAGTCACTCGGGGTCTGTGGATTCTCACTGAGACCCTTCCTGGCCCTGATTTCAGACACTGTTTTTGCCTGTAAATCCGGAGGAAGCTTCTCAAATCCTGCACCTTCAGTGCTCCACAGTACTCTTCCTTCAGTAGCGCTCCTTATCGCACCTGCAAATCCGAACATTTCCGCTACTGGTGCCTTTGCGACAATCTCCATTTGGTCCCCTTCCTGCTGAATATCAAGTATCTGACCACGCCTTCCCTGCATTTCCTTGTTTACGGCTCCCATGTGAGTCTCTGGAACGCGGACGAAAACCTTCTGGACAGGTTCTGTGAGAATTATTCCAGAAGTAAGCATCGCCGCCTTGATTGCATTTCTTACTGCAGGGATTACCTGTGCAGGACCTCTGTGAATAGCATCTTCGTGAAGCTTGACATCGTGAAGAACTACTTTCAGACCGGCACAGCGTTCGTTTGAAAGCGGACCTTTCTTTATAACATCGTCAAATCCGTCCATGCACAACTCCATTACCTCTCCAAGGTGAACTTCTCCCTTGACGACGCTCATGAATATGTTGTTTCCATGAATGCTTGCAACGCCCTTGGCAACCTTAGCATCCATTCCAAGAGCTGCGAATTTCTTTGTCAGCTCTTTTTGCATCTTCTTTTTTACACGACCCTGTGGAAGCTCACCTTTTAAAATTGCATCTGAAATTTCCTGCTCGAGAGGCTGAACACTTATGTAGAACCTGTTGTGCTTGTTCGGGCTCTTTCCTTCGAGCTGAGGACTCACAGTGTCAATAGTTTCTCTGTAAACCACAATTGGATCAGATGAATTAATAGGAATCTTGTGATCATTCACTATTCTGTACTTCCAGATTTCCAGGTGAAGTTCTCCAGTCCCGGACATTTTGCACTCCCCAGTTTCTTCATCGACTTCAATATGGATTGCAGGATCCTGCTTTGCAATTCTGTAAAGAACTTCGACGAGTTTTGGAAGGTCCTTTGTACTCTTCGCCTCTATTGCCTCTGTGACAACCGGCTCAGTCTCCTGAATCCTTTCAAAGGGCTCTATTATCTGTGAAGGCAAGCACGCTGTTTCTCCAGAACGGGCTGTTTTGAGGCCACTTACAGCAACAATATTTCCAACAGGAACTTCTTCAATTTGGACTCTTTCATTTGTCATGTAAAGAGCCAGCTGTTGAACTCTGAAATCCTGTTTTGCATTTATTAAGTGCAGATCCATTCCGGACTTGAGTGTTCCCGAGTATAGCCTTCCAAGAGCTACGTCTCCAGCGTGAGGGTCTGCGTGAATCTTAGTTATCATAAAAGCCACGGGACCATCCTTATCACAGGAACTGAGTTGCGCCATTACTTCCTCATCTCCCCCTGGCCAGATTTTAGGTATTCTGTATTTCTGAGACTCGACAGGGCTTGGGTGGTGCTTAACAACAAGATCTAGAGTTATTTTTGAAAGTGGTGCTTTGTCTGCTAGCTCCTTCCATTTGTCGTCGCCCTCACTATATGCATTGATTATGTCGCTGAATGATATATTGAGCTCCTTCATGTGAGGAACAGAAAGTGCCCAGCGATGGAAACCTGAGCCGAACATGACAGAGCCGTCTTCAACTCTGACCTTCCAGTCATTTTCGAAATCAGCAGGGAGGTTTTTTTCTATTAACTGATTTATCTTTGCGATTATTTTTACAAAACGCTCCTGCATCTGCTCAGGAGTCAGTTTAAGCTCTCTTATAAGTCTGTCAACTTTGTTTATGAAAAGAAGTGGCTTCACCCTCTCTCTAAGAGCCTGTCTTAGAACTGTTTCTGTCTGGGGCATGCAGCCTTCAACAGCGTCAACGAGAACTAATCCGCCGTCAACTGCCCTCATTGCTCTGATGACGTCACCTCCAAAGTCAACGTGACCTGGAGTGTCAATAAGATTTATAAGATAGTCCTCTCCTTTAGAAGTGTGAACCAATGTAACATTGGCCGCGTTAATAGTTATTCCTCGAGCCTGTTCCTGCTCGTCGAAATCGAGAGCCCTCTGCTGCCCAGCGAGCTCTTCAGATATGAGACCTGAATCTGCAAGAAGACTGTCAGAAAGTGTTGTCTTACCGTGGTCAATGTGGGCTATGATTCCCATATTCCTGATTTTATCAGGAGTCTTCATTAATTCCTTTATTTTCTCAATTAAATCTTCTCTTCGTCCCATTTTAATTAGCGTGCGCTTGATGCAACTCGTTCAAGTTCATCTCTTTTGCTGACAGAATAGCACTTCTGGTCTCCGCTTCCTGCCGAAATAATCTCTGCAGCAAGAGAAGCTTCTACACTCTGTTTTTTCTTGAAGGATCGTGCGCTTGCTCCGTGACTGAGGAATCTGAGTGCCAGGTCAACCCTTCTGATTGGAGCAACGTTAACAGGCCTATGGGCTATAATTCCACCCTGCCTTATTCTTGTTGTCTCCTCAATTGGGGCGCTATATTCCACTGCACGGATGAGAACTTGAAGAGGATTTTCTGATGTCTTTTTTTCAACGATTTCAAGAGCCTTTCTGACAGATTTGAGAGCCATTTGCTTCTTTCCAGAGTCGCGGCCGCTGTTTTTCTTGTGCGTTCTGTTGTCCTTAAGATGTCCTGTGACCATCATCTTGTTTGCAAGCCTCTCGACCATTGAATAATGTGAGTTTCCAAATTTTACCTTGGCATACTTTCCATAAGAGTGAGGAACCGTATTTCCACCAGTGTTAAGGTAGGCTTTAATACCGATGTCCCTGACCACAAGATTTGTAGAGTCCCATTTTCCAAAAACTTTGAAATCCATTACTTAAGCGACCTCTCTTTTGTTCCCTTGATGAGTTCCGGAAGGGAAATTCCATTAACTTTGATAACCTTGAATCGTACACCAGGGATGTCCCCCTTTGACTTACCCATTGGACCGCGAATTCCTACGATGTCAACTTCGTCGTGTTCATTTATGAAACTGATAGCATTATTTCCAGGCATAAAGGCTGTGACTAATTTGTTGTTCTTTGTAAGCTGGACTCTGACACACTTTCGGATAGCAGAGTTTGGCTGTTTTGCCTCAAGACCGACTTTCTCCAGTACTATACCTTTAGCCTGCGGAGCTCCAGCAAGAGGAGAAGAACGGATGTTTAGAGCAAGAGCTCGCCTTTTGTAGAGACGGTCACTCCATCTGAAGCGCTGCCTTCTCTTCTTAAGCTTTCTTGCCGTATACAGTCCTGTTGGTTTTCTTGCCATTAGTTTACTTTTACCTGTAAATTATAGTGCCTTTTTAGTAAGGAGCCTAGTATTTTAACCTTTGTGCCACCTTTTCCTATTATTCTTCCCTTATTGTAGTCGTCTGTAGTGATTATGATACTACTTTCTTTGAGTTCAACAGAGTAGTCCATTCTAGTTCCGATATAATTCTTGACGAACTTTACTGGATCCTCTGAAATCTCAACAATTTGGACATTTTTTCCTGCATCTCTGGACAGGCGCTTTGCGTTTTCCCCGTTTTTCCCTATAGCAAGTCGGGCGTCTCCCTCCTGAACAATATAAATAAGTTCTTTTTCAGAATCAATACATTCAATTACACGGGCATTTGAGATTTTCTCAAGGGCACTTACAAGAGCAAGCGTATCATTTGTTATGAGGAGCGTCATTTCTTATCTACCTTTTTCATTATGAGCTCTGGAACGCCTGTTCCAAGATTTATTACCTGCCCGACAATTATGTTCTCAACAACACCGTTGAGCGGGTCCGATTCATTGTATGCAGCCGCCCTGAGAAGGTGTTTCACTGTCTCCTCGAAACTAGCTCTTGCCAGAATTGATGCCTTGTCTCCGGAAATTCCGTGCCTGCCTACAGCCTTCACTCGGCCATCAGCGCACATTGTGTCAGAAACAAGAGTTATGTGCCTGTTGTCAACAGACAATCCGGCATCGTCAAGTGTAAGAATTGTCTCCTCGACAAGCATATTTCTTGCAGCCTCTATTCCGAATACTTTCTCTACTTCAAGTATATCATTGCTCTTAGTTCTAGAAGCGTCAACACCAGGGACGAGAAGAATATCTTTTAGATTAGTTCCACTTGTGTAGAGAATGAAGTCGCGATCCTTCTTCTGTACCACGACATAACTTATCCCTCCAATTCCGGAAAGGTGAGTTTCGCGCAAATCTTCCTTTAGCTTCTGCAAAAGAGACGCGACTTTTTTCTCGGTTTTTATGACTGCCTTGTTTCCACCCTCGACAGATACTAGGTTTCCGTATATCTCAATAAGTGTGTTCTCAAGTTTCTTCGGAGTGATGTTACGCTTTTTCAGCTCATTTCTGTCAAGAGTAACTGTAACAGAATATTTTGCGAAGTCCGTAGACATCTCAGTCATTATGTTCTTTATTCTGGTCTCCTTCAAACGGTGAGCTATGGACTCAGCCTTTTCAATTGTATTGTTAGCCTTGTCTAGATAAATTTCCATCATCGGCGTCTTCGGAGTTCTTCGTGCGTCGAAGATTTCAATAAGCCTTGGAAGACCACGTGTAACGTCCATGGCAGTTCCAGCGTAGTGCTTGGTTCTCATCATCATTTGAGTTCCAGGCTCTCCAAGAGACTGTGCAGCAACAACCCCGACACCTTCTCCGGGCTCGACCTTTGCCTTAAGATAAGTTGAAGTGACAAGATTGAGAAAGTCCTCAGACTGTTTCCGTGACTTTATCTTGGATGCAAACTCCTCGGCCTCTTTCCGTAGCTTAGGAGGTAGTAAACTTGCGGCCTCTTCACTTGATTTTGAACTCTCACTCATTTATTTTCCACATCCTTGAATATTTTCTCTAGATTAACAGACTTTCCAAGGTCGGTCTTTGACGGATCTACTCCATCTTCACCGTAGCTGAACTGTATAATGACTCCGCGACCATCTCTGACAGTCTCGTTGTAGTCAACAATAATATCCTGCATTGCGTTGATAAGCCTGCGCTGGAGATAACCTGATTTTGGAGTCCTCATTGCTGTGTCTGTAAGTGATTCGCGGCCACCCATTGCGTGGAAGAAGAATTCAATAGGATCCATTCCGCTCTTGTAACTGGAACTAACAAAACCGTGAGCTCTTGCACCAAGATCGTTTCTGGTGAAGTGAGGAAGAGTTCTTTCCCTGTATCCTCTGAGAATTCTCTGACCTCTGATAGCCTGCTGACCGATGCACGCAGACATTTGAGTTATGTTGAGCATGCTTCCTCTGGCTCCGGTCTTTGCCATGAGAAGTGCGAAGTTATTCTCCTCAAGGTGGTCTTTTGCAAGAGTTCCTGCTTTATTCCTTGCATTGTTCAGCTCTATCATAATTAGCTCCTCAAGTGTGTCGATTATACTCTTCCCTTTGGATGGAGCGAGCGTTCCTTTCCGGTATTTTGAAACCAATTCATCAACCTTTTTCTCTGCGCCGGAAAGAACATTAGAAATTTCTTCCATTGTCTTTTCAGGGAGGTCTTCCTCGTCAAGACCAGTTGTGAATCCTCTCTTGTCAAGATATGCAATAGCAAGTTTTGTGATTGAGTTGAGGAAAACTTTTGCTCCCTCAGGACCGTGTTTTCTGAGAACTTCATCAAGAAGCTTTCCGGACATAACTCCGACAGACCTCTCGTCAATTGAGCCCTTTTTGAGAACTCCTTTTTGTATGAGAACCGTTTCCTGGTCTTTGGCAGTGTATTCCATGTTTATATTATCAGGGATGAAAAGACTGATAATATCGCGTCCATGTACCTTTCCTGAACCGAGTTTAAACTCTTCCGTGTATCCTGCTCGCGTAGCCAGCTGGAAGGCGTCCTTGGAACTGAATTCGTCGTTGCTGAGAGAGTAAAGTCCTGAAATGTGATCGTGTATGCAACCAATTATAGGACCTCCGAATCTTGGAGACCTTATCTGATTCTGGACTGACATCAGAAGACGGGCTTCAGTTCTTGCCTCTTCAGTCTGAGGAACGTGAAGGTTCATTTCGTCTCCGTCGAAGTCAGCATTGTAAGGAGTGCAGACGCAAAGGTTTAGCCTGAATGTCTTCCCTGGGAGAATTCTAGCTCTATGCGCCATCATTGACATTCTGTGAAGAGAAGGCTGCCTGTTAAAGAGAACTATGTCGCCGTCGATGAGGTGCCTCTCAACTATGTATCCAGCATCTAATTCTTCCAGGATTTCGTCGATACTTTCAGAAGTTATCCTCTTTCTTCTTCCATCAGGTCTGATTACGTAGTTTGCCCCTGGATATTTGTCACGGTTTTTAACATAGTTCAAAATTCTGTCCTTGTTAAGCTTAGTAATTCTCTCAGGTATTGTGAGCTCTGTAGCAATCTCATAGGGGATTCCTACTTCGTCTATGCTGATGTTTGGGTCAGGAGAAATTACAGTTCTTGCGGAGAAGTCAACGCGCTTCCCGGCTAAGCTTGACCTGAATCGACCTTCCTTTCCCTTCAGCCTCTGTTTGAGTGTTTTGAGAGGTCTTCCTGACCTGTGCCTTGCTGTTGGAACGCCTGTTACTTCATTGTCCATCAAGGTAGTTACGTGGTACTGAACAAGCTCCCACTGATCCTCAACAATTAGATGAGGAGCTCCTGCTTCTATGTTCTCGCGAAGCCTCTGATTCAGACGAATTATATCAACAAGTTTGTGAGTAAGGTCGTCTTCGGAACGCTCTCCTGTTTCAAGTGTAATACTCGGTCTTGTAGTAACTGGAGGAACCGGAACAACAGTTAGTATTGCCCACTCTGGTCTTGAACTCTCGGGGCTTAGTCCGAATAGGAAAATATCATCATCCGGTATTTTTTCGAACCACTCTTTTATCTCAGTCGGCATAATCCTATCCCCATCTTCTGTGTAGCCAGTTGGCTTGTCAAATTTGATTTTAAGTTTTTTCTCAGAACAGTGGGCACATATTTTTGGCTTTCTGGCGTCAGTTGTTGTTTTCTTAACCATGTCCTCGAACTCTTCAGCACCAAGCTCCTTGGCCTCCCTAAGATTAATTTTGTAATCATCTATATCGCTTTGAGGCATGAGAATTCGACCACAGGATCTGCAGGTTCCACGAAGAACATTGTAGATCAGCTTATTGAAGCCAACATGAATAACAGGTCTTGCAAGATCTATAAATCCGAAGTGTCCTGGACATTCACCCATCTTGCTTTTGCAGGTTCTGCACCTGAGACCAGGATCTATAACACCGAGGCGGGGATCCATAAGACCTGATTTGATAGGATATCCGTCAGTGTCATGGGTATCAGGAGTAATTATTTTAGCAACAGCCATCCTCTTAATCATTTTAGGGGAAAGCATTCTGAACTCTATACTGTCTATTTTACTTTTTATGAACTTGCTCATCCTTTATCACCAATTAAAAGTCTTGGGTAAATGCACAGTGACTTCATTTCATCAAGAAGCAGTTTGAATGCATAAGACATCTCGACCATCTTTGCTTCGATGTTCTCACCACATACTGTGCAGAAATACATATCCCTGAATCTGTCATAGACAGCGACAAGACCGCAGCTACTGCAAACAGGAACAGTTGTTTTATCCGACTCGTCAAGGAGTCGCTCCTTCAACAGGAGTGCCGCCCCGTGTGCTACAAAGGTATCCTTTTCCATTTCTCCTACTCTCAGACCCCCATCTCTTGCCTTTCCTGCAGTTGGCTGTCTTGTTAGTATCTGAACAGGACCCCTTGAACGGGCTCTTATCTTGTCAACGACCATATGCTTGAGCTTCTGATAATAGACAACTCCAATGAAAATTTCTGCTTCAAGTTTTTCTCCAGTCACACCATTATACATAACTTCCTTTCCGGTATTTGTGAAACCATGAGTCTCAAGCTGTGACCTCATGTCCCCTTCTGCCTCCCCTGTAAAGGGACTGGCGTCAATTCTCCTTCCTTCTAGAGAGCCGAGTTTGCCACCTATTGACTCAAGCAACTGACCGATAGTCATCCTTGAAGGAATTGCGTGAGGGTTAATTATTAAGTCTGGAATTATTCCAGCTGCTGTGAAAGGAGCATCTTCCTGAGGAAGAACCTGGCCAATGACACCTTTTTGACCGTGCCTTGATGAGAACTTGTCTCCAAGCTCAGGAATTCTTTGATCACGAAGTTTTACCTTGACCTGTTTATCTCCTTCGAGATTCTCTGAAATAAGAACTGTATCTGCTATTCCTCCTTCACCAGTCTTTGCTGCAAGTGAACTTTCTCTCCTGTTTTTGACAGAGATTCCGAACTCCTCCATAACCTCAAGGAATCTAGGAGGGGATGTCTTTCCTAGTATAACGTCTTCTTCCCCTATGATTGATTCCGCCTCAACGATTCCATCCTCCCCGAGGTGTCTATAACAAGTCTCGGAACGATAACCCCTAACTTCCTTGTCAGGAACTTCTATTGAGTCAACCTGACCACCAGGATATCTCTGTTCAGAGGCTTTGTAAGTTCTGAAGGCAACAGAGCGGCCTATTCCGCGCTCGACTGATGCCTTGTTTAGTATGATCGCGTCCTGCATATTATACCCTCCTTGCGAAAGAATAGCTACAACAAGATTTTGTCCTGAGGGTCTTTCATCATAATTTACCAAATCCATTGGGGCTGACCTGACTATTGGCATCTGAACATAATTGAGAAGGTGTTTCTGTGTATCAGTTCTAATTGAGTAATTGGAAGCATAAAGTCCGCTACCCTGTTTGGACATATTTGCACCGAGGGTGACACGGGTTGCCATGTTATGGTTAAGGAAGGGAACAAAATTTCCACATACTCCGAACATTGTTGCCGGGTCTAGCTCCAAGTGGGTGTGCTCATCAGTCAGGTCGGATTCATTGAGAGCTATATAGGTATTTTCCTCTTCTGAAGCGTCAAGGTACTCAATTATCCCCCTTCGGATAAGATCCCCCCATGACATCTCATCGTTCTTTACTTTATTAAGATAATCTTCAGTGAGAATTGGAACTCCTTTTTCAACGCGAATAAGAGGTCTTACAACACGACCTTCGTCAGTGTTTATATGAAGCTCATTTTCAGAATCAATGTATGATATGCTGACATCCGATGCAATAACGCTCTGCCTTCTTAGGTTCCTCATCTCATCAGAAAGCTTGATAGCATTATCTGTATTGCCGATAATTCTTCCATTGAGATATACGTCGGTTGGTCTTTCCATTATTCTATTCTCTTCACTCCCCGCTTTCTAAGGGTCTCTTCAATAAGAGCGTCGTCTGACTGCGTTGTAAGTTTAGTAGTAAGTGAAAGATTTTTCACAAGTCCGATGTTAGAACCTTCCGGAGTTTCGGACGGGCATAGTCTCCCCCAGTGAGTAGAGTGCAGGTCACGGGCTTCGAAGTGAGGCTGAGTAGTACTAAGCAGAGATCTAACGCGTCTCCTGTGAGAAATGGAAGATAGATAATTCATTCTGTCAAGATGTTGAGAAACACCCTGCCTGCTCCCAATCCATGCACCAGTGGCAACAGCGTGCTGGATTCTTTCTGTAAGGAAATTGCTCCGGATTGAGTTTCTTATCGCAAGCTTTCTGTTCCTCTTGAATGCTTTCTCAAGTGAATAGGTCGTATTGTTGACAAGCGCCCTGAAGGCGACTCTGAAAAGATCTTCGAGAAGGCTTCCTGCCAGACCAAGCCTTTTATTTGAGTAGTGATCCTTGTCATCAACTTCTACCATACCAAGGTGCAACCTGATTACCCTGTTTGCCATTCGGCACAAGTAGACTGCCTTGTAAATCCTGTCTTCAGGCATAGTCCCTATATGAGGAAGAAGGAATGTGTCCAGGACTTTTTCTGCTCTCTCCATCCGGGCTTCCTTTTCCTGTCCGAAGGCTACCTTCTTCCCGAGAAGGTCAAGTGCCTCGTTTCTGTTCTTTGCTTCCTCTGAGTCCTCGAAGCTTACATAAAGCTCTGATGCAAGCGAAGGAGTACCTGCAACTTCTCTGACTATGTCAGAATCCTTTTCCATTCCGAGAGCTTTTAGAACTGCGACAAAGGGAACTGGTTTTGAGAAGGGAGGCATTTCCACAATTAGACCGCCGTCTTTCTTTCTGCTGACTGAATTTCTCCTTCGGTACCAGCCTCCTTCAGAGAAGACTCTTGCAGTCTCCGTTGTTGGACCAAGCTTGACGTGGCTGACGTTCATTAGGTTAGGGGCCAAATCCTCAACAAGTATTAGAACACGCTCTGTTCCATTTACAACGAAATATCCGCCAGGGTCAATTGGATCCTCATTAGCACCTATAAGCTCTTCCCGATCCATTCCGTATAAATTACAAATTTTTGAACGAAGCATTGTTGGGAGAGAGCCAATTGGCACTTCCATTTTAGGCTGCTCAACTTCATTTTGAATTGGAGTAAGCTCAAGTATAAGAGGAGATGCATAAGTTAAGTCTCGAAGACGGGTCTCGTTTGGAAGAACTTGCCTGACAGCACCGGTTGCTTCCTTAATGCACGGCTTTCCAACACGGATTCCTTCAAGGCGGACTTCAAAACCCTCAATCTCAGGATTTATGACTCCTATTTCGTCTATGACACTCTGTAGACCATTATCAATAAATGAGTTATATGAAGATATATGGTGCTCCACAAGTCCGTTTTCTTCAAAAAATTTGTTGACAAGCGAGCGACGGTCCATTTAAATCACAACCCTATAATAAATTGTTTTGCCAGCCGTCTCACTTTTTCTGGTGATACGGATGACCTGGCTCTTTGAAGCCTTCAGACCCTTGATAGCAGGATCATTTTTGGAAATCTTAGGAAGCTGTCGGCGCTCTGCTCCGTACTTTGCCAGTATAATCTCGACATCCTTTTCTTCCATTATTTCGTGTTTCGGAACAAGTGAATGTGTCGACACATCGAATGTTTCTTTCTCTTCTGCCATGTATGAATATCCTTTCTGCCTCTTGGGCAGTCTTCTGCACGCTTCTTGGCTATGGGCCCGACGGGATTTGAACCCGCGACACCCTGGTTAAAAGCCAGGCGCTCTACCAGCCTGAGCTACGGGCCCGATTAGGCCCTTTTTGGTGTTGCGTGGGCCAAGCGCCCTGACTGGGATTTGAACCCAGGTCACGACCGTGACAGGGTCGTATGCTAAACCACTACACCATCAGGGCATTTTGTGAGACTCCCGACTGATATTGCAAATCTGTTGAGGGGGTTATAGGTAGCCTGACATCGGTGATCTCCGCAAGCGGATGAGTATGGTGCCTGACAGCTTCATGGGTTTCCCGTACAGTTGCACAGTACACACCATATCGTAAGAGGGCTTAACTTCCGTGTTCGGAACGGGAACGGGTGTTTCCCCTCTGCTATGACCGTCAGACTCCATTTATGAGTACACTTTGGTATATAAGGCTTGTGGTAACTTTAAACAGCAGGAAGCGCGCTTAAGTATATATAGTCAGAAACTTTAGAACGAATATGATCTGGGGATTTGAAGCAATCGTATACTATCTCTTTGTTTTAGACAGCAGTATATACTTTGTAATGGCTTTTTCGAAAGGAAAACTGCACAACAAAGTAAAGCATTGGTACTCCAAATACGCAAAATATTTCTTTGAATTCCCTTTGAATCGGGGAGTCGCAATACTGTACTTGGCACTTGTAATATGGGTCGGACTTTCACTCTCTAGACTAGCAATTATTTAGCTGATTTCTTTTTGTAGAGACTTGCCGTAAATCCTACAGTAAGCACGAGAACTGAGTCAGTTCTCTCTGCGAGCTCTTTGAAGAGTTCTTTCTTGTTGCCATTTATTGCTGTATTGAGAAATTTGACCTTAATTAGTTCCTTCTTCTCAAGCCGGGCTTTTATCTCATTTATTGCCTTCTCTGTAAGACCAGATTTACCGACACGAATAGAAGGAGGAAGCTGATTAGCCCTCTTTTTGAGACCAGGAGGAAATTCAGAGCTCATTTTCGTTTCTTAATTTTCCTGCCAAGAATATCCTTCTTGAAGCGATCCTTTCTGAACAGAAATAGGTAGGCTATTTCCAAAACACCCAATGTGTTAATAACCAGCAAGGCAATGAACCATTTCTTCTGCAGATTCCTTACGGAGTGCCACAAAGCAAATCCTTTCCAGATTACTGCCCATATTAAAACAAGCCAGAATAATGGGTATGTCGGATTTGACATTAGCATAGCATAATTTACCATAGACTACGGTGTGTTTAGTAGTTTATAAATTTATTTTTTATTTGCGCAGCTGCAAGTTCCGGCTCTGTGTCCAACACAGCCTACAAGCCTATGCTCCCTGCAACCGCAGATTATGCATTTCATGCTGTCTCCCTCTGAAAGGTGTTCCTGATTTCTTCAAGAGCATCTGCGACTCTCTGCATCTCTGCTGTAATGTTATCTAAGAACTCAGCATCCTCCTCATTCTCCTGCCGGATTTCTTCTATTAGCCCTATGGAATCTTTCATGCTAGTTACTTTTTCTTTCATAATCGATTCAAAATTCTTAACCTTTGCAATGAGCCTCTTGTTTGCACTCTCTCCTAGCCGGACATATTCCTCCTGTAGTTCAAGAATTCGGTCTTCGTGGTCGGGCCATACCTGCTGAACTTCAATGTCATTGTAGAGAAGCCAGATCCTTGCCAGCATCTCACTTGCCCGTTCCTCTGCGGTGTGATAATCCTCTAATGCAACCTTGCATTGCTGTATAACTGCCTCTGTACGAACTCGGGCTTTCTCCAGATCGTTTTCAAGGTCTTTAGCCATCTACTTTATTTTTCTTCCAAGAAAGTCCTTCTTCTTCCTGGTTATCTCCTAATCTCAAACACATCAACTTCGCCTATATACTTTTCCTCACCGCTCATATTTTCTGAGTTTTTAGATTTCATAAATCAACCCAGCTTAGCTCTAATCTCTGACGCTTGAGCTCCTTTTTAAGCCCCTTTTTCATGAGCTTTTTTTTCACCTTGGCAATTATTCTTTTTGCTTTCCGACCATCGGGCTCGAGCCAGTTCCTTCCTTTTGAATCTGAAACTTCAGAAGCTATAATTATCCCAGATGCTTTTTCGTGTAAAGACTCTATTGAT
>Ga0310122_10001462_pt1 | contig 15057 bp, 7 predicted proteins | sample CB6_Bottom_1051__FD_203503 | JGI IMG/M metagenome (GOLD analysis project Ga0310122, IMG submission 203503) | Marine microbial communities from Western Arctic Ocean, Canada - CB6_Bottom_1051 | ecosystem: Environmental > Aquatic > Marine > Oceanic | place: Canada: Western Arctic Ocean | collected...
AAGGGCGCCGCTCGCGAAGCGAGCGGCGCCCTTCGTCCACTGAGATTACTGCCCGCCCCCGCCCCCTTCGGCCTGGGCGGCCTCGCGCTTCGCCACTTCGGCCTCGTAGTCCTCGTCGTCGAAGTAGGTGACGTTCACCCACGCGTGGCCCATCTCGTCGGCTGTGCGACTGCCGCTGCCAACCCAGACGTTCGGGTCCGGGTTGGACCGGTTCGCGGCAGTGTTGTCATACCACGCCGTCACCTTCATCAGCGTGCCTTTCGGCAGCAGGGGCGCCGAGTCGTCGGTGTAGACGTAGCTGTTATGCCAGTTGAAGTTGAAGTCGCCCACGTGGCTGAGGAGCTGACGACGGCCGCTCGGCAGAATCGCCTCCAGCGACATCGCCGTGCCGCGGAGATGCATATGCGGCTGAAAGCTCTCGATCCTGCCGCCGCGTTGCAGCGGGAAGAAACCCTCGTTCATCGAGAAGCTGTTGGGCGGAATGTCCATCTGGCCGGTGCCCATCAGATGCAGCACCTGACGGTGCTCGGGCGGCGAATCCTTTGGGTAGAGGTAGACACCGAGTATGACGTTGTCGGTGATCTCCTCGCCGGCCGTCGCGTAGTGGATATCCCACTGAATATCGGAGCCCGGCATCATCAGCTTGCCGCTGCCCGGACGCATGATCTCACCCTGCTTGCCGACCGCCCACTCCATGAAGGTGCCGCTGCTCTGCGAACGGTCAATGCCGCCGACATCGTTGGCCTGGTCGGCCTGCCGGAGCAGCTCGTCGGGCTCGTCCTGAACGAGTCTGGCGATAGCATGGTGGGTCACTTTACGACCCGCCACCGTGCCTGGCCGCGCTTCGATGGCGCGCGCCCAGCGCTGCTCGGTCAGTCCGGTCGGCACCCGCGGCTTCCACCACGCGTTGGTGCCCTCGGCCGGCACTGTGTAGGGGGTCGACTCGACGATCAGGTCGGGCGGACCGTCGAACTGCTCGGCGAAGTTCCACTTGGACTCGTCCGGCCAGCTCACCGCGGCCGGCATGTCCTCGGGATTGCCCCGCGGCGCGCCGCCGTCGACCCAGCGCACGACCGTGTCGATCTGCGCAGCGGTCAAGGAGCGGTCGTTCTTGAACTCGCTGATGCCGACTGTGGGGTCGATGTGCCAGGGTGGCATCTGCCGGGTAGACACGCGCTCCTTGATCGACCGGGCCCAGGGCCGCGACTCCTGGTAGGTCACGAGAGACATCGGTGCGATTGAGCCGGGCCGATGGCATGCCTCGCACTTGGCCTGAAAGATCGGGGCGACGTCCTTCGAGAAGGTCGGGACCGCTTCTTCCTGACCCGCGCTCACGGACACGGGCGCCATCGCCACGGCCGCGAACAGGAGAACACCGAGAGACTTGACTGTGGCGCTCTTCATCAACTTCTTCCTTTCAGCATAGATCGGAACATATCGATTCAGGACTTGATCCTACCCCACACAGCAATCGATCTCAATCCCTCAAACGTCTCATCAGCCGGATCCGTTTACCGGTCCATGGGCCATGCATCGAGACAGCTCGGAGAGGCCGTTAACCGTAACAACCCACATAGCCTTAGATATTCCTCTCCGAAACCGTTGCGCAGCCCCACCCTACCGCGGGGTCTCACCACGGGCCTCTCGGGCGCGGACCCGGTCGCGTAAACGGTTACCAGGATTCGACGTATTCTACTAGAGAGTGTTCTGAGAGCATGCGTTTTGGTCCGGCCCGGCGACACGCCGGGACCCCTCATGCGATCACAACGATACTGATGCGGAATTGTAGAGATATCTCGACGCGTGTGGTTGGTCCGGTCGTGCTGGCGTTAGCGGTCCTGGGGTCGACGACCCCGGTGTTGGCTCAACAGAGTGCCAGCCGACCTGACGGATCAGCGGCCGAGACCGTCGCGATTGTTCCGTTCACGAACCTCACCGAGGGGCCGGAGGACGAGTGGATCGGTGCCGGCATCGCCGAGTCGCTGGCGACCGGTCTCCCCCGCAGGTATGCAGTCATCTCGCGCGAGCGGGTCTCGGAGACGGCGAGCGAGTCCGACCGGGCGGGGGAGACGGCACCCGACGAGGCGCTCGCGGTCGGCCGCCGGCTGGGCGCGCAGTTCGTTATCAGCGGCGCCTACCAGCGACTTGGCGACGAGATCCGGATCACCGGCCGATTCGTCGAGGTCGCGACCGGCACGGTCGTCCAGTCCGCAAAGGTCGACGGCGCCCTCGATGATCTCTTCGACCTGCAGGACCGCGTCGTGCTGGCGCTGTTCGGTCCACCGCCACGCGCGGCGGCCCCGGCTCCCACACGGGCTGCCGGAGGCGTGACGGCCTCTACCCCGGCACGACCAGCGGCCGCCGTTCCACCGCCGGCCCCAACAGCACCGCCGGCTCCAACAACAGCGGCGTCGAGCCCAGCTGGCGTCGCACCCGGCACCGTGGCCGAGGTAGGGGCCTGGGTCGGTGGAACCGCGTTGCTCACCGAGATCGATGGTCCCCCGCCGCCGATTCCCCCCGCGGTCGTGACACGGGACGAGCAGGGAAATGCAACCGTGCGCGCCATCAGGCTCGCCGAAGGCATCAGGCTCGACGGTGAGCTGGACGAGGCTGTGTATAGCGAGGTGCAGGCGATCACCGACTTCGTGCAGCAGGTCCCCATAGAGGGCGCTCCGGCCACCGAGAAGACCGAAGCGTGGATCATGTTCGATGACACGAACGTGTATGTCTCCGCCCGCGTCTGGGATTCGGCGCCGGAGAGCGAATGGATCGCCAACGAGATGCGTCGCGACACGAGCCAGCTGCGACAGAACGACACGTTCACCGCCTTCTTCGACACGTTCTACGACCGTCGGAACGGTCTCAATTTCTACACCAACCCCCTGGGAGCGCGCGCCGACCAGGCGTTCACGAACGAGGGCAATCCCAACAGCGACTGGAACCCGGTGTGGGACGTGCGCACCGGCCGATTCGACGGCGGTTGGACGGTCGAGATGGAAATCCCGTTCAAGAGTCTGCGGTATCGGTCCGGGCCGGACCAGTTGTGGGGGGTGCAGCTACGACGGGCGATTCGGCGGAAGAACGAGTGGGTCTATCTGACCAAGCTGCCGATCTCGTCGGGCGGCGGGAGTGGTTCTGCCGGAATCTTCCGCGTGTCGGGGGCCGGCACGCTGGTCGGGCTCGAACCGCCCGCGGCAAGCCGTAACATCGAGGTCAAGCCGTACCTCATCGGTGACTTTACGCAAACCGACCCGCTCGTGGCCGGCACGGGTGACGGCGACTTCGGGCTCGACGTGAAGGTGGGCATCACGCAGAACCTGACAGCCGACTTCACCTACAACACCGACTTTGCGCAGGTCGAGGTCGACGAGCAGCAGGTGAACCTGACGCGCTTCAGCCTCTTCTTTCCCGAGAAACGGGAGTTCTTTCTGGAGGGGCGGGGCATCTTCGACTTCGCCAGGGGCGGCATCGGCGCCGGGTTCGGCGGGGGCGGCGGGTTTTTTGGCGGCGGCAACGCGCCCACCCTGTTCCACAGCCGCCGCATCGGGCTCGAGGGCGGCACCGTCATTCCGATCCTCGGTGGCGGGCGGGTCACCGGCAAGCTCGGTCCGTTCGACGTCGGCGCCTTGAATATCCAGACCGACGACGAGCTGGTCTCCAGCGCCGAATCGACGAACTTCACCGTCGTACGCGTGAAGCGCGACATCCTCCGACGCAGCGCCGTCGGTGGCATCGTGACGAACCGCTCGGTCTCGCTGCTTGGCGACGGGGCAAGCCAGGCGTTTGGCGTAGACGGCACCTTCGCGTTCTACGACAACATCCAGATGCTGGCCTACTACGCCAGGACGGAGACCCCGGGGGTGGCGGGCGAGAACTCGAGCTATCAGGCCAAGCTCGACTATACGGCCGACCGCTACGGGCTGGTGGTCGACCATCTGCTCGTCGGAGACAACTTCATACCGGAAATCGGGTTCTTGAGACGGGACAACTTTCGGCGCACCTATGTGCAAGGACGGTTCAGTCCGCGCCCGCAGACGATCGACGCGATCCGCCAGTTCCGCTTCGAGGGCAGCGTCGACTACATCCTGCTGGCCAACTCGAACCAGCTGGAAACACGGCAGAACCAGTTCCGGTTCCAGACCGAGCTCGAGAGCAGCGACCAGTTCGGCCTGACCGCCAACGACAACTATGAGTTGTTGCTGACACCGTTCGCGCCGGGTCCCGGTGTGACGATTCCGGTCGGTGGATACAACTTCAACGACGTCGAGGCGTCGTATTCCCTGGGCGGGCAGCGCCGCGTCAACGGCACCGTCTCGGTGCTACGCGGTGGCTACTTCAACGGCAACATCACGACGGTCGGTTTTCGGCAGGGACGCATCGCCGTGCTGCCGCAGATGTCGATCGAGCCGAGCTTCTCCGTCAACTGGATCGACACCCCGTACGGGTCGTTTCGCACCGACCTCGTCGTCGCCCGGGTCAATTACGCGTTCAACCCGCGGATGTTCCTGAGCGCTCTTGTGCAATACAACTCCGGTTTCGATACCGTCAGCACGAACTTTCGCCTGCGCTGGGAGTACAGCCCGGGGAGCGAGCTGTTCGTGGTCTATACCGAAGATCGTGATTCGAACCCGCTCCACCCAGATCGGCTCACGGAGCTACGCAACCGTGGCTTCGTCATCAAGTTCAACAGGCTGTTTCGTTTTTAGACGGGGCTTCGCCCCGAACCCCAGCGGCCGCTTCGCGGGGACCCCCAAGGCCCCACGCCGCGGCCGCGAGGCGCGGGATCACCCACGACCTCAAAGGCTACGATTTTAACACCCAAGCTATCAACCTCAACCAGGCCAAGGAGGGCTCGGAGACCGCCGTGGGCCTTCTTCGTCTCCCTCGTGTCCGCCATCCTCGGCAAGCCAGTGCAGGACCAGACGGTCGTCCTGGGTGAAATGAGCATCCAGGGCATGTTGCTGAAGGTCGCCTCGCTGCCCGAGCGCATGCAGCTCGCGGTGGAGGCCGGCGCCAAGCGGATCCTCATCCCGAGCGAGAACAAGCGAGACGTCGCCGACGTCCCCGACGCGATTCTCACCGCCATCCAGTGGCAGTTCTACGACAGCCCGACCAAGGCGGGCATCATGGCGATGGGGCTCAGATGAGCGGTGGGCAACGCGGCGCCTCGGTGTTTCTGGCCTGTCTCGCGGCCGGCGCTGCCGCGACGGCGGTGTGCGAGTCGAGCGCTTCCCGTCTCCTCGAGGCGGGCGAGCGGCGAACGACTCGGAAGCGGCTCGGAAGTCGAGGACTTCCGAGTCGAGCGCGGATGATCAGTACGTGCTGTGGAGAGAACAAGAAAGTTGGCGGTGAGGCAGGGATTCGAACCCTGGGAGGAGTTTCCCCCTCACTGGTTTAGCAAACCAGCGCCTTCAGCCTCTCGGCCACCTCACCCAAGGACTGGACCGGGCGGGACAGCGGGGCCCCGCAGCCATCTACGATACCGCACCGCTCACTCGCCGACAAACAGGCGCGCACGTGCGCGCCTGTTTGTCGGCGAGTGGGGCTTTGGGGCCCCCGCGTAGCGGCCGCGGGGGTTCGGGGCGCAGCCCCGTCTAAGTATGCTGCCCCGTCCAATTAATGAATCACCCAGAGCTCACTCTGGGGACCAGACAGATACTCAGGCGCGCCGTCCAATGTCACCCGCGTGTCCTCCTCACGCATGATCGTCACCGGTTCGTCGTCCCACTCGGGCACCGGCACAGTCACCGCGAACTCGAGCGACACCCAATCTCCGTCCTTCAGCGTCAGGCGCGGATGGTCGCCGTAGCGCTCCGGCCAGTCGTGAATCGCCCACATGCCGGCGTCGTGCACCCAGTATCCCTGGACATGGGAATACACCAACGTGTCGAGACCGGCGGCCGCGGTTCGCATCTCGGCGGCCTGTTTGATTGCCGCCCCGGTCCGGCCGACCTGCATCTCGTCGAGGATGATCGCAGCCGCGCTGGTCGACTGCTCGAATGCCCGCACCAGACCGCCGGGCGGCGTCGTCTCCCCCTCACGGAGCACATAGGCCATCTTTTGCTGGTCCGCGACGATCCCGGAGGTTCGGACCCCGAAGTCGACGTGCAACAGGTCGCCGCGCTCGATGACCGGGTCGTCCGCATCGCCCAGCGTGATGCCACCGACTCGCTGCAGGTCGAGCGACGCCGGGAAGTTGAACTCGAAGCCCTGCCGCTTCCACTCGGCGGTAATCCAGTACTGCACGTCCATCAGGGTCGTCCGCCCCGGAGTGATAACCTCGTTCGAGAGCGCCTGACGGAGGATGGCAAAGGTGGCCGTACTCGCCTCCCTGGCGATCGTGTCCTCGTCCGGTGTATGTATGGACGCGTAGTCGACCACCAGCGGCTCGGAGGAGACCAGCCGGTCGCGATAGGGCGCACCGATCGCGTCGAGCAGATACTGCTTGAGCTCGGCCGTGAGCCCGTCAGCCATGCTGATAGTGCGCGACTGGTTGATCGCGATTCGTCGCGGGCGGCGAGTCTCGATGTACTCGCGCAAGTGCGGCTTCAGGCCCTCTTCGCCATACGGTGTGATGGTGTCGTAGAAACGGCCAAGATGCCCGCTGAGGTGCGTGCCGAGAACCGTGGTTTCCAACGCGGCGGCGGCACCGGCGTCGAAGAACAGATAGGCATTGCGATGACCGTACCACCCGGTGATGCCGTAGCCGCCGAACAGCTCGACCAACGGGTCCGGGGCGTTCTCTCGGCTCAGGATAATCCACAGATCGATATCGTGCCGTCGCATCAGCGGCAGCAGATGCCGACGCATCTTCTCGGCTTTGATCGTCCACTCGCGCTCGGTGCGCGCGCGAATCAGTTCGGGTGTGATCTGCGCCCGAACGGAGCCGGCCGCGAGTAGCAGGGCGACGGTCGCTACCAGACGAGACGCTCGCGTGGCATGCATGTGAGGACTCAGGATACCGCAGGCGCCGGGAAGACTGACGGACCGGCCGGGAAGGGCGGCACTGAAGGGCCTTGCTACAGTGAAATACGCCAACTCCGGGACACCGCGGCCTCAGTGTCCTGGTTCAGAGCGCCTGAAGCCCCTAGCCCGAAGCCGATCGCGCATGAGTGGCCCCGGGCATCAGGCGGGTCTTATCCTCCATATGTGATCCGGTAGATCGCACCGACACGGTCGTCGGTGACCAGCAGGGCCCCGTCGGGCATCACCTGGACATCGGTTGGGCGCCCCCAGGAGCTGTTGTCCGGGTCGAGCCAGCCTTCGGCAAACACCGAGTAATCAGTGACGCGGTTTCCGTCAAGCGTCGCGACCGTGATCCGATACCCTGTGTGCCCCGCTGCGGGGCTCCGGTTCCACGACCCATGTTCGGCGATGAAGATCTGGTTCCGGTATCGGTCGGGAAACATCGATCCGTCATAGAAGCGCATCCCGAGCGACGCCACGTGCGGCCCGAGGGTCTGCGCCGGTGGCGCGAACTCGTCGCAACCACGTTGCTCGCCGAACTCGGGGTCCGGGATGTCGCCTTGATGACAGAAGGGATACCCGAAGTGCATGTCGATCTGCGGCGCGTGGTTCAGCGTATCCCCCGGATCCTCGTCGCCAAGACGGTCGCGCCCATTGCTGGTGAACCACAGCTCATCGGTCGCCGGATGCCAATCGAACCCGACCGAGTTACGGATACCGTGGGCGAATACCTCGTGGTCGCTCCCATCCGGATTCATTCGGGTGATCGTCGCGAACCGTTCGTCCTCGGCGGTCCGATCGCAGACGTTGCACGGCGCCCCGACCGGGACATAGAGCTTGCCATCGGGCCCGAACCGGATGAACTTCCACCCGTGCATCCGCTCAGTCGGCAGCTCGTCGTAGACCACCACCGGTTCTGGCGGGTTCCGCAAGTGCGCTTCGATGTCGTCGTAGCGCAAGATCCGGTTCACCTCCGCGACGAACAACGCCCCATCGCGAATCGCCACGCCGTTCGGAGTATTGAGCCCACTGGCAATCGTGATCACCTCATCGGCCAGGTGGTCCTGGTCGCGGTCGACGACCGCATACACGTCGCCAGCCTGACGCGTGCTGACGAACAGCGTGCCGGTCGGCGACAGCGCCATCGAACGGGCGTTCGGCACGTCGGGCGCGTACACCTCGATGGTGAACCCGTCCGGCACGGTGATCTTGTCAAGTGGGATCTCCTGGGCGACGGCGGCGCCGCTACAGATGACGGCCAGACCAACCGCGACGACGGAGAGCAATCGGAACACGGGAGCCTCCAGTTCCATACGTCGGCTGTGCCACCGTGGGACCGGCGACGACCACCAGTAACTAAGTGTATTACGCCGGGCTGGCGTGTGGTGTTTATCCTGGTCCATGGAGTGCCCGAGGGCAGCGGGCCAGGGCGCGCACGTGCGCGCCCCGCGGCGGCGGCGCGGGGGGTTCGGGGCGCAGCCCCGTCTAATAACGGAAGAGATACGAGATCTTCGTGAAAAACGCCCGGTTGGTACGCTCCAGGTCAGTCGTAAGAAACAGCGGCTCGCCGTCGTCGTCGAAGATCAGGTCGCCTTGCCTGTAGCGATCGTCATATCCGATATAGAACACGGTACCGGAGTTGACGCGATACGTCGCAAGCAGATTCACACCGAGCGTCCCACTGAACGTGTTGTGCTCCAGAATGTTGCGGATCAGCAACCGATCGGTGAACTGGTAGGTCGTCGAGGCGCGGAAGATCTTGACGTCGAACACCTCCGTCTGGTCGAGCGGGTCGATGAGGCGGCTCGTGTTCACGTTCAAATACGATTGCAACCGAGCGAGCGGGCGCAAGGACACGAACAGCCGACCGCTCGACCCTTTTCCGAGAAACGGTACGCCGCTGAATCGGACCTGATCGCCCCAGTTGAAACTGCCCCCGAACGACACGAGTCGACTGGTGTTGATGTTCCCACCCAGCGAGTAACGGATCTTGTCGAAATTGATGCCGCCGAACCGCTCCATTTCCTTGCGAATGTCACCATTGAACGAGAGGTTCTTGGCGAACGACATCCGCAGGCTCAGTCGCGCCTCTTCGTCCTCCAGCACGTCCTCAAAGTTCCAGTTGCGGCTGTAGCTCAACTGGGGTCCCCAGTTGATGAGCCAACTCTCCGGCCACCAGCGGTAGCCGACGCTGCTCGAGACGCGTCTGATGTCTCTGCGGCGGATGAAGCCGACTTCGGTGTCGAACTCGGGGTCGATCGAATATGCTGAGATGTTGTAGCTGAGGTTGCGGCCACTGTTCCGGAATCCGCCATCGAACATCGCACCAGAAGTATCGAGACCGTCGAGGTCGCGATTCTGCGTGGTGAGTACCGCAAAATCAAACGATGATGTGGGGGTGACCTGTAGCCGGGAATCGACCCCGACCAGCCGGCTGTAGCTGTCCAGAAACTCCCGGTCAGTGAAGACGGTGCCGATATGCGACTGAGAGTACAGGTCGTAGCGGGCTCGCCCGATCAAGGTGTTCGCACTGTCTCCGAAACCGCGTTCAGCCGGGTCGTCGAGGTTACCGGGGGCCTCATCGTTGGCGAAGAGCAACCCGAGCGTGGTCTTCCCGACCTTGCCGGTGACCTTGGCGCCGTAACGCGGATCGACGATAGTCCGGGTGTGTACGAAGGTCGCCGGCCCTTGGATGTCGAAGATCTCCTGCCCCTCGAGGAAGAACGGGCGAAGCTCGGAGAAGAACAAGGGGAACCGCCGGTTTACCTCGATCTGTGGCCGGTCCGATTCAATCTGCGAGAAGTCGGGGTTGTAGGTGAAGTCGAGGGTGAGATTCGGCGTCAACCCATACTTCAGGTTGACGCCGCCTTCCGGCTGCCGCTCGTCGCTGAATCCGCCGGTCGATGTGTCGAGCGAACCGACCTGAATCGCGGTGACAGTCGGTAGAATCTCGAGGTTCCGGCTGGTCGACAGGTTGCTCAACCCGTCAAGGAGCCCCATCTGCGGCAAGAACCCCGAGACATCGCGTGACACCGGGGCCCAGACGACAGTCTCGTTCTTACCGCGAATCGAGCGCGCGATCTGGAACCCCCAGCGATGGGTCTCATTGGACGGGTAGCGCAGGCTCTTGAAGGGAATCGCCAACTCGGCGCTCCAACCGTCGTCGACCAACGTGCCACCCGACTCGAACAGCGCGTCCCAAGACCGGTCGCCCCGTGGCACACCGCCGCCACCGCCGCGGAACCCGCCGCCGCGACCGCCGCCCATCAGGGAATCGCCCTGCACGCCGTATCCGTTGAGGGTAAACACGAAGGCGCGCTGCTGGTCGAGAAACGTGTCGAGGTAGATGGATATCGTGTCGTCGCTGAACGACGCGCGGTCGCGGTCGACCCGGCTAGCACGCACGATTCCAGGATTCGAATAGTGGGCGTGCATGCCCAGATACAGATGCGTGCTGTCAAACGCGACGAAGACGTCGGTGTCTTCCGTCGCCGCCTCCCCCTCAACCGGGGCCACCTGGACGAAGTCAGTGATCCGGACTGCCGAGCGCCAGATAGCGTCGTCGAGGAGACCGTCGATCGTCGGCGGCTCGTCGGTGCGCCTCGCCGTCACACTGGGGCGACCCGTGAGGACGCCGGCAGAGACAGCAGGCGCCTCACCCGGAGCAGCACCACGGGTGCTGGGGTCCCCACGACGCGGACCTGCGTCTGGACCCCCCGATCGGGCACTGTCACCTGCAGGGAGGACGATGCCGCCGCTGATGGGGCCCCGCCCCCCAGGGGCCAGCGGGCCAGCCCCACCGGCGCTGGGCGGAACGTTCCCGTCGCCTCCGTTACCCTCGGCGAAGGTGGGTGCCTCAGCGGAGGGCGGTACCCTGGTCCCGCCGGGCTCGACCGCCGTCGGGGTTGGCGGCGCCGTCGACGTCGTCGATGTGGGCAACGTGGGTAATGTCGTCAGGGTCGCGGTCAGGCCTTCGACGATTCGGTCCTGGAGGCTGAAGATCTCGTCGACTGTCCCGTCCGCCGTGAGTGCTTCGGAGACCAGACCGGTGCGCGCGTCGACCAGCCGCGCGGTGATACGCAGCAGTTGACCGGACCGCTGGTAGCCACCCGTAATGACCCACCCCGCCCGGAGCTCACGCCCCAACCGGGTTGCGGCCGCCGCGTCCGGCGACTCCGACTCGCCGTCGGCCAGCACCGAGGCCACCGCCTCCCGGCCGATGACCACCAGGGTGCCCAGCGATTCCAGGTCCGCCGCAACCGTCTCCGCGATGCCGTCGCCGATCCAATCGTCCGCTGCGTCCCGCGAGATGTTCACGAACGGCACCACTGCGACCGCACGCGTGTGGCCCTGGTCGACCTCGTCCGGCTCACCCTCGCCCGATTGACCGGCGGGTGCCGACTGGGCGGCCAGTCTGACGAAGACCGACGACGGCACGCCGTGCACGACCGCGGCCGCGGCGCCCGGCAGCAGCACCACAAAAGACAAGAGAACGGGCCAACAGATGGTCATCGGCACTCGATTGGCAGGCACGCGCAGGGTGTCTCCAGCGTTGCCGGCCGGTCGGTAGAATCTCGAAGAAGCCGTAGTCTTGGGGGAACCTCGCGGCTGGCGCGCCCGGCCCCATACGCCGGCTCCGCCGCCGTGGGGCCGGCGACGGTCACCAGTGGCCTTGGAATACAGGCACGGCCGCCCCTGCGACCGGAACCACTCAGTGTACAACGCTAGGCGGGCTGGTGGTGTTTACGCCCGAACGGATCCCCGTAAGCCGTCGCGTAGGGTTCGGGGCGCAGCCCCGTCCAATAGAAGCCTAATAACGGAACAAATACGACATCTTCATGAAGAAGGCCCGGTTGGTGCGTTGGAAGTCGGTCGTGAAGTAGAGCGGGTCGTCGTCGTCGTTGAAAATCAGGTGGCCCTGCTGGTAACGATCGTCATATCCGACGTAGAAGACCGTGCCCGAGTTCACGCGATAGGTCAGGAGGAAGTTCGCGCCCAGGGTGCGGTCGAACGTGTTGAACTCGAGGATGTTCCGGAAGAGCAACCGGTCTGTGAACTGGAACGTGGCGAAGTTGCGGAAGATCTTGACGTTGAAGACGTCGTCGAGCGTCGCCGGGTCGACCAGTCGGCTGGTGCTGACGTTCAGGTTCATCTGGAACCGTGAGACCGGTCGAAAATTCAGGAAGATGTTGGCGCTCGAGCCGTCTCCGAGAAACGGCATGTCACTGAACCGAATCTGGTCACCCCAGTTGAAGAACCCGCCGAAGCCGATCCGTCGGCTGGTGTTCACCCCGCCGAACGCGGAGTATCGCGTCTTGAAGAAGTTGATCCCCGCGAACCGCTCCATGTCGCGGTTGACATTGACGCTGAGGTTGATGTTCTTGGCGAAAGTCGCGTTCAACCCGAGTCTGGACCCCTCGTCCTGCAGGACCCCTTCGAAGTCATAGTTGCGGTCGTAGCTGGCCCGCGGCCCCCAGTTGATGATCCAGCTCTCGGGGTACCAGCGATACGAGACACTGGCCCTCGCTTGCCGGGTGTCGACCCGTCGCACAAACCCGGTGCTGGTCCGGAAGTCCGGGTCAAGACCATCGGTCCTGAACGAGTAGGTCAGGTTGCGTCCCCGATTGTTGTAGTCGAACGACCACCCCGGTCCGGTGCGCTCCTCCCCAAACGAATCCCGGTGCTGCGCCTGGAAGTATGACATCGAGACTGACTGCGAGCGCCCGAGACGGAAGTTGGCATCGACACCGCCGACGCGGCTGTACTCGTTGAGAAACTCCCGGTCGGTGAAGATGGCGCCAATATACGACTCCGCATACAGGTCGTAGCGTACCCTCCCGATCAGGAATTGCGCCGTCCGGCCGAACGCCGGGTCGGCCCCATCGTCCACCTTTCCTGGCGCCTCGTCGTTGGCAAACAGGAAACCGATGTTGGTCTTGCCGACCTTGCCGGTCACCTTGGCGCCATAGCGTGGGTCGACGATGGTCCGTGTGTGCAGCAGGTTGGCTGGTCCGCGGGTCTGGAAGATCTCCTGGCCCTCGAGGAAAAACGGGCGGAGCTCCGGGAAGAAAAGCGGAAACCGCTGGTTCACCTCGATCTGCGGTCGGTCTGACTCGATCTGTGAAAAGTCCGGATTGTAGGTGAAGTCGAGCGTCAGGTTCGATGTGATGCCGTACTTGAGATTGAGGGCGCCCTCCGGCTGACTCTCCCCACCGAAGTCACCGGTATTGGTGTCGAGGCTGCCCACCTGGACCGCCGTGAAAGTCGGCAGGAGCTCGAGGTTCCGGCTGGTCGACAGCCCGCTGAGCCCGTCGAGCTGGCCCATCTGTGACATGAACGTATTACCCCGCGTCACCGGTGACCAGACGACCGTCTCGTCCTTACCGCCGATCGAACGCACCACCTGGAAGCCCCAGCGATGCGTGTCGCTGGATGGGTAGCGCAGGCTCTTGAACGGAATCGCCATCTCGGCGGTCCACCCATCGGCGACGAGGGTACCGGCCGAGTCGAACAAGGCATCCCAGGAAGAGTCTCCGCTCGGGACCCCGCTGAATCCACCGCTGAACCCGCCACCGCTGAACCCGCCGCCGCGACTTCCGCCGCGACTACCACCACTACTACCGCGAGACGCCAACAGCGAGTCGCCTTGGACGCCGTAGCCGTTCACCGAGAACACGTAGGCACGCTGCTGGTCGAAGAACGTGTCGAGATAGACCGAGATCGTGTCGTCGCTCCGTGTCTGGTCGCGGTCGACACGGTTGGCGCGCGCGATGCTCGGGTCGGTGTAGTGCGCGTGCATCGCAAAGTAGATGTTGCCGCTGTCGTAGGCGATCCAGACCTCCGTCTCCTCGGTCGCAGGCGCGCCATCGACCGGCCGCACCTGGGAGAACTCGGTGAGGCGGATGGCGCCTTGCCAGATCGCGTCGTCGAGCTGCCCGTCGATCTGCGGCGGCTCCGGCGCGCGGCCGGCGGTCACGCTCGGACGCCCTGTCAGGGCAGCGGCCGACGAGGCCGTGCCCACGGCGCCGGGGCGACCAGCGGCTCCCGCCCCACCACCAGGCGCGCTGGTGACAGCATTGGCGCCCGGGGTGCCCGGCAGAATGATGCCGCCAGTCACCTGCCCCGGCCGCAGCGTGTCGGTGGTCCCAGCGCCGTTGGGTCCCTGGTTGGCGATGCTGCCGCCGTTGCCGGCATTGCCAGCCACGGCCGGGGCACCGCCCTCGCCACCCGTCCCGACACTGTCGGGCAGACCGGCCGCGCGTGACCCTCGCCGGGCCATCGTGCTCGAGCGCATATTGGTCGTCAACTCGTTGGCGATCCGATCCTGCAGTGCAAAGATCTCATCCAGCGTGCCGTCCACCTTCACGGTCCTGGCGACCACGCTACTGGCCGTGTCGACCAGCCGGGCGGTGATGCGGAGCCGGGTTCCGAGACGCTGGTAGCCGCCAGTCAGGACCCAGCGCGCGCCGAGCTCACGACCGAGCACCGTCACTGCACTGTCATCGAGCTCTGCGCCGTAACTTCCCGTCGCGGCGCGAACACGCTCCCGCGCAATTACGGTCAGGTCACCCGCCGACTCGAGGTCCGCCATGACCGTCTCGGCGATGCCCTCGCCAATCCAGTCGTCAGCTGCGTCCCGAGAAATGTTGACGAACGGGATCACTGCCACCGAGCCGGACACCCGCGCATCGGCGACACCGGCCGACCCGGGTGACGCCTCCTGGGCGTGCAGCGCACCCGCCGACCCCGGTATCGCGGCTGTGACACCGGGCGCGGTCATCAGGACCGACATGGCGAAGACGATCAATCCGTGCCGACGTACGCTCATAGGTCTCGAACGGTTCGTACGGAACATCAGTCCTGGGGCGTTTGACTCAAGAGGTGCACCGACCAGAATACCAGATCGCCCCGAAAGCAGGCCGAAGATCCGCCTGCTAGTGTAGTGTCCAAAAAAACTGAATAATAGAATACAAGTCAATTAGGCTTAACATGCTGAAAGTGCTGGCCCGCCTCACGCTGCAGGCCGCTGACCGCGAAGAGATCGAGCGAGGGGTGAGAGCGCATGGGACCCCCCAACAGGTCATGCTCCGA
>Ga0310122_10001463_pt1 | contig 15054 bp, 10 predicted proteins | sample CB6_Bottom_1051__FD_203503 | JGI IMG/M metagenome (GOLD analysis project Ga0310122, IMG submission 203503) | Marine microbial communities from Western Arctic Ocean, Canada - CB6_Bottom_1051 | ecosystem: Environmental > Aquatic > Marine > Oceanic | place: Canada: Western Arctic Ocean | collected...
AGACAACCGCGTCCTGCCGATCCTGGGTAGCGCTGCAAATCGTGTCGAATGCGCGATAGTGGGTGTCCAAGTCCTGGGCCCCGTATCGATCGAGCATCGCCTGGCGGAGCATCGCTCCGATCGCCAGCGACTCGCTCATCAGCATCGTCGTCTGGTTGGCGAGGCCGACATGCTGTAGATCGCGGTGCGGGACGAACCCCGGTGACATGGACTCTGGGAATCGGGTCGAGAACTCCGCGTCGTCGCCGCCATGACGAATAAAGTCGCACACAACACCCGCCTCGGCACGGTCGAGCACGATCAGCGAGCGCCCCTCCGGGTATGTGAGGACCTGTGAGGCGGTGGCCCGTGTCTCCTCGTGTCGGACTTTGCCGTGGATGACGGCCGTATAGCCGTCACGCGCGTACTTCAACACGTTTTTCCAGACGGTGAGCACCGACCCACAGGTCGTGTCGACGACAGTGCAACCTTGGCGCTGGAGCTGGGTCAGTGTCGCGATCGTGACTCCGAACGCCGGGAGGATGACCACCGCGTTCGTCCCGAGCCTGTTCATGTCCTCGTGGGGGTCACTCAAGAAGCGCATGCCTGCGGCGCGCAGCCGACCGTTGACCTGTGGGTTGTGGATGATCTCGCCAGTCAGATAGATCGGCCGTGTCGGGAATCGTCGGCGCGTTTGGTACGCATAGTCCACCGCCCGGTCGACGCCGTAGCAGAACCCGAACTCGCGGGCGAGCTGGACGCGGAGGCGGCCCTTTTGCCATGTGTAGTCGGCGGCCTTGATCTGTTCGATGAGCGCGCTATGGTAGTCGGCGGCCAGGGCACCGGCGACCTCCTTTTTCAGCGCGAGCCCCTTGCGGAACATCGTCGCCGGGACACTCTGGGATGAAACGGTCGTCACTGGATGTCGATCGGGAGATCGCGGACGCGTGGTGTCAGCGCGTCGATCGATTCGAGCTGGGAGATCCGGTGGCTGGTCAGCGCGAGGTCGAGGTTGGTGAGAAATCCTTCTTCCGCCATCAGTTGCGCGAACTCCATCAGCGTGAGCGGCGACGCTTGGGTCGGGGTGCCGCCGTCAGGTGGCGGGATCTCGACGGTGCCGGTCAAGTCGAAGGCTCCGGCCGGTCTGTTGAGGGCGGCGGTGGACTGGGGTGCGTCCGCCGGGTCGGCGGCGGTCGCGCTCTGGGTCTCAAACGGGTGATAGTGGACGAGCTGTCCTGCGGCGACGCCGAGCAGCACTCCGGCGGCCGCGGCCGCTGCGAGCCAGCGGGTCGGACGGACGTCGAACGGTCTGCGCGTTTGGCGGGAGAAGGGGAACGCGAGGACGCGCGCCGGCTCGACCCTGCCCACCAGCTGTGCAAGGCGAGACGCGATCCGTGCGCGCTGGGTCTGCAGCCGCTGGGGTGTAAACACCTCGTCGAACCGAGCGTCGGCCACCTCCGGCATCGCCGTGACCAATGTGGACAGGGCGTTGAACCGGTGTTCGCATGGCCCACACGTGCGGAGATGTGACGCGGCCGCCGCGTCTTTTCTCGCCGCGTTGGTGGTGCCCAGCGCCAGGGCCAGCAGGCGGTCTTCCGAAGGATGACGCCGTGGGAACTGCCACCAGATCCGTTGGGAGAACCACCCTGGCCCCATCGTCATGGTCTTCGGTCCTCAGTGTCCGACCCGTTCTACCTGCGTCCTTGTGCCCGGATTACGTTCGGCGGCGTGTTGTGTCGACGCGGTGCCGTGCGTCTCCGTATCGTCCACCAGTCCTTGTCGAGCAAACCTCGCAGCTTCCGGACCGCGCGGAACAGATGTACCCGCACTGTCGACTCGTTCAGTCCCATGACCAGACTGACTTCCCGTGCCGAACGGCCTTCGAAGTGGATCAAGATGACTGCGGTGCGCTGGCGGGTCGGCAGTTGGTCGATGGCTGCGTCCAGATGCGCTCGACGTTCTTTGGCCAGTAGAGTGGCTTCGGGCGACGGGTCGTTGCTCGGCGGTTCGTTGGACGCCAGGCGGTCGCGAGCGTCGCTGGAGACCAGCCACCGTGCGCGCCGGGTCTTCGCCTTCAGGCGATCGAGACAAGCGTTGACCAGAATGCGCGTAAACCACAGCTCGAAGAATAAATTCTCGCGAAAGGAGGGGAGATGCACGAAACCCTTGAGAAAGGCGTCCTGGACGACCTCATCCACCTCCGCGGGATCACGTAGATAGTGATAGGCGATTCGTGCTGCTCGCCGCTGCTGCCGATCGATGATTCCGCCGAATCTTTCCGCCGCCTCTTCTCGCTGGCCAGCTGCAAGCAGACGCTTGACTTCGGCGGCGAGATCGGTCTCGTCGGCAACCCGGGCGTCGCGTCTAGCGGCCTCGGGTTGCTCTCTTAGTGTCATACGTGCTACAGCCTAATTCGTTTACCGTTGTGAGCTGTGCTCATTATAATACGGACGCCGCTGGCTCGTCTCGGGCGATTGGTGCTGCCTCGCTGGACGGAGGTCCGGGCAGCCCGTCGTGAAGGTCCCACGGCTTTCGAACGGCGCTACATCCCGCAATGGCCAGCGTTGGGCCATTCCTCAGCGGGGTCGATACTGCCGATGACCCCCCATCGCGCCTTGCCAGCTCGTGACGCGCCCTGGGCGCGGCACCCCGGGTAGAAAACAGTGTTGCCGGCGCGGGTCTACAGACCCGCGGCTTCGTACGGCGCGGAACCACGGGCAGAAAACGGGTGCGGCTCGTTACGCGTCCAGCGGCACGGACGTTTTCTCAGGAGCACGGACGTTTCTTCGGAAGCCAGGCGCATCGCCATTTTCTGTGCGAGCGGAACTTTCACCACGGACTGGCAGTGACGCTGCGCCTCAAACCGACGAGAACGACAGCGAGCAGCCTCACTGCCAGAAGCTTTTCTCAGAGCCCCGCTACGCGGGGCCTAGACATCTCCGGCAGCCTGACGGCAAATTGCTTCAAACGTTACGATCTGGTCCTTGTGAGATGTCTAGGTGGTTGCGGTGGGACGCGGGCGAGTGAGGTGCCAGGATAGTAGTGCGCGAGGATGGCGGCGACTGAGTCGCCCCGTCGTGCGCGAACGATAGCGCCTGTCTGACATAACCCGACGCCGTGTCCGAAGCCCTGACCCAAGAACAGGATTCGGTCGTCCTGCTGTTCGACGCGGAAGCGGGCGCTGCGGAAGGTGCGTGCGCCGAGCTGTCCGCTGATGACCGCCCGCAGGCGCTCACCGCGAATGACGTGGCGTGTCTCGCCAGTCACGCTGACGCGGGTCGCCCGGCCCGCGGGGTCGTGGCTGAGGACCGCGATCTGGTCGAGCCGTCGGCCGACCGCGGTGTCTGATGCGAGGTTGAGGATTCGCCGTAGATGGTCGCGGGCGATGACCAGGCGCCACTCGTCGCGAGGGGTCGTCATGCACAAGCGGTCGCGGACCCCGCCGAGATACGGCGGCGCGGGTCCTCCCCAGACGGCGGTTGCCGAGCTGGTGTGACCGCCGCAATCAGCATGGAACAGCGCCTGAATCGGGCCGTTTCCGTCGCTAACGATCAGCCCTCTGGTCTGGTCGACGGCGGCGGCGACGAGGCGGGCGACGGCGGCAGGTTGCTGATCGAGTGGTCTGTAGACTTGGCAGTGGGTCGTCGAACAGAGATCGAATCCTTCGGCTGCGTGGCGGCCCCGGTTGGCGAGTGCGTAGGTCCGCGCGAGGATCGCCTGAAGACGCGCGAGCCGGTCGGCCACGGCGGTGTCCTGGTCGGCGAGTGGCATCTCGGCCGGGACCGAGCCCCCCACGTAATCTGAAAGCGGTATCGTCAGGATTCGGTGTGTGTCGCCATCGGCGACCTCGATGCGCATCGTCTGAGCCACCGACGGTGTCCCCGGTGGCTCTGGAGCGGGCAATGGCGTTGTTGCGCAGCGCGTCATGCCGGCGGCGATGCCGAGAATGAGCAGCGTGCTAGGCCACAACCGGGGGCGCAGCTGGGTACGTCGACTCATCACGCGGTGTCTTATCGGTCGTTCGTGGCTGCCGGTGCACCCCCAACGATGCCGCCACGTGTTGTCCTGGGCCGCTCGGTTCACGCGTGCGCGCGGCCAGGGCCAGGGCGGCAGGTATTTGACGCGGTCTGGACTGGATCGTACGATGCCGCCACAGCGCGGGTGGATGTTCGGCTGAAGAGGCCGCGGGACAGGTAGAGAGAGACGTGACCACAGATAATCGATTGGAAGCCGTTGGTATCGTCGATCCGGCGTCGGTCTACTGGAATCTGTCGACCGCGGCACTCTATGAGGAAGCCGTGGCCCGTCGTGAGGGGACCGTCGCGGCCAACGGGCCGATCGTGTGCCGCACTGGTGCGCACACGGGCCGGTCGCCGCGTGATCGATTTTTGGTTGATGAGCCGTCGAGCTCGGCGAACATCGCTTGGGGAGACGTGAATCGTCCGATCGCCGCGGACCGGTTCGAGGTGGTCCATCAGCTCGTGATCGAGCACCTCCGCGGCAAGGATCTGTTCGTGCAAGACTGCTACGCTGGCGCAGATCCCGCATACAGGCTCCCGATACGGGTGGTGACAGAGCGCGCCTGGCACAGTCTGTTCGCGCGGCACATGTTCATCACCGAGCCGGACCGAGCGGTGCTGGCGGGGCATCGGCCCGAGTTGACGGTGATCAACGCGGCCTCGTGTCACACGGATCCGGCGACGCACGGAACACACTCGGACGTGTTCATCCTGCTGGATCTCGCCAAGCGGTTGGTGCTGATTGGCGGAACCGGGTATGCGGGGGAGATCAAGAAGTCGGTCTTCACCGTCATGAACTATCTGCTGCCGCTCCGACAGGTGATGCCGATGCACTGCTCGGCGAACATCGGATCCGCAGGTGACTCGGCGCTGTTCTTTGGGCTGTCGGGTACCGGGAAGACCACGCTGTCCAGCGACCCGGCACGCCGCCTGATAGGCGATGACGAACACGGCTGGAGCGACGACGGCGTGTTCAACTTCGAAGGGGGCTGCTACGCGAAGATGATCAGGTTGTCGGCCGACGCTGAACCGCTGATCTACGCCACCACACGTCGGTTCGGGACAGTCCTGGAGAACGTGACCGTGGACCCGGTCACCCGCCGGCTCGACCTGGACGACGACTCGGTGACGGAGAACACCCGGGGCGCGTATCCGTTGTCGGCGATCGAGTCGTTCGTCGAGTCGGGTCAGGGCGGGCATCCCCCTCACCTGATCATGCTGACGGCGGACGCCTTCGGGGTCCTGCCGCCGATCGCTCGGCTGACGCCGGCGGGCGCGAAGTATCACTTTCTGTCTGGGTATACCGCCAAGGTCGCCGGGACCGAACGCGGCGTGACCGAACCGACGGCAACGTTCAGTGCCTGTTTCGGCGCCCCTTTCATGGTGTGGCCGCCCACGACCTACGCGTCGTTGCTCGGCGAGCGGATCGCCACCCATGGAACGACGGCATGGCTTGTCAATACCGGGTGGACCGGTGGGCCGTTTGGTGTCGGGCATCGCATGCCGATCGCTTACACACGCGCGCTGGTTTCGGCGGCGTTAGCCGGCGACCTGGACGACGTCGCCTATGAGGTTGACCCGGTCTTCAACATCGAGGTGCCACTGACCTGCCCAGGAGTGCCGGCAGAAGTGCTGCGTCCCCGACAGACGTGGGCGAACGGGCCAGACTACGACGCACAGGCGGGGAAACTGGCGGCGATGTTCGCGCAAAACTTCGAGGCGTTCGCCGGGTTGGCGACGGCCGAGGTGGTGGCGGCCGGACCGCGTGTCGGGGTGCCCGGCTAGGGCTAGCGAGGCTCTGCCCGAGAGCGCCGTGATCCGAGTTGACTCCGCCTCGCCAGCGCCAGCCGACCTTGCGTCACAGCCCCGCGTCGGGGGGCCGTAGGTTGCCGTGGCGTGAGCGACCAAGACACGATCAAGGCGTGCTCGATTGTCAGGGCACAGGGCTATTTAGGGAGTCTGCGACGCTGGGAACCTGAGGGACGGCGCCGCGCGATGGCAGATGTCCATAGCACCAGTGGTTGACGCGGGCGCGACGGGTTTCGAGGGCGTCATCGGTCTCGAGATTCACGCGCAGCTCCTGACCCGGACGAAGATTTTCTGCGGGTGCGGGACCCAGTTCGGTGCCGCCCCGAACACCAGTACGTGCCCGGTGTGTCTTGGGTTGCCGGGTGCCCTTCCGGTCTTGAACCGTCGCGCTGTCGAGCTGGCCATACGTGCCGGATTGGCGTTGGGCTGCACGATCCAGCGCCGCTCGATTTTCGCGCGCAAGAACTACTTCTATCCAGATCTGCCCAAGGGCTATCAGATCTCGCAGTACGAGCAGCCGCTGGCAACCGATGGCGAGCTGGTCTATGAAGATGACGGCGGACAACACACCGTCCGGATCATCCGCGTTCACCTCGAGGAAGACCCCGGTAAGTCCCTCCACATCGGTCAGAGCGACCGGCACACGTATCTGGACTTCAATCGCAGCGGCGTGCCGCTGATCGAGATCGTGACCCATCCGGATCTCCGTGCGTCACGGGAGGCCGCCGACTTCTTCGCTCGGCTGCGCGCCATCTTGCTCGCGCTCGGTGTCACCGATGGCAACATGGACGAAGGCAGCCTTCGATGTGACGCCAACGTGTCGATCCGTCATGCAGGCGAGTCAGCGCTTGGTGTCAAGGTCGAGGTCAAGAACATCAACTCGTTCCGATTTCTTCACCGGGCGATCGAGCATGAGTTGGTCCGTCAGACGGCGCTTGTCCGGGCCGGCGGTCACGTCGTCCAAGAGACCCGCCGGTGGGACGAGGCGACCGGCCATACCGAGTCGATGCGTGGCAAGGAGGAGGCGCATGACTACCGGTATTTCCCGGAACCCGACCTGCCGCCGGTGCACGTGTCCGACGAGTGGATCGTCGACATACGAGCGACGTTGCCAGAGTTGCCCGAAGCTCGCAAGCAGCGTTTCATCCGTGAGTACGGGCTGTCGGCGGTCGATGCGGCGTATCTGGCGGATACCACAGCATTGGCGCGGTTCTTCGAGGAGACGGCCGCGGCTGCGGGGAACCCGAAGGCCGCGAGCCACTGGGTGATGGGGGAGGTCACGCGTCGGCTCAAGGCGGAGGGGGCAGGGGTCGAGGCGGTCGGTGTCACCCCCGCGGCACTGGGTGGGTTGATTCGTCTGGTCGACGGGGGGGTTATCAACGGGAGCGCGGCGAAGGACGTCTTCGAACGTATGTATGGTTCGGGTCGAGAGGCCGAAGAGGTTGTCCGGGTCGAAGGGCTCTCGCAGATTGCGGACGAGCGTGAGCTGAGCAAGATCGTGAGAAGTGTCATGTCCGAGCACGAGGACGCCGTCACGCGGTTTCGAACAGGGCACGAAGGTTCGCTAGGGTTTCTGGTCGGCCAGGTCATGCGGGCGACTCGGGGTCGCGCGAATCCTAGGATGACGAACGACCTGCTGCGGGCTGCGTTGAAGGCACCCTAGAGAGTGATAGAGGCTCAGCATCTTTCCAAGACCTACGGTCGTGGCGTCTACGCGCTGCGCGACCTGTCTCTGGTCATCGATCGAGGCGAATTCGTCTTCCTGACCGGTCCGAGTGGCGCTGGCAAGTCGACGCTGCTCAGGCTACTGCTGTGCCAGGAACGCCCCTCGGAGGGGCGGCTCACGGTTGATGGCGAAGATCTGGCGTTGATGGGGGCCAGCGAGACCCAGGCGTATCGACGACACGTCGGCTTCGTCTTCCAGGACTTCAAACTCATCCAGCGGATGACAGTTATCGAAAACACGACGTTCGTTCCGCGGGTGATGGGCATGGCCCCGACCGTACAGCAGCGCCGGGCGGAGCAGGTACTGAATTGGGTTGGGCTCGAGCACCGGATGGATGCCTACCCGTCTGAGCTCTCCGGCGGTGAGCAACAGCGGGTTGCGATCGCGCGCGCCCTTATCAAGGATCCGACGATGGTATTGGCCGACGAGCCGACCGGCAATCTCGACCCCGACCCGGCGCTGGAGATCATGAACCTGTTCCGGGAGATCAACGCTCGGGGCACGACGGTGGTCGTGGCGACACACGATCGCGAGCTGATCCGACGGGTGGGTCGGCGGGCGATCATGCTCGATGCCGGCGTGATCACAGAGGAATCGCCAGCGATTGGAGACGTGTCGTACTTCACGGCCGAGGACCGCTATAGCGTGCAGACGTCGGTCGACACCGAGCCCGAAGTCACGTCGGTCTCGGGTGGGGAACCGCGGGCCTGGGACGACCCGACAACTCCGCCGGAGCCGATGTCGACAGAGCCTGCCAACGCCGAGCTCGACACGGTCTTGGGGGCGGCCGAGTCCGGAACCGTCACCGATGGTGCGTTCGCGAGCGTCGATGATGCTTTGACCCGTGCCGAGGACGAGACACACCACGACGAACTCGTGGTGCCCGGCGAACAGGGTCCAGGCGACGAGATGGGATGAGCCTATGAGAATGCTGCGCTACAGCTTGGAGGAGGCGGTCTCAAGCCTATGGCGGGGGCGCCGGTCCAGTTCGCTCTCGGTAGTCACCATCGCCGCGGCGCTGGTGGTCCTCGGGGCGTTGCTGCTGGTGAGTTGGAACGTCGATCGACTGCTGGACCAGTGGGCCGCAGCAGCCGAGATGTCAGTCTACGTCCGCGACGAGGTCACGCCGCAGGCACGAGCGGCGGTCGAGCAGATGTTGCGCGAGAGCCCACTGGTCACCAACCACGAGTTTGTGTCGAAGGCCGAAGCTCTCACCCGTTTCCGTCGGGATTTCGCCGATCTGGCTGATGTCACCGAGGAGGTGACGGCATACCCGTTTCCGGCGTCGTTCGAAGTGCGTCTGGAACCGGATGTCGGTGACGCCGCGGCGGTAGCGCGTCTGGCTAGCGTGTTGGAGAGCGCGAGTGGTGTCGAGGAGGTGCGGTTCGACCAAACGTGGATCACGCGGATGACCTCGGCGGTCGGGCTGTTGCGCGGTGTCGGGTTGGTGGTCGTGCTCGTGCTCGTGCTGGTCGTGGCCGCGGCCTTGACCGTGGCGAACGTGGTCCGGCTCGCGTGTTTCGCGCGGCGAGACGAGGTCGAGATCATGCAGTTGGTCGGTGTGCCGCTGACCTATGTGCGGGGACCGTTTGTTCTCGAGGGGGTACTGCAGGGTGGTCTCGGCGCTCTTGCGGCACTGCTCGTGCTTGGCATCGGGTTCGCGGTTGGCGAGTCATGGTTGGAGAGTCTGCCGCCCAGATACTCGGCGTCGACGCCGTCCGGTTCTTGCCGCCGGCGATGGCTCTCTTGCTGGTCGTTGGTGGGGTGTGTGGGTGGGTTGCGGCGCGCAGCGCCGGTCGCGCGACCCGGGCTTCAGGGCCGGCGTGATGCTCATGCCCAGCGCCGCGCAGACGTCCTGACAGAGGATGAGGGCGTCAGCACGCCCGGCCCGGGGGACCTCTTTCTGGACCCTGTCCCTGCCGGTCATTGACAATAGCGAGGCTGCCGACCTACACTGATCACTCGCAATGTCCATGTCGCGGACACATCGCAACCTCGCCCCGCTGGTCGACGCGTGTCGGTCCTCAGCCGCCAGTATTCTTACCAACTTCTACCGGGAAGAGTTTCTCAAGCATCAGGAATGTCTACAGCGGCAGCGTGAGTCCTACTCGGAGTGTACGATCACCGAGATGGAGGCTGCTCTGGGCCGCGTGATGGCCCGCGTCGATGAACTCTGCGCGGAGGGCAACGCCGATGTTGATCTGGTGGTTAGCCGTCTCTTGCGCACGTTCGATGGTGTGACGAAACTGTCCGTCTGGTCGGAGCCGACAAACACGCACTAACCTGCTGCACTCCATCCTGTCTCGTTCTCTTTCGCTCCTTCGCCGACACACCCTCCAGATCGTTCAGGCCGCGATCGGAGCGGTCACGCCGTCGCGGCTGGTGCAGGCGGCGCTCGAGGATCCCGACGTGCGACGTTACATCGCCGGGGGACCAGTGACCCTCATCGCCGCCGGCAAGGCGGCCGAAGGGATGCTCCGGGGATTCCTGGCGACGTCGATTGGCCCGATCGAACGTGGTGTCGCCGTCGGGCCAAGTCCTGGCACTGCCGTACCACCCTCGATCACATTTCATACCGGCGGGCATCCGCTGCCCGATCGCGGCAGCCTCGACGCCGGACGGGAGGCCTTGCGCTGCGCCGCCGAGATGTCAGCGTCTGGGTGCCTCGTGGTACTGCTCTCGGGTGGGGCCTCGGCGCTGCTTGCCGTACCGCTCGACGGCGTGACCCTCAGTCAGAAGGTGGACGCCACCCGTACGTTGCTCGCCAGCGGCGTCCCGATTCACGAGCTCAACTGCGTCCGGAAACATCTCTCGGCGATCAAGGGCGGACGCTTGGCCTCTGCGGCCGTGGGCCGTGTGCTGACCCTGGCGATCTCCGACGTCGTCTGGCCGGTTGAGGACGACCCGGCCGTGATCGGTTCCGGCCCAACGGTCATCGACCGGACAACCTTTGCCGAGGCCATCGAGATTGTCAGCCGATCCCACGTTGATACCCTGATTCCACCGGAGGTGCTCGACGTTCTGGTGCGTGGCCGCGACGGATATGTGCGGGAAACGCTGAAGATGAGCCACAGGCCGAGACTCGGCACGATGTATCGTGTGGTCGGGGGCCGACGGCAGGCGATGGAGGGAGCGGTGGCAGCTGCGCGCGGTCTGGGATACGACGTGTGTCGGCTTGAGCGTCCAATCGTGGGAGAGGCCCGGGTGGCAGGTGCTGACCATCCCCGACGGGTCGCCTTGGCGGCGCGTCACCTGGCTGGGCCGGTGTGCGTGGTGTCGTCGGGGGAGACGACCGTCACCGTCAGTGGCCGGGGCCGGGGTGGGCGGAATCAGGAACTGGCTCTGGCCGCCGCGTCCGAGATGAGCCGGTTGGGGACCGCCGCGGTACTGGCCAGCGTCGGCACCGACGGGGTGGATGGTCCAACGGAGGCCGCGGGTGCGCTGGTGGACTCGAGCACGACGGCGCGGGCGAGGTCACTGGCATTGGCCTCCGCCTCCACCTATCTGGCGGAGAACGATTCCTATGCCTACTTCAACCGGCTCGGCGACCTCATCCGGACCGGGCCGACCGGCACAAACGTTGGCGACCTGCAGGTGGTGCTGACCGGCGGGAATTGATGAGGCGTCAGGAATCCCGACGCGACGCAGTCGTACACCTCTGGACGACCAGAACGCCCTTCACACGCTGCCATGTCGCCCATGCACGCTGTCTGCGAGGAATGATTCTGTGAGCAAGGTAGTCCGTGCGTTGGCATGGAGCGCTGGCGACATCGTTGGGCGTATCCGCGAGCGGGTCGGTCATCCGGCCACCATTCGGGAACTGATGCAGGCGCTGAGGATCCCGCAGGAGGATCGGCATCGCTTCCGGCGCCGGATCACACAGCTGGTGGAAGCAGGTGAGCTGATTCGGATTCGGGGGAACCGCTACGGTCTGGCCGACCGGATGCATCTGGTTGTCGGGCACCTGCAGGTCAATCCGCGCGGATTCGGGTTTGTCACGCCGGAGCACGCTGCCGCCGACGCCGGCGGGGACATCTTCGTAGCTGGTGTGAACCTGCATCAGGCGATGCACGGCGATCGGGTGGCGATTCGGCTGGAACAGACGGGCGGTCGTCAAGAGGGTCGGATCGTGCGGGTGCTCGAGCGGGCGAACCATGACCTCGTCGGCCGCTACGACGTGGATGACAGCGGCGGCGGGTTCGTGTTGCCCTTCGACCAGCGCGTGGTCATGGAGATCCGGATTCCGACGGGGGCCACAGGGGGGGCGCGATCGGGACAGATGGTCGTGGCGGAGATCGAGCGTTGGCCCACGCCGACGCGCAATCCGATTGGGCGCATCGTCGATGTGATCGGGGCGCTGGGCGACCCGGGCGTGGACACCGCGCTCGTCATTCGAAAACACCGGCTTCCAGATGTGCACGATCCCGCCGCCGTGGCCGAGGCCGAACGACTGGGCGACCGGGTCAATCGGCGGGACCTCCGGGGTAGAACCGATTTTCGGCCGGTGGTCACCGTGACGATCGACGGGGAGACGGCGCGAGACTTCGACGACGCCATCACACTCGGGACGTTGCCAAACGGCCACCACTGGCTCGGCGTGCACATCGCGGATGTGGCGCACTACGTGAAGGAAGGCGGCGCGCTCGACGAGGCGGCGTACAGACGCGGTACGTCGGTGTATTTTCCCGAACGCGCGCTTCACATGTTTCCCACGCCGCTCGCGACCGGGTTGTGTAGTCTGAATCCGGGTGTCGACCGGCTCGTGCAGTCCTGTCTGATGGAGATCGATCGTCGTGGCAGGGTCGTCCGCTACGAACTGCACGACGGCGTGATTCGATCCGACGCGCGGATGACCTACACAACGGTCGAGGCCATTCTGACCGGACACGATCCCAAGATACGACGACGGCACGCGGCGCTGGTGCCGCTGTGCAAGCTGATGGAGACGGTCTATCGCCGGCTCCACGCGCGACGCGTTCGGCGCGGGTCGATCGATTTCGACCTGAAGGCGACCCAGTTGGTGCTCGACGAGGCGGGGCAGGTCGAGGATGTCGTGGCCGCCGATCGCAACGTGGCGCACCGCATCATCGAAGAGTTCATGCTGGCGGCCAACGAGACAGTAGCTCGCCATTTGCTGGAGAGCGACCTGCCGGGACTCTTCCGCATCCACACGCAGCCGGACCCGGTCAAGGTCGCGAACTTCGAGGCCTTCACAGGCACGCTCGGGTGCGGGCTGGGGGCACCCGCCGACCGCGTCCGCCCCAGGCACTTTCAGCAACTGCTGAAGCGACTCCACGGACAACCCGCAGAGCGGCCCGTGGCGCTGTTGATGCTGCGCACCATGCAGAAAGCGCAGTATGACGTCGTCAACGCGGGGCACTTCGGTTTGGCGTCTGAGACCTATACACATTTTACGTCGCCCATTCGCCGGTATCCGGATCTCGTGGTACACCGGCTGTTACGAGAGTCCCGGGGTGACGGTCCGTCGCCCGAGCGCGTCGAGGAGCTGAGGGACGAGCTGCCGGAGATCGCGCGGTACACATCGACCCTGGAGCGGCGGGCCGAGGAGGCCGAGCGGGAGATCGTCCACTGGAAGAAGGTCCGATTTATGGCGGATAAGGTCGGGGACGACTTCACCGGCTATGTCACCGGCGTGACCGTGTTCGGCTTGTTTGTGGAGCTGATCGAGCATTTCGTGGAGGGTCTGGTGCACATCTCGAGCATGGCGGACGACTACTACCGGTTTCTGGATACGGACCATACGTTGTTCGGAGAGAACACTCGGAAGACCTACCGGCTCGGTGACCAGGTGAGCGTCCAGGTCGTCCGCGTAGACACCGAGCGGCGTCAGATTGATCTCGGGCTGGTTGAGATCCTTGACGCCGTGAGGGAGTCGGCGGGGAACCGGGGCACCCTGAGAGGGCGTCCGTCCCGGACCGCGGGCCGCCACGGGCGACGTCGTCGGACACGGCGGTAGCGGCTATGAGTGACAGCGTGACGCGATATGTCGTCATCGGCACGGCCGGGCACATCGACCATGGCAAGAGCGCGCTCGTGCAGGCCCTCACGGGCACCGATCCGGACCGGCTGAAGGAAGAGAAGCTGCGCGGTATCACGATCGACCTCGGGTTTGCGCATTTGGAAGACGGCACGACGCAGCTCGCGTTTGTCGACGTCCCTGGACACGAGCGTTTCGTCAAGAACATGCTGGCAGGCGCGAGCGGCATTGACGGCGTGCTGCTGGTGATCGCGGCCGACGAGTCTGTGATGCCGCAGACCCGCGAGCACTTCGACATCTGCCGTCTGCTGGGTGTGTCGACGGGGGTCGTGGCCCTGACCAAGGCGGACCTCGTCGACTCCGACACAGTGGAGCTGGTGCAGCTCGAGACGGCGGAGCTCGTGGCGGGTTCCTTTCTCGAGAGAGCCGCGGTCATACCGGTGTCTGCCCGAACGGGTGAGGGGCTCACCGAGGTACGCAGCGCGCTATTGGCGATGGCGCGCCAGGCGGTTCATCGCTCGGCGCGTGGGGCGGTCCGGCTGCCGATCGACCGTGCCTTCTCCATCAAGGGGTTCGGCACCGTCGTGACGGGGACGCTGGTCTCGGGCCGCGTCGCCGTAGACGACAGGCTGAGGGTGCTTCCCTCCGGTCACGAGATCAAGCTGCGTGGGCTGCAGGTGCATGGTGCCGCGCAACCGATGGCGGTGGCCGGGCAGCGTGTGGCGGCCAACCTGTCGGGTGTGGACGTGTCCCAGATCGCGCGGGGTGATACGGCGGTGACGCCGGGCTGCTTTGAAGCGACGCGTCGGGTCGATGCGGTACTGGACCTGTTAGGGTCGGCGCGCCGGCTACGGCATGGCGCTCGGGTCCGGTTTCACCAGGGGACCAGTGAAGTGCTCGGCCGGGTGGCGCTTGGGCCCGGGCTTCGGGAGATGGTTGGCGCGGGTGATGCCCCGGGAGAGCTACCGCCCGGAGGACGCGCGTTCGTGCGGTTGCGGCTAGAGCGCCCTGCGGTACTGACCCGTGGGGATCGGTTCATCTTGAGGGCCTACTCGCCGCCGCTCACGATCGCGGGGGGACAGGTGCTCGACCCACAGCCGCCTCGTGTGGCGATCCGTACGGCCGCCGCGCGGCAGCGGCTCGAGCGCCTTCTGGACGGGGTCTCGGGGGAGACCGTGGACGCCCAGGATCTGGCCTGCGGTGTCATGGTCGAAGAGCGGGGAATCGCCGGGCTACCACTGTCGGTGCTGGTGACGAGGGCGGGTGTGTCCCCGGAGTTAGTTGATGATGTCGCGGGCCGTTTGGAGGCCTCCGGTGCCGTCCGTCGTCTCGTAGACCTGATCGTCGATGCCGAGGCGATGGTCGAGGTCAGCGACCGGGTGGTCGCCATGGTGACGAGGTTCCATGCCGCCCACCCGTTGAGTGAGGGGCTGCCACGAGAGGAAGCCCGAGAACGCCTGTTTCGCCACGGCGCGCCGGCGGTGTTTGAAGCGGTGCTCGAGCGATTGGTCGCGGATGGCCGT
>Ga0310122_10001465_pt1 | contig 15046 bp, 11 predicted proteins | sample CB6_Bottom_1051__FD_203503 | JGI IMG/M metagenome (GOLD analysis project Ga0310122, IMG submission 203503) | Marine microbial communities from Western Arctic Ocean, Canada - CB6_Bottom_1051 | ecosystem: Environmental > Aquatic > Marine > Oceanic | place: Canada: Western Arctic Ocean | collected...
CCGAGTCAACCCGACTCTCCAAGGCAGCCTGTTCCATCGCGAGAGCGGGATCGCGTTTTTGGTCGATCATCCGTTCCGCGTGGTTCACCCCGGCGAAGATGGCCTGCAGCGAGTAGTAGTCGCGCTGGGTCACCGGGTCGAACTTGTGATCGTGACAACGCGCGCACCCCAGCGTCAGCCCGAGGAACGTGGTGCCGGTGGTGTTGATCATGCCGTCGAGTTCATTCTGCCGCTGCATCAGCGTGAGGTTGATGTCCTGGCTCTTGACGAGATCGTACGGCCCCGCGACGAGAAAGCCGGTGCCGGTGCCGCTGCCAAGGGCGTCGCCGGCCAGTTGCCCGCGCACGAACTGGTCGTACGGCAGGTCGTGATTGAGGGCGTCCACCACCCAGTCGCGGAACGGCCAGGCGTTCGGTCGCTCCCGGTTGGTCTCGAATCCGTGCGTCTCGGCGTAGCGAATGACATCGAGCCAATGCTGCGCCCAGCGTTCGCCGAGCCGGGGATCGTCCAGCACGCGATCAACCAACCGCTCCCAGGCGTCCGGCTGCGGATCGTTCACAAATGCCGCAACCTCCCTGGGCGAGGGGTGCATCCCCAGCATGACGAGGTGGAGCCGGCGGATGAGCACCGGCCGCCCGGCCAGGCGGGACGGGGCAAGGCCCCCCTTGGCAAGCTTGGCGAACACAAATGAATCGACGGCGTTCGCTGGTCGCTGCGCCTGGCCAAGCGCAGGTGGAACCGGCCTCCGCACCGGCTCCAACGACCAATGCCCGCCCCACGTCGCAAGCGGGAAAATCAGCACCAATGCCAATCCAATTCTCATCGCAAAAACCTACGCCAAGACTCCCTCGATGACCTCGCCTGCCACGTCGGTCAGTCGGCGTTCAAGCCCGTTGTGGTAAAAAGTAAGCCGCTCATGCTCCAACCCCAACAGGTGCAGGATCGTCGCGTGGAAGTCGTGCACCGTGGCGACATCCTTCACCGCCTTGTAGCTGAAATCATCCGTGGCACCGTGGGTGTGGCCGCGCTTCACCCCGGCTCCGGCCAGCCACGCGGTGAAGCCGTCCGGGTTGTGGTCGCGCCCGCTTGCCCCGGCCTGAAAGGTCGGCATCCGGCCGAACTCCGTGCACCAGACGACGAGCGTCTGCTCCAGCAGGCCGCGCTGTTTCATGTCGGCCAGCAGGGCGGCCACCGGCTGGTCGAGCACCGGGCCGTGCTTGGCGTACTGTTCCTTGAGCACCTTGTGGCCGTCCCAGTTGCTGACCCCCTCGCCGCCGGTTTGGTAGGCGCCGTTGAAGAGTTGCACGAAGCGCACGCCTTGCTCGACGAGTCGCCGCGCGAGGATGCAGTTCCGGGCGAAGGCGGCCTTGAGCGGGTTTTGCGAGTCGTCCGCGCCGTAGGCCCGCAGCACGTGCGCCGGCTCGGAGGAAATGTCGCTCACCTCCGGCACGCTCATCTGCATGCGCGCCGCCAACTCGTGGCTGGCGATGCGCGCCGCAAGTTCCGACTCACCCGGGTAACGCCGGAGATGGCGCTGATTCATCCGCCGGAGAAAGGCGCGAGTCGCCTCGTCGGTGGTGCGCGAAATGGTTTCCGGGCGCGCAAGGTTGTTGATCGGCTCGGCGGCGTTGAAGGCCGTCCCCTGGAATGCCGCCGGCAGAAAACCGGCTCCCCAGCAGTTGACGCTCGACTGGGGCGTGCCGCGCGGGTCGGGGATGGCGACGTACGCCGGGAGGTTGTCGTTCTCGCTGCCCAGCGCGTAACTGGTCCACGCTCCCATGCTCGGGAACCCCTCCAGCGTGTAGCCGGTGCACATGTAGTTTTCGCCCGGGCCGTGCGTGTTCGTCTTGCCGGTGAGCGAGTGGATGAAGCACAGCTCGTCCGCCATCTGCCCGATGTGCGGAACGAGATCGGAGATCTGTTTGCCGCTTTGACCGTACGGCCGGAACGCCCACGGGCTCCGGTTCAGGCTTCCCTGTTTGCCCTGAAAGGTGACGAGGCTGCCGGCTCCCGGCAGGGATTGGCCGTGGCGCCGGATGAGCTCCGGCTTGTGGTCGAAGGTGTCAATCTGGCTGCACGCCCCGGAGCAGAAAATCACCAGCACCTGCTGTGCCTTGGGCCGTGCGTGCGCGTGTCGGGCGGCATACGGTCGGGCCGGCACGATGTCCGGCCGGAACGGCGGCTTGGCCGCCCGGGCGCCGAGCAGTTGGCCAAGCGCGATCCCGCCCAGCCCCATGCCGGAGTTCACCAAAAACTGCCGCCGGCCAAGCAGCGGCCGCGCTGGGATGGATGGCTCGTGCTTCAATGCACCGTGATTAGCATGATTAGCGTCGCTTGGCAATTGAGGCCTTGCTCGACATGAAGATCATGTCCTTGTTGTGGGCTGAGGGAACAACCAGCCGCATTGACTTGTTCGTCACGGGTGGCGTCGTGCGTTCATCGTGCCACTTGTGAGGTTCCGCGTGACCGTCAGCAAAGGAAAGTGTGCCTGCCCCGTTGTGGTTGCTGGCGGGATAATCAATGATGTAAATGCGGGTGGATGCGACTCCGTCATTCATCGCCACGGCCAGATCCCCGAAGTTGATACTGTCCGGGTGTTCGTTGATGAAGTTATAGGCACTGGACGCTCCCATCACGTTGATGTCGGACAATTTTCGAAAGACATGATACTGTTTTTTGGTGATGAAACTCAGCCAGTCATTTCGGGAATTCATGGCCTGACTGAGCGACACACTCCGAACTCTGGACATTGTTTTCCCACGAGTTTTCACCGTGCTTTTGTCTGCCGGGCAACGGTAGATGCCGGGCGACTGGGTGTAGCGCGCCAGCTTGGCATATTTCGGATCCATCAATCCCTTGAGGTTCGTGTTGTGCGGGTTGCCGGGATTGTAATCGATGATGCCGCGCACCCATCCGCTGCCGTTTGACGTCAGGTCGTTCCATACCAAGTTGTCATCAAAATCCCCCGCATAAAGAATCCAAGCCAGGTCAAGTTGCTTGAGATTGGACAGGCAGACCGTGTGCTGCCCTTTGCTTTTCGCCTTGGCCAAGGCCGGCAAAAGCAATCCTGCCAGAATCGCAATGATCGCGATGACCACGAGCAGTTCAATAAGCGTAAACGCCCGGGTTGTTCCCCGCCTGCACTTTATATGTATCATTATCCTAATGGGCCACTCACTGCCGCCGGCCAAGCAGCGGCCGCGCTGGTATGGATGACTCGTGCTTCAATGTTACGGGCGGCAATTTACAGGTTTCACGCCGCTTGGCCAGCTTGGCCAATCGCGTTTGCGCTTTGGGCTGGTTTCTGACATCGTTGCGCCGGTTCCTGACACCATAACATGCGTTTCACTCCAAAACTCTCTTTTGCCGGCAGGATGGCTCCGAGACTCAGCCTGCTTGGCCTGTGCCTCGCCGCCGCGATCGCGTCGGCGCAGGAGACCCTGCCGCTTCTGCCCAAGTGGACGCGCTTCCAGGGCGAGCTGGTCAGTCTCAAGGCGTACGACAACCCGATACAGGACGTGCAACTCAAGGCCGTCTTCACCTCGCCCGCCGACGAGCAATATGAGGTCGACGGCTTTTGGGACGGCGGCAACGACTGGAAGATTCGCTTCCTGCCGGATCTCGCCGGCAAATGGACGTTTCACATCACCTGTTCGGACGAGGAGAACCGAGGCCTGCACAATCTCTCCGGCGCATTCCGCTGCACCGCGCCGCTGGGCGGCAATGCCTTTAGCCAACACGGCCCGATCCGTGTGTCGCGCGACCGCACCCACTTCGTGCACGAGGACAGCACACCGTTTTTCTGGATGGCCGACACCGCGTGGAACGGCCCGCTCAAGTCGAACGAGTTCGACTGGAAACATTATTTGAGCGAACGCAAGCGGCAGGGCTTCACCGCCGTGCAGTGGGTGGCCACGAGTTGGCGCGGCGCGTCGGACGGCGACGCCGAGGGCAACAAGGCGTTCGACGGCAGGGAAAAAATCAGCATCAACCCGGAATTTTTTCAGCGGCTCGACCGTCGCGTAGAGGCGATCAATAACGCCGGCCTGCTCAGCGTGCCTGTGTTGCTGTGGGCCATTCGCGGCGATGAAAACCCGGTGAACCTTCTGCCCGACGACCAGGCGGTTCTGCTGGCCCGCTACATGGTCGCGCGCTGGGGCGCCACTTACGGCGCCTGGTTTCTCGGTGGCGACGGCGATTACTCCGGCACACGCGCCGCCCGCTGGCGCACACTTGGCCAAGCGGTATTTGGCGACGGACGGCACTTCCCCGTCTTCATGCACCCCAAGGGCAAGAGCTGGGTCTTCGAGGAGTTTCGCGATGAAAAATGGATGACCACGCTTGGCTACCAAAGCGGCCACGACGTAAACGATGCCACCAACAACTGGATCCACCACGGCCCGGCGTCGCGCGACTGGGCCAAGCTCCCGCACCGGCCGGTTATCAACATCGAGCCGGCCTACGAGGGCCAGAACAGCTACAGCAAAAAGCAGCCGATTACCGCGCACGAGGTTCGCCGCGCGCTGTACTGGAGCCTGCTGAGTACTCCGACCGCCGGCGTGAGCTACGGCGCGGCCGGCGTGTGGGGCTGGGACGACGGCGACGCGCCGACGCCCGGTCATCCCAACGCCGGCACGCCTCCCGCCTGGCGCGATGCGTTGAACTTTGACGCCGGCGAACAGGTCGCACATCTCTCGGCTCTGTTTCAGTCGATCGAGTTTCAGAAACTCCGCCCCGACAGCGGCGTGCTGGCCGAGCAACCCGGCGACGAGGCGCTCTCCGAATACGCCGCCGCCACCAGTTCCGGCGACGGCCGTTTGGTCGTCGTTTACACGCCGGTCGAGAAGCGGCTAAAAATCAACGTCGCCAAGCTGCCCACGCCGCTGATCGCCGCGTGGGTCAACCCGCGCACCGGCGAGCGCTCCAGCGTGCTGGCCGTGCTTCGCGGCGCGACGCTCGAGTGCCCGGCCCCCGGCCCGGGCGACTGGCTGCTGCTGCTCCGCTCCAAGCCGGCTGAGCCGGTGGCCACCGGCAACTGACCCATGCATCCGCTCGCGGAAAAAGTGGGCGACATCATCCGGGCGCAGAACTTCTTCCCGGGCAGCGGCAACATCATCGTGGCTGTCTCTGGCGGCATCGACTCGATGGCGCTGCTGCACCTGCTCGCCACTCCCGGGCTTGGCCTGCGCGACCGCTTGGTCGTCGCCCACTTCAACCACCAACTCCGAGGCGCGGACAGCGACGCCGACGCGGCATTCGTCGGGGAGGCGGCCGGGCAGCTTGGCCTGCCGTTCGAATCCGATAGTGGCGACACGCAGCAACTCGCCGCCGAGACCGGCGAAGGTATAGAGGCGGCCGCCCGTCAACTGCGCCACCGGTTTTTCGCTCGCCTGGCCAATCGCTTGGGAGCCGTTGTCGCCTTGGCTCATCACGCCGACGATCAAATCGAAACCTTTTTTCTCCGGCTGCTTCGCGGCGCGGGCAACCGCGGCTTGGCCGGCATGCAGCCCATCGCGTCATCGCCAACCGACTCCGGCGTCACGCTCGTGCGCCCGTTGCTTGGCATCCGGCGCGACGAGATTATCGAGTACGTAACGCAGAAGGGGATCGGGTTCCGCGAGGACGCAACCAACACCGACACCCGCTTCCTCCGCAACCGCATCCGCCACGAGTTGCTGCCGCAACTTGCCGGGCAGTTTGGCGCATCGGTGAGCCGTCAAGTCCTCAAGGCGATGCAACTCTGCGGCGATGATACCGACTGCATCAACGACCTCGCCGCCGAGTGGCCGGGCGAACCGCCGTTCGATCAGTTGTCGATCGCTGTTCAACGGCAGGTCGTGCAGCGCCAACTGTTCGCGCTTGGCGTCGAGTCATCGTTCGACTTGGTTGAGGCGTTGCGGCTTGAGGCCGGCCGTGTCATCGAGGTCGCCCCCGGCAGGCGGCTGCAACGGAATGCCGGTGGCCAAGTGGAGTTGGCTGCTTCCGCCGCCGTGCCGGAATTCTCCATGGCGAAGTGCGAAGTCAGCCTCGTGGGCCAGTCCTGTGAAGCCGAGTTCGGCGGCTTGAAAATCGGCTGGAAGCGCTTGGCAGGCGGCTTGGCCAAGTGGAGCGAACTTGGCCAAGATGAGAGCAGCGAAGTCTTTGACGCCGAGTCGCTTGGCCAAGAGATCACTCTGCGCCACTGGCAGCCCGGCGACCGTTTTCAGCCCATCGGCCAGGCCGGCACCGCCAAGTTGCAGGACTTGTTTGTGAACCAAAAAATCCCCAAGGCCGATCGCCGCAAACTCGTCGTTGCCGAGGCCGCTGATGGACGGTTGTTTTGGGTGCAAAAACTTCGCATCGCCGACGCCTGCAAAGTCACCGACTCGACCCGCGAACTGCTGTTGTTTAGTTGGAGAGGATAGCCGGATCCCAGTCTTTCCAGACCGGCTCGTAGCCGAGGCGGGTGAGGGTTGCGGCGACAGCGCTTGGCTCGCGTTCGTCGGCGATGTCGAACTGACCGGTGGCGTGGGTGGCCCATTCGCTGGCGTTGCCGACCAGCTCCCGGATGCGGCCGCGCTCGGTGTAGTGCAGGTTGTCCTGGCCGGCGCCGGTGTAGCCGCCCGGCTCGGTGTGGCTGCCGGCGCTCATCATGGTGATGCCCAATGGAATCAACCGGTCGCGCAGGCTCGCCGGTTCGCGGGTGGAGAGGACGATGCCGGCGTCCGGCAGAAACAGACGCAGCGCACAGATGGCCTGGACAAGGTTGCGATCGTTGAAGTCAGTCAACGGCTCGAAATCACCGGCGCAGGGGCGGAGGCGCGGCAGTGAAATGGTCAGTTGCGATTTCCAGCAGTGGCGCAGCAGGTATTGCGCGTGCACGGCGAGGCAGAGGGTTTCGCGCCGCCAGTCGCTCAGCCCGAACAACGCCCCGATGCCCAGCCGCCGGAAGCCGGCCGCGTGGGCGCGCTCCGGCGTCTCGAGCCGCCAGTCGAAGTTGCGCTTGGGGCCGGAGGTGTGCATGGCTGCGTAAACCTCGCGGTGGTAGGTTTCCTGATAAACGATGAGTCCCTCCGCGCCGGCCTCGACCAACGGCCGGTATTCGTCGGTCTCCATCGGGCCGACTTCGAGCGAGATGGACGGGACGGCGTCGCGCAGCGCCTCGACGCAGTCGGCCATGTAGCGGCCCGAGATAAACTTTGGGTGTTCCCCCGCGACGAGCAGGACGTTGCGAAAGCCCTGCCCGGCGAGTGCGCTGGCCTCGCGCACGACTTCATCGACCGAGAGCGTCACGCGCAGGATCGGGTTGTCGCGTGAGAAGCCGCAGTATTGGCAGTTGTTGATGCATTCGTTGGAGAGGTAGAGCGGCGCGAAGAGCCGGATGACTTTGCCGAACCGTTGCTGGGTCAGTTGGTTCGCGCGTTTGGCCAACGGCTCGAGTTGGCCGGCGGCGGCGGGGGAGAGCAGGGCAGCGAGGTCGGCCAAGCCCAAGTCGCGCTTGGCCAGGGCGGCTGACACCTCATCGTCCGAGGCGTCGCGGGCGCGGCTCCTGAGCGCGTCGATGGGCAATTGGTCAAAATGGCCGACAAAACTCACGCAGCCAAGTTAGCGCAGAGTCTGCGCTGGGCCAAGCGTGGTTGTCATATGGCCACGGGATGAATAGGGTCTGCCGCGTTGCTCGTCATACAGCGGCACCTGATGTTTGGATTGAGGAAAAAAAAGCCGAAAGCCGGGGATGAGGAGCATCGTTATTATCTGCTCCCCGGCATGGGGCGCTCCAACCGCCGGTTCCGGAGCAAGATCCAAATGTGGAGCATCATCGCCGGGATCGTCGGCTCCGCGTTGATCGGCGTGGTGCTCTGGCTGGTCAACCGTTGATCGGCCACGCGGTTTTAAACGCAGAGCACGCGGAGACGCGGAGGGCCACAGAGAAAGGACGGGGACACGGATTTCACGGATTCATTTGAGGAAATCCTAATCCTAAACAAATTCAAAATTGAAAAAAAACAATCCGAGAAAATCCGTGAAATCCGTGTCCAAAAAATGACCCTGAAAATCTGCGTCCCCGTTTCATAACTTCAACCCTTCAACGCAGCCAATTCCTTTCGCAACAGCTCGGCCATTGGGGCGACGGTGTTGCGGCTGAAATCGAGCCGGGTGTTGCACCGCTCAAACAGCTCCGGCAACGGCCTCGAGCCGCCCAGCGCGAGCGCAGCCTTGTAGTCGGCGAGTGCCCGGGCGCGATCCTGCTTGCTGTTGGCCCACACTTGCAGCGCGCCGAGCTGGGCGATGCCGTACTCGACGTAGTAAAACGGGTGCAGAAAAATGTGGAGTTGCCGGTGCCACAGCTTGGCCCGGGCGCGCTCGTGGCCGCTCCAGTCGATGCCGCCGCCGAAGCGATCCATCAAGCCGTCCCAGGCGTCGTCGCGCTCGGCGACCGAGTGGCCGGGGTTCAGGTAGAGCCAATGCTGGAACGCATCGACCGTGGCGATCCACGGGAAGACGAACACGATGCCCTCGAGGTGGGTGATCCGCGCACGGCGCACTTCCTCTGTGTCGTAAAACTCGCCGAGGTATTCGCCGCCGAGCAGCTCCATCGCCATCGAGGCGACTTCGCAAAACTCGATCGGCGCGTGGCGGTACGAGTGCAGCGGCTCGTCTTGGCAAGCCATGGTGTGAAACGCATGTCCGGCCTCGTGCAGCAGCGTCTCGACGTCGCGCTGCACGCCGACGGAGTTCATGAAAATGAACGGCAACCGCGCCTCGGCCAGTGAGTCCTGATAGCCGCCGGGCGCCTTGCCCTTGCGGTTGGCGAGGTCGAGCAGGTCGAGGTTCTGCATGGTCTGAAACCAACCGGCGAGGTCGCCGTCAAGCTGATCGAAGATCGCCTGCGTGCGGCTGATCAACTGCGGCACCTCGTCGAACGGCTTGAGCGGCGGACGGCCCTGCGGATCGGTCGCGGTGTCCCACGGCTTGAGCGACTCGATGCCAAGTGCGGCTTGGCGCTCGTCGTGCAGTTCCCTGAGCAGCGGCACCATTTCCTGCTCGATGGCGTCGTGGAAGGCGAGGCAGTCGTCCGGCGTGTAGTCGAATCGGCCCTTGCGGCGGTGCGCGAAGTCGCGGTAGTTCGGGAAACCGGCGTTGGCGCTCATCTGGTTGCGCCGCTTGGCCAAGCTGTCGAGTTGGCCATCGATGGTTTCGGCCTCCTCGAGCCGTCGATTGGCAACGAGTTCCCACGCCTCCTGCCGCCGTGCACGGTCGGTTTCCTCGAGGTAGCGGCCCATTTGCACGAGGGTGCGTTCTTCGCCGTCGAACTGTACGGCGAGGCCGCCGATGAGTTTTTGGTATTGCTGCCCAAGCTTGGTTGTCTCGGTCTCGAGCGCGACGCTCTCGGGCCGGAACAACTCGACCTCGAGCGCGGAGTCGCGGGTGAACACCTCGTAGCGCCTGGGCGGGAGGCTGTCGCGGTGCGGGTGGTCCGAGAGCGCCTTGGCCAGGCGGAAGCTGCATTGCTTCTCCTCCGGCTCGATTCTCTCGACGAAATCGAGGTAGTTCTGCTCGGCGGTTTTGTCGTTCGTTTGGCAGGTCATCGCGATGTAGCGCTTGGAACTTTCCTCGGCGATCGCGGCGGAGAGTTCCTCCCAGTTGAGAATGGCCTGCTCAAGCTGCGCGGCATCGGCGGCGGCGCTGAGCTGCTGCTCGAGTTGTTCAAAGAGCGGCGCGAGTCCGGCCCAGTCGCCGGTATTCAAGTCGGCTGGAACAAACTGGCGCGGCGTGTGGACGGTGATTTTTTCAAACATGAATTTTTTATCGGGCCAAGTCTTTGAGGACGAACAGCAGCGTGCCCTGCCGATCGGAACTGACGGAGCAAAGGTGGACATCGTATTTCGGGTGGAGTTCCTCGGTGAGGTGTTTGCGGACGGCAATGCCGTGGTACTCGACGAAGATGTTGTGGATGGAAACTTCCGGTGCGCCGGTGAGTACCTCGTGGAGAATCTCCGGCTCAGCGGTCTCGGCGTCCACCTTGAACAGGTCCACAGAGGCGAGTTGGAGTTGAATTGTGCTGAGTGCCATTGGCCAAGCGGAGGCGGCTGCCGGGGGATTTAATTAACAACCGCCCCGCAGGGTCGAGACAATTCAGCCGGCGCAGATGGGGGGGGGCATTTTTTTTCTCGGAGTAAAGATGGCCAAGGGTTAGCTTTTCGCCGTTCGCAAAAAAGTGGATAATCAAGAGGAAAACCAAGTTGAACCGTCCGGGCCCGGAGTCGACGAATCCGTCGGCCAAGCGGAGGAACCGATGGCTTCGGCGGAGCCCGACACGCCTGAAGCGGCCGGGGAGCGGCGCGGTTTCATCAAGTTTTTTTGTGCGTTTATCGGCACGCTCATCAGTGTGGTGCCGTTCGGTGCCGGCATTTGGGCGTATCTCGATCCCTTGGCCAAGCGCGAGGGCGGGGCCGGCGACGGCGACGGCTTCATCAAGGTCACCACGCTCGACGCGATTCCGACGGACGGTTCGCCGGCCAAGTTCGCCGTCGTGGCAGACAAGGTGGACGCGTGGAACCGGTTCACCAACGTGAGCATCGGTGCGGTGTACCTGCGCCTCGTCGATGGTGTGCCCAAGGCGCTGCACACGATCTGCCCGCACTTGGGCTGCTTCGTCGATTACCGGCAGGGCAAAAACGATTTTTTCTGCCCGTGCCATAACAGCAACTTCAAGCTGGACGGCAGCCTTGCCAAGGGCGTGAGCCCGCGCGCGATGGATGCGCTGCAAATCGACGTCCGCAACAAGACCGAGGTGTGGGTGAAGTTCCAGAATTTTCAACCCGGCCACAGCCACGCGGTTCCGGTGTCATGAAGTCGCTGCTGGACTGGATCGATCATCGCACCGGCATTCGCAGCCTGACCCGCGAGGCATTGTTCGAGAACATCCCCGGCGGCTCGCGGTGGCGTTATGTCTGGGGCAGCACGCTCACGTTCACCATCTTCATACAGTTTGTCACCGGCGTGTTTTTGTGGATGGGCTACAGCGCCAGCTCCGGCGACGCGTGGGAGTCGGTCAATTACATCCAAAACGAGATGACCGGCGGCTGGCTGCTGCGTGGCATTCACCACTGGACGGCGCAACTTATGCCGGTGCTGCTGCTGCTGCACCTGATGCAGGTCGTGATCGACGGCGCGTACAAGGCGCCGCGTGAGGTGAACTACTGGTTCGGTGTCCTGCTGCTGCTGCTCGTGCTGGCCCTGTCGCTGACCGGCTACCTGTTGCCGTGGGATCAAAAAGGATTTTGGGCCACCCGTGTCGCCACCAACCTGATGAACCTCGTCCCGTTCGCCGGGCCGGAGATGCAAAAGCTCGTCATCGGTGGCACCGAGTACGGGCATCACACACTGACGCGCTTCTTTGCGCTGCACGCCGGTGTGCTGCCGGGCCTGCTGGTGCTGCTCGTCGTCGGGCACATTTACCTGTTCCGCCGTCACGGCATCACGCCGGCCGAGCCGGTGATCAAGCGCGACGCTTACTTTTGGCCGGATCAGGTTTTCAAAGATGTCGTGGCGTGCCTCGCGGTGACGGTGGCGGTGCTGGGGTTTGTTCTGTGGTACCACGGCGCGCATCTGGGTGCGCCGGCTGATCCGTCCGAGCCGTTTTCCGCCGCGCGACCGGACTGGTATTTCCTGTTTCTGTTTGAGTTTCTCAAGCTGCCGTTTTTCGCCGGCGAAAACGAAGTGTGGGGCGCCATCTATATCCCGGGGATGGCTGTCGGCCTGATTTGTCTCATGCCGTTCATCGGTCGCTGGAATCTTGGGCACGTGTTTAATGTCGGCATTATTTTTGTGTTCCTTGGCGGTGCCGGCGCGCTGACGTACTTGGCCAAGCAGGAGGATGTCGCCGGGGAGAACAGCGCGAACTACCTCAAGGCCGTGCTTGATGATTCGCGGGATGCCCACCGCGTCACTGCCTTGGCCAAGGCCAAGGGCATAGAGTCCACCGCACTGTCGCTGCTAAAGTCCGACCCGAAGACGCAGGGCGCGCGGCTATTCGCACAACACTGCTCGAGTTGCCACCGATACGATGGCCACGACGGCTTGGCCGTGGAATTGGCCAAGGCCGACACGCTTGGCCAACTGGAAAAACGCGCCGGACTGACGAGCCGCTTTTTCTCCGGCGACGCCGTTCACCCCGACTGGCTCGTCCGCAAATCCGGCACTCAAAACGAATGGCACACTGTGCGGGCAATTTTGCAGGCAAAAACCGAAGGGCCGTTCGACGTGATCGCCGCCGCCAAGCCGGAGGAAGCCCCCGACGCGCCGGATCTCAAAGGCTTTGCCTCGCGCCAATGGATTCGCAATTTGCTCGACCCGGACAATTACATCAGCGCCCGCTACTTTGGCGGCACCACGCACAAGGACGGCGACATGTACAAAAAATTTCTCAACCGCAAAGTCCGCAAGTACGACGCCGCAGAAATGAAGATGCTCGACGCTATCGCCATCGCTCTTTCCGCCGAGGCCGAGCTGCCCGGCCAAGCGGCGGCCGACCAGGCCGACGCGGCGCTGATCCGGCAGGGCATTCAGTATCTCGAGGACAACATCGGCTGCATCGACTGCCACGCATTCGGTGAGCCGGACCCCGACGCCGACGGCCCCGACCTCACCGGCTACGGCTCCCGCCGATGGATCATCGACTTCGTGAAAAACCCGGAGCACGAAAAGTTTTACCCCGACAACAATGACCACATGCCGGCGTTCGGCGTGAAAAAAATCCTCACCGACAAGGAAATCGGCCTGATCGCCGACTGGCTCCGTGGCGACTACTTCGAGCCGCCTGCCGCCGATCCGGGTCACTAAACCAAGCGCTTGGCCATGGACTCAGCGAAAGCCGTTCGCCACCTCAAAAAAGTCGATCCCGACTTGGCCAAGGTCATCCGCCGCATCGGCCCGTACGAGCTCGTGCCGAGCAAAAACCGCACGATCTACGCAACGCTCGTTCGCTCGATTGTCTACCAGCAACTCACCGGCAAAGTGGCGGCGATCATCTTTGGCCGTTTCCTTGATCTGTTCCTCGGCCGGAAATTTCCCGAGCCGGAGAGGGTGTTGCGGAAGCCGTTCGAGCAACTGCGCGGCGTCGGGCTTTCCAACCAAAAAGCCGGTTACATCCAAAACATCGCTCAAGCGGCGAAAGACGGCATCGTGCCCGACTCGCGGCAGGCCAACCGGATGAGCGACGACGAGTTGGTCGATCGGCTGACCTCCATCAAGGGCGTCGGCCGCTGGACCGTCGAGATGCTGCTGATCTTCCGGCTGGGCCGCCCGGACGTGCTACCCGCGACTGATTACGGCGTCCAAAAAGGCTTCGCCTTGGCCAAGGGCCGGGCCGAGTTGCCCAAGCCGAAAGAGCTGCTCGCTGCCGGTGAATGCTGGGCACCGCACCGCACCGTCGCCGCATGGTACCTCTGGCGCACCGCCGACACCGCCACGCCATAATCACTACTCGCTGAGTTCCTCGGTCACTGCCTGTGTGGGGTGTTCCTCACGCGTCTGCTTGATGGTCGGGATCAGCAGGATGGCCGAGAGGATAATCAGTCCGGCACTGATCAGGCCCAGACTGCTGATGGCCAAGCCGGAGGCCAGCACGCTGAAGCCAATCACTGGCGCGAGCACGCCGCGGACGCCCGTGAAAAACGTGTGCACCGACATGTAGTCGGCAACCCGGTTGGGCGGCGCGAGCTTGGTCACCCACAACCCCCAGGCGATGTCGCCACCGGCATGGGCGATGCCAAAGAAAACCTGCCCGATCGCCATGCCAAGCAACGAGTTGCTGCTGAAAAAGATCAGGATGCCCACGGCGAAAAACAGGTTCAGCACGGCGCGCAGCAGGAAGAAATTAATGCGGTCAAAAAGCCGTCCCCAAAACGGGTTGAGCAGCAACCGGAAAACGTTCGGGATGACCAGGATCAGCGTGGCGATGGTGAGCGCGTTTTGTTCGAGTCCGTAAACCGGGTTGGTCAGGTACTCGACGCGGATCGGGATCATCATCAGGTTGCCGAAGCCCATGATCATCCAGCAGATCAGCGCGTGGCGAAAGAGCTTGTCGGTCCTGGCGTAGCGCAGCGCCCGGAACGGGTGTCCGCCGGCGTCGCCCTTGAGCGGCTTGGACGGGAAATGTTTCAGGCAATGCCACGACGCCAGGAACGCGAGCCCGAAGATCACCAACAGCCAGCGGTAGTTGCCGAGGCCCGACTGGCCGGCGGTGCCGGTCTCGTTGAGCGCCAAGCCAGCGAGAAAGCTGAAAGCCCCGGCGGCGATGACACGGAACCACACCGTTCGCGAGAAGTAGTGGCCGCGTTTGTCGGCGGGATAATTGTCGCGGAAGATTTGCGTGAGCAGCGGGATCGCACCGGTCGAGCAGGACATCGCCACGATGCTCCCGGCGACGAACAACGGCAGCGACGGCACGGCGGCCATCAGGAAAAACAGAGCCGCGCCGAGCAGTGCCATCCGGCCGGCGGCGACGGCGGAGGGCAGCTTCAGCGACTGGACGACGGTGACCACCACCGGCGTGAGCAGCAGGCCCACGCTGGCCGCTGTCGAGACCAGCGCCTTGGCGATCAGCCCCGGATTTTCAAAGCCCTTGACCACGGTCAGCAGAAGGAATGTGCTGCCCGCCGCCTCGAGGATGCCGCTGCTGATGGCCCGGCGCTGCTCGAGTTTGAAGGTGACTTTGGTCCGCTCGGCAAGATTCATCCGGGATGCGCATTATTCACGAAACCGGTCGGCTGGCGATTTATAAAACACCGCCGTCTCGCTCTCACGCCGGGTTCGCAGTACAACAGCGCCGTGCCGGGAGTGGTAGCCATAGTCGGTCGGCCCAATGTCGGGAAGTCGGCCCTGTTCAATTGTATTGCGCGCAAGCGGATTGCGATCGTGCATGATCGTCCCGGCGTCACGCGCGACCGGCTCAGCGCCGAGGTCGAGTGGTTGGGGCATCCGTTCACGCTGGTGGACACCGGCGGCATCGCCTTGCTCAGGGGCGAGCGGGGCGGTGACAACTTCGCCCGGGAGATCATCA
>Ga0310122_10001467_pt1 | contig 15027 bp, 15 predicted proteins | sample CB6_Bottom_1051__FD_203503 | JGI IMG/M metagenome (GOLD analysis project Ga0310122, IMG submission 203503) | Marine microbial communities from Western Arctic Ocean, Canada - CB6_Bottom_1051 | ecosystem: Environmental > Aquatic > Marine > Oceanic | place: Canada: Western Arctic Ocean | collected...
ATGCTGATAGGCTTCGAGCGCTTCCTGAACTGCGCCTTGATCCTCGAGCACGACGCCGAGGTTAAAAGCCGCAATCGAATTCGCGGGATCGATGCGCAGCGCCTCTCGATAGAGGTCTTCGGCCTGCTGATACGCTCTGTCGTTATGCAACAGGCGTCCGAGGTTGATTCTGGCATTGACGTGGTCGGGGTCCAATCCCAACGCCTCCCGGTACGCCGCACAGGCGTCTTCGCGTGCGCTGACCTGATCGAATTCGAGTGCGAGATCGAACCACTCATCGCCGGTACTGGCTCGGGCTCTAGCCTGGGGAGCCGCGTCATAGACGAGTGGCGCGACTTTTTCTGCGAGCTCCGTCACGGCGAAGTCCATAATCGTCTGTCCGGACTCCGCTTCCCAGGCGGCATTCTGTTCTCGAACCAGAACGCGATCCCCCTCGGCGAGTACGCGTACCGAGCTCAGCGGTCGGTCGGATGGAAGTTGCCTGCGCAGTGCCCGGAGTGCTCGCCACAGGCGCCGAGGGTCCAGCTTGGCCTCCACTAAGCCCTTTGCCGCGCGCAGCATGACGAGATCCTGGAATGAAAAGCGATAGTGGCCGCCGGAGGTCTTCAGCGGCGAGATGAAGCTGGCGCGTGCGAAGGATCGAACACGTGCCGGAGATTCCCCCAGCAGCTCCGCAACCTCTCGCGTGGAATACGCCCGCATAGGGGCTTATTATTTCGCAGCTGGCCCGATTCGTCTAGCCCATTTTCTATCCACTCCCACGGCATAGTTCTTTGCCGCGCTCACCATGACAAGATTCTAAAGGTGATTCGATGACAGCCGTCTATGGCGACAATGGTGACCGCCGCGCGAAGCGCAATGTTGCCGTGTTGTTCTTCGCCCAGGCCGTTCTCGGCTCACAGATGCCTATCCATATTATTCTGGGCGGGCTAGCCGGATTTACGCTTGCGGAGAATAAGGCACTGGCTACCTTACCAATTTCGTTGATGGTGCTCGTGTCCATGTTCTCGGCCGCGCCGATGTCGCTGTTCATGGGGCGCTTCGGGCGCCAACTGGGGTTCTGGGTCGGGGCGACGGCGGGTGCCTTGGGCGGCGCGATCAGTGCCCTCTCGTTATTGTTAGAGAGCTTCGAGCTGTTGTTATTCGGTGCGGCTTTCACGGGTATCTATCAAGCGACCCATGGATTCTTTCGTTTCGCGGCAGCCGACACGGCGTCGGAGGCTTTTAAGCCGAAAGCCATCTCATGGGTTCTCGCAGGCGGTTTGCTGGGCGCGTTGATCGGTCCCGAAGTCGTTCGGGTGACTGCCGACTATTTTGCCCCGATTCCTTTCGCGGGAGCCTATGCAAGCGTCGTGGCGATCAATCTCGCGGGCGCGATCGGAATCCTGTTTCTCGATATTCCGAAGCCGCCTCGGCGTGCAAAGGGCGCGTCGTCCGGACGCCTGCTCGGGGAGATATTTCGCCAGCCGGAGACTCTTGTGGCTGTCGTTTGCGCCATGGTTTCCTTCGCGCTCATGACGCTCGTCATGACGTCGACGTCGCTGGCTATGGGCGGACAGGGTTTCTCGACGGCGCATGCGGCTGATGTGGTCCGCTGGCATGTGGTTGCGATGTTCGGGCCAAGTTTTTTCACCGGCTCAATCATCTCGCGGTTCGGACACTTACCAGTGATCGGTGTCGGGCTCCTTCTGCTCGGTATCGCCGGCGTGACGGCCGTGAGCGGTGTCGAGCTCGAGAATTTTTATCTGGCGCTGATCAGCCTTGGCTTGGGGTGGAACTTCAGTTTTATTGGCGCGACCAGTTTGCTCGGTACGACCCATACCGCTGTGGAGCAGGCGAAGGTACAAGGACTTAACGACTTCCTGGTCTTCGGCCTCGTGACGGTCGCTTCGTTCAGTTCGGGCGCGTTGCTGTACGCTTATGGTTGGTCGGCCGTGCAGTTTGCGATGATCCCGGCACTGGCATTGGCGGGCCTCGCTGTGTTCTGGTTGGCGAAGAATGGCGGCCAGTCGGCCGCTCCTACAGCGGGGGCGTAGATCCGGGGACTAAGGGGACGCGGGGAATACGGGGACGGTCTACCTAAAGAGGTACCTTTTTATTACGATACCTTTTTAGGTAGACCGTCCCCGTATTCCCCAGATCCTACAAGACGTCAGAGTCGATATTGTGCCGCTCGAGCACCATCTTGCCGAACGTGACCCATTGGTCTTGCGGTGTCCAGACCTGCTTAACGTATTCGAATGCTTCATCGACGGGCACCTGCGTGTGCACGGCCTGATACAGGAACGTGAACATCGATGCACGTGCGTTAACCATGCAGTGGACGAGAACCTGGCGGTCGTCCGCCTGATTCAGTACGGCGCTGAAGAGCGCGAAGTCCGCATAGGTGGGGTTGCGCCAGTCGACCGGAATATTGACGTAGGCGATACCATCCTCCGCGACCAGTTGCCCTTCGGTGGGGACAGCGCCCTCGGTGGTCGGCGGCGCGAGATTGACCACCATCTCGAAGCCTCTGTCGGCGAGCCCGCTTAACTGCTCAGCCGGAGGCTGCCCCGCAGTGTGCAGGCGATCGTGAATGACGATGTGGTTGACGGCGAGCTCATCGTTTTGGGCAACACTCATGACCGGCATGGTAAAACCGATGAGCAGCAGCCAGGCCGGTGTATTCGCGTTCATAGTCATTCTCCCGTTCTCATCGTTCGCGTGTCGACGAATCTATCAGATCCTTGACTGGAGCCACAGCAGGACAGTGGTGCCCAGCAAACCTGGCGATGGCCCTGGCCTACTGCGCGATATCCTCGAGGCGCCGATTTTGCGTCTCGAGCATCCGCGTCGCCGCGAGGGCGCCGATCATGCAGACCCCGGCAAACGTCAGGAAGACAGCCGCGATACCGTTCGAGGTCACGAGGAGCCCGACCATCGACGGAGCGGCGGCTGACGCAAGGCGCAGCCACGACGTGGCGAGTCCGGTACCGATGGCTCGCATGCGCGTCGGGTATACCTCGGGCGTGTAAAGATATAGGACTGCGTTCGTTGAGCCGATGATGCCGTAGCTCAGCGTTCCGAGGACCATCAACGCGAACACGCTGTGCGAACCGAACGTACCAAGGGCTCCCAGCATCACGGCGCCCAGAATGAACGAGGCCGTCACCCACTTTCGACGTCCGATGCGATCGATGGTGAACGCGCAAACAAGCAGCAGAATCACCTGCGCAATGTTGGTCATCGATGCGGCGCGCAATGACGCTTGCAGTCCGAGATCGTAGACGGTGTTGTAGAGCGTCGGCATCCAGTTGTTCAGCCCGTTTGCGACGAAGTAGGCGCTGGCCCACAGTACCCAGATAACAATGGAGCGAGCACGAAAGGGGCCCGATAGCAGCTCGCGCCACGACGTCTCTCTCTCCGGCGTAGGGGTAGGCGGCGGCAGATCGTCGAGCGCTAGATTGGGATCGAGTCTCTTAGCCGTGCTCGCCTCGATCTGCTCGATGACGGCCTCCGCCTGTTCCAGCCGACCTTTGGATATCAGCCAACGCGGTGATTCCGGTAGACGCCAGACCATCGCGGCAATAAACAGCCCCGGGATGCCGCCGACGAGAAACATTGCTTGCCAACCGAGTGTCGGGACGACGAGCGCGCCGATTTGGCCCGTGACCATGAGACCGATCGGGAAGATCATCTCGTACAACAGAAAGAATCTGCCGCGCCCCACGGCCTGCGCCAACTCACTGATATAGGTTGCTGCTACCGGCATGTGGCCGCCGATACCGATTCCCTGAACAAATCGAGTAGCGAGCAACGCATTGAAGTTTCCTGCAAATGCGCAGGCAAGGCCCATGATGGACATGATGAAGACGGCTGCTGTCGTGCCGCGGGTACGCCCGAATCGTTCGGCGATCGAGCTGAATGCCAGCGCTCCGATCAACTGCCCGAGGTAACTCGCGGAGATCAACACGCCGATCTGCGCAGGACTTATCTCCCATACAGAGACCAAGACAGGAAGCGCAAAGGCCAGAGACAGCGCATCGAACGCGTCGAAGAAGGTCGCACTGCCCATGACGATCCGCGGTTTTCTGTGCCAGCGTGAGAACGGCACGTTCTCCATCCGCGCCATGAGCCGCGCGCCGGCCTGTAAGGCGTTTGTGTCGACGGCGGCTGTCATCCAGTCCCATCCGTGGGTCCAACCTCATCCAGGGATACATTCCAGGCGTCATATCCATAGAGCCAGCTCGTATCCTCGTCCCCGCCCTGCATCCAGGTATTGGCGCTTGAGATTGCCTGAATCCGGGCTGTCCGGGGCTTGCGGTGTGCCTCGTAACGTTGGAACGCCGCTTCGATGCCCCCGCCGTCCGCCGCGTCGAGGCAACGAGCCAGGACGGCGGCGTCCTCGATCGCAGTGGCAGCCCCCTGTGCCATGTACGGTGTCATCGGGTGACACGCATCACCCAGTAGGACGATCCGTCCGTCACTCCATCGTGGCAGCGGCTCGCGCTCCAGGATGGCCCACTTGTGACAATCGGGGCAGGCGTCGAGAACTGCGCGCACGTCCTCATGAAACCCGTCGTAGGCGGTACGCACCTCGTTGACGTCGCCCTTCGCGGACCAGGACTCGGGAGTCACCCAGTCCGCGGGTTCGGGGACGCTCGTGACGAAATAGATCTCGCTACGGGAATCGGTGACGTAGTAGATGACGATGTGGCGGTCGATACCCCACCACTTCGTACGCGACAGCCCGATGTCCCGGCCGTTGAGCCGTGTGGACCGGAAGACACCGCGGTAGGCGATTCGCCCTTTGTGGATCGGCTCGTCGGGGCCGACCACGATATCGCGAACGAGGGAGTGAACGCCGTCCGCGCCGATGACCGCATCGGCGACAGCGTGTGTTCCGTCATGAAAGATGAGCGTGACGTTCTGCGAGCCGCTTTCTAGTCCTACCAGCTTTTTGCCGAAATGCACGACGTCTCGCGGAATCGCACCCGCGAGTGCGTTCGCGAGGTCCGCTCGATGCATGCAAAGATACGGCGCGCCGAATAAATCCTCCGGCATCGGTAGTTCGCGTAACACCTTGCCCGTGTCCCATTCGCGGTTCAGATGAGAGTGCGGCTTGAACGAAGTCCCTCGCAACCTGTCCTCAATGCCAATCCGGCGCAACACCTTCATCGAGTTGGGCATCATCTGAATACCGGCGCCGACTCGGGCGAAGCGAGCAGCTTGCTCGTAGACGTCAACCTTCATCCCCACGCTGCGCAGAGTGGCGGCCGTCGCCAACCCTCCCATACCGGCCCCAACAATCGCTATCGATCCGCGGCTCAACACTCTTGCTCGCAGTTATTCATGCGGAGCTGGTTTATGTCTCGGCTGGGATCTGCGCTTTAACGTGAATATCTCGTTGCGGGAATGGAATCGAGATGCCTTCCTCGTCGAACCGAATTTTGGCGGCGCGTGTAATGGCCCAATAAGCTTCCCAATAGTCGTCGGTCTTCGCCCACGGCCGCACGATGAAATTCACCGACGAGTCGCCTAGCTCATGAAGACGGACGACGGGTTCGGGTTGATCGAGTGCAAGGTCGTGTTCTTCCAGAAGCGCCTGCAGGATACGCTCTGTTTTCAGAATATCGTTGCTATAAGAGATACCGAATAGCATGTCCACGCGGCGGACCTTTTGCGCCGTCACATTTTTTATCACACCGCATCTGCCCACAGTGATCCCGAGAAGAGCGCCGTCGCCAGCATCAGCCCGCACGACGGTATCGGGCCAGAGACATGTTGAAGGTTCATCGAGTTCTCCTCGTAATTGTTTCGAGACTAGCTATTGAGCATTCTAGCCGCTACGCGATCCGGGTACTTGCCTGAACACGCCAAATTCCTGCGGAGGTCTCAGGGCGGCTCGACCAGGATCTCGAATCGCTCGCAGTAGCCGGCGAAACGCCGCGCCTCGAGCGCTAGATCCAGGCCGAAATCCGCCAGACCGTAGCGATGCGCTCCATATTTGTTTTTGGGATTCGCGTCCAGGAAACGCTGCATCGACTCGCGGGCCTCGCTCGACAGCGGCCAACCGAGATAATCGTAGAGACGCTCGACGGCGTCCAATGGTGCCGCGACGAGATCTGCGTAAGCGATATCGAAGAACTGTTCTCCGGGTCCATTGGCTCGCGCGTCGAGACTGCGGTCCAGAGCCCTGGACCAACGACCGCGCCAATCGGCAGCGATTTGTCTGGGGTCGGCCGAGTCGCTGAACGCACGCCGTAGAACCGTCGCAAGGCTCGCGATCGAACCCATGACTTGCAGCGGATTGCGGTGCGTCTGAATCACTTTTGCGTCGGGGTAACGTTGCAACAGCGCACTGAGCCCAAACAGATGGCCCGGTGCTTTCAGTACCCAGCGATCAAGGGAGCCATTCGCCTGCAGGTGTTGAAGGAAGCGGTAGTGAAATGCATAGTCGAGTTCCTGCCCGTCCTTCTCGAACCAGTCCTGATAACTGGGGACGTTATGCGTCGTGTGAAACTGGATGCTCGCGAATCCCTGCGCCATGATGGTGATACATTCCTGCGGAAGATCCGCGCCGATATTGTGAATCCGCTTGAACGCCGGTGCGAGCCGGTTTGCCCACGCCAGCCTGGAATCCGTGGGACGCCGAGTTCGTTCGATTGCATCTGGCGTGTCTCTCGCCGCCGACGGAAACATCACTTCCCAGGTGAGCGGTGCGCGTGTCGCCGGATCCTGAGCGATGAGCCCGTGGAGCAGCGTCGTGCCGGTTCGTGGCAGACCGATGATAAAGACCGGTGAGGTGATCGTCTGCTGCTCGATCGCGGCTGATGCCCGCCTGTCCCGTTCAAGATAGAGCAGGTTCTCGAGCAGGCTCACAAGAAGTTCGCGTACGGTGATGCGCCTCAACGTTGTTAGATCCGCCTCGGATTCGTAAGCGGTCAGCAACCGCTGCAACGACTCCTCATATTGGCCACGAGCCGAAGTCATTGAGGTGGGCGCGATGTCGGGCCGCTACAATTAGAGTCTCGAGCCGTAGCTCCGGCCTGGTAATGCCAATTCGTTGCAGGGCTCTACTGCCTCGATTGAGCGCGCCTACGGCAGATGATGTAAGGATTTTCGACAATGACGCTAACCGAAATAAAAGCATTAATTCGCGACGTTCCGGATTTTCCTAAGCCGGGCATCGTCTTCAAAGACATTACGCCACTTCTGTCGAGGCCGGAAGCCCTGGGCGCTTCGTCGGCGGCGCGTTCGTCGAACGCTGGTGAGCCGCCTGGACCCCTCCCAGCCGAGCGTGGTCCTGGAGGCCTCGCTGAGCCAGCCCAATGTCGCGAGCACCTACCTGGTCCTGGGCGTCGAGCACATTTTTTCGTGGCGGCCGTTGTCGTATTTCTTGCTATTGTGCGTCGCCCGCTCGCGAGTTCCCCGCGCTGGGTTTCGATAGCGCCGGCCTACGCCATCGGTGGCGTGGCCATGTTCTGGACGCTGCAGCGCGTCGTGTCGCTCGGTTAGTTCGAGCGGCTGATAATGTAGTCCGACACCCACCGCAGCGCCGCCGAGCGATGCCCCAATGCGTCCAGATTCTGCATCGCGCGATCGTAAAGTTCGCTCGCGCGTTCTTCGGCGCCCCGCGTGCCGAGTATGGATGGGTACGTCGATTTATTATTCTGCTCGTCGGAGCCGGCGCTCTTGCCGAGCGTCGCAGTGTCCAGCTCAACTTCCAACAGATCGTCTCTAATCTGAAAGGCGATTCCGATGTCGCGTCCAAACGTATCCAGTCGTTCGGCATCTTCAGCAGAAACCTCCGCCAGTTCGCTTGGCATCATGATGGCTGCGCGAATCAACTCTCCGGTCTTGCGCCGATGGATGTCTTCGAGCGCGCGCTCTTCGATCGTGGCTCCCTCCGCCTCGATATCCAACGCCTGGCCACCCGCCATTCCTGACGGCCCGATGGCCCTGGCCAATCGCGTCATAACTCTGATGAGCGCCTCCGGATGTGCACCGAGCTGCCGATCGCCGCACACGACGTCGAACGCCAGCGCTTGCAATGCGTCGCCCGCCAGGATTGCGGTTGCTTCGTCGAATGCGCAATGCGTCGTCGGGCGACCACGGCGCAAGTCGTCGTCGTCCATACTCGGCAGATCGTCGTGTACCAGCGAGTAGGCGTGCACGAGTTCGACCGCAGCCGCGATGGGATCCAGGAGCGCTTCGTCCAGTTCGAAGAGCTCGCCACTCGCATAAACGAGTAGTGGTCGAATCCGCTTGCCACCGCCCAGGACGGAATACTCCATCGCGTCCCGCAGGCGTGGCGGCGAATCCTCGGCGGCCGCCAGTATCTGCTCCAGCTTGGCGTCCACCCGCGCTCGATAGTGATCCGGCTGTTCCGCAAAGGACGGTTCTTGTGCCCGTGTTATCATAGAAATTCATCCTAACACCGAAACGGTGCGTACGGCCTGCGTAATCTGTGAAGCAAAATAAGAGCCGACCGATCGCTGAATCCCTGACAGATCTCCAATACCAGGCACAGATTCTTCCGGAAGTGTCTCGTACCTTCGCGCTGACGATTCCGGTCTTGCCGGAACGCCTGGCCGAGGTCGTCGCCAACGCGTATCTGCTCTGTCGTCTCGCAGACACCATCGAAGACGACATCGGATTGGATAACGAGCAGAAATCCGAATTTCACCGCCGTTTCATCGCGATCGTCAGGGGGGAGGAGCCGGCAGAGCCTTTCGCTGAAGAGTTATTATCGCTGCTGTCGTCGCGCGCACTGGCCGACGAGAGGGACTTGGTCGGGAGTATCGCTACGGTTATCAGGGTCACAGCCGGCTTCTCAGCTGCCGAACGCGATGCGCTGACTCGTTGCATTGACATCATGTGCGCCGGGATGCCGGAGTTTCAGCGCCGGAGGAGTCTGCGCGGCCTGAAGGACGCCGACGAGATGGCCGACTATTGTTATGTTGTGGCAGGCGTCGTAGGCGAGATGCTCACGGAGTTATTTTGCGTCCACTGTCCGGAACTCGAACCGCGCCGGGATGAAATGATGCGCCTGGCGATCTCATTCGGCCAGGGCTTGCAGATGACCAACATTCTCAAGGATATTTGGGACGACAGACGGGCGAGTACCTGTTGGTTGCCCCGATCCGTATTTGCGAACGGCGAATTTCGACTGGAGAGACTGGACGAGTTTCATGACACGGAGACTTTTCATGCCGGGCTACAGGAGTTGATTGGTATCACCCACCAACATCTTCGCGTCGCGCTCGAGTACACATTGTGTATCCCGCCGCGAGAAGTAGGAATGCGAAAGTTTTGCCTCTGGGCGATCGGTCTGGCAGTCCTTACGCTTCGCAAGATTCACGCGCACCCGAACTTCACCTCCGGTCAACAGGTAAAGATTTCTCGCCGCCGCGTCAAAGCCACGGTCTTCACAACGAACCTGGCACTGGGCAGCGACCGTGCGCTACGTTTGCTGTTTGCGCTTGCCGCTAGCGGGCTGCCATTAAAGGCTGCAGAGCTTGCTCAGAAATCCCGGACTGGTACGGTACCGCTGGAAGAGCTGGACGCCGGGCGTCCGTAGTCCCGACATGGACGCTAGCGTAGCCGTAATCGCCGCGCTCGCCATCGAACGGGCGCCGCTCGACTCTTTGCTGTCGGCTGATCCACAGTCACCTATTCGCGTGTACCAGTGCGGTACCGGTCACGATCGTGCCTACGCTGCTGCGTGTTCGGCGTTGTCGGCTGGCGCATCCGAGTTGGTGTCGTGGGGAGTCGCGGGTGCTCTCGTGCCGGATCTGTCGGCCGGGACGATACTGTTTCCGCAGCAGGTGTTGACGCCAGCAGCCGTGACCCTCGCGACGGATTCGCGCTGGCGGATGGAACTGTATCGGGAGTTACAGTCGATGTTTGCCGTCCGGGACGGAAGCATTCTGGAGACGCCGGATGTCTTGGCGACGCGCGTCGTTAAAGCTCAAGCAGCGCAAACGAGTGGAGCGATCGCGGCGGCAATCGAGTGGTTTCGTGAGTACGATTACCTTTAGTATTGCGGCATCCTGTAATCTTGCCTGATGAAGTCACAAGTTCGGGCCAGAGCCAATATCGCGCTCGTTAAATACTGGGGGAAAGTGGACCCGGAGTTGAATATTCCGGCCGTAGGATCTATCTCGATTACTCTGGACCGCCTATGGTCCGACACGGAAGTTGAGTTTGACCCGGCCCTCACCGGCGACACGTTGCTGTTGGACGGCAGCAGCCGGCCCGAACAACTCGAGCGCGTATCGCGGTCCCTCGATCTCTTGCGGCAGCGTGCCGGCGTCGGTACCTACGCCCGAGTCACGAGCGACAATAATTTTCCGACCGGAGCGGGACTTGCGTCATCGGCTTCCGGTTTTGCCGCGCTAACTACGGCTGCTGCCCATGCACTGCAGCTCGATCTCTCTCCGCGAGAGCTCAGCATCGTCGCGCGGCAGGGTTCGGGATCAGCGGCGCGGTCGGTCTTCGGCGGCTACGTGGAGATGTACGCTGGTAGCGCGGCCGATGGTCGTGACAGCTTCGCAGAACCGCTGCTTGCCGCCGACGCTTGGCCGCTCGAGGTGATCATCGCGATTACCGGGCGCGGTGAGAAAAAAATCGGATCTAGAGATGGGATGGGGCGCTCCGCATCGACGTCCCCGTATTACCCGGCATGGGTCGCGACCAGCGAGAGCGATCTTAGCGCGGGTCGTGACGCGATCCTCGCCCATGACTTCGACGAGTTGGCTGAGATCGCCGAGCACAGCTGCCTGAAGATGCATGCCGCAGCGATGGCTAACCGCCCGCCTCTGATCTATTGGAATCCCGCCACGGTGGGATGCATGCAGGCGATCGCGGCGCTACGCGCCAGCGGTGTACCCGTATTTTTTACGATCGATGCCGGCCCCCAACTGAAAGCAGTGTGCGTACCCGGCGCTCGGGATACGGTCGTCAGTGCGCTCCGCGATGTGCCGGGCGTCATCGACGTCATCGTCAGCGGCCTCGGACCGGGTGTGGAGATTCTCTAAGTGGTGAAAGTTCGTGCGACAGTGCCCGGCAAGCTCGTCGTGCTGGGCGAGTATGCGGTTCTAGCGGGGGCGCCGGCGCTTGTGCTTGCCGTCGACCGCCGCTGCCAGGCTGATCTTGGCCCGAGCGAGGATGAGCGCTGCCAGCTGTGCATCCGCGCACCGGAGTTGCGAGAGACGAGCTTCCCAGTCGGCGCCACAAGCGGTGTGGCACTCGTCGATCTCGTGACGAGCGCGCTTGAGGCTGGCGGCCCGCTCGCCTGGCGCGCAGGCATCGATTCGAGCGGTTTTTTCGACGGCGAGACAAAGCTCGGGATCGGTTCGAGCGCGGCGGTACTCACGGCTTGGGCCGCCGCCTGGTCAGTCTACGCTGGACGGGACCGCATCGAGCCTGACGCGGCTGGCCTCGAGCGATTGATCCGTCTGCATCGGGTATTTCAGGGTGGCTCCGGAAGCGGCCTGGACGTCGCCGCAAGCCTGTATGGTGGCGCGATTTCCTATCGCCTCAGCCCTGAGTCGGGCCCGATCGTCGGTTCAGTCCAGCTGCCGAACAGTGTAGGATTTACGACTGTATTCACCGGTCGCGCGGCTGCCACTACCGATTTCGTGTCTGTGTTCGACGATTGGCGAGTTGCGCAGCCGGCTGAGGCCGACAGGCAACTGCAGGCTCTGGAGCGGATCTCGGCGGACGGTTGCGGTGCGGCTCGCGAGGATGATGCGGACGAATTTCTGGCCGCGGTTGCCGCGTATGGGCAGCGTTTGGACGATCTGGGTCGGAGTATGGGCGCGGAGATCGTGACGGCCGAGCACCGCGAGATCGCCCGGCACGCGAAGCGGTTTGGTGTTGCGTACAAGGTGAGTGGTGCAGGCGGCGGAGATCTAGGCGTCGCGTTCTCGGCGGACCCGGAAGCGTTAGCCGCTTTCAAGGAAGCGGCCGGAGAAAAATACGGCGTCGTGGAGCTTCGAGTGGACACGACCGGATTAAGTCTTGAGGAGCAGCAGGATTGACTGACGATCGTTCGAGAATCCCGGAGTTCTACAGACTCAGCGTCGAAGAGCGCGTCCGAGTCGTTCACGAACGCGGGCTGCTGACCGGCAGCGATTTCCGAGCCCTGGCGACGGGTAAGCACACGCTCGACCTCGACGCGGCCGACAAGATGATCGAGAACGTCGTCGGCGTGATGGGCTTGCCGCTCGGCCTGGGCATGAACCTCCGTGTCAACGACAAGCAATACATCGTTCCGATGGCTGTTGAAGAGCCGTCGGTCGTCGCGGCGATGAGCTCAGCATCGAAGTTGGTTAGCCGCTGTGGCGGCTTCGAGACCGAAGCGACGGATCCGATATTGATCGGCCAGATTCAGGTCGTGAAGATTCCGGATCTCGAGGCCGCGAAACAGGCACTCAGAGAGCGCCGCCAGGAAATCGTCAGTCTCGCCAACAGCCTGCACCCGAACATGGTCGCTCGTGGCGGCGGCGCGCAGGATATCGAGCTATTCGTCCACCCGCTCCCCTCCAGTGGTAACCGGATGCTCGTCGTTCACTTGCTCGTCGATACTCGCGACGCAATGGGCGCGAATCTCGTGAACGGAATGTGTGAAAGTATTGCGCCGTTGATCGAGTCAATAACGGGAGGCGAGGTGTTCCTGCGCATCTTGTCCAATCTGACCGATCGCGCACTTGTGCGCGCGCGCTGTAAAATTTCGGTCGACACGTTAGTTGACCGCGGCTACAGCGGCGAAGAGGCGCGCGACGGCATCATCATGGCGGGGGAGTTTGCTGCCGTGGACCCGTACCGTGCGGCAACGCACAACAAGGGCATCATGAACGGAATCGATCCTGTCGCGATCGCGACCGGCAACGACTGGCGCGCCATCGAGGCCGGCGCCCATGCATTCGCGGCCCGTAGCGGCCGCTATACGTCTTTGACGAAATGGTGGGCTGATGAGGAGGGAAATCTCTGCGGTAGCCTGGAGATGCCGATCAAAGTCGGCATCGTCGGTGCCGCTGTGGACTCGAATCCTACGGCTTCCTTGAATCTGCGTCTGCTCGGTGTGGAATCTGCGACCGAACTCGCACAGGTGATGGGCGCCGTTGGTCTGGCGCAGAATTTTGCAGCGATTCGGGCGCTCGCGACCGAAGGTATACAGAAGGGCCATATGACGCTACACGCGCGCGGTGTGGTCACGGCCGCCGGCGTGTCACAGGAGATCTTCGACGAGGTGCTCGATCGCCTGATCCTGAGCGGTGAAATCAAGGTATGGAAAGCGCAGGAGATCGTTGCGGAGCTGACGGACCCGGCTCAGGGAACGCATGAGTCCACACGACTTAGTGCGATGAAGGATGCGGCGTTTGGTGTGGGCTATGGCAAGGTCGTCATTCTCGGTGAACACGCCGTGGTTTACGGGCGACACGCGATCGCAGCGCCGGTGCCGATGACGGTCAAAGCGCTGGTAGAAGACTGCGACGAAGGCATTTATTTGTTGATCCCGCGCTGGGGAGTCGAGTTTCGACTCGCCGAAAACCCGAGCGAACGACGCTCCTTCGAACGTCCGGCTGGCATGATGCTGGATGAACTCGGGCTGAGCGGCCGAGCGATGCGGATTGAGGTATTCCCGGACGTGCCACGCAGCATGGGATTGGGCGGTTCCGCGGCGATGGCGGTAGCCATCGTCAGGGCTCTGGACCAGCGCTATCGGCTCGGGCTATCGGACGAGGAAGTCAATCGTCTGGCATTTGAAGCGGAGAAACTCGCACACGGAAAACCCAGCGGCATCGACAACACCCTGGCCTGCTACGGCAAACCGCTGGTGTTCAGGAGCGGCAGCCCGCCCTTAGTCGAGCCTCTGAATATTAAGACGCCCATTCCGATGGTTGTGGGCATGACCGGATACGAGGGATTAACGGCAAAGACCGTGGGTCGGGTGAATGCGGCGTGGCAACAGGACAGAAAGTTATATGAACGAATTTTCGATCAGATTGACACCCTTGTGCTGCGAGGCGTGCAAGCTATTCAGGATGAGGACTTGGCGACGCTCGGTGAACTGATGAACGTTTGTCATGGCATGCTCAACGCACTGCAGGTTTCGACGCCGGAGTTGGAGCAGCTTGTCGATATCGCTAGAGAGCACGGCGCGCTCGGCGCGAAGCTTACCGGTGGCGGCGGTGGTGGTTCTATCATTGCCCTTTGCGACGGCGATACCGATGCTGTCGTCAACGCGATTCGCGCGGCCGGATTTCAGGCGATTCCAGTCGCGCTCGGAGCTGATCTCGATGGCGCGTAGCGAAGTCGTCTCCGACTCCGGCGAGGAACTCATTCTGGTGGATGAGCTGGACCGCGAGATAGGGCAGAGCGCTAAGAGCGAATGTCATGCGGGTAACGGCGTCCTGCATAGAGCGTTCTCCATTTTTATCTTCAACAACAAACATGAGCTCCTGCTACAGCGACGAAGCGCGGAGAAGCCGCTCTGGCCTGATTACTGGTCCAACACCTGTTGCTCGCATCCGAGAGTCGGGGAGTCGATGGAGGAAGCGGTTTCTCGCCGTCTCGTTCAGGAACTCGGTATCGAGTGCCCGTTGAATTATCTCTACAAATTCAAGTATCACGCGCAATATGGCGTAATCGGTGCCGAACACGAGTATTGTTGGGTGTATTCTGGGCGCTACGATGGCGAAGTGGACGCTAACGAAACCGAGATTGCCGAGTGGCGTTATATAGACATCGCTTCATTGGAGTCGGAGATGGCCTCATCCCCGGAAAGTTTTACACCATGGCTGAAGATGGAGTGGGCGCAAATAGCGAATAGCCACCTCGACGTCATACTGCAGAGCTCATGAGCATCCCGTTAGCCCAGACTTACCGGGTCGGACGTTAACTCCTCGAGCAGAAACTCCGAGGCGTGGAACGTTACCCACTCGTGTTAATGCTGTAGCCACTGTTTCAGTGCAATCTGGCCTGCGCGGGGTGTGGTAAAATCGATTATCCCGCAGACATATTGAAGAAGCGGGTGAG
>Ga0310122_10001470_pt1 | contig 15009 bp, 11 predicted proteins | sample CB6_Bottom_1051__FD_203503 | JGI IMG/M metagenome (GOLD analysis project Ga0310122, IMG submission 203503) | Marine microbial communities from Western Arctic Ocean, Canada - CB6_Bottom_1051 | ecosystem: Environmental > Aquatic > Marine > Oceanic | place: Canada: Western Arctic Ocean | collected...
CTCGAGCTCGGCTCGACGCCGTTGGGCCTCTTCTCCGCTGATCAGCCCGGCGGCGACATCCGCATCGATGGCCATCTGTCGTCCGGGCATTGCGTCCAGTGCAAAGCGGGCAGCGACCTCGCTGATTCGAGTCGAACCTCGGGTGATGACCAGGAACTGGACCACGACCAGGATCGTGAACAGGATGGCTCCGACGGCCACCTGGCCTCCGGTGACGAAGTTCCCGAACGCCTCGATCACGCCTCCAGCGGCCTCGGTCCCGTCGACGGGAGCCCGGGTCAGGATCAGGCGTGTGGAAGCAAAGTTGAGCACCAGTCTCAGCAGCGTGGCACCCAGCAGCAGGGTCGGGAAGACGCTGAAATCGAGTGGGCGGGCGACGTAGATCGTGGTCAGCAGGACCAGGACGGCGAGTGTGATACTGGCGGTGAGCAGCAGGTCGAGCAGTCCCGGTGGGACAGGGATGATGATCACCAGCAGCAGCGAGACCACGCCGGCGGGAACCAGCAGGCTCCGCCATCGCAGCGCAGCGTCGCGCAGACCGAGAGTCGTCTCCGGCGGCATCCGTGCCTCCGAGATCGGGGAAAATGGGGAAGAGTGGCTTGAGAAGAGAGTGCAGCGGAGAGAATGAGAGAGAGTGAGCCAGAGTGAGAGAATGCGGGTGATAGTGGATTCCGGCCGCGAGTGTCCAGATGGGTTTGGATCACTCACTCACCCTTGACCCTCGGCCTTGTCTCGGGTGAGACTGTGCGTCACGCGTTGTGTTTTCGTCCGTGCGATCCACTTGCCAGGTCCCGTCTCATGAAGCGTTCCCGAATCGTACATCAGTTGTCTGCAGCCCTGGTCGTTCTGGCTGTGTGGGCTTCTTCGGCGGTGGCCCAATCGCCGATGGCTCTGGAAGGGCACACCGATCCGGTCTATGACGCGATATTCACCCCCGATGGCAAGTGGGTGATCACGGCCAGCTTCGACAAGACGTTGCGGTTGTGGGACAGCCAGAGTCGTCAGAGTGTGCGGACGATGTCGGGTCACACGGGCCTGGTGCTTTCGATCGCCGTCCACCCCGACGGCACTCGAATCGCCTCGGGCGCGATGGACAACACGATCAAGATCTGGGACGTGCCGCTGAATTCCCCGATCGCCAGCCATGGCGGGCACCAGGGCCCGGTCCGCGCTGTGGAACTGACCAACGACGGCATGTGGATCATCAGTGGCGGCAACGACAAGACGGTGCAGGTCCGTGCGGCCGCCGATGGCAAGACGGCCCGCAAGCTCGAGGGTCACCTGGCTCCGGTCGTGGGCCTCTCGGCCCGGGTCGACAACCTGCAGGTGGCGACCGTGACGGAGGCGGGTGTGTTGAGGCTGTTCACACTGGCCGACGGCAAGCCGGTCGGTGGCTCGGTGGTTGCCCACTCGGGTCCGATCACCGGGCTGGTGTTTGCTCGCAACAGCAGTTTCATCGTCACCAGCGGCAGCGACGGTCTGGTTCGCAAGTGGCCCAACACGTTGCCGGCGACGTTTGCGGTGGCGGGTCACACCGAGCCGATTACCGCGGTTGATGTGTCGTCCAACGGTGCGATGATCGCCACGGCGTCCTCGGACAAGACGGCCCGGCTGTGGCAGCGAGCCGACGGGAAGCCGATCAAGCAGCTCGAGGCTCACCCGGCCGCGATCACCGCGATCGCCTTCAGCCCCAACAGCAGCCAGGTGGCCACCGGTGCCGCCGACCAGATCGCACGGCTGTACGCGGTCTCGGACGGCAAGCTGCAGAAGGCGTTCCCGGCCCAGGCCGGCCCGATCACCTCCGTGGCACTCTCGGCCAACGGCCAACTGCTGGTCGCCGGCGACCGCAGCGGTGCGGTGGTGGTCTACAAGATCGCCGACGCCAGCGTGCAGGCGAAGCTGGCCGGTCACACCGCCGCGATCACCGGGGTGGCCTTCACTCCCAACAGCAGCCAGGTGGTGACCTCCAGCCGCGACAAGACCGTCCGGGTCTTCACGTCGGCCGACGGCAAGGCGGTGCGGACGATCAATGCCGAGTCCGAGGCAATGTCGCTGGGCCTCTCGGCCAACGGAACCCAGGCGGCAGTCGGAGGTTCTGACAAGGCGGTGAGGATTTTTACCGTGGCCGACGGCAAGCTGACCAAGACGCTTACCGGCCACGAGGCTGCCGTGACGGCGGTCGAATTCAGTCGCGACAACGCCAGGCTGCTCAGCGGCTCGGCCAACGGACGCCTGCGGGCCTGGGACCTGAAGAGTGACCAGGTGCTGCAGCACTTCCAGACGACCGGAGCCATCTCGGGTGCCGGTTTCAGCAACGACAACCGCACGGTGGCCTTTGCCGGGACCGACAAGGCGGTACACATCGAGTCGATCTCGGTCCAGTTGGTGATCGCTGCGGATGACAAGGAGGTCAGTTCGCTGGGGAGTTCGGGCAACAGCGCCGTGCTGGTGACGGCGGGGCCCGGTGGTGTGAAGAGCTGGAATGCGGGCAACGGGCAGCCGATTCGCACGTTTGAAGGGTTGCCCGGCGGCAGCCAGGCGGTGGCGATCAACGCGGCGAGCAACCAGGTGGCGGCTGCGGACGTGAAGACGCTGTGCGTGTGGAACGCCGCCAATGGCGAACTGCAGTTGAAGATCCCCACCCCGTCGCCGGTCACTCGGCTGGGGTACACCACTGACAACAAGAAGCTGTTGGCGGCGTCCCGCGACCGTTCGATCCGCAGCTACGATCCGACTCCCCCCAATCCCAAGCCGCCGGTGGCTCCGTCGCGCGACGCGGCCCAGTTGCTCAGCGGCCACACCGGCGACATCAACTCGTTGTCGCTGGGAATCGACAACGTGTCGATGGTGACGGCGGCGGCCGACGGGACGATCAAGAGGTGGACGGTGGCCGCCACCGGGTTCTCGTTCAATTACGCCGGTCACGGTGGCTACGTGGCCGGGTTGGCTTTCAGTCCCGACGGCACCCTGCTGGTCAGCGGGTCATCGGACAAGACGGTTCGGTTGTGGGACACGAAGACCAACAAGGTCATCCGCACGCTGTCGACTCAGCCGTCGCAGGTCTACGCCGTGGCATTCAGTCCTGACGGGAAGTTTGTTCTCAGCGGTGGAGCGGACAAGTCGGTCCGGTTGATCAATGTCGTGACGGGAGTCGAGGTGCGGAAGTACAGCGGTCCGACGCAGCCGGTCTATTCGGTCGCGTTCAGTCCCGACGGCAAGACGATTGCCGGAGCGGGAGTGGGGTTGGGCGGAAAGCGGTTGGTGTACCTGTGGGACATTGGAAACCCGAAGCCGTCCAAGCAGATCGAAGGCCACACCGGCGACATTTACCGAGTGCGGTTCCACCCGACGAAGGCCAACCGGCTGTTGACGGCGGATTACTCGGGAGTGATCCACATCTGGGACACCGTGAGTGCCAAGAGCCTGTTCAGGACCAAGTTGGCCAACCCGCCGGTCTATTCGGCCGCCTACTCCAAGGACGGCAAGCAGATTGTCGCCGGAGCCAAAGACTCCAGGGCGTACCTGATCGCGGTCCCGGCCGCAGCGCAGTAGCCCAGGGACTGGCTCAGCAGCCCCGCCTCTGGGCGGGGGCGGAGGTGCCTGTCCCGATCCCATAGAGCCCGAACAGCACGGGCAGGCACCCGCGTTCAGCGGATCCAGGCACCTTCAAGAGTCAATTGCCGATTCTCAGGTGCTCACCATTGCAAGAGCGAGCCACGAAGAACACAGAGTGTGCCGATCAATTCGCGTTGCACTGACAAACGGGTGTCAAGTGTAAAGAGTTGATTGCGCCAAGAAGCGAAGCTCGGGAAAGGGGGAGGCTTTTGAGTAGTTGAAAGCAGAAACCTTTCTGCGGAGCCTTTTTCGGGTGAGAGTCCCGTCCGGTAAAGCCTGACCAGCAGCCGGGAGCGAGTCTTGCGTGGGGTACGGGTAACCTGCACCACGAAGCGTAGACAGCGAGTTGGGAAGCCATGCAACTGAGCCTCAAAAGTTATGTCGTTGGAGCCCTCGTCGTTCAACTAGCGGGGGCAGCACGGACGTTTCACGAATGGTCAGAAACGCCCGTCCGGCCGGGGTCGCGTGAACATGTGCAAACCAACAGATGAGGCTCCTCGGGAACTTGGGAGGCCCTGATCTCTCCATGAGCGAATCCCGGGCTGGAGTTGCCGGGTGAACAAGCTCCAGGCTCGATGCAAAGAACGCACACGATGGCATCGAGAGCGAAATCAAGGTCGTGTGCTGCGATGGTATTGCCGATCGAAGGAAACGAAGTGAAGCGAGACGGAGATCAGGGAGTCGCAGCGTCTTGATAGTACCGATGAAGCTGGGGAACATGCCTCCTGAGCGGACCCAGTGGAGGAAAGCGAGACGTCGGAATCATGGACCGCTGTCGGGAAACACGACAGCTGCCCAGTCATCTGGCAATCGTGTCAACGTCACGGCAACGGATAGCGAGGCTGGCCGTTGGTCAGCCACAGGATACGTGAACAGTGCGTAGCAATCGTGATGCTGAGGAACCGTATGCTCTAATGCCAGCACGTACGAATTTGTGGGAGCCCGGGGGGAGCAATCCCCCTGGGCCACCCGGCCCCCAGGACCAAAACCGTTCACTGAGGAATGCTTCTCCGTATACTTCCGACCTCCAACTCGATCGTCAAGAATGTGGGACGCTCATATTCCCCGGTTGCTCGGTCGATCGTCAGTTTCAGCGGCGATGTATTCGGCTCTACATACGCTGTCAAGTCGTCACTATACAGCGTGCGAGCATCGACGGTGATCACGAGACGGTAAGGCCGTGTATTACGAGCTCTCCAAACCTGCCCAGTAATGATCTTGAATCGTCCGTCAATGCCTGTGGGTTTTGATTCTGTAATCGCGGGTGTTCCAACGACTCCATCTTTACCAATTGGATAAAAGCCCACCACCGCGCCTCTTACGGGTTTGCCTCGCATAAGCAGAACTCCTTCCGCAAGTACCCCAACCCGGAAATACGACACTTGCGACAGAATCAGAAGCCCCAGGACCAGAAACGCTGCGAGCATCACAATGAATCGCAGCGCACGAGTCTTGATCGAGCCTCCGGAATAGCTTGTGCTTCGGGGACCTCTGCAACCCATTATATCGGTTTCTCAGAGCGTCAAGTGAAAGCGACAACCCCCAGCAGGACTACCTATAGAGTCTCGCAGTCCGAAAACCGTTCGTAACATGTCAATCCACTCGCAGGTTCGACCACGCCGCGATTCAGTGATCCAACCATATGGGAACCTGATGATAGCGGTCCCAATACTCCGCCTCCAGATCCGACCCTGGGTAGAGTAGTTGAGCAGGCCAGACAAAGAAGATATGGTCGTCGCCACCCGCCATCGCACGGTCTACATAGAATCGGTGAAGAGTATTCCTACCCGATGCATCGAGGATGTCGACCTGGAGTACGGCATGATCTAAAAACCAAAGGACCGGTCCGATGTAGGTAGGAGATAAGTATGTGAGGTTGACGTCGAAATGATCCGGCGAGTTAGTCGGACGTGTCAAGTCGTCCAAGGGTCCGCCAGCGCGATCCAAGTGTCGCGCCCACCTGTGGCAACGGCCATCAAAGTTCGCCAAGTTCTCCCAAGAAAACTCAGGATCCTCTGCGTCCCGCAATATGATCACGATGTCCTCGAGCATTTCGGCCAACTCTGCGTCGTTCCCGGCTAGATGGGTTACTCTGAGTTCATCAGCTGTCAAGTCTCTGAGTGTAACCGTTCATGGCCCGTGATGGCCGTATGAGGGATTGGTCTTGCAACGCGGGCGAGGATTAGCGACATCACCCGGATGTCGCAGCCGAAGGATGGATGGACAATCCCGCCGGAGCTGGAAGCTGAGATGACGCCCGCTGTGCGGGCGTTCGTCGAGGTGTTGCTGGCACGGATCAGTCAGCTCGAAACCGACATGGTCCTGTTGAAGGCAGAGAATGCTCGGCTGAAGGCTCAACTTGGCAAAACCCCGCAGAATTCGTCGTTGCCGCCCAGCACGCAGCATCCACACGCCAAGCCGAAGCCGCGGCCAAAACCGTCCGGCCGCAAGCCGGGCGGCCAGCCCGGTCATGCGAAGTGCCAGCGCCCGCTGCTTCCCAGCGAGGAGTGCGACCACGTCGAAGTGCTCAAACCGACCCACTGCCGTGGCTGTGGCGAGTCCCTTTGCGGAGACGACACCGCGCCGTTGAGACATCAGGTGTGGGAACTGCCTGTGATCAAACCTCTGGTGACCGAGTACCAACGACATCGCCTGGAGTGCCCTTGCTGCGGCACCGCTACCACAGCGGTGTTGCCGTCGGGAGTGCCCAGCGGTCAGACTGGTCCGCGGCTGGTGGCGTTTGCGGCGTTGTTGATGGCCTACTTCCGGCAGAGCAAACGCCGGACGGCGGAATTCGTCGAGACGTTGCTCGGTGCCCCTTGTAGTACGGGGCTGACGATCAAGCACCAGACCATCGCCACCGAGGCGCTCAATAGCTGCTACGAGGAACTCAAAGAGGCCCTGCCAGAGGTGGAGGCTGCCAATCTCGACGAGACCGGCAGCAAAGAAGCTGGTCAGAGGGCGTGGCTGTGGGTGGCCGTCACCACCGGCTTCACTCTGTTTGCTGTGCGGTTGACGCGTGCCGGCAGCGTCGTCCGAGAGCTCTTGGGCGAGAAGTTTGCTGGCTTTTTGACCACCGACCGCTACGGAGCTTACAACGGCTATTCGAAACGGCAAATCTGCTGGGCGCATCTGCTGCGGGACTTCGAAGGGCTGATCGACCAGGGCAAAGCGGGCAAACGTATCGGCCGGCGACTGAAAAACGTCGCCGGGGATCTGTTCCGTCACTGGGATCGCTACCGAGGCGGCACAATTACCCGTGGCACAATGCGCCACAACATCCACGGGTTGATGTGGCCGATGTGGGAGGTTCTCGAAGACGGGATGCACTGCCGGCACGCCCCGACGGTGACGTTGTGTTGCGATCTGTTCGACCGCTTCGATGAGATGTGGATGTTCCTGGATCATCCTGATGTCGAGCCGACCAACAATGCCGCCGAGCGTGCCTTGCGTCACGCTGTGATCTGGCGAAAGCTCTCGTTTGGGACTCAGAGTGCCGCGGGCAGCCGCTTTGTCGAAACGATGCTGTCGGTGATCGAAACCTGCCGACAACAGGACCGCCCCGTCCTGGAGTTTGTCACTCAAGCCGTCACCGCCCACTTCGCAAACCGGCCGACACCCTCATTGCTCCACGGGGCGTGAACGGTTACCTTTATACTAGACACTTCTTCCGCCTTAAAGCCCTAAGCCGCTGAATGTGTCAAGTGTAAAGAAATGACCTCCGCTCCTATTCCGAGTCTTCCTTAGAGGGTGGCTTGCTCGCACTCAAGAGCACCGCCCTCCAAAACTCGGTTTCCTCTTCCGTCGTCCCGACCGTTGTAGTCAAACCGCTTATCCATACGAGCTTCTTTCCACGTATGTCGAGTCTTCGCCTAGAACCGTGTCGACCCTGCAAGAACAACTCTCCGTTCACCAATTCCACATCCCGTGGCTCCCACCACTTTACCTTCGACGACGGAATCAGGATCAAGAATGGTGTACGAGCGAACCTCCCACGGAACAGATCTCTATTACCGCACCCGATCCGTCCCCATGGCCCGTTCTCCGACCGAATTGCCAGGCACTGGGTTGACTGATTGTGCCGTCCATGGGAATGAAACGAAAAACGCCTTGAGTCTTCGATTGATCGAGCGCTCTGCGGCGACCACGGTTTCGTGTTCGCGCCCTCGAGCTCGCTGGACTGTCGGCCCGCACTACCATAAAAGTACCCCCGCAATAACGTGCGCCATGACCGTACCGTCCCAGTGTCGGCATCGACAAAGCTCGGCGGGGGAAACCGCTCCCATTCATCATGATATGCATTTAACGCCAAGGCAATCTGGCTTATCTGCGCACGTCTTGCTGCAGCTTGCCACGTACGCCAGAAAGACAGCGCCGCCCAGATCACCACAAAGCTGACCATTGCCAAGAAGCCACAGACCGCGACGTTGCGAGGGTCTTTGATCCAGCGCAACAGAGTTTCGGTGCTCGCCTTCATTACAGCCCTTACAGGTCGCCAAACCAAAAACCGCCCAAGACGTCAACGAAGTGGTCCCACAGCACTTGATCCGGATATTCCGCCTCAACCGGGTGGATCAAGTCCGTTTCCACAAGGGACACGCCGATGGCCACACCCGGCGCAGCGACAAACAGGAAGACCTCAACTGCGTCCTCATCAATCCCGAACGGACCATATATTAGAGTGTTCGGAAGTTGGACGATATTATAGTGACTTTCACCGGTGTAGGCGCCAATACAAGCGAGTGCGAAGCTCGTACAGTGGTTTGCGGGCGAAAACGTTGCATACTCACCCGAACCCGGAATCGCAACAGGTGTTCCTGGGGCACCCACTGCGTGTTGTATGTGTTCATAAATTCTGCCGTCGGTTTGGTCGTCCAACCACTCTAGGAAGGCTTCCTGTTGTGCTCGTCCACCTGGAAAACTGACGTTGGGCGGATTAGTTCCCGGATAAAAAAGAGGGGTGGGTAATCGTTCTCCGTCGGAGACCTCATGTGCGATGATATGGATGACACCTTGAACTCCACTGTAGGCATCGATCGGGTTGCCCCAATCAACACCAGAGCCACTGAAGTCTACATACAATTGGATGCGCTGTGGTCCGAGGTTTAGAGCGTCGTCCAGATCTAGTTGGGACTGCGGAATTGGTGAATGTCCATAATCGTCCCGATTGATTGAAGAATCCGCAGGATCGTCGCCCTCGCCTGGATCGGGATAGTCTATGGAATCGACATTGGCGGAGGGAACACCATCGGTGGTATCGAGTTCCAGTTCGACAATGACGCCTACATGGCCAGGGCCTTCTGGGGAAACAAGCATGTCCCACCCAGTGGGGTCCTTCTCGTTCACGGCGTCATTTCTAACGTAACGCGATAGATTCGCATCCCGCGAAAGGAAACCAATTGGATCCTCACTAACGAAGCGCCCAACAACCGGGTCGTACCAGCGGGCCCGGTAGTAATAGAGCTCAGCGTTCGCGTCCCACTCGCGGCCCGTGAACGCATACAAAAACTCAACCGACGGATCGGACGCCGACGTGATCTGCCCGAAGGCGTTGTACTTCAGGTGGTTGGCGACGGTGGTCTGGTCAAGAACCGGGTCATACTCAACCAGATCGCGAACGGTCCGCTGGTTGTCGGCGAGTGCCCAGAGAACATCACCCGAGGCATCCTCGTCGGCGAAGATCTGATCGATGGCCGGGCCGTGCAGGTAACGATGCGTCAAGGCACTCGCGTCATCGAAGACCAGGACGATGTCGGTTCTGTCGTAGACGAACCGCTCGGCGCGATCAAAAGTCCCGTTCCCATTCTCATCGACCTGTTTGCCGTGTGGCCCCTAGGTAATTCTGTCCACTTTCAGGTCGCTAAGTGTTGGAGTAATCCGCCCCCTGGTGAAGGACAGCAGGCCGAGCTCGACGAGAGCCCGGCGCACTGCCACTCGGTCCCTGGCAGACGCCTGCCAGTGGTTGAATATGTCTTCTGTATCCAAGTCGAGTTCTTCATTGGCAATTTCACGGTGCCGGTCCAGGCAATTCAGGAACCGGGCGCGCAATACCGTAACATCGCGCAACCGGTGGTGCCAGACAGTTTCCGGGGTCGGGCCACGATACCCCCAGGGTCGGCGGAGTTGATTGGCAACCCGGGTCGCGGCAGCCAGGTCGGCCGGTGTCCATTGTCCCGCAGCCCCACGTCGCTCGGCCTGCCACGCGGTCAGGATCTTGGACCAACCGATTGACGCTTCCTGGGAACCGTTGTACGACGGGGTTGCCGGCGGCGAGTACAACGGCACAACACCGTAGCGGGCCAATAGCCACTTCGTGGCCTGGGATCGGAACCCGCTGCCATTGTCGGATTTCAGCACCAGCGGGGCGCCGTGCTGCCTGAAGAGCGCTTCGAGCACCTTGATCGTCTCGGCGGCATCCTCGGATTCAACAGCCTGCCAGCACAACTGGTAACCACTGGCCAGATCGCGAACAGCCAGGATCAACCGGCTGCCGCTCTCCAACACCGCCGCAGGAGCGACCGCATGGTCCATCGACCAGGACACTCCCGGCTGTCGCCAGCTCAGTCGAAGCATTCCCCGGCTCGTTTCACGCCGCTGTTGTGACAGGAACTGATGCTTCAACTCCGTCAACTCGCTGCGTGCCATCTGCGGGAACCGCGCCTTCAGACTCGACACGCCCAGCGACGGACCCGCCCCGCTCAGCAATTGCCTGACACAGTCTCGCTGGAAGGGGCTCGAAGCGACACACGGACGTCCTCGCGTGGACGGCGCCAGGCAACCACAGCGCCAGTTCCCCGCCCACCGTGAGAGGGTCCGCCGGGAGAGCCCCAACTGACGAGCCGCCGCACGCCACGACCCGCCCCGTTGCACGATCCAACGTGCATAGCCGACCGCCTGTTGTCGGGCACACCGCTCGGCCTGCCGACGAGGGACCTGGACCGCTTCCCCCCGCTGCGGGGGCGCGGGCAACCGCGGTGACATCGCAGTCCAACTCTCGTTCAATCGGCTCATGTGTCGCTCTTCGCGTCGTTCCCGCGGCGAGCACGACGGGGGCTGCTCGGCGTCTTTTTTTTTGAACGCGTCAGCAGGTGCGGCATCGTCAATGCCAGTTCCTCCCGCACCTGTGAGGCCAACAGTTCCTCCTGGAGCCCCGCCACCCGCTCCTTGAGCTCGACGATCCGGGCCGATTCTTCACTCTCCTGATGACGAGGACGGCCCGTCGGCCGCGGTTCCAGCCCCTGCATGGCCGCCGACAGTGCCTCCTGGCGCAGCTGGTGGAACCGGGATTCTCCGATGCCCAGTTCCACGCAGGCGTCCCCGACGGTCCGCTCACCGGCCATCGTCTCCAGGATCAGCTGCAACCGTCGCTTCGCCTGTCCGGATGCCTCCAGTCCCTCCACCAACCTCGCCCCCTCCGGCGGCCGTCCTCGCTTTGCCATCGTTGTGTTCCTCCGGGTTGTTCATCCTCTGGTGTCACTCTGTGCCTGGGTCACTCTCCTGGTTGTCGTTCTCTGCAGACGCTCCCCATGGCTTCTGATCTCCGAGCGGCGCCCCCACAACCTGCTCGGGAACCAGCGGGATCGCCACGCTCGGTGACGCCGCTTCGCTCGGCTCGAGGCTCTCACGCAGTCGCGAGACGGCCTTGAGCGCCCGCACCGTCGGCCGGCGACTTCGTCGGCGTCGCTTGCCGCCGGACTTGCCCTCGGATTGGGCCCGGGCGGCTTTGCGCTTCGGGGCCGAGAGCCCCACCGCACGGCCCGCCGCACGCGCCAAGGCCCCCTGGCGGTTGCACTCGCGTGTCAGTCGCTCGACCTCCTTCTGCAGGGCCTCGTTCCGACTCTCGGCTGTCTGCTGACGGCCCCGCCGACGTGGTTCACACGCGTTTCTCAAACCCTCAAGCCCCCGGGTCTCCAGGGCGTAGTAGCGCGGCAACGACACACCCAGCAGTTCGGCCGCCTCACTCGGCGTCGTCACACCGGCCAGCACCTCCAGGATCGCCGCGGCCATGCGTCGTGCCTCGCGGCTGCCCACCGGAGGCTTGGGGACTCGGGGAGCACGCTTTTTTGTGGCCCCGGCGTTCTTCGTAACGCTCATGCGTCACCTCCTGTCGGGTCAAGCTCCTGGGCCACCGGCGTCTGCTGCAGTGGAGCGTCGTCCCGACTGACATCTTCCCGGTCGTTCGCCTCCTGACCGCCTGCGCCGAACTCCTCGGCCATCCGTGCCAGCCCCTCATCCAGGGGCGACGTTCCCGGTGCCGCCGCGGTGCGGTCCGGCAGGTCTTCTTCGCGCTGTGGTCCCTGCGGTGACCCGTCCGGGCACAGCGGCTCGGCCGTCTCCGCCGGGACCCCTTCGATCGGCTCACCCAGCGAGAGCTCCTGACGTGGCTGACCCTCGCGGTTGACAATCAACCGCTGGCCCTCGGTGTGCACGCTGAAGTTCTGTTCCCCGCTGCGGCCGGTCATGTAGAACGGCTCCCGTGGAACCTCACCCCGGGCCAACTGCAGCGCATTCTCGGCCACACGCTCCTGCAACGTCGCCAGCACTCCCTCGGAGGCTTCAAAGTAGCGGTCCGCAGGAACCGACCCGCCGATCCCCTGGTGCGGACGCTGGAAGTTGTAGTAGTCCACGAAGTGACGCACACGAGTGCGGGCATCCTCCAGGTCAGCAAAGACCGCGCTCTGGAGGCACTCCCGCCACAGCGTCCCCCAGAACCGCTCGACCTTGCCCAGCGTCTGGGGATGCTTTGGACGCGCCACGATCTGCTTGATCCCCTGCTTGGTCAGTTCCTTGCTGAACTGGCTCTTGCCACGCCAGGTGACGTACTGCGAGCCGTTGTCGGTCAGGATCTCTTCGGGCACGCCGTAGTTCTCCAGTGAACTTCGCAGCACCTCCATCACCAGTGCCGCCGACTGGCTGGCGTAGATCCCCAGCCCGACCACGAACCGGCTGTGGTCATCCAGGAACGCCACCACGTACACCCGGCGGTTCTGACGCTTGAGCATGAAGCTGAACAGGTCGGTTTGCCACATCTGGTTCTGCCGATCCCGCTCGAACCGCTTGACCTTCGGCTTGTTCCTGGGCACCGGGCGATCGACGCTCTCGTAGCCGGATTCCTTGAGCAGAGCGGCGATCGCCGAGGGGCTCGCCGGCAGCGCCGGACCACGCATCAGCATATCGCTGATCCGCTGGCAGCCCCACTCGGGGTGGTCGGACTTCATCATCAGTACCGCCCGCTTGGTCACGTCGGGCATCGAACTGCCGGTGATCTTGCGGGGAGGAGCGTCGAGCAGCCCTTCGGGGCCATGGTCACGGAAGCGTTTTTTCCAAGCGTACAGCGTGTGCTTGCTGACCCCGACCAGAGCCGCAAAGTCCTTGGCCGGCAGACCGCTGCGCAGCCACGTGTCCAGCAGCAGCAACCGCTGCTCGGGCGAGAGTTGAATCCGCTGGCCCTTCTTGACCAGTTGACGACCACGCGGTTGCGACGGGATCACCGCAGCGGGCGTCGTCGACGGATCGTCGAAGCTTGCCTCATCGGACTCTGCAGCGCCTGGGGCGTCCGCTGGGGCCTGCTGGTCGTCCGCGTTCACCACAGCTGGTGTGTCACACTCGTCGGGCTCTAAGGCCGCCTCCAAGGGCTCTTCCGCGGTGTCACGCTCGGCGTTCGGAAGTTCACTCCGGCTACGCCTCCGCGAACTTCCGAACGCCGAGCCTTGTTCTTGCCTGTCCTGCATCGCGCTTCTCCTTAGATGGAGAGGCAATTACTCCAGTCGTTTACCGACCAATCTGGGACAGAATTACGGGAAGGGGGACATCGTACACGTGCGTACTGGAAGGGAAGTTGATTCGGAACCTTGACGCGTCAAGTCGATCACCGGCCGTGATCTTGGTTACGGTGGCAGATGTCAGCTGAGCCGGCTTTCGAGAATCGCGTTGTGAGTAAAGGGTGAGCGTCCAGGCGGTGGGAACCCAACCCAGACGCGAGTGTTCCCTGTACTCGAGTTCCGCCTGTTGAAGAACAGAACCAGTTGCTTCACTGGTCTGCGAGTAGGACAGGATGATGAAGTCCCGGTCCGGGTCCACGACAAACTGCCTGCCTCCATTGGCATGGACAGACACGAGACCTGAATCCGGGGCAGGTTGAATGACCTGCAGCGATTCCCGCTCCAAGAGTCCGTGCTCCGCGGCGAAGGGGCGGACAAAGTACAGCAATGGGCGCAGCGAATTTTCAGTCATGCTCGTGTTTCGCGGTTCATCCAATATGGCACCGGACTTGCCCGACTCGCCGCTGGACATCATGCGACTTGAGACACCGTCGTAGGTGCTGATGAACTCTCGTAGCAACATCCCGGTAAAATCACTCGTTGGGCTGAGCGCCTGACCGGTATGTCGCATCCAGTCATCCTGGAGCGAGATGGTCCGCGAGAACTCGACTTGTTCAAGGCGAGTTGGCCATCCACGAGTCGAAGCGTCACCTGGCAATTCCAGTTCGGCTGCCAATCCGGAAGAAATCAGAGAGCCGGCATGATAGACAGTTGTTTCGGTCCAACCGATGTGAACCACCTTGAAACGCGCGGCCCGTGCGGTCCAGGCAGTCCGGACGCGATCAACTGTCTTGTCGACCGCCACGTCATCGGCCGCTCTCAGTTGGCTCGGGCCTGCGGTGCCGAGAACGAGCACCGTGATTACGCGAAGCGACGACCGCGCTAAAGGGGAGGCCATTGTTAACAACACCCAAACTGCTGGCGACCAGTTCCCTCCCAGTTGGTCGCCGCGGGTTTCAGTTGTTCGACTGCTGATATTATGCCGACGTGTCAGCCAAAAAGTCAACAGACCGAAACGGATTTCTTTTTGGTCGGTTGCGGTTCCTTCAACAGCGTGATGCAACTCGCTGATGAAGAACGCGGCGTCTGACCCCCCGGCTCCCGGTTTTTTGAACCCGCCGCAGGCGAACTAGGCGAGCAGTTTCTCGACGACTTCGCCGGCGACGTCGGTCAGGCGGTAGTCACGGCCCTGGAACCGGTAGGTCAGTTTCAGGTGGTCCAGTCCCAGCAGGTGCAGCACGGTAGCCTGCAGGTCGTGGACGTGGACCTTGTCCTTGACCGCGTAGTAGCCCAGCTCGTCGGTCTCACCGACCGTCGTGCCACCGCGAATGCCGCCTCCGGCCATCCACATCGAGTAGGCCTCGATGTGATGGTCTCGCCCGAGCGTGTCTCGGGGTTCACCCTGCGGGGTGCGGCCGAACTCGCCGCCCCAGATCACCAGGGTCTCTTCGAGCAGCCCGCGCTGCTTGAGGTCCTTGACCAGTGCGGTGGCTGCCTGGTCGATCTCGGCACAGCGTTGATCGAGCGGTTTGCCGAGGTTGGTGCCGGGGTTGCCGTGGTGGTCCCAGTCGGT
>Ga0310122_10001471_pt1 | contig 15004 bp, 14 predicted proteins | sample CB6_Bottom_1051__FD_203503 | JGI IMG/M metagenome (GOLD analysis project Ga0310122, IMG submission 203503) | Marine microbial communities from Western Arctic Ocean, Canada - CB6_Bottom_1051 | ecosystem: Environmental > Aquatic > Marine > Oceanic | place: Canada: Western Arctic Ocean | collected...
CAGCTTCTTCTGCTGGTTTAGCCTCTTCTTCTGGTGCAGCTTCTTCCGCTGGTGCAGCTTCTTCCGCTGGTGCAGCTTCTTCCGCTGGTTTAGCTTCTTCCGCTGGTGCAGCTTCTTCCTCTGGTTTAGCTTCTTCTGCTGGTTTAGCTTCTTCCGCTGGTTTAGCTTCGTCTGCTGGTGCAGCTTCTTCCTCTGGTTTAGCTTCTTCTGCTGGTTTAGCTTCTTCCGCTGGTTTAGCTTCGTCTGCTGGTTTAGCTTCTGCTGCTGGTGCAGCAGCTTCTTCTACTTCTTTCTTCTTTTTCCTTTGTTTATTTCTAGGTTCAATAAATTTTTCCATATTTTCAACACCTTCTTTTTTCAAAAGCACAGCAACTGTATCACTAGGTCTTGCGCCTACTGACATCCAATATTTTGCACGATCTAAATCTATCTTTATTTCTTTGGGATTTGAAGTAGGCCTATAAACACCTAAAACTTCAATAAATTTACCTTTGATAGGCGCAGTGTGTTCTTGAACTACTACACGGAAGCTTGGTTGGCTTTTCTTACCTGTACGGCTGAGTCGGATTTTTAACATTTATTTCTGATCAATAATTAGCGGACTTTATTGTAGTTGTTAAGAAGCTAAAGTCAAGGAAAATTTAGCTTTAAAGTAGTTTTGTTCTGAGGTTTTTGACAACTCCACTACCAATCTTAGAATTCATTTCCTTGATGATTTCAGTTTTGCGCATAATAACTTCCTGAGCCCATCCAGAATTTTCTACATTAACAACCAAAACATTATTTTTAAAATAAGCTGCTTGAATGTATTGCTCTGGAGATTCTTTTTCTTTAAAAAACTCTGGAACAAGCTGTTTAAAATGCTGACAAACCTTAATTGCTTTTATTTCTTTAGCAATACCATATCTGTTAGCTGCTTTAGTGAGATAATTTGTGAATGGTTCAAACATTTGTAATGAGTTTAAAAGTCTGCTCTGCTGTTGTAGTCCAAGACAATTTTGCTGAATGTTTTATTCCTTTCTCAACTAATTCAGCTTGTTTTGCACTATCTATATATAAGGAATATATTTTTTCTGCAATGTCTGTAGCACTATATGGATCAAAATAAATAGCATTCTCTTCGCCACAAACTTCAGGAATAGAAGATATATTTGAGGCTACAACTGGTGTTCCACATCTCATTGATTCCAATGGTGGCAGGCCAAAACCTTCATAAAGTGATGGGAAAACAAAAATAAATGCCGCATTGTATAGATGTATTAATTCTTCATCATCGACTAAGCCGGGAAAAATTATGTCCTCTGTTAAGTCGAGTTTTTTTACGGTTTTTTTAACTTCTGGGTAATGAGGGTCTTCTTTTCCTGTTATAACGAGTTGCAAATCAAGATTTTTTTCTTCTTTCAATATTTTAAATGCTTTTAGAAGTCTTGGTAGATTTTTATGATTCCTCCAAACGCCTGTGTAAAGGAGGAATTGTTTTGATATTTTATATTTCTTTAATGTTTTTTTAAATTTTGAAGGGTCTTGAATAAATTTAAATCTTTCATCAATACCGTTGTAAATAATTTCTATTTTTTTAGGGTCAATATTGAGAATTTCTATTAAGTCATTTTTTGTATTTTTAGAAATTGCAATTATTTTTTTGGCTCTTTTAGTTGCGTTTTTTATAGTTAAGTTATAGGCAAAACGGTGATAAAACTTGGTCATTTTTTGGCCTGGGAAAAAATTAAGAGTAAGGTCATGAATTGTAACTACATAGGGTCTTCTATAAAAAATTGGGACATTAAAGTGGGGGAAATGAACTGTGTCTAATTTTTCTTTATTGAGCTTGAAAAGAAATTTTGTTTGTTCAGCAAAAGAATAATGTTTGGCATCTACTAGTACTTTTTTAACGTTTTCGACTGCTTTGAATTTTTTGAATTCTGGCTTGTTAAAGAAAAGGACTAGCTGGTGAGGTTGATCAAGTTTGTTGTTTAAATCTATATAATGATCAACTAACTCATGAGTATACCTTCCAATACCTGTAAATGTTGAACTAAATAATCGGCAATCTATACCTATTTTCATGCTTAATTTGATTTATGTAGCGCAAGTTTAACAAATATCTTTATTTAATGAAAATCAGCTTGTTTTTGAGGTAGAAATATATTATCTTCCTTCTGCAATTGACCTAATAATCTTCGGCAAATATGGAGCGGTAGTTCAGCTGGTTAGAACGCCTGCCTGTCACGCAGGAGGTCGCGGGTTCGAGTCCCGTCCGTTCCGCCATGTGTGGTTTTTTCTGTCAGAGAATTTAATAATTAGTTTTCCTAATATAAATCATTGCTAAAATTGCTCCGATTAAGTTACTAACAAGATCGAGAGATGTGTTTGTGTAACCTCCTACACCTGTTTCTTTCATTGTTACAGTGGCAAAAAATTCTATAATTTCATTTAAAGCTCCAAGACCTAGGCCTGCCATGATGATTACAATGGAAAGTGCGACCCAATGTTTTGGGTTTGGTTTTAGCTTGGGTTTTAAAAGTTCATATACTACTAATGTGGCTACTGCAAATCCATAAATGTGAACAAATTGATCAAACTTAAAAATTTCATATTGCTCAGAAATGTTAAGAAGTATTATTTCATATAATCTTGTACCACCTATAGAAAGTCCTCCTCCTGACATATGAAGAATAGCCCAGATTGTTAACCCCCATAATGCTGTGTTGGAGAATTTTGTTTTTTTGAGTGTGGAGAGTATTAAGACCATAAAGAAAAGTATGACCCCGATGTAAATTAAAAATTCATAATTTTCTCTATAGATAAAAGATATTGTAAATGCTGTAACTGCTATTACATTAACAGTGAGGATCTGTAATTTAGTTTTTTCTGACAACATAAGCTTTTTTTCTATTTAAAACTTGTTCTACTTTAGAATGTATAAAATAATGTGTGGTCATTATACATTCTAAACTTAGATACTAACAGTATTTAAAATAGAAAAACAAAAGCAATTGTTTCTGTTAGGTTGATTTTGCTATGATCACCCCATGAATAATACAAACAATCTTCGCATTAGCTCTTTTAAGGATATTGCTTCGCCAAATGAAGTGCGACAAGAAATTCCAATTACAGAAACTGCTCTTTCTACTGTTGTGCGTGCCAGAGAAGATATTCAAAATATTATTGACGGCAAAGATGATAGAAAAATTGTAATTGTGGGGCCTTGTTCAATCCATAATTATGATCAAACACTTGAATATGCTCGAAAACTAAATGAATTAAGGATAAAAACTGAAGATAAATTGCTAATTATAATGCGAACTTATTTTGAAAAACCTCGCACTACTGTCGGGTGGAAAGGCTTTTTGTATGATCCTCACTTAGATGGTTCATATGATTTGCAAGAAGGAGTGAATCTTTCTCGTAAACTTTTGGTTGAAATAAATGAGATGGGGCTTCCTACTGCCACTGAGGTTCTGGGGCCAATAGTAATTCAATATTATTCAGATTTGATTTGTTGGAGTGCAATTGGGGCTAGAACTGCTGAATCTCAAACTCATCGTGAACTTGCCAGTGGTCTTTCGATGCCAGTTGGTTTCAAAAATGGGACGGAAGGAAATCTTGATATCGCTATTAATGCAATTCTTTCAGCTAAGGCTAATCATAGCTTTCTTGGAATGGATGAGGATGGGAAGGTAGCGATTGTGGAAACAACGGGGAATGAATATGGACATATAATACTTCGAGGAGGAAAGAATGGGCCTAACTATTCAGCTGAAAGTATAAAAGAAACTGCTGATTTGTGTGTTGATGCCGGAATTACCCCTGCCATAATTGTTGATTGCAGTCATGCAAATAGCGGAAAGGATTTTAGAAATCAATCTGTGGTTTGGCATGATGCTTGGAAACAAATTGAAAATGGTGGCGATTCTATCAAAGGCTTTATGTTAGAAAGTAATTTAGAAGAAGGAAATCAGAAAATAGGGGACAATTTGGAGTATGGAGTTTCGATTACAGATTCTTGTATTGGACTTGAGGAAACAGAATTACTGCTAGGTAAAAGCTTTTAGGTGGTTGCTTTCTGTGTGTTTTTGTTGTATAATGTTTATAGTGTGAACAGAAATAAATAACCAAAAAACTATGAAAACCTTGCAATTAATTTTGCGGGGTTTTTCCTTTTCATTGTGATACTTAGCCGTAACATGCTACTATTTTCAACGTTTTAGAAGACCCTGTAATATTTTTTAACTTAAAATACTATGTTGCAAAGGAAAATTATTTCTTTTATGACGCTTCTTGCTTTGGTTTTTACTTTAAGCATAGGAAGTGTTGGTTTGGCGTTTGCTGATAGTCATGAGACTGATGGACAAACTGTTGATATGACTGATGGAATGTCAGATGGCACAACGGATGATATGGTTGATATGATGAGTGATGATATTAACTACTGGTATGAAGACAAGGATGAAAACTGGTGTTATATCGATCCTGATATGGCGGCTTGTGATATTTGCTATACAGATACTTCAGCTACAGTTTTTGTGAAAGAAGCATGCTATGGCGACTCTCTAGACGACATGGATCCTTATGACATGAGTCCAATGGACCTTAAAGTTACTGATAAGATGCTAGATAAAATGCCTCCTGCCTTAAAAATGCCAGATAAATTTTATAATGATTATAAAGCTTATGACTGGGGTTATGATTGGGATAAGGACAAATATCGTGACTGGCATGTTGATTACAAAGAGTATGATGAAAAATGGGATGATCATTCATATGATTATGACAAGGATAAATACTGGTATAAAAATCAAAATTGTAATGACCATGACGGAGATGGTTTTAGGGATTGTTCCGACATAAAAGGTGAATCTTTTGACTTTGCTCCTGACCCAAAATGGGATAAAGAAAAAGATAAATGGGAATGGGATCATTGGAACAATTATAATTATATTTTAGAGCTGCAAGATATGCTGTGGGATATTCGAGAAGTAAAAAAAGAAGCTTTAATGTCAGATGTTAATTTGCCTAAAGACATATTGTCTAGGCTTGCTTCTATCGAAGATGAGCTTTCTTACCTTATCTCTACATTAGAAAAAAATCCGAAAGAAAGAGTGGATGAAGAATCCCTAAGGAAAATGTGGAATGCTATCGATAGTGCCTGGGAAGTATTCCATGAACTTTCTAATGTAGGTTATTTCCGTGAAGAGATTAAACACATAAGAGAAGGCGTTTCTGATGGAATAAAGGTGATGAATGCACTTAAAAAGCTGGAAAATAAAGAAAAATATGGTGATCTTGTCAGTCTAACTAGAAAGTTTTCTGCCGTTATGGACAAAGTATCCTCTTTTCTTAAAAGGGCTGAAAAAATAGACCCAGATAATCCGGAAGCTGTTGATACTGCTTATGGCTTTCTATACGACATTGAGGATCGTGCTTTCTATTTAATGGGTGAAATTGCTTATATAGTTTTTGATCTTTATCCAGAAGCTGCTGTGGCTTTAGTTGATATCGCGCCAGAAGAAGCAAGAATTTTAAAAGAATGGTCTCATGAATCTGACATAGAGCTTGATAATTATTATGATCGTGACATTGGTGATAAATTTAAAAAACTAGATAAAAAAGTATTAAAAGAAGTTGTTGATTATATTAGTGAAAAATTAATGGACCAAGTAATGAATCATGGAAACGTAGCTGTTATTGATGAAATTATGTCTATTGGCTTTTTTGATGGTGAAAAAATGAAGGAACTTTTAGAAGGCCAAACTAAAATCTTGGATGTAGCTGCTTATATTGAAGACGCTGATATATCTAAACACAAAAAATATATAGAGAAGAATCCTGTAGTAGATCCTGTTCTAGCTCTTGATTTTAAAAAGACTTTTCAAGATGTTAAGACTGCGGTTGCTTCAGGTAATATTGCTAAAAAGGCTGAATCAGTATTAGAACTTGATAAATTAATAACAAAAAATGATGTAGCCATGGATGACATCTATTTTAAAGATATTCGCCCTGGAAACCCTGAAAACAAAGAATGGTTTGCAGCCCCTTTACTTAAAGCAAAGGATTTAAAATTAATGCATGGAAGAGATGGATTTGCCCTTCCTGCAGAAAATATTCTCTGTGCAGAAGCATGGAAAATGGCAAGAATAGGAGCAGGTGAAGCTCCTCCTACCATTGAGTATAAAAATGTGTGGTTTGAACCTTATATATTAGGTCATGAAGATTATGGTTTGGACTGGAATGCTCCTTGCAGCAGACTAGAAACTATGAGACTTATGAATTATTGGTTTAAAATTAAACCACGTACTTATGTTGGAAATACATTTCCTGATGTAACTGCTCTTGACTCTTTTGCCAAAGATTTACAAGCCTCTTATGAAAAAGGGATATTTACTGGAGAAGGATTAACTGGAGAATTCAACCCTAAAGGAGATATTAATCGTGCAAGTTTTGCGAAAGCTGTCTTAAAGGCTATTGAATATAATGATAATATGTCTTTTGGTACTGACACAATCGATGAATTCAGTGACGTCCTTTTTTAATAAAAACTAATTTTTTCAAAAGAGCCCCCTGAAAATGGGGGCTTTTTTAGTACTTAGGCCCTATTGACCTCCTTCTGTTTCTGTGTTATAATATGTGTATTAATTATAACTAAAACAAAAATGAAAAATAATAAAAATTTACTGATTATCGTCCTGATATTAGCTCTAGCCATAGGCGCTGCTGCTTATTACTTTACTATGAGTAAAGATTATTCGGGTAGGGCTGTAATGGATACAACGGAATCTAATGAGGAGACAAAAAAAATAAAAACTGAATCTCTTGATACAAAAAACCTTAATGTTCCTGCTACTGTTGACAGGAAAAAATTTACCCCTAAAACAAGTGGCCCTAGAGATATTCTTGGATGTATGGCGAAAGCTGCCTGTAATTATAATAAAAAAGCAACTAAACCTGATTTTGGTCAATGCGTATTTCCTGCTGATGGGTTCAACTGTGAAGGAGAAGCAACTAATACTAATGAAACCCCTTTATTCATGAGATAGAGGCTTTGAATAATAACAAAAACAAAAATAAAAATGAAAAAACATAAAAAATTACTGATTATCGTAGTAGCAACTGTCCTTTTTACTGCTCTTTTAGGTAGTTATTTGAACTCGGTAGATGAAGGGCTGAGCACCTCTGTTACTAGAACTGGGAAATTCAACAAAGGCTTTTTCTATAAAGGCGCTATAGAAAAAATTCGATTTCTACAAAGACCAATGACAAGTGTTTCTTCTGTTGAACGTCAGCCTAAAAAAGGTGTCGAAGAATTTAGAAAGCTTGACTTAAATGAAGATGTAAAAAAGAGAATAAACCCTCAGCTTAAAGAAATTGACGAAATCATTGACGACATTGGTGATGTTATAAACATCGGCACTCCTGATGGTAATATTGTTGGGATCGGTACTCCTGACGGCAACATTGTTGGAATTGGAACACCTGATGGCAACTAAAATTTGACAAGCACAAGCCTTAATGTAGAATATATGCGTAATTTAAGTATATGTTTATTTTAGTGAACAAAAAGAAAGTAAAGAAATCTTGCTCCTAGCGGAGTTATGTTCTTGTACTTTTTTCACTAGAACCTAATCCGCTAAAAAGCGGATTTTTTATTTATAAATATTATGAAAAATTTAATTGTTGCAAAATTTGGTGGCACTTCGATGGGAACTGCGCAGAGCATTCGTCAGGTTGCTGAAATTATAAAAGGCTATGACTCTATTGTCGCTGTTGTTTCAGCAACTTCTGGAACAACTGATCAATTAATTGAATTGGGCGAAAAAGCTTTAGCTGATGAAAATTGGGAGGAAAGTTTTCAGAAGTTAGTAGAAAAACATGAAAAAATAATTAATGAATTAGAAATTGAATTAGACTTAAGTCCTTATTTCGAAAATTTAAGAAAACTTTTACAAGGAATATCTTTACTCTTAGAACTTTCTTTAAGTGCAAAAGATAGGCTTTTAACTTTTGGAGAAAGAATGAGCAGTCAAATTTTAGCTAAACTTTTGAATAGCGAGGCCATTGATGCTTATGAATTAATTTTTACTGACAATAATTATAGTGAAGGGAATGTCAATTTTGAAAAAACCGAGAAAGCTATTTTAGAAAGAATTAAAGCTTCTGAAAAACCTGTCATCACTGGTTTTGTAGCTCAGTCTGAGGAAGGTCATTATATAACTTTGGGAAGAGGTGGTAGTGATTATACTGCTGCAATTGTGGCCTCAGCCTTGAATGCGTCGGAACTGCAAATTTGGACTGATGTGGATGGAATTTTAAATACAGATCCAAGAATTGTTGAAGATGCAAAAGTTCTTGAACAGATCTCATTTTTGGAAGCCGGGGAACTTGCCTATTTTGGAGCGAAAGTTCTACATCCTAAAACAATTAAACCTGCTATTGCTAAAAACATTCCAGTTAAAATTTTGAATACTTTTAATCCAAGTGCGCCTGGTACTTTAATTAAAAATGATGAAGAAGAATCACTTAAATCCGTAACTTATAAAAAGGGCATAAGTATTGTGAATGTTTGTTCGGCAGCTTGTTTAGAAGCACCTGGATTTTTATCAAAATTGTTTGAGGTTTTTTCGAGAAATGAAATTTCAGTAGATGTGGTTTCAACTTCAGAAGTTAGTGTTTCGATAACTGTTGATCGTGAAATACCAGGAAATTTAATTACTGAGCTTGAAGAATTTTCTACTGTTAAAGTTTTAAAAAATATGGCTATTATCTGTTTGGTTGGAAATGGAATTAAATCGCATACTGAAGTTTTGGGTGATTTATTTACGGCTGTTAAAGGTCATAATATTAATATGGTTTCGCAAGGAGCTTCACAAAGAAATATCACATTTTTAGTAAATGAAGCAGAAGCCACTGAAATTGTAAAAAAAGTTTTTAATAAATTTTTCTATGACAAACGTAGTGATAGTCGGCGCGACTGGCGCAGTTGGAAAAGAAATGCTGAGATGCCTAGAGGAACTAGAATTTCCAGTGAGTAAACTTAGGCTTGTTGCCTCAGAAAGATCTGCTGGTAAAATTTTGACCACTCCTTTTGGAGATGTTGAGCTAGAAACTATTTCTGAAGATGTTTTTAAAGAAAGTGATATAGCTCTCTTTTCTGCTGGAAGTGATATTAGTAAAGAATGGCGAGAACGAGTTGTAGCAAATGATTGCTTGATGATCGATAACTCTTCTGCTTTTAGATATGATAAAGATGTGCCACTAGTTATTCCAGAAATTAATCCGATGGCAGCACAACATCACAGCGGAGTAATTAGTAACCCAAATTGTACAACTGCTATTTTGGCGGTAGCTCTTTATCCACTTTATAAAGAGTTTGGACTTAAACGTTGTATTGTTAGCACTTACCAAGCTACATCCGGTGCTGGTGCAAAAGGAATGCAAGAATTACTTGATCAAACTAAAACTGTGATGGAGGGGGGAGAAGCTAAGCCTGATGCTTTTGCTCATCAAATTGCTTTTAATATTATTCCGCATATCGATAAGTTTCAGGACAATGGTTACACCAAAGAAGAAATGAAAGTGACTTGGGAAACCAGAAAAATTTTTGGTGATGAAGATGTTTTGCTTTCTTGCACAGCTGTGCGAATTCCAACTTTAAGAGCACATAGTGAATCCGTGGTAATTGAGACTGAAAAACCTGTTAATGTTGATCGTGCTCGTAGAATTTTAGAAAAAAGCTCAGGTATTAAACTTGTAGATGAAAGTGATGAAAATATTTATCCAATGCCACTGAATGTTTCTGGTGAGTTTGATGTAGAGGTTGGTCGGCTAAGAAAAAATTTGGTTTTTGGAGATAATGGTCTGGAATTTTTTGTAAGTGGCGATCAACTTTTAAAAGGTGCTGCTTTAAATGCAGTGCAAATTGCTAAATTATTTGTTTAAAAATTAATTATGAGAATTGCTTTAATTGGACATGGAGGAATGGGGAAGGCAGTAGAAAAAATTGCTCTCGAGAGAGGTCATGAAATTGCTACAATTATTGAGGCTGGTGACGCAGTAGATTTTGCTGCTGCAGATATCGCCATTGATTTTTCACTTGGTGAAAGTGTTTTTAAAAATGCTAAAGCAGCAAGTGCTGCAAACATCCCTTTAATTATTGGAAGTACTGGCTGGTACGATCGTATTGATGAAGTTTCTGAACTAACTAAAAACATTCCATGTCTTTGGTCTTCAAACTTTTCAATTGGTGTGAATTTGTATTTTAAAATTGTGGAAGAAGCTTCGAAGCTTGTTAATAAATTTGATGAATATGATGTTTGGGGACATGAAATACATCACTCTAATAAAGCAGATTCTCCTTCTGGAACTGCAAAGACTTTATCAGAAATTTTGCTTAAAAATATAGACAGAAAAGATTCTGTTTTTGAAGATAAACTAGATCGTAAACGTGAAGATAACGAGATTCATTTTTCATCAGTACGTGCTGGGCCTGTTAATTTTGCCCATACAATCGGTTTTGATTCTGCTGCTGATAAAATTTTGATTAGCCATGAAGCCAGGAATAGAGATGGCTATGCTCTTGGTGCTATTAAAGCTGCCGAATGGCTCGCTAAGAAAAAAGTTGGCTTTTATACAATGAGTGATTTCTTAAACCTATAATTATGAGAAAATATGCCGGAACTTGGACTGCGATAATCACTCCATTCAAAGAAGATGGAAGTTTGGATGAAGCTGCTTTCCGAAAATTAATTCAAAGACAAATTGAAAATGGCGTTACTGGGGTTGTGCCAGTTGGGACAACCGGTGAATCACCAACCACTACTGCAGACGAGGATATTCGTATTTTTGAAATAGCCGTAGAAGAAGCTGGAGATAATATTATGGTGATGGCTGGAACTGGAAGCAACTGCACAAGTGATGCCGTTAAATATACTGAGAATGCTAAAAAAGCTGGCGTAGATTGCTGCTTGGTAGTTTCTCCTTACTACAACAAACCAACTCAAACTGGAATGCTGGCTCACTTTAATGCTGTGGCTGATGTTGGTCTTCCAGTAATTGTTTATAATATTAAAGGGCGAACTGGGATAAATATTGAAACTGATACGTTAATGGAAATGGTTAAACATGAAATGATTGTTGGAGTAAAAGAAGCCAGTGGTGATTTAGAGCAAATGAAAGAAGTTTTAGAAAAACGTCCAGACGACTTTAGCGTTTTATCTGGTGACGATGGCCTAACTTTAGAATTAATAAAAATGGGTGGTGATGGTGTTGTTTCTGTTGCTTCAAATATAGTTCCAGACAAGGTTGCTGAAATGGTGGACTATGCTCTTGCTGGAAACATGCAAGAAGCTGCAAAAATTAATGAATATTTGAATGAAATATTCAAATATCTTTTTGTGGAAACAAATCCAATCCCAGTGAAATATGTAGCTTCAAAAATGGGGCTTTGTGGTCTTCAGTATAGATTGCCACTTTGTGAACCAGGTGCAGATGCCCAAAAAGTTTTAGACGAACTAATTAACAATTATAATTTACATGAATAAAGAAGTTACTTACTTACCAAAAGAAGAAATTTTAAATGCAGCTGAAGAATTTCAGACTCCATTTTTCTTATATGAAGAATCTAGACTGCGTAAAAACTGTAAAACTTTTCGAGATACTTTTCGAAAATATTTTCCAGATTTTCAGCCACTTTTTGCTGTTAAGGCTAATCCTAACCCCGCAATTTTAAAGATTGTGATGGAGGAGGATTTTGGCATGGATTGTTCTAGTGAAGCGGAAGCTTGGATTAGTAAAAAAGTTGGGGCTACTGGTATGTATACTGGGAATTATACGCCAGCAAAGGAACTAGCTTTTGCAAAAGAAACAGGTCTAATTTTAAACTTAGATGACATCAGTATGATTCCATTTTTAGAAGAAATTGGCGTTCCTGAAACTCTTTCTTTTAGAATTAATCCTGGTGTTGGAAAAGGTGGTATGGCAAGTTTAGTTGTGGCTGGTCCAGATGCAAAATATGGTGTCCCATTTGAAAAAGCTGCGCAGGCCTATCAGCAGGCAAAGGATTTGGGTGTTAAAAAATTTGGGATTCATATGATGACAGGAAGTAATGTTGATGATGAAAATTTCTTCCCGTCCGTTGTCGAAAAACTTTTAGAAATAGTTGCTGGCCTTCCTGTGGAAATTGAATTTATGAATATTGGCGGGGGATTTGGCGTACCTTATCATCCTGATGAAAAAACTTTAGATTTAGATAAAGTTGCCAGTGGAATTAGAAAAGTTGTGGACGAGCAATGCGCAAAACATGGAATTAAAGAACCTGTTTTAATGGCTGAACCAGGAAGATATATTTCTGCAGATATGGGCTATTTGGTTTCAAAAATCCAAGTGATAAAAGATGGATATAAGAAGTTTTTAGGAATAGATGCCAGCGCCAACGATATGCCAAGACCATCAATTTATGGTGCTTATCATCACGTGACTATTTTGAATGATTCGACAGGTAAAGAAGTGGTTTCTGTAACAGGCTCTATTTGCGAAAACAACGATCAATTTGCTAAAGATATTGAACTGCCAGTGGCTGATATTGGTGATGTTGTTGTGATTCATAACAGTGGTGGACATGCCCATTCCATGGGACATAACTACAATGGGAAAGTGAGACATGCTGAATATCTGCTTGAGAAAGATGGTGGATTTAGGCAGATTAGGAAGGCGGAGACGATTGAGGATTTGTTTAGAACTGTAATTTAAAGACATGAACATTCAAGCATCAAACAGACTAAAAAAACTGGCACCTTATGCCTTCAAGGAAATTAATGATAAGGTGGCGAAATTGCGTGAAATGGGGGTAAAAGCGATAGATTTTGGGGTGGGGGATCCTTCAGAACCGACTCCAGACCTGGTTATTTCGAGGCTTTGTGAAGCTGGTGAAAAACATGCTAAATCTGGTTATCCAAGCTATACCGGTAGCAAGGATTATCGAGAGGCTTGCGCTCGCTATATGAAGAAGCGATTTTCTGTAGATTTAGATAGTGAAAGTGAAATTTCATCAAATATTGGGAGTAAAGAGTCTATTTTTAACTTTCCAGAAGCCTTTATTAATCCTGGTGACCTGGTAATTTGCCCTTCTCCTGGTTATCCACCAATGAAAACGGGGACTATTTTTGCCGAAGGAACTCCATATTTTGTGCCACTTTTGGAAAAAAATAACTGGTTAATTGATTTTGAGAGTATTCCTGAAGAAATTGCTCAAAAAGCGAAGATTATCTGGTTAAATTACCCAAATTCCCCAACTGGAGCAATTGCAAATCGTGAATATTATGAAGGATTAACAGCTTGGGCAGATAAAAATAGTGTCATTATTGCTGCTGATGAAGGCTGTTATATCGACATTTATTTTGATGAAAAACCAATATCTATTTTAGAGGTAGCTCGGGAAGGAATAGTTGCCTTTTACTCCTTGAGTAAACGCAATAATATGACCGGTTATAGGACTGGTTTTGTTGTTGGTGACTCGAAAATTATCGATATTTACAAGAGATTGAAGACAAATATCGACTCTGGAACGCCAAATGTGCTGCAGGAAGCTGCTATTTATGCCCTGGAAGATGAGGAACATGTTGAAAAAATGCGTAATTTATATCAAGAAAAAGGTAGTATTTTGCTAAAGGCACTCGAAGAAATAGGGCTTGAAGTGGTAAAACCTAAAGCCACCTTCTATATCTGGCAAAAAGTGCCATCTGGCATGAGTGATGTTGAATTTGCTAAAAAACTCCTAGATCCAGAGATCGCCATAGTTGTTACTCCTGGTAGCCTGATTTCTGATGAATGTGAGGGAGGAATTAATCCTGGCGCTGGATATGTAAGATTTGCCCTTATGCCAAGCATGGAAGAAATGCATGAGGCTGCGGAAAACCTTAAAAAACTTCAACTATAGCTTGACAAAACCTGTTTATTGCTTTAAAGTTCCGACTTATATCTAATTTATCGCTATGTTTAAATCGAAAATTTTCCTCGTTGCCCTATCCTTTGTGGTTTTGATTTCTTCTGGTACTGCTTTTGCATCAGAAACGCCACCAAGTCTAATAATAAATCTTTCTACACTGAATACACCTAATGAAGTAGAAACTCCGCCATCTCTAAGTATTAACCTTTTGGATTTGGAAGAAAAAACTGTGGAAACTCCACCGTCAATAAATGTTTCTGAAGTAGTTAGACCAGAAAAAACTGTAGAAACTCCACCATCTCTAAGAATTAATATCTTGGATTTGCAAGAAAAAACTGTAGAAACTCCACCATCTCTAACAATAACTCTTTCAAAAAAGATTAGAAGAATTTCAAGAAATATCATAAGAATTCCACGAAAGATTAGAAGAATTCAAAATAATCTCATAAGAATTCCTCGTTACATTAAAAGATAAATTAAATACTAAAAGGCCTGACAATTGCGTCGGGCCTTTTTTTGATATAGTTTAATTTAAAGAATCCTAAAATAGCTTTATGTCCTATCTTTTTTTTACTCATGATATTTCTTCAATTGCATTTTCCGCTGGACCATTTGAAGTACGTTGGTATGGGTTAATGTATGCAGTAGGTCTTGCACTTACTTACCTACTTATTTATAAAATTTTTAAGAAGCAGAAGTATAAAGTTGAACACCTGGATAGCCTGGCTCTTTATTTATTTTTTGGACTTGTGATTGGTGCAAGATTAGGACATGTATTCTTTTATAATGCTGAATATTTTTTAGCTAATCCTGTTGAAATACTGAAAATATGGAAAGGTGGTTTGGCTAGTCATGGTGGTGTCATTGGAGTCTTTTTGGCCTACTTGTTGTGGTCAAAAATTCACAAAGTTAAGTTTATAAAATACCCAGATGCACTGGTGATTGGTTTTCCTATTATTGCTGGTTTTATTAGAATAGGTAATTTTTTTAATTCTGAAATATTAGGATACCCAACAGAGAGTTCCTGGGGTGTGATTTTTAAACAACTTGGAGAGGATTTTCCTA
>Ga0310122_10001474_pt1 | contig 15000 bp, 9 predicted proteins | sample CB6_Bottom_1051__FD_203503 | JGI IMG/M metagenome (GOLD analysis project Ga0310122, IMG submission 203503) | Marine microbial communities from Western Arctic Ocean, Canada - CB6_Bottom_1051 | ecosystem: Environmental > Aquatic > Marine > Oceanic | place: Canada: Western Arctic Ocean | collected...
CTTGAATGGCAATGGAGAAATGACAGGGACCACTTGGGTTGAAGAATCCGGATTTGCTGAAGGACCTATTATGATCACCAATACGCATAGTGTTGGAATTGTTCGGGACGCTGTCATTTCCTGGCGGACAAGCCAGGGATCTGCGGATGCCAGTGGATATTGGTGGTCGCTACCCATTGTTGCTGAAACATGGGACGGGTTTCTGAATGACATTAATGGTTTTCATGTAAAAGAGAAACACGCTCACGAAGCAATTCGCAATGCAAAAGGTGGACCAGTTGAAGAAGGTTGTGTTGGTGGAGGAACCGGGATGGTTTGCCATTCTTTCAAGGGTGGAATTGGGACAGCTTCTCGTGTGGTGACCATTAAGAATCAAGATTATACGTTAGGCGTTTTGGTCCAGGCAAATTATGGTGACCGTAAAAATCTCACTATTGCTGGTGTGCCTGTTGGGAAAGAAATCACAGACTTGATGCCTAGAGACAGTTACGAGAAAAATCATGAAGGTGATGGTTCAATTATTGTTGTGATTGCTACAGATGCGCCGTTACTGGCACATCAAATGAAACGATTGACTCGTCGGGTTCCTATGGGTATTGGGAAAGTTGGCGGGTATGGGTCTGATGGTTCCGGTGATATTTTTATTGCGTTTTCTACAGCAAATTCTAATGTGGCCTTTTCTGATGGCACAGTTAATGTAGAGATGCTGCCAAACTGGATGATGTCTCCACTTTTTGAAGCTACAGTTCAAGCTGTGGAAGAAGCAATTGTCAACACATTGGTTGCAGCGGAGACTATGGAAGGAATCAATAATAATAAAGTATGGGCTTTGCCCCATGGTCGACTTATTCAGATAATGAAAAAGTATAATCGTATCAATTGATTTAAATCTTTTGAACACTCACGATTATTTCTTGACAGAAGAGTAGTTATATATCAATTTAAGTGACTATCATTGAATATGTTTTTATAACCTTAGATGACATCTACTACAGAAAGTAACATCATAAAAATTTTAAGCCGTCTTGACGTTCCAGGAAATGCAGCTAAAATTTATTTATTCCTTCTTAAGAACGGACCCTCTAGCGGATATAAAATAACCAAAGTTTCTGGTGTAAATAGTGGTGTGGTTTACAGAGAATTAGAGCGATTAAAATCGAAAAACTTGGTCTTTCAGCTAGGCGTAAATCAAAAAAAACATGAGGCAATAAATGGGAATGGATTAATTGAAATACTAAAGCGTCAAAATAAATCAGAAGAATCTTTGTTGGAGAAATCGCTCAAAGAATTATTAAAGGGTTCTGATACATTAATATCAGTAAAAATAGCTGAATATGATGATCTCATTTATGAAATTCAAAAGGAAATTTTATCTGCAGAAGAAGAAATTTTGGTACGGGTATGGTCAGATGAATTTGTTAAGATTGAAGAGCAGCTTAGAAAAGCTGAAGAAAAAGGTATTAATATTCAGCTTTTATCCTTTACACCACTAAGTAAACCAATCGGACGGACATTTTCTTACAATATAGATCCTAATGCCTTTAAAGAAAATTGGAAACGTGGAATTGCTTTATCTATAGATAATAAAAAAGTTATTATAGGTAATAAAATAGGTAGAAGCCCTATCCAGGGACTAATTACTAATGACCAACTGATCGCTGAATCAATAAGAGATCAGATCCTTTTGGATTTAGAATTGGCAAAAGGTCGTTCAAAGATGAAAAAAGATGCTATTGATTTGGAATTGTGATTCATAGGTGATTTTGTAGCGATATCTTTAATAATAAATTATTATAATGAGTATCAGGACATTAGAAGTCCTTAAAAAATATATACAAAACAATTGGTCAAAGCAGCTTTGTCTACTTGACTAAAACAATTTATTTACTTTATGGTATTTTATTCAAGTTCGGTAAAAAATGTATTTTTCTAATTTGATGAAAATGATGACGCTGGAAGTCCTTCAATATTAAAAAGTGTGGCGGATGTGGTATCTGACCAACCATATCTAACGTGCTTTGGTTGGGGAACCTTCGTCGCAAAAACTTCAACCCTGTCATTTAGTACCCTTGCTCGAGCTGAAAAAAACTGTTTATCAGAACCAGCTATCTCAAATTCACTCTTTTGGTTTTGTCTTATAGTTAGGCCAGACCCGACATAATCAAAATTCACCAGAATCTTATTTCCACTTATTTCGAAGTCTCTGTAAAGTGGTCCAGAAGCAATATTATTTTGGTCATAATCGTTAGTAAGTGCTAGCCCTGCGAGCCTATAACCAACATCATGTTTATTAGATGGATGAATATCATAATTTTCACCAATATCGAGAGTCACGACCATGCCAGTTTTAGGTATTTTTAAGGTATTTCTTTGTGCTTCACGTAAAGGTGCGTTTGTTCCGTAATAATTAAAGTATGGAGCAATCTGGACATAATAAAAAGGTAAATCATTATGCCACTTTTCTCTCCAGTCTTCAATTAAAGATTTAAAAATTTCTTTATATTTATCGAATCGAAATGCATTATTTTCTCCTTGATACCATATTATTCCTCTAATACCATAAGGAATCAGTGGGTTTATCATCCCATTAAATAGACTACTAGGCTCATTATAATTATATGAACTAATAGATGGTCTTTTTGTTAGGTCTATATCATAGTCATCATAAAAGTAAAAAGATGAATACGGATATTCATAATTATCAAGTTGTTTATAGATTTCTGCAGAAATCTTATAGTGCCATAGATTACCCAATAAATTAATTGCTTCATTTGATTCCATTGATATTGCACCAATATCTCCTGAACCAATCAGTCTTATAGCGATTTCATTATTACCAATTTTTAGCGTTGAATCTGGAATCAATTGTTTCAACTGATGTGTAAATGGGTTTGATTTATACTTCTCTTTATAATTTTCACCTAATTTACTCTTATAGGAATTATCTTTCTTTTTATCACCGAAGGTTGAGCCTATTTTTATCCCGTTTATATAGAAATCGTATTCACGTAAGTCACCTGCCCATCCTAAACTAACTGGTTCGATATTTAGGTAATAGTCTTGTTGCACATTATCAATGATGAATTCATTTTTTAGAATTATTACCCCACTAAAATCATTTGTATTGAGAACATTACTTAACGAGCCTGGTAGTTTTATTTTTGCCCAATCTGTAAAATTATTTTGTTCAATGATATAATGAGTATCTTTATAATCAATATTTCTCCAATCATTAATAAAATAGTTAAAATAATTCATATCAGGGGCAGCTTTTTCAAAATAAGTCCCTAATGTTAAATCAAAACCACTTGAAGGCATTTTAACCGATTTAAATTTTGAAAACCATTTTTCTGCAATTTGCGATGATAAAATTCTCATAGTTTTTAAAGATGATTCTTCTTCAAAACCTTTAATTGTAATTAATTTTTCACTACTAATCCATGATTCAGCATCAGAGCCACCCCAGCTAGCATGAATGATGCCAATTGGAACATTTATCTCTTTATGTAGTTTTTTTGCGAAGAAGTAACCCGCAGCACTAAAGTTTATTATATTGTCACCTACGGCTTTTGACCATGCACCATTGATTATTTTTGTGGGTTCCAAACTATATATTTTTTTTACATTGAACATCCGAATATTTGGATAGTTTGCAGTTGATATTTCGTATTCTGCACTATCTGTAGTGTTACAGCAATAAGAAAAGGTCATTTCCATATTTGATTGGCCAGCAGCCAGCCATACTTCCCCAATTAGAACATCGCTAATAGTAATAGTTTCCCTAACAGAGGACACAATAATATTAAATGGTCCGCCTGCTTTTGGAGTATCAAGGTATAAAACCCATTTGCCATCCTTATCAGAAATAGTCTCTGACTTGGTTCCCCAAGACCCTACAATATCAACTTTTTGATTTGACTTTGATGTGCCCCAAAAAGCGACATTTTCTTTTTGCTGTAATACCATCCCATCAGAAAATAGTGAGTTTAATAGCATTGTATTTTCTTTCGTTTGGCACGAGATGACCAAGAATGTTAGAAGAATAAATTTTTTAATTATTCACTCCGCCTAGTTAGGATACTGTAAAATGGATATTTAATATACTGCGTCGCGATTAATAGCTAATGATTGAACATCTTTCCCAACGTATTCAACCCAAAGCTGATAGCCTGCATCATTCAGATGAACACCATCGATTGAATAGGCTCTATCCATTAAGCCATGTTTATTAACGAATGCTGAATGTAAATCAATTATGGTGTATTTATTACCAAGGTCATTATTTTTTATCAGCGAGTTTATTTTATTGATCTGTATTGGTAATGGAACGGCATGATCTGGAAACCCATCATTTATTTCAGTGTAAATTTCATGGTTTATAGGTAAAACAGTCTGTATAAATATTTTTGTAGATGGTGATTGACTAGTTATTTGGTCTGCAATCTTCAAAATATTTTTTGACACGTATAATGGTGTTATTTTTTCCCGATCTGGAATATCTGCATTGAAGATGTCATTAATTCCAATTAATAAGAATACTGCTATTGGTTTATAATATATGATTTCGTCAAGACGATCCAATACACCTTCTGTGATATCGCCTGAGATACCTCTATTTACAATGTTTTTAACACCAAATCTTGCGTTCCAGTCTCCGCCTCCTTCGGTGATGCTATTCCCGAGGAATACAATTTTATTTTGACCGATTGGATTATTCTTAAACTCTTTAATTCGTTTTTTATATAAGTCCATTTGCCATTCTTGTTGATATTTAATAGATGTATTCTTCTCGGGATAAAAAGAATCTAGGGTTTTTATTTTTTCTTGAACGTTTTCTTCTGCTACCACTATACCTGTATACAGGAGAGTAGCAATCAAAATTCTCATATATTAGCTAATTTTACAGGTTGTTTTTCATCAAAATGAATACCGGAATCCAATGTCTAAGGTTTTTCCGTAGTGTTCCTCAAGTACTTTTGCTCGACTATTTCTTGGAATCATATCCAGCCTCTCATCAATCGTGATATTATCAGGTGCTGATATTTCTTCAAGAAGCGCATTATCAAAATTCGGATCTGATTGGTTATAGCCTCGTAATCGTGTTACATCAATTGCCTCAGTCAGGTTACTCATATTGAGATAAATTTCTAACCCTTTAACAACAGGTAATTTCTGTTTCATAGACAGATCATAACGTCTGTAAGAATCGGTTGTTTGACGAAGCTCTGGCCAAAAGTTAGTGGTCTTAAAAACATCAGACATATACAGCATAGAAAATCTTCCTGAAAACCCTTTATAGTCATAGCCAAGTGAATAGTTGAAGATATCACTAGGCTGATCGATCAACCTGTCCACATAGAGACTATCTTTATTAACAGTAACAAGACTGAAGGACGGAACCCAACTAATTACGTAGTCAATTTCAGTTCTCGGGTATTTCACTTGAGAAGTTGTTCTTGTGTAGTTTGTATTAAAAACCAGACCACTAAGCATACCAGGTAAATACCAAAAACGGGTCTGATAGTCAATCTCAAAACCTTCTAACTTTACTGCATATGGATTATTAAACTTGTAGTCCTGAATAAACTTCTTATCGGTGTAATGTGGTAGTCCGTATAATGAATTGGCTGTGCCCTCAACAATATATCTTTTGCCACTGCTGAAGATCATGCCATCTATATTTTTTGTAAAATAACTCAAGCTCAGAAGGCCTAACTTTTTGTTGTTAAAGGCTACAACATAATCCTGATTCTTTGACACGCCCGGTTCTAAAAATCGGTTTCGGTAAATTACCTCGCTATCATTTCCAACATAATTATACAAGGGAATAATGTCCGCGTAGTCTGGTCTTGTTAGTGTATTTGTGCTGGCATATCGCAGTATTAACCAATCGTTTGGTTCATACTTTAAAAATAATGAAGGCAATGAGTAAGAATTATTTCTGGTGTGGATAGAGATGCTGTCTGACCCGGCGGCATTATAATGCGGCAGGGTATTCTGCATGCCCTTATACGAGCGATATGTTGTTTCATTTTTCTCAAATCTAAGACCGGTAATTACATTTAATTTTGATCCAATGTTCATATCGGCCATAATATATTTGGCATTATAAACTTCCTCCCCTGAGTAGTCATATATAAGAGAATTCGTTTTATGGTAGTGGTGCATGATTTCTTCATGATAAGTCGCATCCGTATAAAAGGGGCGATTTCTATAAAAATTAAACAATTGATTCATTTTATCTAAGTCAGCGGCTGGACCAATTTCGTAGTCTCCGTTTAAAAAATTTCCAGCATCATAAGTAGTATCCCAAAAGGCTCGATAGGTTATGTAAATGTCTCCAGGATCTGCATACTCAGCCAGCCAAGGAAAATAATTAACAGTTGAGTCTCTCTTGTCTTGTATCGCCACATAAGTATAATTGGAATATTCTAGGTCTCGGTCATGGTTCCTTTCTTTAATTCGTTTTTTGACACCCATTTTGATATTACCAGAAAGCTGATTCGTTAATTTAAAATCAAATTGTAGGTTGGCGCCAGAGGAACTCTCTGATTCATTGGTAAAGTATTCATTATAGTCATACCGATCATAAAATGCACCGGCTTTATCATTAACGAGAAAATCTTGTATTGTTTCAAGGCTCTTATTATTAACATTCTCTGTGTAGGCATACCTTTCCCTAAAATTATACAATATTGATGTTCTATCATTTTTTGAAAGCGAATATGATTTAAACAAATCCAGCTTTAAGCTTGGCAATAATGATTGTTCATACTTCCAGGTTTCTGTGATTACATTAATTTTGCTGTTTGTTTGACCAGTATTATAATGTCTAATTTCACTTGTAAGCGCATAATTATCCGCATAGCTTATCTCTTCTTTATCAATTTCACTGTTTAGACCACTGTAACTAATGTTTCCTTTTGGAATGTTAACATCAATTACAAATAGTGTATTTGTTCGATCATTTAAACGTGTCATATCGGTCAGGGTTAAACCTTGAAAACTTAGCGGATTTAATGAGTCAAGTTCAGCATTACCCAACCACGAATTAACATAAGAAGCCCCAAGGTTGTGTGAACTTCTATGCCTGTTCTCAGAGTCTGTTGCTCCTAAAATCCCTATTCTATCATTAAAAAATCTATTACTTACACTCATGACTATTTTATTATCATCATTTACCCAAGATTCAAGAGCTTCTGATGAAGCTTCATTGTATATATTATAGAGCCCAAAAGTATTTTTTAAGTAATTTTTCATTCCCTGGGTTACTAAACTGACGTGGAAGCCTGGTGCTGCCTTTTTCAGAATGAAGTTTACGGTTCCTCCCAGGACATCTGCTTCTTGATCGGGGGTGCCAGCCTTTGTGACCTCGATCCCCTCTAGCATATACTGAGAGATCATGCCTAGGTCAGCGCTTCTGTTGTCCTCATCTGTTGATGCAATATTTGTTCCATTTACTGTTATCTTGTTATATTTTGGTGAAAGTCCCCTTATAACTACTTTATTACCTTCACCGCCCTCTCTTCGAATTGAGACACCGGGTATCCTTGCGACAGACTCTGCCGCGTTAGCGTCAGGAAGTTCCTGGATACGATCGGAGGAAACAATATTCTTAATTGATTTAGCCTTAAGCTGTCTGTTGATGGCGTCCATTTGCCCTTTTGCCTGAGCCGTGACCACGACCGTTTTTCCTTCAACTGTGGTATAATTCAGATTAAAATCTTGAACATAATTCTCTGCTTTAGATAGTGTAATCTCTATCTCTTTTGACTGGTATCCAATGTAAGATACTTTAACAGTGTAGGTGCCTAAGCCCACATTGTTTATCTGATATTGACCGTTGTTAGCTGTGGCAGCACCCAGACTAGTTCCTTTTATAAATACGTTTGCTCCGATCAACTCGTCACCATTTAGGTTATCTTTGACCGTGCCGCTTATACTTGCACTCTGGCTATATAATAATGAACTCGTTATATAAATAGCTATGATATAATAGTTGGATAAAAGTTTCTTCACAATCTTATACTTTCTCCTTGGTCAATTTGAATTCCTAGGTCATACAGTTTTCGTTTTTTCTTTTCTAACGATTTAAGATCATTGCAGTCACTGGGCTCAAACATTTTAGCAAAATTCTTTTGGAAACAATTTTTCGTTAATAATTGCCAGGTTTTGGCTAGGTCTTTTATTTCTTTTTTGGACTCTTTATTCTTTTTTAGTTCATCCAGGGATTTAAAAGCAGTTCTTGTTTTAATTGTTGTGTCCAGAATTTTCATTGCCTCTTTGTGGCAATCGCACTCATCAAAATTAGCATAGTAATTTGCGGGTAATGTTAACTCTGTTTTTGGGGGTCTGGTTTTTGTGTTATCGTTTTTATTATTCTTTCCACAATTAATCTGAAATATTGAGAAAGTAATCAGAATAAAAACGCCCAGCCTGTATAAAAGTGAATTGTTCATCGATAAATTTAAATTAAAAAAGGGGTAGTAAAAACTACCCCTTTTCATATTGATAATTAATTATATCAAAACCTTAATGATTACTTCATTAAAGCCATTTTCTTTGTGATGGATGTTGAACCATTTGAAAGCGTATACAAGTAAACACCTGTTGATACACTTTGACCCATTTCATCACGACCATCCCACTCAAGTGAATATACACCAGCTGGTTTAGAGCCACTTGTTAGTGTCCTTACTTTTTGACCAAGCATGTTGAAGATAGACAGATTCACATCTGCTGCTTCATTCAGAGTAAAAGAGATCTCTGTACTTGGATTAAACGGATTCGGATAGTTTTGCGCTAGAGCGAAGGCACTTGGCATGTTAGCTCCTGGTGGAGATGTACTAAGGGCTGCAGCATGATCCATGTGATGTGTTGAACCCACTGGGCCACCATGTACACATTGTGTAGCGGCACTTGAACTTGCGCTGTAGCTAAAGTCCAATGGCAATGGCCACTCTACAACAATTGCATTATCATCAGCCTGATACATCCAGAAACGATCTAGGTGCGTATTATGAACACCGTTATCCAGCCAGTCTCTTGTTCTGTTTGTTTGAGCAGTAATGTAGGCCGGATCAAGGTTCCATCCTAAGTCTGAAGCATGAATATTATTGGTTTCAGAGACATTATTTGCAAACTGTGCTGTTGTTGAGTCACCAAGCCAATAGCTCTGATCAGCAATCATTGTATCACAAAGGGTAACTACTACACCATTAGAATCCGCTGGCAAATCCCAGCACCAAGGTTCCATAGCGAACATATCAAGCAGTTCAGGTGTATCGAACCAAGCATTATTATTGTAATGGATATTCCTGTTGGTGTTATCCCAGCAGTTTCCATCAGCAAGTAGTGTGCTGTCAGTGCACGCACCCTGATATAGAGTAGCCGTTTTTCCATGTCCATTTTCATGATCATTGTTAAGAGCGATATTTGTATTGGCGGCATTCCGAGTCTGTCCATTCGAAACCATATTGACAAATAGGTTATTTGTCCAATGGGTATTATTACCATGGAGATAGAACTTAGGCCAGTCAATAATATTGACAAATGTGTTGTGATCAATATTAATCATTGCACCATCAGTTCTGTTAACAAGTCCATTGTCATAGATCACAAATGCCTGACCATGAGCACCTTCAATCGTGTTGTTCTGGATGAACAGTGACTCAACAGTTCCTGTCCAGCCTCCGCCGCCGCCCCACCAGAAACCACCAAAATACATACCAGCTGGGAAGCATGAGTATTGTACTGCGGTGTTATTGGTCAGGGTCCAGTTCTCTTCTTGTCCAAAGCAGAAATAAGTGATTATCTCATTATGGACTGATGTCACGTGGTCTACTGTAATAGTGTTTCTTTTACCGTATGTAGCTAAAACACCAAATAGTGTGCCGCTACCATCAGCAAATACGCCATTAAAAAGTAGATTCTTGAAAGCATATGATTGATCTTCGCCATAGGTTTTGATGTTGCCAGCAGGCCAGCCTGCGAACTGAGATGCTCCATCGTCTCCAGGTATTGGCTGTATCGTAGCAGGGGTTTCCCCTTGACCATACGCCGCACCGACGATATCACAACTAGATTCCAAAACTATAGTTGATCTCTGAAGATATGTTTTATTGGCCTCAAGCTTATATACATCGTGCGCCTGTGTTCCGTCTGCTGATGTATCAGCCATGATTGTTGTCTCTAGCTCCCCTATTGCACCTGTCCAAGTCACTAAAAGCGTGTCTTGTCCATAGATACTGACTGATGTTATGAGCGCAAGAACCAATGGAAAACGGTTTAATATCGATTTCGTCATGTTGGTTTCTCCTTCTTGTTATTTATTAGTGTCTTAATCTTAAGATAACTAAATTATTTAGTATCTTATAATTAGGATACCAAGATAATAGTAATTAATATTTTATCCGACAACAAAATTATTTATTTAAATAATGCTATAGAATGAGTAAAAATAATACACAAGCTTTAGATGAAGGATGGGTATTCCAATGCGATGGTGAATCTGATTGGTTAAATGCTACTGTCCCAGGCTGTGTCCATTTAGACCTATTAAACAATGAGCTGATCCCTGATCCGTACTTTGGTTTGAATGAACAAAAACTGCAATGGGTCTCAAAGAAAAATTGGAACTACAGATTGCATTTTACTCCAGAAAAAGATCTCCAGCAGAAAAAGAATAAAAGATTATGCTTCTACGGAATTGATACCTATGCTACAGTTTATTTGAATGGGCAAAAGATAATTAGTGCCAATAATATGTTCCATCCATGGGAAGTTGATGTCACTGATATTATATTGCCAGGTAGTAATGAGCTAAATGTAAGATTACGTTCACCAATCAATGAAATTTTACCCCATTTAGAATCAATGAATTATAAACTGCCTGCCGAAAATGATCAGGCAGCTGGTACAAGCCCCTATACCCGAAAAGCTCCCTATCATTATGGCTGGGATTGGGGTCCTTGTTTCGTCACTTCTGGAATATGGCAAGAAGTTGAATTGTTTGGTTGGAATTCCTGGTTCATAAAAAATATATTCATTCGGCAAGAAAAATGTGATAAAGACCGTGCTGATTTGACTCTAGAAGTTGACATAGAGTCAAAAAACAAGAAATCTGGGAAAATTATTATTTTTGAACCAAAGTCAGAAATATTTTACGAGCACCCAATAAATTTTTCAAAAGGGGAAAATAAACTTTATTTTGACCTAGTCGTAGTTAAGCCTGAATTATGGTGGCCGGCCGGCCACGGTGATCAACCATTATATGATTTCCAAGTAACAATACATGCGGATGGAGAAGAAGAAAAATTTAGTAAGCGGACTGGATTGCGTGATGTTACTATAAATAGAGAAAAAGATGAAAAAGGAGAAAGTTTTACAATTTATGTGAATGGTAAACCTATTTTTGCCAAGGGAGCAAATTGGATACCGGCAGATTCATTCACCAGTCGATTGACTCCCAAAGATTACAAATTGCTATTACAGAATGTTATAAAAGCGAATATGAATACATTGCGCGTGTGGGGAGGAGGTATTTATGAACCCGATTATTTTTATGAATTATGTGATCAGATGGGTATCCTGGTCTGGCAGGATTTTATGTTTGCCTGTTCTTTATATCCTGCTGATAATGAGTTTTTAAACTCAGTTAAACAAGAAGTAACATACCAGGTAAATCGATTAAAGGATTATTCTTGCGTTATCCTTTGGTGTGGTAATAATGAAGTAGCATCGGGATGGCTTAGCTGGGGCTGGAAAGAAAAATTACCTGAATCTGTGTGGGAAAAAGATTATAAAAAATTATTTCATGAGCTAATTCCTGATATCTGCAATGAATTAGACTCATCAAGGTTATATTGGCCAAGTTCTCCTGGACATGACTTAGAGTTACCTAAGGTTGATCAAATCTATGGCAATGGTGATAACCACTATTGGGGTGTCTGGCATGGCGGTGAAGGATTTGAAGGGTTTGAAAAAAATATTGGAAGATTTATGTCGGAATATGGAATGCAGTCCTTTCCCGATTTAAAAACTGTTGAGACTTTTGCCAATAAGGTAGATTGGGATATGGAGTCTGATGTGATTAAAGGACATCAGAAAGCATCACTGGGGAATGATAATGTAATAAAATATATTGAACAATATTATTCTAAACCTAAGGACTTTGAATCCTTAATCCCACTCAGTCAAATTATGCAGGCAGACGCAATAAGAACTGCAGTTGAAGCGCATAGAAGAAGTATGCCATACTGTATGGGGACACTGTATTGGCAGCTTAATGATTGTTGGCCAGGTGTCTCTTGGTCTAGCATTGATTACAATGGCAATTGGAAGGCGCTGCATTATGCTGCAAGAACATTCTTTAATCCTGTATTAGTATCTATCACCGAAAAAGATAATTTGATTAATATTTATATAATAAATGATCAAAACCATTCTTTCAATGCAGAATTAAGTGTAATACTTTATTCATTCAATGGATCAGTTTTAATGGAGCAAACTAAGGCTATAGAAGTCCCATCAACTTGTTCTACCATAGCGCTTAAACTCAGCAGTGATAAATTGATCGGCAAGCATGATCAATCAGAAATTATGTTGTGCTGTGAACTAAAAAAAGATGGAACATCTATAGCCAAGAGTAACTTCTTTTTTTTCAAACCTAAAGATTTAAAACTGACCAAACCAAAATTTGATTATCAATATGAAATTATTGATAATCAACATTTCATTATTATTTATTCTTACAATTTTATCTATAGATTGTATATTAATTGTCTTAATTGCCAGGGAATATTTAGTAATAACTATTTTGAAATGTTACCAAATAAAAAAATAATAATCGAATTTGAACCAATTGAAAAATTAGAAAAAAATAGTAATTCATTATCTTTTGATTTCAAAAGTCTTTATGATTTAATGAATTAAAAAAAGTATGTATTTAAACAAAGTTAATCAACAAGGAGATTACTGTGACTCTAGAAAACGATATCAGGATTGGTACGACGCAGGCTAAGAATCAAGATTGGGCAAACCTAGGCTATTACGAGGAACAAAATAAACAGTTCAATAAGGCATCAGAAAATGGGAAAAGAATTGTTTTTATAGGAGACTCTATCACTGAAGACTGGGGGCATCTGTATCCTGAATTTTTTTCAAATAATAGATATATAAATAGAGGTATTGGTGGTCAGACCACCCCTCAAATATTGATCCGGTTTAAACCCGATGCTATCGATCTTAAACCCGATGTGATCATCATCCTTGCTGGTACGAATGATATTGCAGGGAATACGGGACCATCAACAGTAAGGATGATAACCGATAATATATTTTCAATGGTCGAACTGGCAATGATGAAAAATGTAAAAGTGATTATTTCATCAATATTGCCAGCAAAAAATTATCCTTGGAATGAAGATATAACCGACGCATCATCTAAGATTAATTCTATCAATGAAATAATTAAAGAATATGTTAATAATAATAATTTGTATTATTTAGACTACTTTTCACACATGGTTGATGAAAACGAAGGGCTAAAATCAGAATACACTTACGATGGTGCCCATCCGAATGAAGTAGGCTTCAAAATAATGTCAAGCCTTGCTGAGAAAGTAATTTTGCAGGCCACTGGTTAAATAGACAAATTTTAATTTTTATTTATGATATATGTAGTATTGTAAATTATCAGGGGATCTCATTAAAGAAAAGCAATTAGACAGAAGGGAGTCGAGTAATGCGAATTATCATTAGGTCTTTTCTTTTTATACTAGTTGGTCCATTTATATTTAGTCAAGGATTCTTCGGTCAAGAATTCCCAGAACCCAAAATTAAATTTGCGCCAAAAACCTATGTTTGTTATAAAGCATCTACACCCATACTGATTGATGGAAAGCTAAATGACTCCGCCTGGGTGAATTCGAAATGGACAGAATCATTTGTAGATATCGAAGGCAATTTAAAGCCTGAGCCATTTTACGATACAAAAGTAAAAATGTTATGGGATGATGATTATTTTTATTTTGCAGTTGAAATGGAAGAGCCTCATGTTTGGGCAACGCTCACAACAAGAGATGCTGTTATTTTTAAGGATAATGATTTTGAGATTTTTCTAGATCCTGACGGAGATACACATAACTACTACGAATTTGAGGTAAATGCTTTAGAAACAGAGTGGGACCTTATTCTTTTTAAACCGTATCATGATGATTCTAAAGTGGCTCTTGATTCCTGGGATATTCCTGGTTTAATCACTAGCGTGCATATCGATGGAACCCTTAATGACCCATCAGACCGAGACAAGGGTTGGAGCGTAGAGATTGCGATCCCATGGAAATCGCTGGTTGGAAATTATCGTTCAAATAATCCGCCAAAAGACGGAGAGCAGTGGAAAGTAAATTTTTCCAGAGTACAGTGGGATGTTGACATTGTTGAAAATCGATATGTGAAAACGGATTCACCTGAGTTTAACTGGGTCTGGTCACCTCAGGGACTCATCTATATGCATATGCCAGATCTATGGGGATTGGTACAGTTTACAGAAACATCACCAGAAAAGGGGAATGTTGAATTCCAGATAAGCCAGATCGATCAAATTAAATGGGCTATGAGACAGGTATACTATCGTCAAAGAAACTACTTTTTTAAAAAGGGTCATTATACTGAATCCTTGAAGGGTTTAAACCTCATAAAGACACCTGCTGAAGGAATACCCTGGCCACCTAAGATAGTATTAACCCCTTCTGGCTGGGAAGCTGTGGTTATGTGGAATGATAAGCGCGTAATAATTAGAAAAGATGGAAAAGTTTGGGTTGAATGAATTTATCATTTATTGATTGGCTGATCGTTGCCATCACCCTTGGAAGCATGATATATTCTGTGAATATGACCAAAGGGCTGATGAAGAGTGTCACAGATTTTTTATCTGCCGGGCGTACCGCAGGGAGATATCTCATTTCCGTATCCAGCGGCGTAGCCGGACTCGGCGCAATA
>Ga0310122_10001475_pt1 | contig 14998 bp, 11 predicted proteins | sample CB6_Bottom_1051__FD_203503 | JGI IMG/M metagenome (GOLD analysis project Ga0310122, IMG submission 203503) | Marine microbial communities from Western Arctic Ocean, Canada - CB6_Bottom_1051 | ecosystem: Environmental > Aquatic > Marine > Oceanic | place: Canada: Western Arctic Ocean | collected...
AACAGCGGCAGTTCGCGATACGACTCGATGAACAGCAGGCCGGCGCGGGCCCTGTCAGGCGGTCCGAGTGGCGCGTCGGGGTCGGCTTCGTCACCGTCAGCGGGCGGTCGGAGATATGTCTCGGCGCCGCGCTGGGCGGCGTCCATCCTGGCCCGCATCGCGTCGGCGTCGGCCATGCCCCAGCCGACCATCCGCTCGACCGCGGAATCGCAGATGGCGCGGTGCGACGCGAGGTGCGCATCGACGTAGGCGGCGACCACAGCGTCGTCGCCGTCAGAGCCGACCATCGAGCCCATGATAGGAGTGCGCGACAGCCAGCGCATCGCGACTTCGACCAGACTCGGCTCGCTGAGGCGGCGCTCCAGCCGAGCCAGCGCACGCGCTCCCGACTCGCCCTGCTCGGCCATCCTCCGGAAGGGCGCCAGCACGTCCATCTCGCCGACCCTGGCGCTGTCGGGCAGCCCGAGCAGGATCTCCATCTCGCGCATCTGGAACGATTCGAAGCCGCTGGCGCTGCCAAGCCCGTCTCGGAACGCCAGGAAGCCCTGTGGAGTCAGGGTCTCCATAACCGTCCATTGGTTGGCCATCAGGCGGAAGATCTCTGTGAGTCTCCCGAGGTGAGAGACGACGACCGGGATCTCGCTCTCGGGGACGGTCCCCTGCGCGAGGATGTCGCGAGCCGCCGCCAGTTCGGTGATGATCTGCTTGAACCAGAGTTCGAAGGTCTGGTGGACGATGATGAAATGCAGTTCGTCGGGCGATGAGGCTTCGTTCTGGAGGGCCAGGAGTTCGTCGAGGCACAGGTATTCCCCGTAGGTCTTCGACCGACCGCCCGGCCCACTCCCATCCCGGCTGCTCCCGCCCTTCGACCGCTCGGCCATGCACCCCCCTCGGCTGTCGCCGCTTGAAGCGTTTGCGCGCCCTCAAGGTGGCGATTCCGTTGCGAGGGTGCCTAGATGGGAGTCGAGTCGATGCAACCGGCTCGTCGCTCATCCATCGAGCCAGTCGCGGCGGATCGAGTCGGCATCGGCGTCGAGCGCCGGCGGTGCGGCACCCGGGCCGGCGGGCGTCGCCGACATGAAGCGGAGCGGGCTGGCGATCGACGGGAAGTCACCGCTCAGCTGCCAGAGCGCGCCGCGCGCCGCCGCCTGCGGGTCGGAGAACGCCTCTGCCAGGTCGTGGATCGGCGTGCATGGAACGCCGATCGCACCGAATTCGGTGAGCCACTCCTGCACCTGCTTGGAGGCGAATTCCTCAGCCAAGGCGCCGACCACTCGCTCGCGATGCTCCAGACGACCTGCGTTGGTCAGCAACTCGTCGGCGAGCAGGTCATCGCGCCCGACGACGCGGCAGACGGAGGCGTATTGCGCGTCGTTGCCGGTCGCCAGGATGAACCAGCCATCCGAGGCTTCGAACGCCTGGTAAGGGACGATGTTGGGGTGGGCGTGACCCATCCGCCCGGGCGGATTGCCAGAGGCGAGCCAGTTCTGCCCTTGGTTGACCATTGCTGCGAGAGCGACGTCGAACAGCGCCAGGTCGATCGTCTGACCCTCCCCGGTCCTCTCTCGGTGGTAGAGCGCCGCGAGAATCGCTGCGGAAGCGGTCAGTCCGGTCATCACGTCGATCCAGGCCACCCCGACCTTTACTGGAGGCCCATCCGCCTCCCCGGTGACCGACATGATGCCCGAAATCCCCTGCAATGCGATGTCATAACCCGCTTCGTGGGCGCGAGGACCGGTCTGGCCGAACCCCGTTATCGAACAGACGATGAGGCCGGAATGCGTCTCGATGAGGTCGGCCGGGGCGAGGCCCCAGCGCGCCAGCGTGCCGACGCGGAAGTTCTCGACGACGATGTCGGCCGCACCGATGAGCCGTTCGATCTCGGCTCGGCCTTTCTCGCTACGAGCGTCGACGACGATGCTCCGCTTGCCGCGGTTGCACGACGCGTAGTAGGCGGCCGCCGCTTCGCCGCCGAGGTCGACGAACGGCGGCCCCCAGCCGCGCGTGTCGTCGCCCCACGGCGCCTCCACCTTGACGACGTCAGCGCCGAGGTCGGCCAGCATCTGGGTGGCGAGCGGTCCGGCCAGCACTCGGCTCAGGTCGAGCACCCGCACGCCGTCCAGCGCGCCGGTCGGCGCTGTCGAGCCCGCCTCGCCTTCGACCATGCTCAGCCACTCGACCTTTCCAGCCCTCAATCATTTCCGGCGATTGGCGCGTTGGCAGAGGCAGGGTCAAGTCTCTTCAAGCAGCGGGTCGCTGAGCCGGCGTGATATGACGAGCCCGCGCAGTCGCCGAATCGTCCTCGCAGCGGTCCTGCTGATGTTGTTGCAGGTCGCGCTCGCGGTCGATACGAAGGACGGAGTCGACGCAGACGGGCCGCTCGGCGCGACCTCGTTCGACGACCGGCCGGACATCGCCTGGACAGAACACGATTCGGGGAATGGCACAGGCAACGGCACCGGCAACGGCACCAACGGCACCGGCGACGACCTGAATGGGACGCTGGGAAACATCAGCGGCGCCGAGGTGGCCCGCATCGGCGTCACGCCGCGCATCGCCAACGCCTTCGCCGACACCCGCATCACGCTGGTCACGGAGAACATCACATGGTCGCATCGGCGCGAGATCACGATGACCCACAACGGCTCGAATCTCACCGACGTCGTCGTCAACGTGACGATTCCGGACAACATCACCAACCAGCCGTATGACATCGTCGACGACGAAGCGAGCACATTCTCCCACGAGCGTCTCAACAACACGACGATACGGATCCTGATGCCGAACCTGACTGTCGGCGAGAACAGCCTCTTCATCGCCTATGATGACCCCGATTACGAGGCGACGGAAGCGAACCTGAGCGCGCACCAGACAGCGGAGCCGGAGGTTTCGGTCGGAGGGGAGAGGCCGAACGTGCTCGTCTACTTCGGCAACACCAGGGGCACGGACGTGCTAGAGGAGAGCCCGGTCAATCTCTCGGTGACTTCCCCTGCCATGCCCTACGGCAACCACAGCATCGTCATCCTGCTCCACAATGGCTCGTTCTACTGGACGATGGACCAACTCCGCCACATCCCATTCTTCGGTCCTGCATCGGCTGACCAGACCTGGACCGTTCCGGATGGCGTCGAAGAGGTGAGGCTGAAACTGTGGGGTGCAGGAGGCGGCACTGGGGACATCGGGGATGTGTCTGGCGGCCCGGAGGGGACGGCCCACTACCAGCCGGGCGGCGCCGGTGGATTCGTCTCGGGGAATCTGTCGGTGACGCCAGGTCAGAATCTGACGCTGATGGTCGGCGAGGCCGCGGGCGTCACCTCGCAGACGGCGCCCTACTCGGGCGGCGGCTGGGCCGGTCCCGCTGTCACCTACTCGTCCGGGGCGATTCGACAGAATGGCGGTGGTGGCGGCATGACTGGGGTCTTCATCGGCAACATGACGCCGGAGAACGCGACGCTGATCGCCGGCGGCGGTGGTGGTGGTGGAATCATCAGCCAGCAGTATCTGGACGCCGGCATCCGGACCAACGGCGGCACTGCCGCCTGGCCAGCCGGTGCGAACGGCAGTGGCGGACCGGAGGCCCCGGCGACTACGGGTGGCAACCAGACGGCCGGCGGCGCCGGCAGCACCGCGTCGCGCAGCACCGGCGGGGACGGCGGCCAGTTCTCCGGCGGCGTCTCGCACGTCAGCGGCAATGACTGGTACGGTGGCGCGGCCGGCGGCGCCGGCTGGTACGGCGGCGGCGGAGGTGGCAACTTCGGGCCGGCCAGCCAGCCCGGATACTGCGCTGGTGGCGGCGGCGGCTCGAGTTACTACAACGACAGCCGCATCCAGAACTTCACCCACGCGAACGGCAGCAACGAGAGCGCGCCGGCGACCTCGGACCCGGACTACCAGCCGGGCATCGCGGCCGGAGCGTCAGGCGGCACGACACCGACACCGATGGGCGGCGACGGCATGGTGGTCATCCTGTACGAGCCGGAGAGCTCGATCCGCTTCTGGGCCATCGAGATGAACCTCTCCAACATCAACGACCCGCCGGCCATTGACGGCACCGATGACGGCGGCATCGAGACGCCGCCGACGCTGACGGCGATCGCTGAACTCGTCGACTCCGCCCTCGAATTCATCCGCACCGATCCGGAATCGGCCGCCGCCGCGACCAGCGCGACCGGCGGCACCGCTCTCTATGTCCTGTTCTTCCGTCGCTCGAGGGGCGAACGCAAGAAGATGCTCGCGTCTATCAAGGGACTCGGCGACACCGGCTCGTTCGATGCGCGGCTGCGAGCGCTCAAGGTGCTGACCGGCTCGCGAACCATCGCGCTGCTGCTCGGGCCGCTCGCCTGGGCGTGGGACGAACTCGCGTTCGGCATGATGGAGGCGAGACTGGTCCAGTACGGTGTCAGTCGGGTGGTGACGACAGAGGGGTTGGCGCAGTGGTTGGTGTTCGACGTGCTGGGGCTGACCCTAACGACTCCGGAGGCGATTCGAGAATTCATTCCGCACATCCGCAACATCGCGACCTTCCTGTTCGTCTTCTTCCTCTACCTCGTCTTCTTCAGACGGGGCTCGCTCTACAAGGAGGCGAAGGTGCATGCGGCTGACCATACCGATGAGGTCGAAGCCGCCGAGGCCGACGCCGCCGAGGATGGTGAAATCGACCCGAGTCGTCGAGACGCCGACGACCGCGATGGTGGCTACGGTCACGATGACGGCTACGACGACGACGACCGGGACCGCCGCCGCGACGACCGTCGCGACGACCAGCGTCATGACGAGCCCTACGACGACGACCGGGACCGCCGCCGCGACGACCGGCACGACGACCAGCGTCATGACGAGCGCTACGACGATGACCGGGACCACCGCCGCGACGACCGGTACGACGACGACCGACGGTATGACGACGACCGTCGCGGTTTCGACGACGGCCCTACAGATGAGCCGCGGCACGAGGAGGCCAGACCGGGGCCGCGTCGTGCCGGCGATGAGCGACAGACACGTCATGACGACCGCGAACCCGATGCCGGCACATGGGACGAACCGTCTCCGGATGGCCCGGGAGGGCCGAGTCGCGGCGACCCGCAGGAGCAGCAGCACGAGGCGGCGGCGGCTCCTCGGCGCACGGCGCCTCGTCAGCCGCCCGATCAGCGACGGCGGCAGGGTGAGGCCGAGCCGTATCCGGATGAAGACGCGCACGACGAGTACGATCACACCGATGAGTCCAGGCCCGCTGATCGGTTCAGCAGTCTCGCAGCCGAAGTGGCTGAAGCGGCCGAATCCAGTCCAGCGGCGACATCGAGGGATTTCGAGGACCCAGCGGAGCCGTCCAAGGCCGACCTGTTCGCACGGGCGGTGGATGCGGCGGAAGATGAGTCGGAAGAGACGGCGGAATGGTCGGACGAGTCGGGCTGGCGAGAGGATGAGCCGTGAACGTCCTGACTCGACCCGAGCGGCGCTGAACTAGGCGATGGAACGACTACGTCGTCCGGATGAGCCGAGCCATCCGCAGCGGTTAATTACCGAACTCATCAGCCGTCCCTAATGGCGAGCCGTGATTCTGGTGACTCCGGCTGGCTGGCCGGTTATGATACTTCGAATCTGACCATCGCCACGGTCGCCTCCCATTCGTCGCTGCAGATCCTGCACGGCGCCCGCGCTGAAGGCTTCCAGACGCTCGGAATCTGCGTCGGTGAAGGGCGCCGCAAGATCTACGACGCGTTCCCCGGCGCCGACCCCGACAAGTGGCTGATGCTCGACGATTACATACAGATGCTCGACCACGCCGAGTGGCTGCGCGAGCAGAACGCGATCATCATCCCGCACGGCTCGCTGGTCGAGTACCTGAAGCCGGCCAACTTCCAACTGCTCGAGGTGCCGACCTTCGGCAACCGCGGCATCCTGCGCTGGGAGGGCAGCCGCGAACTGCAGCGCGACTGGCTCGAGATGGGCGGCGCGAAGATGCCGAAGCTGATCACCGACCCGCACGAGATAGACGGGCCTGTCATCGTCAAGTACGCCGGCGCCAAGGGCGGTCGCGGCTACTTCATCGCCAGGGATTACCGCGACTTCAGACGCAACGTCGACGTCGAGCAGGACTTCACCATCCAGGAGTACGTGCTAGGAACTCGCTACTACCTGCAGTTCTTCTTCGACCCGATCCATGACGACGGCTTCCAGGTGGTGGGGATGGGCTCGCACGAGGGGCAGAACATGGGGCGGATGGAACTGTTGAGCATCGACAGGCGCGATGAGGCCAACGTCGACGAGTTCTACAAACTGGGAAGCCTCAGAGACATCCGCGAACTCGGACTGGAACCCTCCTTCGTGGTCACAGGCAACACCGAGGTTGTGCTCAGAGAGAGCCTCCTCCCCGAAGTGTTCCGGCTAGCCGAAGGAGCCGTGGCGGCGTCGTTCGAGTTGGAGGACGGGGCGCGAGGCATGATCGGGCCGTTCTGCCTGGAGTGCATCGTGTCCGACAAGCTGGAGTTCCGCGTCTTCGAGGTCAGCGCACGGATAGTCGCCGGGTCGAACGCGTCGTTCGGCGGCTCGCCGTACAGCGACATCAACGAGCCCGGCATGTCGACCGGCCGGCGCATCGCGCGCTGCATCCGACGGGCCACCGAGGCCGACCGCCTGCCCGAGATAATCTCCTGAAACTGCTTCGAAATCGGCCCGAACCGGTTAATTCCGACACCATCATACCAGAGGCATGGGCGGCCGCTCGGTCTCGATCCTCATCGTGGCGTCGCTGCTCCTCTTCATCGGCGGTCTCGCCGTCTTCCTCCTCGCATCCAACAACTCCAGTCTGCTCGATACGACGATGCCGCTGTGGCCGCACCCGCATTGAAGCGGCGAGCGACATGAGTTTCCTCACGCTGGAAGTCGGCGTCAGTGGAGGGTGATGCTGCCGGCGTCGGCGTGGGTCAGCAGTGCTTCGTAGGGCTGGCCGAGCATCCGGCTCGCAGCGCTGATGCCGGTGTGCATGACGCCGAGGACGCCGTGTGCCGCTGTCGAGGCGCCGCAGTGGAAGAGGCCTGCGATCTCGGTCTCGCTGGGCAGTCCGAACGGACCGACCTGGCGAGCCGACTTGGCGGTGCCGTACAGGTTGCCTCGATGGGCATTGACATAGTGGACATTGGTCAGCGGCGTGCCCAACTGGCAGAGCAGCAGATGGTCGCGGAGTCCAGGGATGACCGGCTCCAGCATGTCGAGCATCTTCTCGGTCAGCCGCTGCTTGAACGCCTCGTACTCCTCCGGTCTCTGCTCGGTGGCGGACCCTCTCCAGGCGACGAAGGCGTCGTAGGAGACGAATGTGAACGCCTCCAGCGTGTGTACTCCGTCCTTCTTCTTCGTCGGGTCCTTCATCGTCGTGACGGTGAGGAAGCCGCCGGTGAAAGGGTCGGCCGCATCGAGGTCGGTCCGGTCGGCGTAGCGGTAGACGGCGTCGACATCGCTTTCGGCGAAGATCCAGTAATTGCCCGAATCGAGACCCATCGCCTCCAGATCCAGATCGGTCGCCATGAACAGACTGAGGCTCGATATCGAGTACTCCGCCTTCCGCAACCGCTTCAGCAGTCGCTTCGACAGATGCTCGTCGCCGATCAGGTCACGGTACGTCACATGCGCATCGGCGTTCGACAGCACCATCTCTGCTTGGATCTCGCTGCCGTCCGCGAGTCGAACGCCGGTGGCCCGCCACCGCCGCGGCCCTCCCTCCAGCAGGATCCGCTCGACCCGGGTGCGCAGCCTGATCTCGCCTCCCTTAGCCTTCAATCGCCTGATGAACGCCTTCGGCAGCGCACCGCCGCCGCCCTGCGGATACCATGCGCCCTCCCAGTAGTGCGAATCGATGGCGATGTGCTGGGCCGTCGGCACGCGAGCGGGACTCAGGCCGTGATCGCCTGAGCGGGCGCCGAGGATGGTTCGAAGGAAGGGATCCTTCACACACTTGTCGATGTAGCGCGAAGCCGGTCTCAGGCCGCTCAGGGAGAGTCGAGGCGCGAGGAACGGCAGTTTCAGCAGGGCGAGACGGCCATCGAGATCCACCAGCCTGGCGAATTCACGGTCGATGCCGCGCATGAACCGGAAGTACCGCTCTATCCCCCGCCGCTCACTGGGGAACCGCTCGCACAGCCGTTCGCGGAACGCTTCGAATCCCTTCGGGATGTCGAACCGCTGGTCGCCGACCACGACATGGTCGTATCCGTCGGGATTCAGTTCGTGGAACTCGAGGTCGGCGCCGACGCCGATGCCTTCGAGGATCTGCCGCATCGGCTCGCCCTCCTGCAGACCGCCTAGATAGTGGACACCGGGGCTGAATCGATGTCCTTCGAGCGAGAACGAGTGCGTCCAGCCGCCCGGAAGGTAGTGCTGCTCGAGCACCAGAACGCGCTTGCCGGCGTTGGCCAGCGAGACCGCTGCGGTCATGCCGCCGGCACCCGAGCCGATGACCACGACATCCCACCGCTGCATGGGTCGCGCAGTCCGCCACCACCGGTTGAAACATCCGGCTCCCGAGCCGATGAGAAGATGAGGGAAGTGACTCTTGGCGGCGCCATGACGGTGGCCGCCGCCGCTGGCCTCGGCGCCGGCCAGATATCCGAATCGGCCACATCTACTGCGGACTCGGTGGATGGGGTCGACGAGGTTTCGGGAGGGGGGGAGTCGTCAGGGAAGGAGTCGAAGTCGCTCTGGCGACGCTACTCCCTGCTCCGCTTCACGGTTGTCGGCACCGCGAACACGGTGCTGTTCTTCCTGCTTTATCTGCTGTTGCAATGGCTTATCGGCGATGTGTCGCATGGCAAGACGCTTGCGTGGGGGCTCGCTTGGACGTTCGAATGCATCATCTCGCACTTCATGCATCGTCGCTGGACCTTCCATTCCGATTCGGTCGTCCTGCACAGTCTCTCGATGACCACCATCATCTACACCGTCACCATGTTCACCTCTTCACTGACCTTCGACCTGCTCGTCTACCGCTTCGCGGTCGATCACTATCTCGCCTGGTGGCTGAACGTCTCCGCGTGGGGGCTGGTCGACTACTGGGTGATCTCGCGCTACGCCTTCCCCGAGTGGACGCGGGAGCAGGAATGGCGACGGTCCGACGCCGAGTGATCCGATCGCGCCCGACCATCATTCCTCTTCCGCCAGGACGGCGTACATCTGATTCGGCAGGTTGCCGTGCTCCAGCCTGACGCGTTCCATGGCCAGACCGGCGATCAGGGCAGCTGCTGCGGGAACGGTGATGATGCCGAGCAACGGTGCGTACAGCGTCGCTCCGATCGCGACGACGCTGCCGGCGCCGAACAGGTTTCGGTTCACCTCCAACGTCTTTCCGGGTCGGAATTCGATCACGACGGTCTTGCCGAGGCTCGCTATTCTCGGAATCTCATCCCCGGGTTGCTAGGTCTCCTCGGACTCATCCTCGGCAGCCGAGGCCTCGTCATCAGCCGCCGCCTCATCATCGGTCGATCTGGTCTCACCGGCGACCTGCTCAGCGGTCGCAGCCGAATCGGTTCTCCTCGAGCCACTGCCGAAACTCAGCCAGCCCTTCGTCTTACCCTTCACCTTGGAAGTGATGGCAGCCTCTATCCGGTCCGTCCATGAGGCGTGATTCCGCTCATAGAGGGTCACCTCCTCCTCGTATCTCTCGAGGGCTCTAGCCTGCGCCGTGGCATCGAAGCGGATGAGGACGTAGGAGAGTGCCAGCCATAGGGTGAACACCGTCAACAACAGTGGCGTGTTCTTCTCCAGCGTCATCGTCGTATCGAGCAGACTGGCGTTGTTGGATGCGAGGAGGAAGACGGCGAGACCGCCGATGAAGAGGAACATCCAGAGCAGCAGCGTGATGACCTCGTATCCATCCGCTCCGACGCGTCGTTTCTTGGTTGGGCTCGACGGTTCCCTGCCCGCCTTCTTCGGCTTCATGACTCTCCCAACACGGCCGGCTGATGAAAACATTGCTCCCGAAGAAAGGCGGTATCAGTCGAGGAGGCCGTGGTCGTCCGCTATTTCGCATTGACCGGAGGGAAGCGCCGCGAGGACATCGTCCTGTACGAGGCCGGTCGTCTTGGCGATGTGATTAGCCAACGTCTCCTTCTTGGTCCGGCCGGGTACGATTCTCGCCCAGCGCTCACAGACCGCTGCGATCGCGGCGACTGGTCCGGTGATGGGCAGCGGCACGCCGTTCACCGTCGCGATTCCGAGGCCGAACTCGAGCGGCCGGTCGCGATGCCAGAGCCGTTTGCCGCGGACCACGAAGGCGCCTCGCCCGAGCGCCTCGCCGGTCTCGGTCTTCTTCGACACCTGACCGGGTCGGACGTGGAACGCGGTCGCGGCAGCGGCGCCGCCGGCCCAGGCGCGCGACCAGCAGACCGCCATCTGGGCCGCTTCGCCGAGCAGCGCCGCCGACAGACCCGTCGCCTCGTCGAAGTCTCCGCCGGATGGGGTGGGGTCGGTAGATTCGGAGGTGAGCGGTTGCAGGTCCTGGACTATCTTCAGGGCAGGTACCGAGCCAGGTTCAGATGTCTCTGCGGTAGCGAGCCCTTCTCGGCGCTTGAGCGAACAGGATGGAGCGCCGTGCAGGTCGGCGTGGACATAGACGTCGTCCTTTTCGAGGTGCTTGCGAACGATCGCGTCGTTGCCCTTCGCGTCGCGTCCGCCGACCAGCAGATGGCCGCCTGACAGCAGCGCCCAGCGATGCCGCTCGAACCAGAATCGCTTGCTCCGCGCAACCCCGCGCACCCGCCCCGCCGCCTCGTCCTTGGCCGCCTTCTTCTCGTCCCGCTCCTTCTCTCTCCGGGTGTCGCTCAACGCTCTCGCGGCACCGGACGACTTCTCCTTCTGGCTGCGCGCCGCCCCGAAGAACCGCTGCGCGTTCTGATGCACCGTATCTTCGATCCGAAGCATGACGCGCTCGCCCGGCTCGCCGTCATCGTCTGGCAGGAACGCGTTCATCGTCCTCTTCGCCGGGTCGACCGACTCGATCCAGACGATGTCACGGATCTGCTCGCTGACCGCCTGCCAACCGTGCCGCTCGACCGCGCCCCTGACCTGGGTCAGCAGATCTTCGACATGCGTCCAGTTCTTCTGCACCGAGGTGGCGGTCGCCTGCGCCTTCGTCGCCTTCCCGATGAAGCGGCCGATCGCCTCCTCCTGCTGGGCGGCGCGGCGGTTCAGTCGATCTTCGCTCGTCGCTTCGTCGGCGCCCTCCTGTTCGAGTCGCTCCTCTTGCAGGCGGTGCAGCGCCGCCGCGTCGTGCGCCCCCTTCCAGCCGTCGACCGCTTCCGAGAGCGATGCGAACTCGACGGCGAGCGCGTCGTCGTTGGTAGCCATCCGGACCGGCCCAACTTCGACGATGCCTCCCGGCGCCGCGGCCGTTCCAACCGTCCCATCCACAGACTCCGCGTCAGACTTCGCCGCTTCGTCAGCGTACCAGGCGTAGGCGCCTTTCCCGCCGGCGAGGTCTTCGAGCATCGTGGCGAGCGCGGTGTGCACGGAGCCGCGCCGCGCCTCGTCGAGTTTCGCCGCCTTGAGAGATGAATCGATGCCAGCCGCGGCGCACACCGCATGCGCGTACGGACCGCCGAGATTGACGCGTGCGGCGAGCGTCCGCGCGAGGTCGGCATCGCTGTCGTCGAGAATCGCGGCGAACCCCGCTTCGTCGAGACCTCGCGGGTCGACCTGTTCGGGCGGCCATTCGTAGACGACGCCGCGTTTCAGCGTCCGGCTGGCGTAGGTGACGTGGGTGAGCGGTTGGATGATCACACCGTCGGGGTCGAGCAGGATGATGTTGCCATCGCGGAACAGTTCGATGACGAGTCTCAGTTCTCCGTCCTTGGTGTCGACGATCAGCGTCAGGATCCGATCGAATCCATGCTGTTCCACGCCGATGAGCCTACCGTTCCCGAGGTGCTTGCGCAGAACCATCGCGAACGGTGACGGCGAAACCGGCATCGGCCTGTCACGGTTGGATTGGTAGACGCGTGCGCCGCGCACGATGACCAGATCGGTGGTGCCCTCACCGCTGCGATTCAGCCGCAGCACGACCTGCTCCCAGTGCGGCTGGTACGCCTTCTTCACGCGCGCGCCGATGAACGACTGCAGTTCGTGCGCCGTGCGCGCGACATCGAACGACGTTGACCCTCCGCGCACGGCTCTCCCCGGTGACGAGTCCCGCCGGTGCCGTTCATCAGCCGTTCGCTTCTTACGAGTCGGCTGGCAGCCTTCACCGTGCAGCCGACAACGCTCAAGGGACCCTTCCTCACACCGCCGGTTCCCGCCTTCACCCTGCCGAAGACCGTCGGTCCGACGACCACCGGCGAGACCGACGAAGCGCTGCGCTGCTTCTGGTATCGGCCGTTGCTGCGGCGCTCCTCGGCCGAACCGACGCAGGATTCTGACTGGGGCATACATGTCAATGCGGACTGTCTGGCCGAGTTGTCGGCCGAGATCGCCACCGCGATGGAGCGCGACGGGGTCGCGAACGCTCCCGACCTGTCGCTCGATCTCGCTTTCATCTTCGGCTTCGACCACGAGTACTTCCACCATCTGGTCGACAGCGGCTGCACCGCGCACATCCTGCGGTTGCACGCGCAGACCGGCGAGATGCCACCGCAGTGCGACGAATACGCGGCGATGTACGAGCGGCGCTGCACGGCTCGCGACGACCCGCACTGGTGGTTCATCGTCGAGGAGGCGCTGGCGAACGCGCATGTGGCGCGCGACCCGAGCCGATTAGGCGGTCTGAACGAGGCGTTCATGCGCTACGGACTGCTGCCGCAGCCCGACGACCTGTCGCGAGGTCCATACGCGCTGTGGGAGCAGCCGGCGATGGACGCGCGCGCTTTTCGAGCCCTGTCGCACATGCTCTGGATGCAGATGCTGAATGGCGAGCTCGACCCGCTCGGCGCGTACTCTGGAATCGAAGCGATCGTGCATGAAGGCGGCCTCGAAGCCGCCTTCGACAGGGTCGTCGATGCCATCGTCGAGGCGGCCGAGCCGCAGGACGACGCCATAGACGGCGGTCCCGGGAACGGCCTCATGGGGGGCGGCACCGCCGACGACCCCGATTCCCGACAACCGTCATCTGAGGACGGTGGCCGCTCCGAGGACTGGCTGGAGGATCGGGACGGAGTGCGTCATCTCATCGCCTTCGGCGGCTTCGACAGCGGTCTGCTCCGTCGCCTGCAGGTTCCGCTGCGCTGGCACGGCGGCCATGGACCGGAGTTCGAGCGGCGATTCGGTCCGGACAACCCCGACTGGCCGTATGGCACAATCGAGCGACTGTACGAGCATTTCCGGCAGGCGGAGGTCTCCGGAGAGAGCGACGATCCGTTCGCCAGTGACGACGACGATGACTACGAACTGACGCCCTGAGCGCGGCGACCGTTCTGTTCAAGCGCTGGCTCGGCCCGCCGCGCCCCATGGATGATTCCTCACTGAGCGAGGAGGCAGGGGGCGGCTCTCTGGAGGAGGTCGGTTCGGACCCCGTTCGTCTGCAGCGGCGTCTGAATGTATCGCGCAGGGCGATGTGGGCCTCGGCCGTCATCATGGTCGTCTGCATGCTCTACATGGCCGCTGGATACGTCGTCTACAGCCAGATCGCGGCCAGTTCGCCCTGCACCAATCACGAGGAGAACGCCCCGGACGCTTGGTGGGCGCATCTCTACAACGGATCGCGGGTGCAGGACTTCGACAGCGAGCCGTGGTGGTTCAACGGCACGGAGAACGTCTCCATCGAGGTCCCCGATGAGCCGATCACACTGGCCGGCTGGTGGCGAGCGGGAGATCCTGACATGCCGGCGGTCGTCCTCACGCACGGCATCAGAAGCTGCAAGTCGAACCACACCGTCCTGCTGCCCTCATCGATGCTCGTCAAGGCGAACTACAGCGTCCTGATGATCGACCAGCGCGACCATGGCGAATCGACCATCGAGGACGGCAAGGTGTCGGCCGGACAGAAGGAGTGGCGCGACATGGTGGCGGCGTGGAACTGGGTAAACGAGACCAAGGGCGTCGACAGCGCTCGCATCGGCGTCTTCGGCACCTCGATGGGCGCCGGCGCCGTGGCCATCGCATTCACCCAGGAGACTGCCATCCAAGCCGCCTTCGTCGACACCACGTACTACGACATGGACCGCATCATCGACTCCGAGCTGAGGATGGCCGGCTTCCCGACCATCCTCCGCCCTGCCGGCGTCCTGGCCGGCCAGATCGCGTCGGGAGACAACATCGCCGAGCATCAGCCGGGCGCCGCCGCCATGTCGATCGGCGACCGTCACCTGTTCATCACGCACAACATCCCCGACGAACGCATCGCCATCGTGCACGGCATCGACATGTGCGAGGCCGCCAACGCCTCGGTCACCGCGGCGGGCACCGCCGGTTGCTGGTTCACCGACGCCCGGCTGTCCGAGGGGGTCGAGGTGGGCCCGCACACGCACATCGTCTCGATGCTCGTCGTGACCGAGGAGTACGAGGCGCGGCTGGTCGGCTTCTTCGACGAAGCATTCGGTGTCCAACGCGCTCAACCGTAGACGGTTCCCCCCTGAGGCACAGAACCTCAGATGGCGTCCTGCCACGCCTCGGCCAGAGGTATGACACTCGGCTCGTGCGCCCACTGGTTGCTCTCGACCTCGACCACCTCGCCGAGCGGCAGCATCTCGGAGATCCGCAGCGCGTCGCCGAGGCCGTGCAGCGCATCCGACTCGGCGACCGCGATGGCGCACGGCACACTCACCGCCTCCAACCCCTCCCACATCTCGTAGCCGCGCGCCATCAGCGTGCACATCTTCAGGCGACGCATGTGGGCCGCACGAAGAGTCCGGCGGTAGCGTATGTACTGGCCTCTCTCCTTCAGTTTCAGCCTCAGATACGGCAGGATGATGAGGCGGATGACCGGCGAGTAGAACCACCATGGCACATGGATGAGAGGAATGGCCCACAACGGGAACTTGAAGCGCGCGTTCGGGGCCAGCAGGAAGGCGCTGCGGCCGTC
>Ga0310122_10001476_pt1 | contig 14987 bp, 12 predicted proteins | sample CB6_Bottom_1051__FD_203503 | JGI IMG/M metagenome (GOLD analysis project Ga0310122, IMG submission 203503) | Marine microbial communities from Western Arctic Ocean, Canada - CB6_Bottom_1051 | ecosystem: Environmental > Aquatic > Marine > Oceanic | place: Canada: Western Arctic Ocean | collected...
GACGTCGAGGTCGGGGAGGTCGAGGCCGAAGTGGTCGAAGCAGGCGATCATTCGCTCGCACCCTTCGATCATCTCATCGCGGCCGGTGACACCCATCGTGCCGATCCTGAAGATCCGTCCCTTGGCATGGTCCTGCCCACCGATCACATGGGTGTCGTGCTCCTTCGCCAATCTCGCCCGCCACTCCTCGCCCCACGCCGGGTCCGGGTAGCTGATCGCGGTGACGGTGTCGGACCGATGGCCTTCGGTCGCATACAGTTCGAAGCCGAGCGCCTCGAACAGGCTGCGGACGCCAGCCGCGAGTCCGGCGCAGCGGGCGAACCGCGCTTCCAGACCCTCCTCGGCGAGTCCCGCCAGCGCCGCCGACCAGCCGAGGATGAGGTTGATGGCCGGTGTCCATGGCGTCTGGTCGTCGGCCGCCTCCTTCAGGGCCGGCGCGAGGTCGAGATAGTAGAGCGGCGAGATGCCACCCATGGCGCGATTGAAGATCGCCTTCTCGACGTAATCCTCGCTGACCGCGATGGCGGCGACGCCGGACGGACCGGCGGTGCACTTCTGCGAGCCGACGACGACCGCGTCGGCGCCCCACTCGACCGGTCGCACGGGAATGCCGCCGACGCTGGTGATGCCGTCGATGATGAACGAGACGCCGTGCTTGCGGCAGATGTCACCGAGCGCGGCGACGTCCTGCGTGATGCCGGTCGAGGTCTCGTTGTGGCAGACCGCCAGCGCGGCGTGCTCGCCGGCCGCGAGGATGCCGTCGATCTCGTCGAGGTCGAACGGTCGGCCCCAGTCGCCCTTCAGATGTGTCACTCTGCAGTGGCGGTCGCAGATCTCGGCGACACGCTCGCCGAACTTGCCGTTCGTCGGGACCATGACCCGCTCATCGCCGGTGAACCGGTTCGCGATCACCATCTCCATCGCCGCCGTGCCGGAACCCGACACTACGACGACCGACCAGCCGTCTTTCCCGTCGTGGCTCTGGTCGCCGACCTCGCCGCTGCTCGGTGACAGGCCGAATGCGAGCCGAAGGTGGCTGGAGATGGTCGCCATCGCCTGCCTGAACTCGGACGAGCGGTGGGTCATCGCGGGGGTCGCGAGAGCTTCCAGCGTGGCAGGCGTCATGCGGGTCGGGCCGGCGATGAACCAGCACTCTCCATCCCACGTCATCGGGCTGCCGCCGTCGGGGGTAGTCCTTGAATGGCTCGCCCGCATCTTCAACCACCGACCGGGTAAGTGATCGGTACGGGGAGCAAGGCTTGATGCGAGCGGCGATGAGCGTGGCGGCATGGTCGACGTCGGTCTCTGCATGCTGCAGGGTGCTCGCCACGTCCACATCGCTGCGATCGAGAGAGCCGCGACGGAGTCGGGCATCGCCGTCGAGGTGCACGAACTGCGGACCGCCGCCGATCTCGCAGCGGTCGATGCGTCTCTCGACGCGATCGTGCTGCCCGGCGGCGAATCGACGACCATGCGGCTGACAGGTGGGACCGAGGCGGAAGGGGGCAGCGGCCTGCTGCCCGCCCTCTATGCGCTGCTCCGCTCGCGGCCGTCGCTGCCGGTCCTCGCCACCTGCGCCGGCGCGATCCTGCTCTGCGATCCCGAGGACGGCGCGCCGCTGGTCGATGCGACCATCGACCGGAACGCCTACGGCCGCCAGGTCGATTCCTTCCAGGCCGACCTCGCCTCTCCCCTCCTCGGTCGTCCCTTTCCGGGGGTCTTCATCCGGGCGCCGCGCTTCCTCGCGCACGGGACCGCGGCAGATGTCGCAGCGGTGAACGGCGACGAGACGGTCGGAGTCCTGACCGAGCGGCGGCTCGCCCTCGCCTTCCATCCCGAACTGACCGAAGACTCCGGTTTCCACCGCTGGCTGCTCGTAGCGGCGTCCGGCTCCTGACATCGTCGCGTTGCGGCGGATTGAAGCGGGACAGATGCCGCGATGGAATTGGAATGGCCGTCCGACTGCGCCTGTCAGGCGTCCCCGAACTGCACGAGGCACCCGAGGTCGGCGACACGGAGGGCTGCATCCAGTGCATGCAGGGCAGCAAACTGGTTCTGTTCATCACCGGAAAATGTCACTGGAAGTGCGATTACTGTCCACTCTCGGAAAATCGACGCGAGAGCGTCTCGATGTTCGCCAACGAGCGTCGCTGCGACTCATACGACGATGTCATCGAGGAGGCGCGAGCGATGCGGGCCACCGGGGCGGGCATCACGGGAGGCGATCCGATGATGGATTTCGAGCACACCGTCGAGGGCATCCGGAGACTGCGGGCCGAGTTCGGCCCATCCTTCCACATGCACATGTACACCTCCATCCCGTTCCCTCCCGACCGTGCGACCACCCTCGCTGAAGCGGGCCTGGACGAGATCAGATTCCACCTCCTGGACTTCGAGTTGGAGCCATATCTGGAGGCGATGCGGGCTTCTTCTGACACCGGCATGCTGACCGGCGTCGAATTACCGTGTCCGCCGGACCTGCCGGAGAAGATGAAGTCGCTGCTGGAGGCGATGCGCGATGCACCGATCTCGTTCCTCAATCTGAACGAGTTGGAGATCACTGTCGGCAATTACCACGAGATGCAGTTGCGCGGCTTCAATCTCTCCGACGAGATCACCGCCGGTGCAGCCGGTTCCGCCGAACTGGCACTGCTGCTGCGCGACCGGGTGCGGGCGGCGGCTGACGGTGTGGGAGACCCCGAGGACGGTGAGGTCAGGCCGCCGTACGGATTCCATCTGAAGTTCTGCACCGCCGTCTACAAGGACGCCGGGCAGTTGCGGCGGCGTTTTCTGCGGCGCGGCGAAGCGACGATAGCGCCGCACGAGACGCTGACCGAGGACGGCACGCTGATGTTCGGCGCGGTCTACTCGGCTGCCGAGGACGCTTCTGCGAACGCGGCCGAGATCGCCGAGGTGTGCGAGTTGCCGACGACGTTCGTCCACTGGGACGAGGCGAACGGTCGCATCGAGATTCCGCTGGTGCTGGCCGAGGGGATCGCCGACGAGGTCGACGCGCCGGTGGCGATGGTCGAGGTGCATCCGACGCATGAGCGGCTGGAGATGACCATCGTCTGGCTGAACGACCTCCGGCCCGAACGGTAGCAGCCGCTTCGGTGCCGCTGCTGGTGGCATCGGCGTCGGCTTGATGAGGGGCGCGCGATTCGCGGCGCTCGATGTCTGACGACGACGGGGCAGAGGCGACCGATTCGGAGCCGGCCGATGAACCGGTCGATGCGACGGCCGATGCGGCCGAGACGGGGGCTGAGGCTGGGCTCGAGACCGAAGCCTCGCCGACGGAGGCGGAGCCATCGGAGCCGTCTGAGCCGCCGGAACCACCGACTCCCGAGCAGCGGATCGCCGAGTTGGAGGCGGCACTCGAAGAGACGCAGCGCGAGATACAGTACAAGCAGGCTGACGCGCGCAACGCCGCTCAGCGGGCCGCTCGCGACCAGTCGAAGGCGCTGCGATACGGTGGCGCGGGGCTGGCTCGCAGGCTGATCGACGGGCTCGAGGACCTCGACCGTGCTCTCGCCATGCATACGGAGGACGAGGAGACGGAGAAGGCGGAGGAGGACCAGTTCGTCACAGGTGTGCGGTTGGCCCGTCAGAAACTGCTGTCGGCGCTGGCGAGCGAGGGAGTCGAGCGGATAGTCACCGAAGGGGCGAAGTTCGATCCGACCCGGATGGAGGCGATGGCCACCGTGCCGCCATCCGAAGGCGTCGAGCCGGGCAGCGTCATCGAGGAACTCGAGAAGGGCTGGATGCACCACGACAGGGTGCTCCGCGCCGCCCGCGTCGTCGTCGCTTCGGAGTGATCCGGTTGTCAAAGCGCGACCCCCGTTCCGCCCCTGATACGACCCCTGTCTCGTCAGACGGAGACTTGGCGGAGGCTGGCTCGTCGGATCGCTGGCGTCGCGCATGGCAGAGGCGGCGTGTCATCTTCGCGCCGCTGGCCGTCTACCTCGTAGCGCTGGGGCTCGTTCAGGTGTTCGGTGGCCTCGCCGAACCGGTCGGCGGGTTCCCCGAGCGCTGTCCAGAGGCCTCACAGAACTGCACTCGTATCGCCGATCAGCCATTCCGCGGCGACGGTCGTGACGGTGTCCGCCTGAACGTCAGTTCGGGTGAAGCGCGGGCGGCGGTGCTCGACTGGGTCGAGAATACCGCGCGGACCGAGGTGACCCACGACGGCAACGCCGAACTGGAGGTGCTGGCGCGGACCAGATGGATGAGATATCCCGACGACATGTACGTCCGCTTCTCCTGCGAAGGTGAACAGACGCTCGTCGAGATCCACTCGGAGTCACGGCTCGGGGCCGGCGACCTCGGCGTCAACGACGGTCGCGTGCTGAGTCTCGTCACACATATCGAATCGTATGACTACTCGACGGCCGGTGAAGTCTGCACTCCGCTGCCGATGGCTTGATTCCAGGCTAGTGCTGCCCGAACGCGTTGACCGCACCAGCCGTATCGTCAACCGACCGGCTCGCCGCCGCAGCCGAGGAATGCGAGCCTGCGGAGAGCATTCGCTTCGAGCAGCCAGTCGATGACCACTGCCGGAACCGTGGTCTGCAGGACGGACCGGACCGCTGCCTCATCGGTGATGGTCGAGAGCATCCTCATCGTAGCCCTGATGCGCCAGCCCTGCAGGTCGTCCCGGGTCGCCATCTCGACCCGCTCGACGCGCCATCCGGCTGCTCCGTACAGTTCCGCGGTCGACCCGTCACTGGTGACGATGACGCCGGCGCCGCCGTGGTAGCGGCTGGCGTGCTCGACCCAGCGTGGTGGATCGTCGATGTCGGGCACGCCGACGACCTCCGCCTCGATGTCGGCGGCGGCCGCCCACGCCTCGATCATGCCGCGTCGCTCATCGAACGACCAAGGGTCGTCGATCGATTCGGGTCGATTCGTCGAGCCGACCGCGATGCGCAGCGGCAAGTCTGCGTCGGCAGCCACTTGGACCGCCGCTCCGATGAGATGCGCATGGCCGCTGTGCAACGGCTGGAAGCGACCGAGAACGACCACGGCGACCTGTGGTGGCACAGCCGGGGGAGACTCGCCCGGCGACAGGCCAGCCGTCGCGGCATCAACATCTGCATCGTCCGGTCCAGCGTCGTCCTCCGACCCGCCGGCCGCACCCGACTCGCCCATCAGGTCACCTCCGGCCAGCCGTTGTCGATTATTCTGCCGAGATTCCACTCCGCCTGACCCCACCGGTCGGCCGGTGCCCACTCCTGACCGACGAAGGCGACGAAACCCTCCCGTCGCCGCCTCTCCATCGCGTGATGCAGAGTTCTGGCGGCTCGATCATGAGCGCTCATCGTCGGGATGATTCGCGGGTCCTCCGAATCGTCGAGGGTCTCACCGAGATCGCTGCGTCGCTGCATCCAGTCGAGCACGACCCCTTCCGCGTACCCACTCTCGTCCTGTCCGGCCAGCACTTCGCCGACCCGCTGCCAGACCTCCGCCCGGTACAGCTCTCCAGCGTGCGCCAGATCTCCGTCCAGCAACGGCTCGATGTACAGCAGCCCCCGCCCCTCCCATACCCTCCAGGTGCCCGGTGACGCCCAGTCGGCCAGCAGGCGCAGTGGTTCGGCCGCTTCCGGGCGGCTCATCCTCCCATCCTCCGCCGCGGCTCGCAGACGGCTCAGCATATCGTGCCCGTCCGAGGGCGAGGCCGCATCGTCCAGAAGGCCGTCGGACGCATCGAACCATTCGAGCAACTCACCCGCCAGATCGCTGTCGAACGACGATTCCAGACGCGGGTCCTGCTCGGGTCGCTCGCCTCTCAGAGCGCCGGATTCGAAGCCGTCGATCAACGCTTTCGGCGACATCGAGAGCACGCTTCGCCAGCCCGCCGCATCGACCAGTCGCAGCAGCAGGTCCGCCATCAGCCGCACCGCTCAGGTGGCGGGGCCATGAACCATCCGCAGTCTTCCGCCACACCGTCAGCGGGTTGAAGAACATGGTTCGGGAGGGTCGGTCGGAACTGGTCGGAGAGGTGAGCGTTTGGCGACCATAGAGGAGCAGATCCAAGCCCTCGAGGAGGAGATCACCGGGACCAAGTACAACAAGGCGACGAGCGGCCACATCGGCAAGATCAAGGCGAAGATCGCGGCCCTGAAGAAGAAGCGCGAGAAGGCGCAGGCGCACGCCAAGTCGGGTGGTGGCAGCGACGGTTTCGAGGTCAAGAAATCGGGTGACGCGACGGTCGCATTGGTCGGTTTCCCGAGCGTCGGCAAATCCAGCCTCATCTGCCTCGTGACCGATGTCGAATCGGAGGCCGGCGGATTCGAGTTCACGACTCTGACATGCATCCCAGGCGTCATGGAGCACAAGGGCGCGAAGATCCAGATCCTCGACCTGCCCGGTCTAATCAAGGGCGCGTCGGACGGCAAGGGTCGCGGTCGCGAGATCCTCAATGTAATCCGCTCCTGCGACATGATCCTGTATGTCATCGATCCGTTCCAAGCGAGTCACTTCGACATCCTGCACAACGAATTGTTCCGGGCCGGAATGCGGCTGAACGATGTCAGGCCACAGGCCTACATAACCCGTACCGGACGCGGTGGCATAGTCGTCCGGTCGACCTGTCCACAACCGTATCTGGAGGGGGACGAGATCCGGGAGATCGTCCGCTCCTTCGGAATAATCTCGGCCGAGGTGACCCTGCGCAGTCCGGTCGGACCGGACGAGATAGTCGATGCGCTGGCCGACAACTGCGTCTACAGCGACGCGGTCGTCATCATCAACAAGATCGACCTGGCGACGCCGGCCGACATGCAGAGATCGCGACAGAAGCTGCCGGAGGGCTGGCCGGTGCTGCCGGTCTCGGCCAAGACCGGCGAGGGCATCGAAGCGATGAAGGATTTCATCTACGACAATCTTCGGTTCATCCGGGTGTTCATGAAGCCGCAGGGGCAGGAGGCCGACATGGTCGAGCCGTTGATCATCAAGGAAGGAAGCACCGTCAGGGAGGTCTGTAGGACCCTGCATCGGGACTTCGTTCGGAACTTCCGGTTCGCGCGGCTGTCGGGCCCGTCGGCGAAGTTCGACCATCAGCGGGTCGGACTGGACCACCGATTGGCCGATGGCGATGTCCTCTCGGTGATCATCAAGCGGTGATTCTCACCCGGATGTCTGATTCTAACCATCAACCGTTGATTCTGACCCACCTGTCCAGCCGTTCCCCTCTCCAGTGCACCGCCTTCGCTGGCGGCCTTACATTGAAAGCAGCGGCCCTCGTTCAACAGCACCCGGAGGGTGACCATGGCTGAACAGATGCACCCTCGTCTCGCCGCCCTAGGACTGGTCGGTTCATCCCTGTTCGCCTTTCTGCTGGTCTTCAACACCTGGCTCGGATTCTTTCCGGCGATCGTCGTGAAGACCCCTACAGGTGGCTGGATGAAGTACCACCCGCTGGAGAAGATCCTCAGCGTCATCGGTATGGGTCGGGGCAAGATGAACTGGTCGGAAGCGGGTACCGTGACCGTCCAGGACATGGTTCAGATCGTGCTCCTGCTCCTGTTCGTCGGCATCGCCTGGTACGGCCTGCGCAAGCGGCCCGAGATATCCGGACCGGTCAGCCGCAACATGGCGTCTGAGCGCGAGGCGATGGAATCGGGTGAACTCGGCAGCCTGCCATCGATGAGCGGTGGAGTCGCCAGTCCGTTCACTGCCCAGATCATCAGCGAGGTGATCGGAAAGGCCGTCTCTGTCGACGAGGCGGAGGTGTCGAGCGCCCTCGGTCATCTCGGCGTGATGGCGGAGGCGAACGCGGCGGCCGAGGCGGCCGAGCGACCTGCGGTGACGAGTCGTCGCGCCGATCTGCCTCACATCGATGCAGTATCGTTCGATGGCGACGACGATCCGGATGATGACTTCGGCGATTCCGATTCCTCGTACTTCGATGGGATCACGGTTCTCGGCTCGTTGACTGAAGCGGCGGATGGCGCAGAGAAGGCGGCGATGATGATCGAGAACGCCGTCGCGACGTCGGGTCCGGAGGCCGAGGTCGAAACATCGCCATCGCTGCCGCCGCTGCCGGGCGGCGCGAGACCCGCGTCGACGCAGGACCGGCCCGGCACCTCCGCGTCAAAGGCAGAGCCCGATGACACAAGCCCAGCGAAGGCTGCCGACCGCACACTACCGGATGTGCCGGCTCGTCAGTCGGCGTCCTCGGCGAGCCCTGAGACGTCGGCGGATGGGGCTTCGACGGGGTCTGATGACGGCGGACGCTCGTCGACCTACAGCGGCGCCATGCCGGTGCGGCCGCCCGAGTTGCCTTCCAGCGCCGAATACGACCCGGAGAGCGGCCGCTGGCTGCTGCACGGTGCGCCGCTCGGCGACACGCTGGCGCCGCTGCCGTGATTCACTGAATTCACTGCATCGGCCCGTCAGCGGCTGCAGGTCCGGCCACTCACCCCGGGCAACGCACTTGACGAAGCGGCATCTCCGGCTGGTCGATGAGCTCCACCGCGGATGAGTACGAGAAGGCCCTCGAAGAGGCTCTCGCTTCTCCGAGAGGCGTGCTCGTGCGCGGTCTCGGTAGCCACTTCCGCGCTCGAGCCGGGCTGCTCGCAGCGGCCTTCCTGGCCGGCCTCGTGGTCGGCTATCCGGCCGCCGGCTGGGCCATCGAATGGTTGCTGCAGGCCGAGGGCATGCGACCGGAGGGCGTCAAGGTAGTCGTTCTGCACCCTCTGGAGATGGTCATCCTGCGGCTGCACATCTCCAGTCAGATTGGCACGATGCTCGCCTGCACGGTGCTCATCGTCGACCTCATCGTGCTGGCCCACCGCAATCCGGAGCAGGCGAGACAAGTCAGACTGGCGACCAGCGAACTGATCGCCGACGCAGAATTCGACTGGACGCCGAAACAGGTCGTGCTGACCTTCCTCTCGCTCCTTTCATCGGGCATCCTCGCGGCGGCCGGCGTGTTCTATTCGATGCGCATCCTGATCCCTCTGCTGCTAGCATACCTGACCGCCGACGCCCAGAGCGCCGGTCTGGCGGCGACCTGGCAGCTGCAGGCGTGGATGGGCTTCGTCTCCAGCATCGTCGCAGCGAGCGCCATCGGATTCCAGACGCCGCTGGTGACGCTGCTGGTGCTGCGCAGCGGCGCCGTCGACCGAGAGGTGCTGACCGCGCACCGCCGCCACCTCTGGTTCGGCGCCATCTGCGTCTCTGCGATACTCAGCCCGCCCGACCCGCTGTCGCTGCTGCTCGTCGCGGCACCGATCATCATCCTGCTCGAAATCGCTCTTCTGATCGATCTGATGCTCGGCCGGCCGGGTCGATCCGGCAGAACCAGCCACACCGAATGACCGGACAGCGGTCAGCGGATGCGGTCATTCGAAGCAGTAGCGGACCGTTGTGTAGTCGCTGCGGAGGCTCTTGACATCGCGTTTTACGGCGGCCGCATCCTCGTCCTTGAGCAACACCCGCGCGAACAGTCGCGCCACGTCCTGCATCTCATCGACGCCCATGCCGTGCCGGGTCAACTCCTGCACGCCGAGACGCAGCCCGGCCGGCGACATCGGCTTGGAGTCGCCGGGAAGCATGTTCATGTTGCTGATGATACCAGCGTCCTCCAACTTCTGCGCAGTGACCCTGCCAGCGCCTGAATCGACCTCGCCGTGCCGGGTCAGGATCTGATGGCTGGCGGTGTAACCGCGCGACTCGGCCAGCACGTCGAAGCCTTCAGCGGCCATCGCTTCGGCGAACGCCCGCGCGTTGGCGACGGTATCCTTCGCGTAGGCGGCGCCGAACCGCTCGAACTCGGCCAGCGCCACGACCTTACCGGCTACGTGGTGCAGGTGATACGACGAACAGACGCCGGGGAAGATGGCGCTGTTCAGTCGGCGTTGGAATGCGGGGTCATCGTCATCGGATAGGAGGAATCCCCCCTGGGGACCGGGGAAGGTCTTGTGCGACGAGCCGGTCATCACGTCCGCGCCCTCCCGCAACGGGTCCTGGAAGCAACCCCCCGCGATCAGCCCCAGCACATGCGCCCCGTCATACATCACCCGTGCACCGACTTCGTGCGCCGCCTCGGCCAGTTCTTCCAGCGGTGTCGGGAAGAGGAAGACGGATTGTCCGAAAAGGGCGAGTTCAGGCTCGACCTCGCGGATCATCGCCGCGGCAGCGTCGATGTCCGGCTCCATCCGCTCCTCGTCCCACGGATAGGTGTTCAGGTCGAGCCCTCGAAGGCCGACGGCGCCCATCTGAGCGTGGCTGATGTGGCCGCCGTCGGCGGTGCTGACCGCCGTTATCCTATCGCCTGGACGGGCCAGTGCTCGCAGTGCACCGGTGTTGGCGACCGTGCCGCTGGTCGCCTGGATGTTGACGAAGCGGCAGTCGAAGGTCCGCTTCGCCAACTCGATGCCTAGGGATTCTATGTCGTCGAAGTCGTCGCAGCCCTGGTAGTAGCGCCGACCCGGCAGACCTTCGGCGTAGCGGCCGTGCAGGTCGCTGTCGCACGCCTGACTGACCATCGGGCTGATGACGTTCTCGCTGGCGATCATCGGCAGACCGCCACCGTAGTGGGAGCCGCTCGCATCGACCGCCCTGAGCACCGCTTCGGCGTCCCGTCGGGCGTCTCGCTCTGCCGGCGTTCCGTTGACGCCTCCACCCTCGACCACCGGCATGCGTCAGTTCGCGCGCCGACGCTCCATGATGTTCACCTCTGCATCCACCGGCCGCGATGTGACACCTACGAAGCCCGTGCGCGGCCACCCTTCAGCGGTTGCTGCTCAGGTCATACGCAGCGCGGATTCGCTGCGGCAGGCATTTGAACCGCCCTCCGGTCGAGCGCACCGATGGATGTGAGCATCATCCTCGGTTCGCGCTCGGACATGCCCGTGGCAGACAAGGCGACGGCGCTGCTCGTCCGGTTCGGCATCGACCACGAGGTGCGCGTGGCGAGCGCCCATCGCGCGCCGTCCTATCTGGAAGGCGTCGTCGATGCCGCGATCGAGGACGGTTGCAAGGTGTTCATCGGCATCGCCGGCCTCGCAGCGGCGCTGCCAGGCGTCATCGCATCGATGACCAGCAAGCCCGTCATCGGCGTGCCGGTCGGCGGCAAGGTGCCGTTCGACAGTCTGCTGTCAATAGTCCAGATGCCACCCGGCATGCCCGTCGCCACGGTCGGCGTCGACCGCGGTGACAACGCTGCTGTCCTAGCCGTCCAGATCCTCGCCATCGCCGACGCTTCACTGTCCGAGGCGTTCGCCGCCTTCCGCGAGGAGATGACCGAGAAGGTCATCGCCGACGACGGGGGCGTTCAGGAAGAGCGCGGCGTCTGAGGTCGGTGGTCTGAGCGGAGCGAGCGGTCGGAAGGGTGTGTCGGTCTGCATTCGGTTGTCTGGGAGAAGTGAGTCGATGGATTCGAGCATGCTGATCGACGAAGCGGTCGAGAAGATCAGGTCATCCATTGACGACATCGCCATCATCGCCTGCAGCGGCGGCATAGATTCGACCGTCGCAGCGGTGCTCGCCAACGGCGCCGTCGGTGACCTGCTGCACTGCGTCTACGTCGACACCGGGCTGATGCGCAAGGGCGAGACCGAACAGGTCGAGGACCTGCTCGGCGCGCACGGACTAAATCTGAAGGTGGTGTACGCAGCCGACCGCTTCTTCGAGCATCTGAGAGGCGTGGAGGATCCGGAACGGAAGCGCAAGGTGATCGGTGAGCAGTTCATCCGGGTGTTCGAGGAGGAGCAGGCGGCGGTCGGAGCGAAGTACCTCGTTCAGGGTACGATCGCACCGGACTGGATCGAATCGGGTGGCGGCGGTCGTGATGTCATCAAGTCTCACCACAATGTGGGAGGCTTGCCGGAAGACATCGATCTGACGATAGTCGAACCGCTGCGGGACTTCTACAAGGATGAGATCCGTGACATCGCCCGCGCACTGAAAATCCCTTCGAGCGAGCGCCAGCCGTTCCCCGGTCCGGGGCTCGCGGTCAGGGTTCTCGGGGACCTCACCCCGAAGAGGGTGGAGGTGTGTCGCGAGGCGTGCGCCATCGTCGAGCAGGGCATCGAAGAGGCGGCTGCGGCCGGTCTCTGCGACCTGCCGTGGCAGTACTTCGCCGCGCTGCTGCCGGTCCGCAGCGTCGGGGTGCACGGCGATGCGCGGGTGCACGGCGAGACGGTCGTCATCCGGGCCGTGCAGAGTCTAGATGGCATGAGCGCTCGCTACTCTGAGATCCCACATTCGGTGCTGGCAGAGATATCGACCGACATCACCAACGCGCTGAAGGGTGATGTGAATCGAGTCGTCTATGACATCACCCACAAACCGCCTGGCACCATCGAGTGGGAATGATATGCGGGTCCTATGGACCCGGTGGGCAGAGGGTTCAAGCGGGATTCATGGTCCAGCATGGCCCGATGGATTCGCACTGTTGGCCTCGATTCTGGGCCATTGCTCTGATTCTGCTGGTCGCGATTTCGTCGTCCGGTTCTCTCCTGGGCGAGATGGCCTCGGATTCCCTCGGCGATGAGCAGACGGCCGATACTGAGGAGTCCAGACAGCCGCTGGCGCGACACGCCGACCCGCTCGACCCTGGTCTGAGGGAGCGGCTGCGACTCGCCGCGACCGATGAGCTGCTGCGCATCATCGTCCAGTTCGTCGACGGCTCGGCTGGCGACGCCGAGCGTCAGATGCTGGCCGAGCATGGCTTCCGCACGCTGCACACCACCACTCTGGTCCCGGCCTTGTTCGCCGAGGGTGCCGCTTCTTCGGTCAATGGGCTGGCGGCGCAGGCGGGTGTGCGGTGGATAGAGTGGAACTCGCCGATGGTGCTGTTGATGAATCAGACGAATTCGGTGATCGGCTCGGAGGACGTCTGGCAGCGGACCCTGCTCGACGAGAACGGCGTCGATACTGGTTCGGTGATCTCGGGCAGCGGCGTCACGGTGATCGTCCTCGACTCCGGCATCGACGCGAGCCACCCCGACCTCGACTACGACCCGTTCAACACCCCCAACTCACCCAGCCGACCCGGTCCTGATGACAAGGTGATCTACAACGCCAAGCTCGACCAGGGAAGCGGTTCCTCGACGCCAGCCATCGCTTGGATCCCGCTTCAGAACACCGACACCACGTCCGGTCACGGCACCCATGTGGCGGGCACCGTCGCGGGCAACGGCGACGCCAGCGCCGGCGACAAGCGAGGTGTCGCTCCGCAGGCGAATCTGATCGGCCTGTCGATGGGCGAGGCCGCCTTCACCATCGATGAGTACAGCGCCCTCGAATACGCCTATCAGTTGTCTGAGCCGGGTTCCGCCTCGCAGGCTGTGTGGAACATCCGCGTCGTCACCAACTCGTGGGGCCCCGGCTTCCCGTTCGACTCGCTCGACCCGAACGACCTGACGGTCCAGGCGATCGAGAAACTGACGTATGACAACAACGTCATCGTGGTGTTCGCCAACGGCAACAGCGGTGGCGACGGCAGCGATGACCAATCGAACATCTTCGCCAAGGTGCCGGTCGCCATCGGAGTCGCCGCGGCGATGCGTGACGGCGTCGGCATGGCCGACTTCTCCAGCCGAGGCGATGCTACGATGCGGGACACCTGGCCGGACATCGCGGCGCCGGGCGTCGACATCTGGTCGGCCGCCGCGCGGGCCACGATGATCGGCGGCGGTACCGGCGCCGGCGATATCGCGAGCGGCGACCTCGACTACCACTATCTCGCGATCAGCGGCACCAGCATGGCGACGCCGCACGTCGCCGGTCTCGTCGCGCTGCTCTGGCAGGCCGCGCCGTCGATGAGGATGAGTGACTTCGACGAGGATCTCGACAGCGAGAGCGGCGAGGTGACGCTGGTCGATCCGACCGGCATCGCACCGCCGGCGCAGGCGCAGCGGACCATCCACGAGGCCGAGTTGATCCTCAAACTGACGGCCGCTTACATGGAGGAAGGGCCGAATCTGGCCGGCAACCACAGCGATGGCATCGAAGGCCGGCCGCTCGACTTCGTGCAGGGATACGGCCTGATAGACGCCCAGCGCGCCGTCGCGGTCGCGGTGGCGCTGCAGCAGCTTCGAGACCCGGACCGTGACGGTGTCATCGACGCCGAGGTGACAGTGCTCGACGCGCTGGCGATCGCCGATGCGACCATCGTGAACGGCAGCATCAGGACTGCCGCCGAAGGGCTCGAGACCGGCTGGTCCGGCGACTTCGCCGTCCTCTCCTCGACCAGTCAGTTGCCACCCGGAGGCCACATGGCGCGCAGCGTCTGGCTGCCGGCCGGCACCGCAGTGGTCAGTGCGACGCTCCAGTACGACCCGCTCGACGTCTCGACCATCTGGTGTCCGCAGGGCGCCAATCTCAGGCTGGTCGCAGACACCGATGGTGACGGACAGCCTGACGAGGTCGGATCGCCGAGCATAGAACTGGTCATCGATGGCGGCACCGAGGATGGCGCCTGGTGGACCTTCGAGGTCGAGGGCAATGCGATCGGCACATGCCTCACTCCGAATCCCTCGACCGAAGGTCCGGAAGCGCACTATTCCGTCAATGTCAGGATGAAACTCCTGCCGGGTGTCTACGAGCTCGACGGCGAGCAGAGCCGCGCGGTCAACACCTACGGCGTGGGCGCAGCCGAGGTGACGCTGGAGCGGACCCACTTCGCCGACATCAGATACCAGGAGCCCGAGCCGGACCGGAGCGCGCTGGAGAGCGTAGTCGTGTGGCTGCGGACCAACTGGTGGGCGCCGACGCTGATCGCGTTCTTCATCGCGGCGCTGTTCATCGTCTCGAACGACCGTGTCCGAGACAGCGTCCGCGATGGCATGGAGCGGCGCCGAGCCCGCCGTGTAGAGCGGTCGGCTGGGATGGATGAGGACGAGATCCTCGAAGCGGACCTGTTCGATGCCGAACTCATCGATGACCTCGACGTTGACCTGTCAGCCAGCGCCGACTCGGGTGTTCCGACCGTCGAACCCGCCAGAGAACCCACCGTCGAACCCCTGCCACGACCCTCA
>Ga0310122_10001477_pt1 | contig 14982 bp, 9 predicted proteins | sample CB6_Bottom_1051__FD_203503 | JGI IMG/M metagenome (GOLD analysis project Ga0310122, IMG submission 203503) | Marine microbial communities from Western Arctic Ocean, Canada - CB6_Bottom_1051 | ecosystem: Environmental > Aquatic > Marine > Oceanic | place: Canada: Western Arctic Ocean | collected...
TAGCCGTCCCAGAACCCCAGCAGGCTCTCGACGGCCCAGTAGGTGTAGAACGAATCGAGGTCGACGAGTTCACCGATGGCCTGCTCGAGTGCCTGGCCCTGCGTAGTCCGGGTCGTTTCGTCCGCCTGGGCGTCGGGGTCGGGGCGTTTGAGGACATCGATCAAGCGAGTCATCTTCTTGCGGCTTGCCAGGTCCTGTTCGGGCGAGCCGACCTTCAACTCGAAGCTGCCTTCCCAGCCGTCGAAGAAATCGACCACCGAGCCTTCATAGAGCACTCCGTCGGAGTTGCCGAACTCGCGCTTCAGCAGTGAGCTGCGTACCGTCTCGACGTGGGTGTAGAGACCGATCGGCTTGCCGTTGACGCTGATCCGTGCGTAGCTGCAGCGAGGTGCCGGCGAGCCGGCGGCGTTGAAGAGGGCATACCCCATGTACTGGCTCATCAGGGTGATGTCCTGGTTGTTGTTGTTGAAGGTCAGGTTGGTCAGGCCACCGACTCGGGCGGTCTTGTTGACGAAGTTGAGCTTGACCTTCAACGAGGGTCGGCTTGCGTTCTGGGACCCGATGAATCCCTTCTTGCGGAGCCCCACCTCGAGATACTCGACGCCGTCGATCGTCACAGTCGCCGGCACGTAGACGTAGGGCGAGGGGATCGTCTCGGTCTTCCGCTTGGTCTGCAGCACTTCGAACAGGTTCCGCGTCTGGAAGCGGATCTTGTTCCAGTCCTTGTCCTCGACGGAGATCTGCACATCCATCACCCGGTCGCTGGGAAAAAGCTCGACCTGGGGTGTGACCGGTTCGACCGGCTTCTTCTCGGCGGCGACCGCCGGTGCTGTCGGCTCGATCTGCCGTGTGCCGAAATATGCGGTGACCGCGATGATACCGGCGATGCACAGTCCGCTGACGGCGGCCAGCGGGAGCACGTAGTAGAGGATGTTGGTTGCGAGGTTGCGGGGGGAATTCACCCCCGGCGGCCGTTCATCCGGTGACGCGGCTGGCATGGAGAGAAGCCTCGGGCGTGGGATCCGATGGCGGTTCGCCGTCGGCGGGTCATTCGTGAACGAGACCCAGGTGCTGGCAGCCGTGGAAGTACTTGGAGAAGGGGCTGGTCCGCGGTGCCAGCGGATACAGGAATTCGCGGACGTCCTGTTCGTGACCCGGCGGGGCCTTAGCCTCGATGATCACCGTATCGGCCATGGCTTGGGGGAAGGACGTGGAGATGCGGTTCTTGCCGGTCTGGTCGTAGAAGACCAGGTCGTAGTCGAGTGTCACTCGCAGCGGCGAATTCCTCGCGGCGAAGTGTTCGCGCTTGTACTGCACGATCACGATCGGTTCGCAACGCTCCATCATGTCAGCGACTCGCTCTTTGGGTGCCACCGCAATCAGCTCTTCGACGATTTCCCGGAAGGTCATTTCGGCCAGGGGCCGTTCGGCCAGCAGCGGGTATCGGTGCTTGCCGGTGATCTCGAAGTTGCGCCACTTGAATTCCAGGAACATCTCCTGTTGAGGCTCGGGCGAGTCGTACCATCTCAGCCGCGTCTTCTGGCGTATTCCCTGGCCGCCGATGTTGGCGTGGCAGTCCGAGAGTTGCACGTCATCGAAGTAGATGCTGCGGACGGTCGAAACCGGCTGGTTGTAGACCAGCTTGCGGCCGTTGCCTTCGAGCAGCTTGCGGAGCGTGGACACGTCGTGGTGCGGCGCGACGAACTTGACTTCCATCCGCGAGGCCAGGTCCCTTCGCGGTCCCTCCTCGGGCACCCGCTGCAGCGCCGGCGTCCGCCCGACAGCTGCCTCGACCCGAGGACCATGATCGACAACAATCTGGGTGCTCATGGCTACAGCGTCGATTCCAGATTGACGTAGGAGAACTCGCACTCGGGCAGCCGTTCACGGAGGCTGGCGATCAGCTCGGATGTGTCGGTGTCACCGTTTCTGCCGATGGCGATTCGCATCTGGCCGCGGTCTTGTTCGAGGTCGAGTCGTTGCAGCGTGTAGCGGTCGACCAGCTCGTTGACGACCGCCAGCACGCCGGTCTCGCCGTCGTTGAAGTCGCCCTTCGAGTCACCGGTGATGGTCAGCAACAGGCTCTGGCGATGCCGGGTCCGAGTCGTGAAGTGGATTCCCAGCACGAACACGGAGACCACGACCACCGTGGCCACTGCGAGCAACGGCTGTTCGGCTCCCAGTGCCAGGCCGATTCCGATGCACAGGAACAAGTAGACCAACTCCTCGGGCTCCTTGATAGCCACCCGAAATCGAATGATCGACAGCGTGCCGATCAGACCCAGCGCCAGCGAAGGGGAGGTCTTGGCGACCGAGATGACTGCGATCGTTACCACGGTCAATAGAGGGAAGACTCGAGCGACGGAGTCGGACCCGGAGAACGACGAATTGCAGCGGCGGTAGAGGAAGCGGACGTAGAGCGTCAGCAGGCCGCCGATCACCATGTAGAACGCCATGGTCGGGACCGCAGGGATGCTCTCAGAAGAGGCCGAGGTTTGCAGCGAATCCCAGATCTCGCTCCAGGGCGAGGACGCTCCAGCCTGCGGGTCCATCTTCAGTTCCTTTTGCAGCTCGCCGGTGATCGTCTCACCGACTTCAACACTCACAGTCAAGGCAGTCGTCAAACCGCCTCGAAGGCCGGCTGCACTGCGCGCAGACAATTCCGCACATTCTCGGTGACCTGCATGTCGGTGTCCAAGGTAACCGCCCGGCGATCGGCTTGAAACTCAGAATGGAGACTGTGTTGCATGAGTAATCGCAGCAATGAACGGATTGTTTCCCTCAAAACTCCCAAAACCGCTACATTCCGACTAGTGGACAGGCAGAACGATTGCTGATCGATGGCCGGAAACGGTGTCGAGGATGTCCGGGAGAGTTTTTGATGAAGGATGAAGGATGAAGCAAGAGATGAAGGAAGATCTGATGAAGGTCCGACAGACGACGTGGGTGGGTCTCTTGCTGCTGCTGCTGGTCGGCTGTGGAGGAGAGCCGCCGGTTGAGGAGGGTTCCGGATCGGGCAAGCCAGACACTGCCAAGCCGCTTGCCGCGCCGGCTGTCGATGTCTGGACGGCCGTGGTCACGGGCAATGCGGAGGTCGTGAAGCAGCACCTGAATTCGGGAACCGATCCGAACATCAAGGACCCCAACGGGGCTCCGATCCTGAACTCGGCGGCCGTGTATGGTCATCGCGACGTCGTTGCCGCATTGCTTGAACAGGGAGCCGATGTCGCTGGAAAGGACGTCGAGGGGAACGGTGCGTTGCATGCTGCGGCGTTCCTGGGTCGCTTTGAGGTGGTCGAATTGCTGCTCGAGAAGGGTGCCGACGCCAATGTCAAGAACAACAAGGGCGAGACTCCCATGATGTCGCTGGGTGTCGACTGGGGCACGACGCAGTTCATCGCCGGGTTGCTGCAGATCACGGTCGAGCAGCAGTCGGTCGAGGCCGGTCGTGGAAAGTCTCGGGAATTGCTCGCCAAGCGAGGCGGCAAGGTCGGAGGCGGTGGGGGCGGCGGGGGCTTGATCGGTGCGATTCGCAAGCAGGATGTTGCGGCGGTCAAGCGGGCGTTGTCCGGTGACGCCGACCCCAACCAGCAGGATGCTCAGACCGGCGTCACCGCTTTGGGCTGGGCGTCGCTTGTCGGCAACGTCGAGATCGCTCGGCTGTTGATCGAAAAGCGGGCCAGCATCAATGGAAAGAACCGCGACGGAGCGACTCCGTTGCACTGTGCGGTCTTCATGGGACGGCCGACAGTCGTCGAATTGCTGCTCGAGAAGGGAGCCGACCTCAAGGCGAAGAACCTGCGAGGCGACTTGCCCGCGTCGGGTGCGGCCGCTGACGCGGCCACGACCGGGTTCATTGCCGGGCTGCTGCAATTGAAATACGACACGGCGACACTCCCGAAGGGTCGAGCCCAGTGCCTGGATCTGCTTAAGAACGGAACCGGTGCCCGCGAGTTGTCTGCCGCGGTTCGCAAGCAGGATGTCGCCGCGGTCAAGCAGCTGCTGGGTAAGTCAAAAAACGCCAATTCGCGGGACCCCGACCTGGGGATCACGGTCCTGGCCTGGGCGGCCTACCATGGCCACGTCGAGATCGCCGGGCTGTTGATTGCCGCTGGCGCCGACGTCAACGGCAAGAACGATGACGGATCGCGACCGCTGCACGCGGCCGCCTTCACCGGTCATGCGGGGGTGCTCGAGCTGTTGCTCAAGAAGGGGGCTGTGGCCAGTGCCCGCAACGCCGACGATGAGACGCCGTTGCAGATGACCGAGACCGACCTGGCGAGCACCCGGGTCGCGGCGGGGCTGCTGCAAGTGAAGCTGGACCCCAAGGCTTTCGAGCAGGGTCGAGTCCGCTGCATCGAGTTGCTCAAGCAGAAGCCGGCGACGCCGTAGCCCGCCTGCGGCCTCGGTCGCTTTGAACTCGCCTCGGCCATCGTGTCTCAGTCGGGACGTGGTCTCTGCTACGATGTTTGCAAGACACGCCGAAGCTCGATCGACCACCGCCGGTCGTATCGGTGGCCGTGTGAGGGGGGGGAATCGTGTTGCGAGTCGTAATGAGTCGGGTGCTGCTCTCGGGGGTTCTGCTGCTGCTGTCGGCTGAAGTGTTGCCAGCCCAGGGGGGTCCGGCGGTCGTGGTTGTCGTTCCGGTTGTGCAGCGGGAGGTGACTGCGGTGCACGCGTTTGTCGGTACGGTCGAGCCTCTGAAGCGGGCGACGATCGGGAGTGCCGTCGACGGCCGGGTGGTCGAGTTCGACGTCGAGGAAGGGGACCGGATCCGCAGCGGACAAACGCTGGCAAAGCTGCTGACGGCGACAATCGAACTCGAGTTGAAGGCGGCCGAGGGCGAATTGGCATTTCGTCAGGAATCATTCAGGGAGTTGGAGAACGGGACGCGACCCGGCGAAATCGTCCAACTGCGTGCGAGGATGCTGGCGGCCGGGGCCCGCCGGGATTTCCATGTCGCGAGGCGGGGCCGGTTTGTCGCCCTGGCCAAGCAGGGGACCGTCACCGATGACGATCTCGCGGCAGTCGTCTCGGCGGCGATCACTGCCGAACGGGACTACGACGATGCAGAAGCCGGTCACGAGCTGGCCGTGGCGGGGCCCCGCAAAGAGAAACTGGTGCAGGCCCAGGCGAGGCTGGCGGTTCAACAGGCCGTGGTCGATCAACTCAAGGACCGCATCAGCAAGCACACGATCAGCTCGCGTTTCGACGGCTATGTCACGTCGCGGCGGACCGAGGTGGGTGAATGGGTCAGCCGTGGCGATCCGGTGGTCGAAGTCGTGTCGCTGGACCAGGTCGACGTGAAGGTGCACGTGCTCGAAAAACACGTGCCTTACCTGAGAATAGGGGCCTCGGTGCGAGTCGAGTTCCCGGCATTGCCCTCGCATCTCTCGATCGGGATCATTGCCGCGATCATTCCCCAAGCCGATCCGAGGACGCGGACGTTTCCGGCCAAGATCCGGTTGACCAATTCGATCACCAAGGGAATTCCGCTGCTCAAGGCGGGCATGCTGTCTCGGGTCATGCTACCCACCGGAGGCCGTACGCAGGCGTTGCTGGTGCCCAAGGATGCCCTGGTGCTGGGTGGCCCAACGCCGGTCGTTTATGTCGTCGGCCAGGACAAGAAGGACCCGAAGGTCCACCGGGTCCACGCGGTGTCGGTTCGGCTCGGGGTCGCCAGCGGGGCGCTGGTGCAGGTCATCGGCGAAATCCAGGCCAACCAGATGGTCGTCGTGCAGGGAAACGAGCGATTGCGGGCCAGACAGGCGGTGAGCCCCCGCAGTGTCTCCCAGGGCAAGAAGTCCCGGTCGGCCAAGCCGACCAACTCCACCAAGTCCACCAAGCCCGCCCGGTCATCTCGAACTCAGCCCTAGGCCCATGCACCTGATCGAGTCCTTCATCCGCAACCCGGTCAAGGTGACCGTCGGTGTGCTGCTGGTTGCGCTGTTCGGCGTCGTGGCGTTGGAGAGGATGCCGATGCAGCTGACGCCGGAGGTGCAGACTCCGACGATCACCATCCAGACGCGATGGCCCGGTGCCAGCCCCCAGGAGATTGAGCGGGAAATCACTCTCGAGCAGGAAGAGCAGCTCAAGAGTGTCGAGGGGCTCAAGAAGATGAGCTCGGAGAGTTCCGATTCGCGGTCGCGGATTACCCTCGAGTTCCTGGTCGGGACCGACATGGACGAGGCGTTGTTGAAGGTCAACAGCCGCCTGCAACAGGTCCGCGAGTACCCCGAGGACGCCGACCAGCCGGTGATCTCGACAGCAAATTCCGACGACCGCCCAATCGCCTGGTTCATGCTCAGTGCCCGGCGTCCCAGCGACCAGCAAATGGCCGAGTTCCAGGAGCGTCATCCGAAGTTGGCGCCGCGGATCCAGGCCATCCGCGAGAGTCACAGCGTGGGGCTGGGGGTGTATCGATTGAGAGCGATGGCCGAGGACCACCCCGAGGTCAGGGAATTGCTGCCGCCGGACGTGGATGTCACCCGCATGCGGCGGTTTGCCGAGAACGAGATCGAGTCGCGGTTCGAGCGGGTCCCCGGCATTTCGCAGGCCAGCGTGTATGGGGGTCTCGAAGAGGAACTGCAGGTCATCGTCGACGCCGAGAAGCTGGCGGCTCGACAGATCACCATTGCCGATATGCTCCGCGTTCTCCGCGGCCAGAACAAGGACACCTCCGCCGGTGACTTCTCCGAAGGAAAGAGGCGGTGGGTCGTCAGGACACTCGGGCAGTTCCGCGACCCCGAGGATGTCAAGAACCAGTTGCTGGTTGTGCAGAACGGGGCACCGGTCCACGTCGGCGATGTCGCCGAAGTGAAGTTGGGGTTCAAGAAGTCGACGGGGGTGGTCCGGCGGCTCGGGGAATCGAGCATTTCGCTCAACTGCATCCGCGAATCGGGTGCCAACGTGCTGGACGTGATGTCGGGGTTGCGTGAGGCGACCCGGAGGGTCAACGCCGAGGTGCTTGAGCCGCTGGGCCTGGAATTGACCCAGGTCTACGACGAAACCGACTACATCTATTCGGCGATCGCCCTGGTCCGCCAGAACATCTTCCTGGGCGGTGCCCTGACGATGATCGTGCTGATGGTGTTTCTGCACCTGGACGTCCGCACGCTGCTGGTCGTCCCGCTGGTCGTGGCCACCGCACTCGCGGCGACCTACGTTTCTCCATGGTTCGCGGTGCCCGGCCTGCTGATCCTGATCCTGGCCGGATTCTTCCTGGCTCGGGGAGCACTGCTGGTCGGTGCGGCCATTCCCACCAGCATCATCGGCACCTTTCTGATTCTCGGGCTGCTGGGTCGTTCGCTGAACGTGATCAGCCTGGCCGGTCTGGCGTTTGCCGTGGGGATGCTCGTCGACAACGCCGTGGTGGTGCTCGAGAACATCATGCGTCGCTGTGCGTTGGGCGAGCGGGCGGCGGTGGCGGCGGTGCGAGGTACCAAGGAGGTCTGGGGTGCTGTGGCCGCTTCGACGCTGACCACCGTGGCGGTGTTTCTGCCGGTGGTGTTCATCCAGGAGGAGGCCGGCCAGCTGTTTCGGGACATCGCCCTGGCGATCAGCGCCGCCGTCGGACTCTCGATGCTCTTCTCGATGACGGTCATCTGTACCGCCTCGGCAAGGCTGTTTGCCGGCCAGTTCGATGGCCGCTCTGCTGACCTGTCGGGCGACCAGCCGCAAACGGCTTCCGCAGCGGCGGCGCCGTGGCCGGTTCGCCTGCCCCGACAGTTCGCCGCCGCGTTCGTCAACCTCATCGTCGCGATCAACCAGTGGGCTCAGCGGGGCGTCATCCGCCGCCTGGCGGTCGTGGTGCTGCTGGTCGGAGTTTCGGTTGGGCTCAGCTACGCCTTCTGGCCGCGGGTCGAGTACCTGCCGGCGGGAAACCGCAACCTGGTATTCGCGATCCTGATGCCTCCACCGGGCTACAACGTCGATGAGTTGATGCGGCTGGGCGAGAAAGTCGAGCAGGAATTGGCTGCGAACTGGGATGTGGATCCGGGCAGTCCCGAGGCGGCAGCCTTGGATGGGCCGATCATCGGGGACTGCTTCTTCGTGGCACGCAGGCAACGGGTCTTTGTCGGTTTGCGGGCACTGGAACCGACGCGTGCCGCCGAGTTGATCCCGGTGGTCCGCCGCGCCAGCGCCCAACTGCCGGGTACGATCGCGATTGCGAGTCAATCGAGCCTGTTCGAACGAGGCCTGGGATCGGGGCGGTCGATCGACATCGAGATCACCGGCCCGGAACTGAAGCAACTGGTCAAGCTCGGCGGCCAGGTGCTCGGACAGATCCGAACCGTACTGGGCGAGGATGCCCAGGCGCGGCCGATCCCGAGCCTGGATTTGTCGACTCCCGAAGTCCACATCCGGCCACGCCTGCTGCAGGCCAGCGAAATGGGGATCTCCAATACCGAGCTCGGCTTGACCGCCAACGCGCTGGTCGATGGAGCCTATGCCGGAGACTACTTCCTGGAAGGGGACAAGATCGACCTGACGATCAAGGGCCAGTTGCAGAACGCCGACAGTACGCAGGAGATCGAAGCCTTGCCGGTGGCGACTCCGCAGGGCCAGATCGTCCCGCTGGGGGCGATCGCCGAAGTGGTGATGAGCAGTGGTCCCGAGCAGGTCAACCACCGCGAGCGGTCTCGGGTGGTCACGATCCAGGTCACGCCACCGCCGGAGATGGCTCTCGAAGAGGCGATGCGGAGGATCGAGTCGCAGATCGTCGCTCCGCTGGTGGCCGGAGACCAGCTGCGGGGCGGCTACCGGATCACGCTCGGAGGCACCGCCGACAAGCTGAGGAGCACGTGGCTGGCGTTGCGGTTCAACATCATCCTGGCGCTGTTGATCACCTACCTGCTGATGGCCGCGTTGTTCGAGTCGTGGCTGTACCCGCTGGTGATCATCCTCAGCGTGCCACTGGGCTCAGTCGGCGGGATCCTGGGCCTGTTCGTGCTCAACCTGTTCGTGCCTCAGTCGCTCGATGTGCTCACGATGCTCGGCTTCGTGATCCTGATCGGCACGGTGGTCAACAACCCGATCCTGATCGTGCACCAGTCTCTGAATCACATGCGTGATGAGGGACTCTCGCCGAATGAGGCGATCCTGGCGAGTATCCGCACCCGCGTCCGCCCGATCTTCATGACCACGACCACCACGGTGCTGGGCCTGCTGCCGCTGGTGCTGTTTCCCGGTGCCGGCAGCGAACTGTATCGGGGCCTGGGCAGCGTGGTCCTGGGCGGGCTGATCGTCTCGACGATCTTCACCCTGGTCCTGGTGCCCACGCTGTTCAGCCTGGCGATCGAGATCCGCGAGCGGGTGTACGGGCGAGGCGAGCGGAGTCAGCTGGCGCTGGAACCCTCGATCCCCGCCCCGATGACCTCGCCACAGCCCGACTGAGCCCCGGCGCAGCCATCAGCCCGGATTTCAGTTGACGATGTCGCAGTCGGGAAGCGCCTTCTTCAGCTTGGCCACTCCGGCGTCGGTGACCTTGGTCCCCAGGGCGAACAGTGACGTGAGTGCCTTGAGGCGAGCGAGGTGTTCGAGTCCACCGTCGGTGATCCGGGTTCCCGAGAGACCGAGAGTCTTGAGGCTCTTGAGCTTCACCAGTTGCGAGACGCCCTTGTCGTCGACGGCGGTGTCGCTGAGGAAGACGCGGTTCAGAGTGGTCAGATTCGCCAGGTGCACCAGCCCTGCACCTGTGATCCGCGTCTGGTGCAGGCTCAATTCTCTGACAGCTCGCAAACCGACCAGGTGCACCAGGTCGGCGTCGGTGATGGGCTTTTCTCCGAGGTCGACTTCGACGATTCTGCCGGCGTCGTCTCTCTTGAGCTTGCCGCCGATCTTGACCAGTGCGGCGGCAGCCTTGTCTTCGGACATGCGGCGATCGAAGACGAACGGCGACCTGGGGTCGTCGGTGACGGTGACCAGCAGCGGAGGTGCGATGCCTCCCATGTCGACCTGGACCCGCAGGATGTTCTTCGCCGCGAACGGCCGGTCATGAATCCAGCGGTGCCCGTCGCCGTGCAGGTAGAGGATCGGCTTGCCGAATTCGCCGGCATCCTTATTGAACGGATCGAAGAAGTCCTTGTGGTTCTGGTTGGGCAGTGCGTGGCCGAAGATGACCAGGCTGCTGGCCTTCTCGCCGAAGATCTCGAGATTCCGCCGTGTCCATTCCAGGCATTCCGCGTGCCGCTTCTTCCACTCAACGGGATCGTGCAGCCTGCCACCCACGATGTTCAGTCCGACAAACAGCACGCCCCGATGCAGGAACGAGAAGTGTTCCTTGCGGCCAATCTGTCGGAAGACAGGCAGCTTGTGCTTCCACCTCTGATCGAACCGCGTGAAGTGCCTGACCCAGTGGGCCCAGGCCCTGGCCGGGTCGGGACAGTCGTTCCACTCGTTGTCGCCCGGGATGATGAAGACCGGTGCCCTGGACTTTGACAGCATCTGCTGGACCTTGATGTAGGCCTTCTCGTCGCAGGGGGAGATTCCCGACTTGATGTCACCGAGGTGAACGACGAATTCGTTGACGGCCGGCAGCGCGGTGATCTGTTGTGCCAGTAACCGGTCTTCGGTCGCAGAGTAGGGCACATCGCCCATGGCGCTGAATCGCACCAGCACGGAGGGACTCTCGGCCCGCAGCACCCCGCCACCGATCGCGACGGCCGACGCCAGCCCCAGCAGCAGCACGAGGCGGAACAGTCGCTGGTCTCTGGTCATCGGTCGATCCCCGGTGGCAAGTTGTCGGCCCAGGCCGTGCGTGAGGCTCTACTATTCACTATTCCCGCCGTCTCCCCAACCGTAGCGGTGGTGAGGATCACACGGGGCGGAAGACCAGGCGTGGCGTTGGGCGGTCGAGATGTTCGAACCCGACCTGCATCGCCTGGCCAATCATCTCCTGGCCGAATTCTTCGTCGGAACCTGCTTCGAGTCGTGCGACCACACGAGGCCCCTCGTCGAGCTCGATGACTCCCGAGCAGTAGGGTCGAGCTTTGCCGTAGCCTTCCTCGGCCAGGGCAGGTGAGACCATGGCCATGCGGGTCAGTGCGATCAGTCGACCGCGGCCGCCGACCTGTTCCCAGCTCAGGTCCGCGGTGTGGCAGTCCGGGCACAGGCCGCGAGGTGGAATGAACAGCTGTTTGCAGTCGTGGCACCGCGAGCCCATCAGTCGTTCTTCGCCGAGAAAAGCTGCGTAGGATCGATCGGTAAAGGGACGTTGCTGGTTCACGTCATTCTCCTCGCCTCAGGATCGTCACCGAACTGGTGCCGCCGGTGCCTCCGAGGTTGTGTGCCAGGCCGATGCACAGGTCATTGCCGGGCAGCTGGCGGTCACCTGCCTGTTGCCTGAGTTGTTGCCAGACCTCGACCAGTTGTGCGGCTCCGGTGGCTCCGACGGGGTGTCCCTTGCACTTGAGTCCGCCGGAGGTGTTGATCGGCATGCTTCCTTGCCGGCCGGTCAGCCCGTCGGCAGTGGCGAGGTGTCCGTGTCCGGCTTCGAAGAAGCCCAGGTCTTCGATATGGATCAGTTCGGCGATTGAGAAGCAGTCGTGGACTTCGGCGAAATCGATGTCGCCGGGTCCCAGTCCCGCCATCTGGTAGGCCTCCTCGGCGGCCGCCCGGGTGGCCTCGAAGCTGGTCAACTCCTCGGCCGCCTGCAGCCCTCGTCCGCTGCCCTGCCCGATCCCGGCCACGTGCAGCGGGTGTTCGGTGAACCGCCCGGCGATCTCATCGGCAACCAGCAGCAGACAGGCGGCTCCGTCGCTGATCGGGCAGCAGTCGAACAGGTGCAGCGGCGATGCGACGACGGGGTTGGCCGTTTCGTCGCGGAGGAACTCACGCTCGTCACTCCACTCCGGCAGCTGCTGCCCTCGCTCGGCGGCCCGCCGGGCCTTCGATTCCATCATCTGCCGCACCGATTTGCTCAACTGCGCGAGTGGGTTGCGCGAGGCGTTTTCGTGGCTCTTGATCGTGACGTTGATCAGGTGTTCGCGGGTGGCGCCGTACGTGTCGAAGTAGGCCGAGGCGATTGCTCCGAAGACGCCGGGGAAGTTGAAGCCGGCATCGAGTTCGTAGGGGATCGCCGCCAGGGCGAGACCCTCGGACACCTCGGCTGTGGATCGCTTCGACATATCCTCGACTCCACCAACCAGCACCACGTCGTAGAACCCGCTGGCGATCGCAAAGCAGGCCTCGCGAAACGCGAGTCCGCTCGAGGCACATGCTCCCTCGGTCCGTGTCGCGGGCGCCGGCACCAGTCCGAGTGCATCCGAGAGGATGGCACCCCAGTGGGACTGTTCGACGAAGAAGTCGTTGGTGAAGTTGCCGAAGTAAAGTGCGTCGATGTCGGCCGGATCGAAACCGGCGTCGACCGATTTTCTCAGGTCGCCGAAGGCTTCCAAGAAGAGGTCCTTGGAGTCCGATTCGGGGAACATCCCGAATCGGGACATCCCGGCCCCGACGACACAGACGTCTCGGGCGAGTTGTCGTCGTCGTGCCATCATGTCATCCCGAGCGCAGCGAGGGATCTCAACCGTTGTCGAAATGCCACCGTCGAGATCCCTCGCTGCGCTCGGGATGACATGTGCGTCGCTGTTTCCGAAAGAGCCTGAGTGATTCAATCCGCCGCAGCCGGTCTAGACCCGCCGCTCCCGTCCCTGCCAGTAGGCGTCGCGGAGTTCCCGTTTGACGATCTTGCCGTAGTTGTTTCGAGGCAACTCGTCGACGAAATCGACGCTCTTGGGTTTCTTGTAGCTGGCGATGTGATCGCGGCAGAAGTCGATCAGTTCCTGTTCGGTCACACCGGCGCCGGTCTTGATCGAAACGACGGCCTTGACCGCTTCGCCCCATTCGGGGTCGGGGATCCCGATCACCGCCACCTCGCGAACCGCCTCGTGCCGCACCAGCACCTCCTCGATCTCACGCGGATAGATGTTCTCTCCACCGCTGATGATCATGTCGTGCGAGCGGTCCATCAGGAAGAGGTAACCGTCTTCATCGAGGTATCCGACATCGCCGGTGTGCAACCAACCTCCGCGGAGCGTGCTGGCCGAAGAGTCGGGATCGCGCCAGTAGCCCTTCATCACCAGGTCGCTGCGGGTGACGATTTCTCCGGTCTGCCCGATTCCCAGTCGCCGGTCCTCCTCGTCGACAATCTCGACCTCGACATCGGTCCTCGCGACGCCGGCCGAGCCGAGTCGTTGTTGTTGGGCCGGTGTGCCATCGAGCACGTGGTCGGCGTGCGGCAGGTAGGTGATCGTCATCGGGCTCTCGCCCTGCCCGTACAGCTGCACCAGGCAGGGACCCAGTCGCCGCAGAGCTCGCTCGAGATCCTCGACCAGCATCGGGGCACCTCCATAGATGACCGACACCAGCGAGTGCAGGTCGTAGCGATCGATGTCCGGGTGATCGATCAGCCGCCTGAGCATGGTGGGGGCCACAAAGATGTTGGTGACCCGGTGCTGCTGGATGCACTCGAAGATCTGCACCGGATCGAAGCTGGCTGCGGGGGGGATCACGTGAGTGGCGGCGCGGGCGACGTTGGGGAGTGCGTAGAGTCCGCTGCCGTGTGAGAGCGGTGCGGCGTGCAGAGTCACCGGGTCGGGGCCGCTGTCGGGGTACATGTCAACAAAGAAACCCATCGACATCGCCACCAGGTTGCGATGGGTCAGCATCGCTCCCTTGGGCTGGCCGGTGGTGCCGGAGGTGTAGAACAGCCAGGCCACGTCGTCGGGATCGACGTCGGTATCGGGGCAGTCGTCCGGCTGGCCGGCCAGCAGCGACTCGTAGTCGAGCACCTCGCCCTTTGCGCCCGAGGTCGAGATCACGTGCTCGACCTGCGGCATCGCGTCGGCGACCTTCGGCAACGACTCGTTGAAGTCCGCTGAAGTGATCACGACGCGAGACTGGCTGTGATCGATGATGTAGGCGAATTCGCTGGGATGCAGCCGGAAGTTGATCGGCACCGCACCGTAGCCCAGCCGGAAGCAGGCAAACATCGCCTCGAGCATCGGGCCGCAGTTGGTCATCAACAGGGCCACGTTGTCGCCGCGGGCCAGCCCCAGCCCCTTGAGCACATGACACAGTCGGCTGGTGCGGGCGTGGAACTCCTCGTACGTCCAACTCTGCTCACCGTGCACGATCGCACAGCGAAGCGGGAAGTTGTGAGCGGCCTCGGTGAGGAACTGGGCGACATTCATTGACGTGGGTCCCTGTCTGGGCCTTTCTGGGTCTTTCTGAGTCTTTCTGAGTCTTTCTGAGTCTTTCTGAGTCTTTCTGGAAAACGTGGACCGGCGAAGCACGAGCGTCCACGGTATTCTGAGGCCGCACCAAGAGGCAAGTCGGAGGCGAGATCGAGATGGGTGAGCGACTGGCGGGAAAGGTGGCGTTGGTGACCGGTGCGGGGTCATCGGGACCCGGCTGGGGCAATGGCAAGGCCACCGCCGTGCTGTTCGCTCGCGAGGGTGCTCGGGTCTGCCTGATCGATATCAATCGGGAGGCGGTTGAGGAGACTGCCGAGATCGTCCGCGAGGAGGGTGGCGAGTGCCTGGTCGAGCAGGTCGACGTGACCGATGAAAAGCAGGTGGCCGGGGTGGTCGAGACCTGTACCGGGACTTGGGGTGCGATCGACATCCTGCACAATAACGTGGGGATCCTGGAGGTGGGTGGTCCGGTGGAGACCAGCCTGGAGAGTTGGGAACGGGTGGTTTCGGTCAACCTGACCAGCATGTTCCTGACCTGCAAGTACGTGCTGCCGGTGATGGAAGCCCAGGGCAGCGGCGCGATCGTCAACATCTCGTCGATCACCGGTATCCGTTACCTGGGGATCCCCTACGTGTCCTACAGCGCGACCAAGGGAGCCGTACTGCAACTGACCCAGTCGATTGCACTGGAGTACGCCGAGAAGGGCATCCGAGCCAACTCGATCCTGCCGGGCCTGATGAACACGCCGATGATCGTCGAACCGCTCAAGGAGGCCTACGCCGG
>Ga0310122_10001478_pt1 | contig 14981 bp, 13 predicted proteins | sample CB6_Bottom_1051__FD_203503 | JGI IMG/M metagenome (GOLD analysis project Ga0310122, IMG submission 203503) | Marine microbial communities from Western Arctic Ocean, Canada - CB6_Bottom_1051 | ecosystem: Environmental > Aquatic > Marine > Oceanic | place: Canada: Western Arctic Ocean | collected...
GATTTATGTTGCCATTGGTCCAGCCTTCCATCGAAATCGCTATCGACCGGGAACACTCCACCCTCCGCAAGGGAAGCGAGAGATAAAAAGAGGAATCCCGCTAAGGAATACCTTGTTTTCAGTCGGATCGTCATCATGGCTCCGCCAGTATAAAGCAAATGGGAAGCTTAAATCTAATCGAATCCGATCAGGGAGCTTCCGGAATCTTTGGCTGTGAAACGGATTTTATCGATACCAGGGTGTCGTGAATAATATCAAGCATGGGTCACTCGGTTTTGATAAAGCTATCAACTCTCATCAGAAGAGGATTCCTCTTCCTCTGGTTCGAGTCCTGCGGCTTTTTGTGAATAACGCAGGTATTTGATGATTTCGGTGATTTCCTCGGGTGTCACATTCTTTTTCTGTGGAGGCATTTTATCGGTTCCATTCAGCACGCCCTCGTTGATATCCGCATCGGAGAAATTGTCAGCGAGATATTCCTCATCAATAAGCCTGGGAGCCTGAGTATGTTTGCCCATCGCGTCTGAGCCATGGCAATTGGAGCAGACTCTATGGAAATATTGCTGCCCTTTTTTATAAGGTTCCGGCACTTCCAGTGTGGGTTTTGGGGCGCATGAAAAAATAAAAGTAATAGAGAAAAATATAAGAAGAAGGCGTTGTTTCATGAGCGGGAATGATTATCTCCTTTTGACAATGTCTAGTTTGCCGTCATGGTTGCTATCAATATCGACGCGCTCCAATTCTCCGGAATCGTCAAAATATTCCCAGCGGTTTGGCTTGCCATCAAAATTTGTATCGTGCGCCACTTTTTTTAACTGCGTGGAATTTATAAAATATTGCCACTGATCCGGGTTTCCGTCCTCATTGGTGTCGAAGCTGGTTGATAGCAGAGCCTCATCGGCCGCAAAAGTTTCCCATCGGTCAATTTGCCCGTCGTGGGAAGTGTCATACTCCACTCGTTCCATGTGGCCGTCTGCAGAAAAATATTGAAAGACATCCAATTTACCGTCCCGGTCCTCGTCAGTCTCCAGACGCGTCACTGTGTTGCCCCCCGGGCCATACACTTCGCGCCAGTCCACCAGTCCTGAATATTTGGAGTCCTTCTCAATATACTCGAGGATGAAGTCTTTGGAATAATGTTGAACCTGATCCAGAGTGCCATCTAAATTGCGGTCCAGTTCAACGCGGACAGGTTTTTCGTTTCCCTCAAAAATATCTATCTGGTCAACCTTTCCGTCCCCATTTTTGTCGTATTCGACTTTCAACAGTTGGCCATCTTCCGATTTATGGTGCCATTGATCCAGATTGCCATCGAAATTGCTGTCCACTTGGATAACCTCAGCACCTGCAAACGAAGCCAGACCGAAAATGAGGAATACGGCTAAAAAACATTTCATTGTGAATCGGTTTGAGATCATGGTTTCTCTAATATAAATGAAATGGGAAGCATAAATCTAATCGAATCCAACTCGAGAGCTTCTGGGATTTTTGGATAGGGGCCGGCACTTTTTATTGCATCCAAGGCTGCCTCATCCAGAATCTTATATGGAGAAGCCAGGGCAATGGAAGAACTTAAAAGATCGCCATTGCGTGCGAGGATAAAGTCTACGACGGGTTTTCCTTCCCATCCAAGCTTTCTGGCTCGGCTGGGATAATATCTGACCTTCGCGATTATGCCCCACACGCCGGAGGTGAAGCCTTTTCGAATCGACTCCAGGTTCTCGGTGGAAAAGTCCATTTCTTTCTCAGAAGGCCCGGGTTTTAAAGAGGCTGATACAGTATTTCCCTCATTTTCATCGATGAAGTCGGAGGGTATAGAGGCTATTTGAACAGGGTGTGTCTTGGGAGTAGGTATCCAACGTTCCACTGTTGCCACCCCTTGTGCCGGAGATATTTTCAAAGGAGAGTCATTCAACTCCCCTGAAACCGTCCTGACTGTGACCCCCTTACGAGGGGAAGGGGTGGAAAATGAATGCTCGAAAGAAGGTGAAGCATTCGCTGCCGCGATTTGGAGCAATGGTTTTCCTGGCCATAGAGAAGGCGGTCTGGGGGACTTGGAATGTGCTGGACTTAACGGAGGCTGACGAATCGTCTGTGTCACCAGAGGAGCAGGTGTATGGGGTGAAAATTCTATCAGTTTGGGCTGCTGATATTGTTTTGCGGGTACCGGTTTAACCGAATTCGAAATCATTCCTGCAGTTTGTCTCTGTCGAACGGGATTAGACTTCCTGGGCGGCGAATTTTCTTTTTCAGATAGAAGGAAAACATTTTGTATTTTTATCGGAGGAGTTTCAGGCTTGGGAGCAATTTTATTCCAAGACAAGAAGATCAGGCTGACTATCAAAATAGCATGAATGCCCGCAGAGATCCCCATCGGAAGGGATAATAAATTTCGGCCTGAACGTCTGATATGCATTTCAAGTTTCACATTTCTATAAGTTAAAACTCAATACCCTTTTGAGCCGGAATTCCCTGCTCTTCAAAAGGATGCTTAATCATTCTCATTTCTGTCACCAGATCGGCCATTTCAATTAATCTGTCAGAAGCGCTTCTACCTGTGCAGACCACATGCGTCGCCTCGGGTTTGTTACGCAATAGCTCCAGGAACTCATCCTCCGGTAAGAACTGGTAATGCAAAACATAGTTGATCTCTTCAAAAATGACCATTTGATATTTGCCGCTGAGTAATTTTTCTTTGGCGATTTCGAAAGCTTCGCGGGCGGTGGCTTTATCCTGTTCAATGTTATTTGTGTCCCAGGTAAAACCGTCGCCCATAGCTTCAAATTCCACATAAGGAGACAACTTTTCAAAGGAATTACGCTCACCGGCTTTCCATTGGCCTTTCATGAACTGCATGATGAACACATTCATCTTGTTTCCGGCGGCGCGCATGGCCAGTCCGAAAGCGGCGGTGGATTTCCCTTTTCCATCACCCGTGTTGACGATTATCAGCCCCTTGCGTTTTTTTGGATCTGCTCCTGAAGGTTTTCTCATAATCCTGTTTCTATCAATGGTTCGATCGCATTAATAAAAGTGATGACTAAATGGTTGCAATATTTGTTAGTCAAAAGTATAAACAAACCCCCCATATCCACTCATCCCCGCTGTTCCAAATCCACCAACCTCTACATAGTCTTTGTCCAAAAGGTTTTCCCCTCTTAAAGTCAACTTGATGTGTTTATTATATTGGTAGCTAAAAGCGGCTCGAACCGTTGCAAAGCCTTTGGTTTCATTTAGGGCGTCAAAACCTTTGGCGCTGCTTCTAGCAAATACACCTACCAGTGAATTGAGTTTTCTGTTCCAGTTATGAGAAAGGTTGGCGTTGAATTTATGCTTGGGGCGGCGAGTGCCTGGTTGATGGTTAGTGCTTTTAGTTTTTTCATCCAAGTAGTGGTCATTCCAAGTATGCCGCATAGAAAGAGTTAAATTGTAGGGCAGTTCGAGGTCCACCTCTGTCTCGATCCCTTGGGAGTAAAATTTTCCGAAGTTATCTGGAAAAAAATTAGCATCATTCAGTATAAAATTGTGAGTCACGGAATTAAAAAATGTAAGCCCCAGTCTTATTTGATTATCCATAAGGTTCTGTTTTACTCCGATTTCAAAACTCTTGATTGTCTCCGGTTTTAAGTTTGGATTAGCCGCAGAATTACTTGAGGACGTAAAAAGGTTATTAAGCGTGGGCACACGGAAGCCCTTGGAAAAAGCTGTATTTAATCTGGTATCAGTTTTTGCGAATAGGTATCCGGCTTCAAATTTATAGGTGGTTTGGTCATCAAATGTTGAATGGATATCATGGCGAAACCCCGCAGTCAACACCAGAGCATCCTGGTATTCATAGATTCCCTGAAGAAAAAGGGCCTTATTGTTAGTGCTTTCATGGAACCCATCGCCAAATTGGTCACCTCCGACATTGACGCCCTCTTTATGCTCGTATTCGCCTCCCCAGAGAACTGAAAAATCGCGGTTCATTTCCATGTTATTTTGCAAATACATGGTATAGGAGCGATTGATGAACTTATCATTTTCGGTGCTGACGATGTCAGAAGCCTCTTCGTAGCTGAAATTTGGGTTTATTTTAAGGTCCCACCAACCACCAATATTGGTTTCAAATGGTGCAGAGATATAAATATTGTCAATATTATTCGAGTTATTATTATCCTTATTAGATGAACTTTCTTGACCGCTTACATCATCATTTTCATCATTTGATTTAGTGTAGCGTCCAGTGAACTCAAAACGTGTGTCGGGGGTAAAATCGTAGCCCAGACGAGTTGAAAAGGTTTTGTTAACGTGTCCGTCTTTCTCTGTTCCGCCACTTTCATCATTAAGAACAGAAATTCCCGCACTTTGCAGCCAAGATGCGGATAAGGAATAATCAAATTTATTGATAGCACCTGAACTGCGAACAGACTGTCTGAATGTTTCCAATGAACCACCTTCAAAAGAAAGAGAATGCGTGGGTGTCCCTGCACCTTTTTTAGTAACAATATTAATGACACCCCCCATCGCATCAGCACCCCATTGAATGCTCTGTGGGCCTCTAAGAACCTCTACCCTTTCGATATTGTCTAGCGTGAGGTCGCCAAAGTCGAATGCACCAGTAGTATTTTTGTTGGCCTGGATTCCATCAATGATAACAAGTGTAGAGCCAGAACCTTGCCCGCGCATGAAAATACTAGTCTGAGCACCTTGTTGACCGCTCTGTACAACATCTATGCCCAATTCCCCTCGTAGTAAATCTTCTACTGATTGATGCTGTTTCTTTGCAATTTCTTCTTCGGTAAAAATAGTTAGAGAGGCGGGAAGTTTTTTGGCTGTCAATGTGTCGCGAGAAGATGTTACTTTTATTTCTTTTAATTCCTCTATTTCTTCGGCGAACAGGTTTTGTCCTGAAGATACTATGAGCAAAGTGAAAATAATAAACTGGGCTAAAAGGAATTTGCTGGTTTTCATTGTTTTCTCCCTCGAGATGAAAGAACCGGCAGGTCTCCTGACTTGGGGCTATCTACTCACCGCGCCTTCCCATCAATAATGACAGTGGCTGACTACGGTTTTCGTTCCCTTTACAGTTGCGGGGCAGTGTTGGAATTTCACCAAACTTCCCTTGACCGGACTTGGTTTTAAATAACTCCTGAACTACTGAAGCATCTTTTTAACTGCTTCCATATTGATGGAAGTTTTTACTAAATCCGCAAGCTTGTCGAGCTCACGGGTTCTAAACTGTGCATAGTCAAATTTGTTTTTGGGCTCAGAGTATCCCTTCTGTTTCCTTATATATTGCAAAATATTTTCGCGGAACTGGTCTTTGTCTAAAAAACCGTGCAGATAAGTGCCGAAAACGGTTCCAGCCTGGTTGCTGATCCCGGAATTCATAGGATTGTCTCCCTTCTCGGCTGAAAAAAGCACCGGGTAGTCTCTATTGAACTTGGTTCGGCCCATATGGATTTCGTAACCTTCGCACGAGATTCCCTCCGGGAACACACGGCTCTTGACAGTTTCAAGTTGTACTTGCCGGGTTAATTTCTCAGGTACTAGTGTTGTTTCAAAATCGAACAGGCTCAGTCCTTCAGCTTCTTTTTTCAGGCTCTCCATATTATCAGGGTCTTTTATAAATTTTCCGAGCATCTGGAATCCGCCACAAATCCCAAGAACCATAGTACCCGCTTGATGGCACTTTAGAATTTCACGGGTCAGGCATTGTTGATTCAAAAAGTCCATGTCATCAACAGTATTCTTGCTACCGGGGATTATGATTAGATCGGGGCTTCCCATTTGCGAGGGATGATGGACATATCGCAGCGAAATAGAAGGATCATGCGCAAGTGGTGACAGGTCTGTGAAATTAGACATTCGAGGAAGTTCGATGACAGCGATGTTCAAAATCCCTTCGACATTTTGCTCGGCTGAATAAAACCTTTGCGGCATGGAATCTTCTTCGTCAACAACCAAATCTCTGGAGTAGGGGACGACCCCAAGAATCGGCTTGCCAACCATTTTCTCAAATTGTTCGTTGCCGGGTGTCAAAAGGTCGAGGTCTCCGCGAAATTTGTTGATGATGAATCCCGTTACTCGATTCTGCTCGCTGTTAGAAAGTAGGTCATAGGTGCCTTTGAACCAAGCAAACACGCCACCTTTATCGATATCACCGACAATCAATACCGGAGCCTCTGCCTTCTCAGCGATGAACATATTGACCAGATCCCATTCCCGCAGGTTTATTTCAGCAGGGCTTCCTGCACCCTCGATAATGACCAGCTCATATTTATTTCTGAGTTCATCGAGGGATTGAGTGACGATCTCTTTATGTCTTATATGACGCGCATAAAAATCTTTTGCGTTTCTGGAGCCTTCTGGTTTTCCCAATACGATTACTTGCGAATTATTGTTTCCAGAAGGTTTCAACATGATCGGGTTCATGATGACCTCGGGTTTCAATCCGCAAGCCTCCGCCTGATAGGCTTGGGCGCGTCCCATTTCTTCTCCGCGTTCGGTGACGAAAGAATTCAGGGCCATATTCTGGGCCTTGAAAGGGGCTACTTTGTAGCCGGCCTTATAAAAGTAACGGCAGAACGCCGCCGTCAAAAGACTTTTCCCGACACCGGAGCCAGTTCCTTGAATCATCAGAGTTTTTGCTTTCATAAATTCATATCTGTCTTTTTCTTTTCAGGAGCCAAACGAAAAAGGGGCCTCCCAGCATGGCGGTGATAATTCCCACCGGAATTTCTGTCGGAGCGATGAGGGTTCTTGCCACTGTGTCACAAACGATTAAAAAACTGGCGCCAAACAGCATGGAAGCGGGAATCAGAATCCTCAGGTCTGAACCAACAATCAGCCGGACAGTATGGGGAACGATCAATCCAACAAAACCGATGGGGCCGGTGATTGACACCACCGTTCCAGTGATGAGCGATGCTGTGATGAAACCGATCTTCTGAATTCTGGGAACATTGACACCTCGACTGGTTGCAGAGTGAATACCCGTGCTGATGAGGTTCAGATCACGGCTAACGTATCCGAGAAGACCAATCCCCAGAAATACCATTGGAGCTATCGAAAAGACGGTTTGGTAATCGGTTATGTCGAGACCTCCCATCAGCCAGCGCAAGATTCTGAAAGACTGACTGAAGTCAGAGATATAATGTAGAAACATAACCATTGCCGCGAAAAAGAAATTGGCCGTCACTCCTGCTAGAAGAAGTATGCCGGTGGGGAATTCCCCGTGCCGGGTTCGCACCAGACTGAATACTAGAAAAACAGCTCCGAGCGCTCCCAGAAATGAAAAAAGAGCGACCATGGGAAATCCGAGAATGATCATATTTAAATTAAAGACGATGGCAATGACCGCGCCGAGCGCGGCACCACTGGAAACTCCCAGCGTAAAAGGTGCTGCCAGATCATTTCGTAGAAGAGCCTGAAAAATGGCACCCGCTACAGAAAGAGCCGCACCCGCTAAAGCACCCAGAAGAATGCGCGGTAAACGAACCTGAAAAAGGATGTTTGCATCGAGATTATTATTGGCGTGAACGCCTCCGGAAAGAGCATTCATCAGGTTGATTCGAGTGGAGCCAATCATGGGCGTTACGCATAAGGTAGCCATGAACAGTAAAAAAAATACGATTAACGTTATTTTGTAAGAATAGGGTTGCATGCTGTGCGCAGTTATTGGTTGTTTATGACGGGGTGTACCAGAATGCCGCCATCAAGAGTGTGCAGGTTGACTTCGACCCCGTAAACATTTTCAATAATTTCTTTTTGTAAAACTTCCTCAGGAGTTCCATCCTGAACAATAGCTCCGTCTTGCAAAAGAATGAGACGCTGGCAGTATCTCGATGCCAGATTAAGATCATGCATGGCCATGATCACAGTAATGTTTTTTTCCTCATTCAAGCGCTTCAAAATATTCAGAATCTGGACCTGGTACTTAAGGTCAAGGGCAGAGGTAGGTTCGTCCAGTAACATGACTTCCGGTTCCTGGGCAATGGCGCTTGCCAGCATGACCCGTTGTTTTTCTCCGCCACTGATTTCATTAAAATAACGCTCGGCAAATTGCAGAGTCTGGGTGGTCTCCATTGCATGCCGCGAAATCCTGTAATCTTCCTCACCTTCAAATGAAAGCGGAGAAAGATAAGGATGCCTGCCCATCAAAACGATTTCCTGGATGGTGAACGGAAAGACCATGGGATGTTCTTGCGGAATCCAGGTGATGGATCTTGCCAACTCTTTCTTGTTGATGGATTTAGTCGGACGGTTGTTATAAAAGATTTCTCCCTGATCGCAACTCAACACTCCTCCCATGAGTTTCAGAAGAGTGGATTTTCCAGAACCATTGGGTCCTATTAGTCCGATGAATTCCATTTTGTTGACAGAGAAACCGACGTTTTTTAATACGGGTTCTGAATCGTAGGTGAAATCAAGTTTTTCTACCTGCAAAAGAGGGTTCATTGTGCACTTCCTGCTTTTACGGTTTCGGAAAGAGGTGAATAACTAAAAATCTCAGGGTGAAGGGCTTTGGAAAATTGTTCAAGGATATGTAGTAAGCGGGGACCGGGAATAAGAATATAATCGGCGCTGATATAATGGATCTGCTCTGTCTGCACTGCTCGTATTGAAGGGAAACGTTTCCAACCTTGTAATCGCTCTTTGATCTGTTCCGGTGAAAGTCGTGATTTTGGCCCCGCTTCAATAATAACTTCCGGCGACTTTTCTATGATGTATTCTTTCGTGATCCGGGGGTATTGAGCCATGGTGGGGGGGATAATATTTTTCCCTCCTGATATTTCGAACAGCTCGTGCAGAAAAGTTCCTTGTCCTGCCGCGTATAAGTCCCTTCCCGGGTCGCTGCTATCTCCCAAAAGAAGCAGGGCTTCTTTGGGAGGAACGCCTTTTAATTTATCTTTATAAAAATTGATTCCATTATTGAGTTTGTTCAGTAGGCGCTCAGAATGTTCCTCGATTCCAAGTGTGGTTCCGAGAAGTTTGATGGTGTTCAAGATGTCTCCCAAAGTGCCCACTTCGAGGCCCATCGATCGAATGCCCAGTGTCTGGGTATTTCTAGCCATTCTGGAGCTATGAGATTGATGAAGTACCAGGTCGGGTTGTAGAGAAACCAGAGTTTCCATGCTTGGATTGATCATGCCACCAATGCTGGATAGCTGACATGCTTCGGGAGGGTATTCACAAAAGTCGGTGACCCCCACCACTCGATGGCCCAAGCCTAAGGCGAAAAGGGTTTCGGTGATGGAAGGGGAGGTGGAAACGATCCGGCTTGCGAACTTGATGTCTTTACTGCCTGCCCAAAGTGAAGTTGCAGGAAAGAGGAAGAACAGGAATACGACTGCCTTAAAGTTAATACCAGCAGTTCTGTAATTGATTTTAATGAAATAAAATGGAGCAAAAGTGAAATATTTCACCGGAATATTCTCGTTCCAGCGAAATGAGGGGGGGGCAAAGCACGGAGCTCGGCTTAACTCACCTCAGGCCGCGAAGGTTTAGTTAATAGGGTCAGAATCAGGTGTTCTGGCTTCCAGATCAACCGAATTCCCGCGCCTTCCCATTTGAAAGCAAACAGTGGCGAGTTGCGGGATTCGTCCTCGGTTACAGCGGCGGGTCCGCGACGGATTCTAACCGTCTTCCCTGCGACCGACCCCAATGAATCAATGGATCATAGCAAACTATTTGTGAAAGTCAATCGACTCCCAATTTATTCCTTTAATTCAATGGGTTTATCAGGAATTAAAAAAGTCGCACAAGTCCTGCAGGTTTTCCGAGTTGACTTCATGAGACTGTGTGGTTTCTTTGGATTTCACCAGATGGCCATGGCTTTTCATTTCATCCAGAGCATGGTCGGCGAGGAAAGAAGGAACCACCTCATCGTTACTGCCGAATATTCCGAGGATGCGAAGGGGCTCTTTCTTCTCAATAACCAGGTCTTGCAGTTCCGGCAGGAAGCCGCAAATGGAAGCCACTTTGAACAGCGAGTGTTTTCCAAGAAGAGTATAAGTCAGGGACGCGGCCCCTCCCTGTGAAAAGCCCCACAAACAGGTTCTCAGTTCTCTCTCGGGATTATTATTTAAATAATGCTTGTGGGCGGAATCGATGACTTGCGAAGTATAGGTGATAAAACTTTTCACCGTTTCGCTTTGCCGGGGGCCATCCTCCCACCAACTCCAAATGCCATCCCCCGCATTCACCTGTCCTTCTGGAAAAACCATCAGGGTGTTCTGGAGTTTTAAGCGGTTTCCCTGAACGAGCATGTTCTCAGGAGTAGAGCTTGCGCCATGAAAACCGATTAAAAGGTTGACCGGTTTTTCGGGGTCAACTTCGCTTTCACCTAATATGATTTTCTTGTTATTCCATTCAGTCGTTGAGTATCGGGTTGTCATACGTCTGATTCTTTAATTTGTGATTGAATAATATCCCCGGCCAGTGTGATCGCATCCTCCCGGGTGGCTATGTCGCCCAGCACTTGTGCTTTTTGGACGCAGTTCAGGATTTTACCAAAAAGCGGGGAAGGAGAAAGGCAAAACTTATGAATAATATCTTCTCCGTTTAGTAAGGGTTTTTTATTCATTGTCGGCAGAAACTGACCGTAATAGAATTTAAACATGCGGTTGCAGAAAAGAACCCTGTTTTCCGCGTCAGACTTGTTTTGTAAAGAGAAGCCCGTAGTGAATAAGATTATAGAAGCCAGTAGTTCTTCATGAACCTTTGTGGTCAATTCGTAGGTTTCATTTTGTCCGAGACTCCCTTTTAGATATGCCTCTGTTAAAGACCTGGCCCCGTTCAGAGTCTGATCTATGGACTTTATTTCCGCATTGCTGGGATTGAGGTTCAATCCATGGGTATTAGAAAAGCTTTCTATTGCCTCGGTTTCTGATATCGGGCTTTGATCCACCCCCTTTAGCAAGACTGAGAGCCTTAAGAGATAATGCTTGTTGAGAAATATGTGAGCGCTGAACTTATTCGCATATTCGGGGAAGATTTCCCCGGGGTCTTTTAAGAGCGATTCCAGTCTTTGATATTGGGTGATGGTTTTGACTTCATCAGATATTGGGAAAAGGCAACCCAATAGCCCACAGCCATGCATACTTTCCAGTAATGAAAGGGTGCTTGCGGCTTTAAAAAACAGGATCAGTTCGTGCCAAATTCGTTCTGGAGCAGATTTGTTTAATTCGGTTTTATGCAGGGAGATTTTGCTCAACGTATCCTCAACAATTTCAAAATCCAGGGTTGCCGCAAAACGGAAGGCGCGCAACATACGAAGAGGATCAGACGGAATAATTGCTCCTTCAAGCACTCGGATTTTTCTATTTTTTAAATCTTCCTGCCCCTTATAAGGGTCAATGATATCTTTTCTGCCGGACAAGAAATCTGATAAGAACATGCCCATAGCATTGATGGTGAAATCCCGTTGCGATAAATCTTCTTCAATATTCCTTCCCTGCAGGTCGGTGAAGTCGAGATGCCGGTTTTGGTCCAGAACAACGCGGACCGTTTTTCGACCGGGAGTTTTATCCAGAGGTACGCAGGTGAAATTCAGGGAGTGGGCAAAACCGGTTCCCAGTTCTGCCGCATTTTTCCCGGTCAGGTCGAAGTCGGAACAGGGCCTCCGGGATAGGTAATCCCTCAATGTTCCTCCAACCACAAAAAGTTTCTGGTTCCGGATGGTGGAAAAATTCAAAAGCTCTGACAGGATGGACTGGGTCGAAGAATCCATAGTTTTAAAAATAAGTTGTTGATCAGCGATGATTTTATTGTACAGGAAATTGAGGAGGGGGGTTTTCTAAATCTGGTTGGGAATACTCACGAAACAAGGGATGGGGTTAAGTGGGTCGGTTGATCAGGCTTCCCATCCGGATGAGAGACGGACCTGTTTTGAAACAAAAATTTTCCCATCTCTTTTCACAAATTGTAGATCGGTATTTGTCAATGCTCCAATAATTTGTTGGAGATTTTCAGAAGGTTTACTTTGTGGATCCTTAATTAAAAATGGGATCATTTCGTCAATAGAATCCCGGACCCGGTCACTTTCAATGATATATCCCAAATAGGAAACCTCGACGTCGAGGAATTTTTTGACCAGTTTAAGAAGATTGTTTCCAGCCATCAGATCTTTGCGGTTTCTCACTCGGTTTACCACGAGACCGGGAGTAAAATCATGGATTAATGAGTCGAGGTTCTCCACATAGTTGGGAAAATGTTCCTTGAATTTTGAACGCAATAATCCCGTGGTGTAGGATTCCATATCGGCATTAGTTGGATTGGAATGATCTACCATTTTCTGGATTTTTGGATAAGCTTGGAAAGCAAGCGATATCTTGCGAAATAGGGCAGACCGGATGAAGCTGAAGGTTTTCATGACAGAAGTCATTTCCGGTGTCGTCAGTACCACGCCCTGCGTGCTGATATTGAAGAAATCAATAACATTGTAGTTGGTTCCCGGGCCTAAATCAAGGAGGATGGTATCGGCTTCCAGTTTCTTTATGAAAGAAATTATGGTGCCGATTGAATCGGAATCAATATTTGCGCTTCCGGGATTGTCTCCCGCACCACTGACAAATTTAAGATTACTAATGCCGGTATCAAGGAGAAGTGTTACAGGATCGATAATATCGGTATTAAAGAAATCTTGGAAGCCGTGTTCGGGGTTGCTGATACCCAATAGGGCGTGAAGATTGGATGCGCCGAAATCGGTATCCATGAGAATAACTTTTTGTCCACTCAAAGCCATACCTGCCGCAAGGTTGGTGCAGACAACACTTTTCCCTATACCGCCTTTTCCGCCGCCTACCGCGATAATGTTAATTGGGCTTGTCATTTGGTTTATGGTTTGAATGTTCTGGTCTCCCTAACAGGTTATTTATGTTTTTTCTGGTCTTTCATGAAAATAAACGATTCCAGCAAATCCATATATTTTTTACTGTCCGGGGATACACCTGCGGAAATGCTCGTGTACCGTTTGGGTTCTGCCAAATTCTCTGGAGCATAGTACGGAGTTTTCTTTTCAATAGGCGTTGGGGAACCAATAGGGTCAAGGGGTTGATAACGGTTTTCAAAACGTGTCTGCAAAAATTTAAGCCGCTCTATCAGGCTGTCAGTTTTTTCTGGAGAAGAGTATTCTCTCTCTGGTTCTAGACCGCCTACTTCCAATTCAGGTTCTAGAGATGCCAAAATTCCCGAGTCTGAGAGCTCTGCAATTGGGGTGTCAGAAGATTCTTCTGAAAAAGGGGGGGGTTCGATTTGCTTATCTGGAGAATCATCACCAAGCGCTTTTTCTGGAGAATCTTCCAGGAAATACTCCTCCTCGGAGGAATAATCCTCATCAATGGTGGTATCCCCGCCAATATGAATTTCACTCAAATCTTTGATGGAGTTCGGGATCTCGGTGGGCTCATCAATTTGTTGGGTCAGTTGATTGATAGTCCGCTCCATTTCTTCCTGAAGATCCTTAGTGGCTTTGTCTTGTTCATCCTCGTCAAGTTCAGAATAGTTCGAGAAGGGGTCATCGGCGGACAGATCTTCATCCAATTTCATCAATTCTCCTTCCTCTTGGAGCTCTTTGATGGCCTCATCGTGGGAGGAGTCATCGAGATTGAGTTCTGAGGTATTCTCATTTTCCTCTTTTTCCCAGTCAGGCTCCTCCGTCATGAATTCATTCAGCTCTTTATCAAATTCGTTTTCCGTTAAAAGTGAGCTAACAGGCTCTGCAATTTTTTCAAGATCGATAGTTTCTTCGCTATCAGAGGAAGGTTCAGAAGGCTCAAGCTCAAACTCCTCTAATTCGGCCTCAAAATCTTCTTCCGCTATATCTTTTTCCTCTATGTCATCGAGAACCTTCACATAGGCGGGTGAGGTGACTTCATCATCCGCAAACAAAGGTTTCGCCGTATCATCTTCATCATTAAGTTCGGGTTCAGGCCGACGAAGCCTTCTTGGATCATCTTCATCGTATTCTTCCTCCTCCATTTCTTCCATCAATTCATCTAGTTTCTGTTCGCGTTCTCTGGAGATGCTCCTGATTTTTATCAGGCTGTATGGGACAAGAAAGAGTGCGGCAAGGGAAATGCCCATATAGAGTGGATTGTCTTGGAGTTGAATAAGATAAGGTTTGAGAAATTTGAAAGCTTCTGTATCTTCCAGACCGAATCGGGAATTCAGTTGAAACCAGATTTCTTTAAAAAACTCAAGGGCAGTTTGTAAAAATTGTTCGATCATTTTTATGGGGCGGGTTGGGGCCCGAGAGAAAGACCGTGATGCAAGAAGCTTCTCTTTGGCAAAAAAGATGTCCTCTTTTTAATTTAGGGTTATTTTTTTTGCCTGACCTGAGTCAAAAATATCCTGTTTTGGCAATTCTGCCTCAATAAAATACAAGAAAATTTTAAAGTCTCACCATGGTTTTATTCCGGCCCTCATAATAGCACAATAATCCAGAAATGCAGTAAAATTAATTACTTGGAAGGTTTTTATAAGGGATTTTAGATGTTATAATTGGGTCGCGTTTCAGGAATATTTCATTTTCGGAAAATATACTTATGGAAAAGTTGTCCGTCACAATCATTACCAAAAATGAGGAGAAGAATATTACGAGATGCCTCATGAGTGTAAAATGGGCCGATGAGATTGTTGTGCTGGATACACATAGTACGGACCGCACTGTGGAAATTTGTCGGCAATTCACCGATCAGGTTTTTTGCGTGGATTGGCATGGGTACGGTAAACAGAAAAATTTGTGTGCAGACCGGGCTAGCCATAACTGGGTGCTGAATATTGACTCGGATGAAGAGATCACTCCAGAGGGGGCTGAGGAAATAAAGGAGGTTCTGCGGCGGGGCGTGCCCAAATATTCTGTATACCATTTTCCTCGGAAAAACTTTTTTGCCCAGCGCTGGGTCCGCTATGGCGGGTGGTACCCGGATCGAATATCCCGACTTTATGACAAAACGCAGGTAAGTTTTACTGAATCCCAAGTGCATGAAAAACTT
>Ga0310122_10001479_pt1 | contig 14970 bp, 10 predicted proteins | sample CB6_Bottom_1051__FD_203503 | JGI IMG/M metagenome (GOLD analysis project Ga0310122, IMG submission 203503) | Marine microbial communities from Western Arctic Ocean, Canada - CB6_Bottom_1051 | ecosystem: Environmental > Aquatic > Marine > Oceanic | place: Canada: Western Arctic Ocean | collected...
CTATGAACATCCCTATCTCGGTCGCTGCCTCCTACAGTGTGAACATCAAATACATCGGCAACAATATCGCTGCGGATATTCTGCCGAGTGAGAGTGGAATGGTGAAGTTGACTTTGACCAACACCGGAAATCAAATGGCTTACTGGAACCTCAACGCCTACTTCGACAGAACAGAGTGGAGCACTCAGAACATCCGCTTCCTGAACGCTTCGGTGAATGGTTCTCAGATTACCTACATGCAGCTTCAGAAGGCTGAGGTGAGGGACTTCTGGGTCGAGTTCACTGCACCCACTGAGGTCGGTCCCGGACTTACCGAGGTCACAATAGTTGCACAAGGCCAATCGCCTGCAAATGCACAGATGTCGAAGAAACTCACCTTGAGCACGCCTCAGGCTCACAATCTGGAACTCATTCCTTCAGAGAGCGTCATCACCGCGCAGGCCGACAAGCGCACGCGAACGATAGAAATCGACCTGATGAACAACGGCAACGCAGACGACCGTTACGACTTGGAGTTGACCGCCGATTGGCGCCTTGAGGCTAGAATGAGCCAACCCGTGTCAGAAGAGGTCGGGGCATTCGGAGACAGCAGCACAGTACTCGTCATTCTGCCGATGCCATACGGCCTCCGCGCAGACACCTACTTTGTGATAGTGAAGGCGACCTCGCAGGCGGACCCGACCTATTTCGTCACAACTCAAGTCGAGTTGGTGGTCGAGGACACATATCTCATCGATGTTTCCGACCTTGACATGACAGGGCAATCCTTCGTTGGCGGCGCGGACTCAAAGACCGCTTCGTTTGAAGTTACGAACAACGGTAACGGCTTTGACGAATTCACCATCGTCTTGGATGTTCCAGCGGGAATGAACGCAGTCATCATCCTCAATGAGCAGTACAACCCTGACTCTCCTCCATCTGTGGATAAGGGGGCCTCTGTCAACATCACGATTGAGTACTGGTTCGACGAGGGCACATTCGGTCTGCTGAAGTTGGTCGTGACCGCCACATCGAGCCAATCTGGCGGCTCTGCGGGGGATTCCGGAGAGGCCTTTTTCCAAGTTGGTTCTCAGGGGTGGCTTGAACTGACACCCGGCGAAATGGTCGTGCTCGACAGTGATGGCTGGATTTATGTCAATGTATCAGTCCACAACAGGCATCCTACAAACCCCCAGCTGATTCGACTCGATGTCGATGCTGGTGAGGCGCGCAACTACGCCGCCGTCCGCGTCAAGTCTGGCGACACATCATTCGTTCTCAACTCCGACGACCTGCGAACGGCTTCAATCAAATTCTCTCTTACCGAGACCCAATTCATCAACCTCCCTCAGGATGAGATGGTGTTCAACATCACCGTGACGGCAACCGGCACCGACGATGTTGCAAGTACCGTACTGCAGGTCAAGGTCATTCGCGATTCAAGTTTGCTCGATGGGGGCTCAAACGCAGAAGGTGAAGCTGGATTTGGGCTTGGCACTTGGTTGGCCTTCATCTTCGGGGGGCTGGTCGCAATCGGGCTGATTGTGGTTCTTGTCCAAGTCGTGCTGTCAACCAACCGCGAAGAGGAGGAGATTTCCACCTTGGCCGGCTACCAAAGCCAACTTGAGGCGACATACGGAAGTGTTCCCGCCGCTCCAAGCGTTCCAGAAGCCCCGACCGTTCCCGAAACTCCCCCGCTGCCTTCCACAGACTCCGTTGCCAACTCACCCTACGGGGGGGCCGCCCCTCTCTTTGAGCAACAGGTCAGCCCTGCACCTGTCTCCCCACCATCTGTCTCGCCCCCTGCCGGCTCACCTCCTGCCGCTTCACCCCCTGCGGTCTCTCCGCCGGCCGTTGAGCTCCCCGAGGGAGTGGCAGAACTTCCGCCCGGTGGAATGCCTAATGGTTGGACGATGGAGCAGTGGGCTCACTACGGCCACGAATATCGACAGCAGAAAGGTCTGGACTGAACGCAAGCCGACACAAATCACCTCCTTAGAAGGCGGTAATCAGTGTCTTTGTGTGCTTGGTGTCCTTCGTGAAGGCGTGTTCTGAAGGGAGGTCCACCAATTCTTGCTCTCGGCGAGTTTGAGTCGGCCTTAAGAGGGGGCTTCGGGTCGGCGGCTTCGCTCCTAAGGAGCGCAAGGGGATGTGGGACACAATGTATGGGGGACAAGCACCGATTTTCATTCTGAAGGAAGGAACTGACCGCACTCGAGGAAAGAGTGCCCAAAGCAACAACATCGCCGCTGCGAAGGCAGTCGCCGATGCGGTTCGAACGACACTCGGCCCGAAGGGGATGGACAAGATGCTCGTCGATTCGATGGGCGATGTAGTCATCACCAACGATGGGGCGACGATTCTCAAGGAGATGGACATCGAGCACCCCGCTGCGAAGATGATAATCGAAGTCGCCAAGACCCAGGAGCAGCACTGCCACGACGGCACTACCACTGCTGTTGTGATTGCAGGCGAGTTGCTCAAGCGAAGCGAGGACCTCATCGACCAGAATGTCCACCCGACCGTCATCTGCGAGGGCTTCCGCCTCGCTTGTGAGAGAGCTGTTAACCTGTTGGAAAATCACAGCATCAAAGTCGATGACGAAGAGACTCTCGCCGAGGTCGCAAAGACCGCACTGACCGGCAAGAGTGCCGGAGCGGTGAAGGCCTTCCTCGCCGACATCTGCGTGAACGCGGTAATGTCGGTCGGAAATGAGGAGGACGGCGTTCGTTCTGTTGACCTCGATGACATCAAGGTCGAGAAGAAGCAGGGCGGCTCAATCAAGGACAGCACTCTCGTCGACGGCATCATCCTCGACAAGGAGCGAGTCCACAGCGGAATGCCTCGCTCGGTGGCAGATGCAAAGATTGCTCTAATCAATAGCGCAATAGAGGTCAAGAAGACTGAAGTCGACGCAAAGATTCAGATCACCGACCCCACGATGCTCGCACAGTTTCTCGAAGAGGAGGAGAATTACCTCAAGGGACTGGTTGACAAATTGCAGGCCGCCGGCGCAAATGTCGTCGTCTGCCAGAAGGGAATCGACGACCTAGCACAGCACTACATGGCGAAGGCGGGTCTGTTTGCGGTCCGGCGTGCCAAGAAGAGCGACATGGAGGCACTCAGCAAGGCGACAGGTGGCACCATTGTCACCAACATTGACGACCTGTCCGGGGACGACCTCGGCGCTGCAGCAAAGGTCGATGAGCGGAAGATCGGCGAGTCCGACATGGTATTTTTCACAGGTTGCCCGCAAGCCAAGAGCGTCTCAGTTCTGCTTAGGGGTGGAACAGAGCATGTGGTCGATGAGTTACGCAGAGCATTCGACGACGCAGTCGGCGTCATCAGCGTCGCTTGGGAGGATGGAGCAGTCGTGACCGGTGGCGGTTCAGTTCTTGCATCTATAAGCCGAGACCTCAGAATCTACGCCGAGGGAATCGGTGGACGGGAACAGATGGCAATCGAGGCCTTCGCAGGAGCCCTAGAAGTGATTCCACGCACCCTTGCAGAGAATGCTGGACTGGACCCAGTCAATACGATCATCGAAGTCCGTAAAGCACACGCAGAGGGCAAGAGCACCTTCGGAGTCAATGTCTACGAAGGCGGCGTCATGGACATGAAGAAAGCCAACGTCCTAGAACCGCTCCGGGTGGTCGAGCAGGCAATCCAGAGCGCGACGGAAACCGCAGTGATGATTCTCCGAATCGACGATGTCATCTCCAGCAAGGCTGTCTCTGGTGGCGGAATGGACGGCATGGATGGCATGGACTTCCCAATGTGAGGTTCGCCTTCTTGGCAAATTGTTTGGGCACTATGTCCTAGCACGAACTCAGGGTGGCGATTGTTGGCCTCGACACAGGTAACCTACGCGCTATATTGAAGAGTCGACTTTAGGTCGACCGGTTTACCCAACCATAGGTTGGGTGGGTGACAAGATGGCTTCAGTCTCAGTTTGGATTGACGAGGGTTGCATCGTCTGTGATGCATGTGAGGAGACCTACCCCGAAGTTTTCCATGTCACCGAAGACACCTGCTTCATCAAGGCTGATTCCCGAACTGACGGGAATTTCGACACCAACCAGTTCTCCAAATCCGTTGTCAAGGACGACATCGACCTAGAAATCCTACAGGAGGCGGCTGACGGCTGCCCGGTCGATGTCATCATCATCGAGACCATGGGTGGCGGCGCTTCTGAGGGAGATGCATCGGAAGCTCCGGCTGAGGTGGAACCTGAGGTGGTCGCACCGGCCGCTGCTGATGTCCCTACAGCAGTTGAAGCCTCCATGGGAGGCGACCGCTCGTTGCTCGTTCTGTTCGGAACGCAGTCCGGAAACTCCGAGGACCTGTGCGCCAAGATCGGCAAGTCAGCCTCGACCTACGGTCTTGAGGCGACGGTCAAAGGAATGGATGAGATCCAAATCGGCGACCTCGCTGGACAGATGCGTGTACTCATTGTCTGCAGCACTTGGGGCGAAGGCGACATGCCCGACAACGCCGAGGACCTTTGGGTGGCTGCTAACGGCGACGGGGCCCCTAACCTCGCTGGAACCCATTTCTCCATCTGTGCACTCGGTGACACCTCCTACGAATTCTATTGTCAATCTGGCATCGACTGGGACATCTGGTTCGAGAAGCAAGGCGCAAACCGCGTCGTGGCGCGGGTCGACTGCGATGTCGACTACGACGAGATGGCCAACGGTTGGGTTGCCGAGGCCCTCCCCCACATCGCCGCGGTAGATGGCGATGGCGTCTATCAGGAAGATGCAGTTGAGGCGCTGAAGGCGAAGGCAGCGGGTGGCAAGACCGCGGTGGCGGCCGGCTCAGCATTCGACATTCCCGCGGTTGAGAGGGCCGAATTACAAGTCAACATCCGTGTCTTCCGTTACGACGCGGTCAGCGGTGAATCAGGTCACGATGTCTGGGCGTGTGCAATCCCCGGCCACCTCTCAGTCACCGAAGTTCTCCGTCTCCTGAAGGCCACAGAAGATGGTTCTCTCACCTTCCGAGATGGCTCGCCGGACGACGCCACCACCGGCCTACTCGTCAACGGCCGGCTGATTCTCCCAGGCAGAGTCGCACTCGCTGACATCGCCACCACTCGCAACGGTGAGTCCTCACTCAGAATCGACCCGCTGCCCGGCTACGATGTCATCCGTGACCTCGTGGTTGACCATTCGGACTACCAAACGCACCTCTCGGCAAGCAAACCGTGGATGCGAGGCGCAACCCGCGGTGCAAGCCAGCTCGAGCAGGGCGTCATGGGGACGATGGAGGCACCACTCGCTGCAACTCTCCACATTGCTGGAGACATCGCCAGTTACCAACTTCTGCACAGCGCCTCGGATACCACTCCTCACAACCGCTCATATGTCGGACCAGCAGTAGTCGCTCGTCTGTGGGCTCGCTGCAACGACTCCCGCCTCTCAGCGGCTGGCCGAGCCTCCCACCTTGAGGTGGTGCAGGGTCCAAACGGCATCAAGGCGGAAGCTGACATGTCATCCATCCACCGACAGGGAAGAATGGGCGCCATCGCAGCACTTGCCCTCCTTGAGGCGAAGACCGCGACCTTGGAGGCGGATGGCTTCACCGGCCGCCACGGCAAGCATGTCTGGTGGTTCACTGAGACCGTCAAGTTTAGCGGTCAACTCAACGAGACGACTCTGGCAGGCGCAACCCTTGGTCCGTTTGGAATGGCGAAGAACGCCCTCACCGGAATCCTCCCACGGATGGCTCTTGGGTTCACCCGAAACGGCGCTCCGATGATGCGAGACCTGCAGGCGTTGTTCATGCCACCGGGAAGCGTCGGCAAGATGCCGAAGATAATCAATTCAAAGGTCGACGATCATCACGAAATCGTCGCTCTCTACAATGCGTTTGACAGGAGGTTCTGAAATGGCAAGACATCGCTACGCCTACTTCCCCGGCTGTGTGACCCTCGGCTCCGCTCGCGAGGTTCAGGATGCGATGGATGGGCTGGCCAGAATACTCGACATCGAACTGGTTCCTCTCAAGGGCGCCTCCTGCTGTGGTGCAGGGGTGATGAAACAGGCGAATTGGGAGTTGCAGATCGCCCTCAACGCACGCACTTTCGCTCAGGCTGAGGCGCAAGGTCTGGATGTCCTTACTCCCTGCGCCTCATGTCAAGGAAACATGTCTGAGGACTTCATGCGACTTACTGACGACGAGGCTCTCAGGGAGCGTGTGAACGAGCAGTTGGAGGCGATTTCAGGAATCCGCTTCGAGGGCACCATGAGGATGCGTCACCTGCTTCATGTCCTAGTCGATGACATCGGCCTCGACGTGGTCGCTACCAAAGTGAAGAATCCAATCGATTTCCCGGTCGCTGGATACTACGGTGCTCCGATGCAGCAGGAAGGGGCGTGTGGTGACGACGACGTCTACGACCCACAGTATTTCGAGCAGTTGATCGAGGTGCTCGGCGGCTCTGCAGTCAACTACGATGGACGGACCCAGTCTGTCGGCTTCCCCGGGCTCTTGGCCGAGGAGGGGAGCGCGCTGAGGATGACGGCGGCGGTTATTTCGGATGCGAAATCAGAGGGGGCGATGGTGATGGCGTCGGCTTGCCCACTTTCGCACATCAATCTCGACACCTATCAGGTCAAGGCTGGCAGGGTTTCAGGAGAGGACACCGACCTTCCGGTGATTCACCTTCCCGAGTTGGTCGCCTGGGCTCTGGGTCACGACAAGTCGCGGCTCGCTTACCTGAAGACGAGAGTCCTCGTGATGGGCGATTGAGTTCGACAGTTCATCTGCGAAGGATGTCGAGTATTTTCTTCGCCGAGGCGGGGCCGATTCCGCTCACTTCACAGAGAGTGATTTCGTCTGCTTGAGAAATCGCTTCGATGGAGCCGAATCTCTCTAGGAGACGGGCTGCTGTCGTGGGGCCTACGCCGGGAAGTGATTCAAGAACCTGACTTTTGTCGAGTTTCCTCTCACGCTCCTCCTGAGCGACGAGGGGGGGTTTGGTTGCATCCAGCACAACTCCTGACGGGATGTAGAGACTGGCAGTTGCATCTTCGGCGACACCCGGTGTCGGCGCAATTTTAGCGAGAGAGTCGGCGGCTTTCGCCGCCTTCTCTTCAGCGACCGCCGAGCCGCCGGGTCGCTGTTTTTCAGCCCAGCCTGCTAGCGCGGGGTCACCCTCGGAAGCAGAGTGGAGCCTAGTGCGGGCGTCTTTGGTGAGTGCCCCGAGCAGCGCCTGTTCTCTTCGGGAGGCGACTATCAGGAATCGAGCGGTCTCTTCCCCGTCTTGAGTCGTCACCACAGGGAGGCCTAGGTCGATGGTCAGGGTTGCGAGAGCCCCCATCAGCGAATTCATGTGAACCGCTCGTTGGGTGAACAGCCCCCTTCCTTCTATCAGCAGAAGTGGCCGTGGCGCAGTGGCGACAAGCCTCTGGGCCTGTTCCAAGAGCCGGCCATCGAGCAGTGAATCGATGAAATCCCGAACCCGTTTCCTCTCGATGATGACCCTATCACCTATTGCAAAGTCACCGACAGGTAGGGTTTGGACATCCACATCGACCCCTTGAAGTCGGAGCGTGGCGGCTATCGAGGTGTTCAACTCTCGATGGTCAACGACGATTCTGCAGGGGATTTCGCTTTCGGATGCGAGTGGGTCGGTCGCCTCGGTTGCCAGCGCCTGCACGATGTCTTCAGCGGCCCGGACCGCCAATCCCTCCAATCCAGCATCGCTCAGCTCTGCCTCTGCCGCTTGGACATCCGATTGGCCGGGCTCGTCCTCCGATTCGGTGATCAGCCGTTCGGGGGAATCGGTGCTTGCGAAAGAATCCAATCCGGCTTGCCCGACCGGGCGCAGCCGTTCTGGTGCGACCGGTCCCTCTTCACCTTGCTCGGGTTGCTCGGCAGCAGGGACAGGTTCACCTTCTTCTCCTTCAGAATCTCGCTCAACAGTGCGTTCCAACCTCGATACTGGCGGTGCACCAAGTTCTGGAGCGAGCCTCACTCTCTCACGCTCTGTGAAGCCGAAGGCGGAGCCGAGGACATCCTCCTCTCGTACGCGGAATCGCTTCAGGGATTCAGCCGGCACATCTGAGCCGGCCAACCCCTGTTTTCTGCGAACCTTTCTGATGGCGTAGTGCATCTTCTGTTCTCGAGCGAGGGCGGAGGCGCGAGCACCTTCATCCCGTGTATCCCTCGCAATCAGGATATGGACCGTTCCGGCTCGGTGCCGACCAGTCCGTCCCCGCCGCTGAATCGTCCGAATCTCGCTGCCGACCGGTTCGTAGAAGATGACTCGGTCGGCCCGTGGCACATCCAACCCCTCTTCACCGACAGATGTGGCGACCAGAACATTGCAGTCGCCGTCACGGAATCTCTGTAGCTGTTCAAGCTGCTCTTTCTGGCTCATGCCGCCACTTCCTTCGCGGCTCGCCTGTCCGACGAACCGTACGGGCTCGACGCCGTCACACTCCTCCAACCGCCGTACGATTTCGTCGACTGTGTCGCGGAAGTGTGCAAACACGATGACTCGGCTCGTCGGTTCCGCTTCGAGTTGCTCAACCACCAATTCGAGGGTCTTGCCCACCTTTCGGTGAAGTTCGGGTGACTTGGCGATGAGGCGACGAAGTTCGATTATTCGGCCATCATTGAGAAACGCTTTTGCCCCTTTGTCACCAGCTTCGCTTGACAGTTCCATACGGTCTAGGTATTCCCTCGATGCTGCGATTCCCTGACAGAGAAGGTAGCCGATAAGATTCAACAATCGCTGTGCCTGAGCGGCCTGTCTCGCGGCATTGTATGCGAGCCCCTCGCCCTTCGAAATCGCTCGCTGAATCCGTTCGCGGGTGCCATTCAGTTGTCCCGTGGTCACTCTGCCCGTCTGGACATGGTAGCCGAGGCGGCGGAGTTGGTCGACCAGAGTGTTGAGCCAGTTTTGGAGCGGTACCGACATCTCACGCAGTGCGGCGGGAACTTCTACGAGCACCTCCTTTACCTGGAGTCCAGCGGCGTAGGGCGCCAACATCGATTCGTCCGCCTTGCGGGTGTGGATCCTCCTCAGTCCGAGTCGGCGGCAGACCTCCTCGACCTGTTCAACCATCGCGCCCGGGCTCGCAGTGGCTCCGAGAACCAATTGATTTTCAGCGAATTGTAGGTAGAGGTCACCCACTTCAGCTGAGGCGTGATTCCCTGTCGCGTGGTGAGCCTCGTCGACGATTAGAACTGAGACATCAGCGAGTGAGATGGAGCCGCGCTGAACGTCGTTGCGAATCACTTGTGGCGTGGCTACGATTACCAAGGCGGAATCCCACCGCTTCGCACGTCGCCGCCAATCTATAGAGCCAGTCATTGAGACGATGGTATCGGCTCCTCCTTCGACAACCAACGCCTCTTTCAAATCATCAAGGTGCTGAGCGACAAGAGCATTGGTCGGGGCTATCATCAAGGCTCTACCACCATGTACCTCAAGCCGGTCTGCAATCACCATCCATTCAATGGGGGTTTTGCCGAGGGCTGTGGGAAGCACCAGGAGCGTTGGAGCGCCGAGGCAGTCAGCGACGGCTTCGAGTTGGTAGCCACGAGCCTCGACATGCTCCTTCGCTAGCCGGGGATGCTCAACATATGCGGCCATGGGACTCTCACCGAGCCGTCACGGTTCTTATTGATTGCACAACATTCACAACTAATCTGTCGTTGTAGTCTCGGCCCCCGCAAAGTAATCCAATCGAGTGTGAGGTGAAATCAGATATCGACAAAGTAACCTGTGGAGTGAAAACATCTCGAAGAAAATCAGTTCGATTTCAAGTATTTTCAGCGCTTCCCTCGCGGGCGCGGCCCGTAGGGCGAAAGGCATGGTTCATATACGGGTTGTCGGTCGGCGGGACGCTCACATAGTGAGGAACCAGACACCAAGGGCTCTGTAGAACACATCCCACAACCGAAAATCCATTTGTGAAATTCGGCAGGTGTCACGGTACCTCCTTCGCTGTGTGCGCCGGCACGGCGCCGCTTCGGCGGTCTTCTGTGTCGCAATCCACCAAAATCCGAACAGGAGAAAACCAGCAATGGGAGACAGACACCGCCCCAAGAGAGGCAGTATGGCGTTCAGCCCGCGAAAGCGTGCAGTAAGGCCCTACGGGCGTGTCAAGTCGTGGCCAGACAACGGCAACGGCGAGGTCCGCGTTCAGGGATTCGCCGGTTGGAAGGCCGGTATGACCCATGTTCTAGTTCGAGACAACAACCCGGGCAGCCCAAGCGCTGGCCAGGAAGTTCGACAAGCTGTGACCGTCGTCGAAGTACCTCCGATGCGAGTCCTCGGAATCCGTGGTTACACGATGAGTCCCTACGGTATGCAGACTGCTGGCGAGGCGTGGGCAGATTCCGCAGCACTCGCTGAATCGATGCCCAAGTTGAGCAGGAGAATCCGCCAACCGGGCCAGGACAATTCCGAATCACATCTCGAGGGTTTGACTGAGAAGATCGAGAGTGGCGAAATCTGCGAACTCCGCATTATCATCTCGACACAGCCAGAGTCGGTCAAGTCAATTCCCAGCAAGAAGCCCGAAATCATGGAGGTCGGCATCACAGGTCTCGGCTTTGCTGAGCAGTTGGAATGGGCTCAGAAGCGTCTGGGTGGCGAACTAACAATCGAGGATGTCTACTCAGACGGAATCGACATCGATGTAATTGGAATCACCAAGGGTAAGGGTTGGCAGGGCTCAATCAAGCGCTGGGGGATCAAACTTCTATCTCACAAGAACAGCAAGCGCCGACGCCAAGGCGGAAACATGGGCGACTTCGGTACCGGTTACGTCCGCAAGACGATTCGTCAGGCAGGTCAGACCGGCTACCACCAGCGAACCGAGTTCAACAAGCAGGTTCTCCGAATCTCTTCTCCTGAGGAGAATGAGGTCACCCCAGACGGTGGCTTCCTCCACTACGGCGAGGTCTCAAACCCTTACATGATTCTCAAGGGCAGCCTTCCGGGTCCGGCCAAGCGCCTTCTCCGATTCCGTGATGCATGCCGGCCACGCAAGAATGGTGGCGAGGCCGAAATCACCTATGTCAGTACAGCGAGCAAGCAGGGGGTCTGAAGATGAAGGCGAAACCACTCAATCTCACTAACGAGGTAGAGCAGGAGGAGTTCGACGCCGGACTACTCAGCGAGTCATACATTGTCTCCGCCAAGGCGGGCAAGGCAATCGAGTTGCCAACCTGCTTCGAGGCCGCCGTGCGCGAGGATGTCATCCGAGACGCAGTTCACGCTTCCCGAGCCAACCGCCGTCAGCCGTACGGTCACAACCCACACCTCGGTAAACGCCGCCCCATGCCCGGCATGAAGCACAGCGTCGAGTGGTGGGGTAAGGGCCGCGGTGTCGCCCGAATCATGAGAAAGACCGGACTGCGAACCGGCGCTGAGGACCCGCGCACCCGCGGTGGTCGCAGGGCTCACGGTCCTAAGGTCGAGAAGGACTGGTCGCAGAAGGTCAACAGCAAGGTTCGCACTATGGCGCGCGATGCGGCAATCGCCGCCTCCAGCGATGGTGAGCGAGTCGCAGCACGAGGCCACAAGTTCGAGGATGGAGTCAGCTTCCCCATCGTCATCGGAAACTACGTCGAAGAGCGCGATGGCTCCAAGGAGAAGTACGACGTCGAGTTGATTCCGGCTGCTTCATCCACTCGCAAGTTCATCGCCATGATGCAAGGCATCGGCGTCGGCGCCGACCTAGAGCGCGCCAAGAACGGCCGCAACATCAGGGCAGGCAAGGGCAAGATGCGCGGCCGTCGCCGCCGAACTCCCAAATCAATTCTACTCGTAGTCGGCCTGCGTGATGGCCTCGCAAAGGCAGCCCGCAATTTGCCGGGCGTAGATGTCGTCGTCGCCAAGGACCTCTGTGCAGAAGACCTCGCCCCTGGTGGCGACTCTGGTCGTCTGACCGTCTGGACAAAGAACGCCGTCGAGGCAATGGAGTGAGTCAAATGGATCCATACAAGGTAATCGTCATGCCGTGGATTACGGAGAAGTCACTCGAGGCTCGCCGACGCGCCAACCCAGAGGAAGGTCACTTCCAAAACAACAACCGTATCGAGTTCATCGTCAGTGAGAAGGCGACGAAGGCCGATGTCAAGGAGGCAGTTGAGCGCCTCTTCGATGTCAAGGTGGCCAAGGTGAATATACGCATTTCAAAGCACGGCAAGCACGCCAGTGTGAAACTCGCCCCCGGCTACGACGCCGATGAGGCGGCCCAGAAGTTGGGAGCGTTCTGAACAGAGGTGATGAGATGGGTAAGAGAATTCGTGCACAGCGCCGGGGTTCCAGCCCCAAGAACCGCGTCTCAAGCCACCGTTTCCCCGGTGCCTCCCGAATCCCCCGCATCGAAGGGGAGATTGGCACGGTCATCGAGATTGTCCACAGTCCAGTACACACCGCCCCTCTCATCAAGATTCGCTTTGAGAATGGCGATGAGACCTTCCTCGTAGCAACCGAAGGTGTGTCAATCGGACAGGAAATCTCGTTCGGCCGCCAGGCCAGCCTGAAACCTGGCAATGTCACTGAGTTGGCAAGAATCCCAGAAGGTACTCCGATCAACAATGTCGAACTCCGCCCCGGAGACGGCGGGCGCATCGCCCGCTCAGGTGGCAACTCAGCAACCCTCGAGACCCGGATGGGCGACAGAGTCCGAATCAGAATGCCATCCGGCCGCCTCAAGGACCTACCAGGCCACTGCCGTGCGGTCATCGGAATTCTCTCCGGTCACGGCAGATCCGAGAAGCCTCTAATGAAGGCTGGTACAGCGCACTATAGAGCCAAGGCGCGCGGAAAACCATACCCGACTGTCAGCGGTGTCGCAATGAACCCTGTCGACCACCCTCACGGTGGTGGGAATCACCAGGCCGTCCACGGTCCCAACTCAGTATCACGCGGTGCCCCACCCGGCCAGAAGGTCGGTAACATCGCACCGAGTAGAACCGGCCGCGGCCGAGGCAAGAGAAAGGAGTGAACCTAGATGGCAAGACGCAAGAAATCATTCCGCAAGCCGAAGGCGGCCCGCCGACAGGCGAGAAAGCGCCGAATGGGAGTCGCAGAACGCCGCAAGCGGGAGTTCACCTATCGCGGCTACACGATGGAAGAGATGCTCACCATGCCGCTCTACCCACCAGAGGATGGTTCGGAGCAGATGGCGATCATCAGCCTCATGCCAGCCCGTGTCCGCCGTTCACTCTACCGTGGTCTGCCACGCGAGAACGAGCACTTCCTCGCCCGAGTTGAAGAGTCCGGAGAGGGCGAAACCGTCCGCACACACCGTCGAGACATGCCGGTCCTTCCAGTAATGGTGGGCAAGACAATCGGTATACACAACGGCCGTGACTTCGCTGAAGTCCTAATCCAGCCCGAGATGATTGGGCACTACCTCGGCGAGTATGCCATGACTCGTCGCCGACCTGTACACACCGGACCTGGAGTCGGTGCTACTCGGTCGTCCAAGCACGTGGCTCTGAAGTGAGGTGAAGAAGATGAGCAGAAACCGTACCAAACCACAGAAGGGGTATACTCAGTTCCTCGATGGTAGCCGTCTTGCTACCGCTCGTGTCACCGGGGCTCACATTCACCACAAGCACTGTGTTCAGATTGCCAAGCACATCAAGGGGATGTACGCTGGTTCGGCAATCGAGTTCTTGGAGCAGGTCATCGCCAAGAGGAAGGCTGTACCCTATGTTGTTCGGTCCCGCAAGGGGAAGGGCGGCAACACGATGGCAGGACACCGCAAGGGTGCGATGGCAGCAGGACGCTACCCTCGAAACGCATCGCGTGTCTACATCAAGCTCATCGAGAGCGCCATGGACAACGCTCGCCAGCACCACGAAGACCTCGAACCAGAGGACATGCAAATCACCCATGTCGCTGCTCACCGCGGCCAAGTAGCTCGCAACATGCGCCCGCGCGCGCAGGGAAGAGCAACGGCATCCAATCATTACCAAGTCAACCTCGAGTTGTTCCTCGAGTCCTACGACTCTGAGAGCGACGAGGAAGACATCGAAGACGAGGACGACTTCTGAGGAGGAATCATAGATGGCCAAAGTAAACCAGATTCGTCACTTCGTCGACCGCAATGTCGAGCGTCAGCTCGTGCGCGAGTATCTACTCAAGGAGACCGAGCGAGCCGGATTCGGCGGCCTCCATTTCGAGCGCGCCTTCGACAATCAGTCAATCTGCACCAAGGTCACACTTCAGGCGGAGAGAGTCGGAATGGTGATTGGTCGCCGTGGAAGGGTGATCAATGAACTCCAGCGCAGAATCCGCGACGACTTCAACCTCGAGAACCCGAAGTTGCAGGTCGAGGAAATCGACCGCCCCGCACTCAACGCACAGGTGATGGCCTCAAAGTTGGCTAGCGCCCTCGAGCGTGGCTGGTACTTCCGCCGTGCGGGCCACAGCACCGTCCTCAACATCGTCGAGGCCGGCGCCAAGGGGTGCCTCATCATCCTCTCAGGGAAACTCACAGGTTCCCGCCACCGCACCGAGAAGTTCCTCAAGGGACACATCAAGTTCTGTGGAGAGATCGCTCTAACTCACATGGACATCGGTTTTGCAACCGCAGTCAAAAAACTCGGCACAATCGGTTGCACAGTTGCCATCATGAAACCCGGTGCTAAGTTACCACACGAAGTCGAAATCCTCACCCGAGAAGAAGCCGGACTCGACCCCTATATCGAGCCGACCCCTCTTGACGAGCCAGTCGAGGTGAAGGAGCCGACTGAGGAGGAGGCACCAGACGACTCAGTGGTGGAGAAGGAGTTGACCGAGGAGGAGGCAGAAGCAGAGTTGGCCAAGATTGCAAAGCTTGCCGAAGAGCAGGCTGCAGTAGCTGAGGAGCCCGCAGAAGAAGCCGTGGCCGAAGAGCCCGCAGCCGAGGAACCCGTGGCCGAGGAAGCCGTGGCCGAAGAGCCCGTAGCCGAGGAAGCCGTGGCCGAAGAGCCCGTAGTCGAGGAAGCCGTGGCCGAAGAGCCCGC
>Ga0310122_10001480_pt1 | contig 14961 bp, 12 predicted proteins | sample CB6_Bottom_1051__FD_203503 | JGI IMG/M metagenome (GOLD analysis project Ga0310122, IMG submission 203503) | Marine microbial communities from Western Arctic Ocean, Canada - CB6_Bottom_1051 | ecosystem: Environmental > Aquatic > Marine > Oceanic | place: Canada: Western Arctic Ocean | collected...
GCCATGCTCGGGCTTCGTCCCGTCGTGGAGTTCATGACCTTCAACTTCTCGTTCCTTGCGCTGGATCAGGTCATCAACAGCGCATCCAAGATGCTCGCCATGAGTGCAGGTCAGATCGGCATCCCGATGGTCTTCCGGGGCCCGACGGGAGCCGCGCTCCAGCTCGGCGCCCAGCACTCTCAGGCGTGCGAGACCTGGTATCTGCACGCGCCAGGGGTGAAGGTCGTGACGCCCGCCACGCCGGCCGACGCGAAGGGGTTGCTCAAAGCAGCCATTCGAGACAACGACCCCGTCGCGGTCATGGAAGGCGAGTTGCTTTATAACCTGAAGGGAGAGGTCCCGGACGGCGAGGACTTCATCATTCCCTTGGGCCTCGCTGACCTTAAGCGCGAAGGTGGGGACGTTTCGATCATCACACACGGACCGACGGTTCACGTTGCCCTCCAGGCTGCCGGACAGCTGTCTAAAGAAGGGATCGAGGCCGACGTGCTGGATCTGCGGTCTCTCAGGCCTCTTGATGTCGAGGCGATCCTCGCGACGGTCGCGAAGACGAACAGGGCGGTGTATCTGGAGGGGGGCTGGCCTTACGGAGGTGTCGGGGCTCAGATCGTGTCGATCTTGATGGAAGAAGCGTTCGACGATCTCGACGCGCCTGTGCTCCGGGTCACCCAGGCGGACGTGCCCATGCCGTACAACAAGAAGCTCGAGGCTTGGACCAAGCCGGGCGCCACGCGCGTGGTGGAGGCCTGCAAGAAGGTGCTTTATGTCTGACGCTTCACGAATGTCTGAACGGCTCGGCTGACTATGGCAACGAAAGTTCACATGGAGGCCCTCTCCCCGACGATGGAGGAGGGGCAGGTGGTGAAGTGGCTCAAGTCCGAAGGGGACGGGGTCAAGAACGGCGACATCATCGCCGAGATCGAGACCGACAAGGCCACGATGGAGTTGACCGCCCGGGGCGACGGCATCCTGAGGGTGATCCTCGTGAAGGAGGGCGGTATCGCCCCGGTGGGGAGCGTGATCGCGGTGATCGCGAGTGAGGACGAAGACATTTCCGAGTTCGCGGCTGCGGCGCTTGCTCCATCTGACGGAAACGGTGCCGGACCCATGACTTCGGACGATCCACGAGTGGAGGTCGAGGTCGTGGACGTCGGTAGCGAGCCCGTCGGCGCGGTGGGGGCCCCTGCGGTAGGAGCTCCAGTGGTTGCTGCCCCTGTCGGAGACGAGGCCGGTCGCATCAAGGTGTCGCCCCTCGCCCGACGCCTGGCCGTCGAGTCGGGGCTGCAACTCTCGGCGGTGGCCGGATCCGGGCCGTCCGGCCGAATCATCAAACGGGATGTCGAGGCAGCCCTGGCGGCGGGCCCGTCCCCTGCTGTCGCTCCTGTCGGCATCTCCCCGCCGATCTCCCCGCCGCTCGCAGCTTCCGAGGCGGATTACGAAGATGTTCCGCTCACGCAAATGCGGAAGACGATCGCGCGACGCCTGGCCGAGTCCATCGGTCCCGTACCTCACTTCTTCCTGACCGTCGACGTCGATATGGGGCGTGCGATCGAGGCGCGCCGGACGATCAACGCGATGCTCGAAGCCGAGGGCAAGAAGATCTCTCTCAACGACTTGATCATCCGCGCCACCGCCGCGGCGCTCAGGCGCCACCCGGCATGCAACGCCCACTGGCTCGGTGACGCCATCCGGCGATTCAATCGCGTACATGTCGGTGTTGCCGTTGCGATAGACGACGGTTTGATCACTCCGATCATCAGGGACGCCGACTCGAAGGGTGTGGCTCAGATCGCCACAGAAATCAGAGAGTTGGCCGGCCGGGCTCGCCAGAAGAAGCTGCAGCCCGAAGAGTATACGGGCGCCACGTTCTCCATCTCGAACCTGGGGATGTTCGGCATCCATGAGTTCACGGCCGTCATCAACCCTCCGGAGGCCGGTATCCTCGCGGTCGGTGGAGTGGAGGAAACTCCGGTCGTCGAAGACGGCCAGGTGGTGGTTCGGAGTCGCATGAAAATGACCATGAGCTGCGATCATCGCGTGATCGACGGTGCGCTCGGCGCGGCATTCCTCGGGACGCTGAAGAAAATGCTCGAAGAGCCGACGGCCATTCTGCTCTGACGAAAGGCGGTCCGTGACCGACACCGTATCGCGCGTTCTGAACATCGAAAAGGAAGAGTTGCCACTCGCTCTCCTGTCGGTCGCCTACTTTTTCTGTGTCCTGTGCGGATACTTCTTCCTGCGTCCAGTGCGGGAGGCGATGGGCGTCGCCCGGGGGATGGACGAACTCCGCTGGCTCTTCGTGGGCACGTCGCTGGTATCCCTCGTCCTCGTGCTCGCCTTCGGGGGAGTCGTTGCGAGGACGAACCGCCGCCGGTTCATCCCGATCGCCTATCTGTTCGTGATCGCGTGTCTGGTCGTGTTCTCCGGCATGCTGATCGTCGACGGGGCCGCGGGTGGGGGGCTCATCGGCACGGATTCGGAGACGCCAGTGGCGCGCTACGTCGGCTACGTCTTCTTCGTCTGGCTCAGCGCCATCAATCTGTTCGTGACCAGCGTCTTCTGGGCGTTCATGGTGGACATCTTCGACATGCGTCAGGGCAAGAGGATGTTCGCGTTCATCGGTATCGGCGGGACGCTCGGGGCGCTGGTGGGTGGCTGGGCGACTAATGTGATCAGTGGCATGACCGAGTCGGTCTATCTCCCTGCAGGGCTGATGCTGACGGGCGCCGCATTCTTCGGGGTGGCCATCGTCCTCGTGCTCATGCTGGACCGCCTCGCCCTTTCTTCCGAGCATTCACGGCACACCGCCGAGGGGGCGGCCTCTGAATACCCCCAAGGGGTTGGCGAAGAGGCGGCTGGGGATGAAGCTGCGGATGAAGCTGGGGATCCGGCCAACATCGGCGGGACGTTCTGGGACGGCGTGAGGGCCGTCGCCAGCTCGCCGTATCTGCTAGGCATCGGTGCCTACATCGTCCTGATGGCGATCGCGAATACGCTGATCTACTTCACACAAGCCAACATCATCCTCGACAACACGGACACGTTCAGCCAACGAGTGGCGGGATTCGCCCAATTCGACGCCCTGGCACAGGGCGCCACCCTCGTCGTCCAGCTTTTCGTGACCACGCATGTGATCAAACGCATCGGCGTGGGCTGGACACTGGTCATCCTACCCGTCGTCACCATGCTGGGCTTCGCGATTCTGTCGGTCTGGACCGCCTTCGGTGTCATGGCGGTCTTCCAGGCGGTTCATCGCGCTACCCGTTACGCGATGTCGAGGCCGGCGCGGGAGACTCTGTTCAGCGTCGTGTCACCCTCGGAGAAGTACAAAGCCAAGCCGGTCATCGATGTCTTCCTCTATCGCGGCGGAGATGTAGCGGGGGCTGGCGTGGATGGCATGTTCGCCGCCATGGGACTCACGTTGGCCTGGGTTGCAATGGCAACCGTGCCTGTGGCAGGCCTCTGGGCCATGCTATGTCTCGCGCTGGGGCGGGCCCAGCAGGCACGGGATTCCTAGAACCCGCCTTCGCCTCCTCCTCCGAAACCACCCCCGGTAGAACCACCGCCGCCACTGAAGCCGGAGCCGCCACTGCTACGGGGCTGTGACGTCATTGCACTGCCAACTCGCCCCGTCATGCTTCCGAGATCCGTCACGAAGATCGTCGGCCGGAAGCGGTGTCCCGCTGGGCCGGAGTACCAGTCCGGGGGTTCCTTGTACAGGTCGTCGAAGGCTCGAGCCCACTTCTTCTCGACCTGAAGCGCCATGGCGTGGGGCAGGTACCGCTCGAACATCTCCGGCGAGTCGATCATCCGGCGAAAGCGGTCGGATTCGACACGATCGAAAAAGTCCTGGAACCCCAGCACGTGCTCGAGCTTTCGTGCCCCACGTACCGTGCGTGCGGGCATGACGACGCCGAATCCGACGATCGGCACGGCCGTGCCGTGAGGAGGGCCGCTAGCGCACCCAGGCCGAGGGGTAGATAGAAGGCGTCTACGCTATTTCCGAAAAAGCCCAATCCCAGTATGAGAAAGACGGTGGTTGCCAGGCCGGCACCCACGTAGCCCTGCACGATCTTGTCGAGGCGATGATGGTAGTAGGCGAGACGAAGGAGCCGCTGGAAAATTTCGTCTTTGATGGGGTCCAGATGTTTGTAGAACTCGTTCTCAAGGTCGTCGAGCTGCACGACTTTGCGGAAACCACCCTCGAAGAAAGCGCCCATGAGCCGACTCTCGTCTGGCTGTAGCTCCGTCCACTCATCCTGATCCTTCACTAGTTCGAAGGAATAGGTGCTTCCGCTCAGCCAGGCCACGAGGCCAGTCGACTCGCGTTCCTCGATCTTCAGGTAACCGCGCACGGCGAGGTCGACGATCGAGGCCGTGATGTCCCTCAGGTCGGGACTGTTGTCGATTAATGTGCCGATCTCCGCCGGCGTCAGATCCTCGGGGGGCTCGTACTGGGGCGAGATCGCCATGCGAGAGGGGTCGCGACCTCGCGTCCGCCAGAGTCGATACATCACGACGAAGCTCAGGATCGGGATGAGGAAGATCCAGTTAGCCCGAAAAAACAGGTTGATCTTTTCGGCCGCCGTGAGGCGGGCTATGACGCCAGGGGCCCAAGCCAGCGATAGCGTCATCCCCTCCCTACTCCCCAGGGGCTGCGTCGTCTAAAAATAGAATGAAAATTCTATTTCAGTGCCTGTGGCGTTCCTTGCGGTCGACCCGACAGGGCCGGTGAACACCCTCGCCTCCACGTCGCTGGCTTCGGGCGGCAGTCGGACGCGTACGCTGGCGACCTGAATGGGAACCTCCCACTCGTCTCCGGTAACGTTCCAATACAGTTCGTCGTGGCCGGCCTCGAAGTTGCTGTCGTCCGGGTCGAAAAAGCGGAGGGCGTTGCGCACTGTGTATTCAATTCGGACCGTCCGACTGACGTCGATGGCTCCGGGAATCCAGATCTTGATCCTCATTGTGCAGGCCCTCACGGCTCTCTTCGTACTCGAAGGCCTCACCGTCCTCGCCGGTAACGGAGGGCACGGCGAGCAAGAGGCTGAGGTTGAAGCCGCCGGGTGTTTCGTACACGACCGGAATGTCCCGATAGACGCCGTTCCACGAGCCGGTAAAGCGGAAGCGGATCGACTCGGACACCTCGATTCGTCCGTTCCGCATGTAAAGAAAAATCTGAGCAGCGAAATCGGCACGCATCAGCACGCGCTCGTAGGGTTTACCTGTCTTGGCGCCCCGCCTAACTTGCAGGCCCATATCCCTTCCTGGCCGGGTGGTCGAGGTGGGGTGCTAGTTACGTACCCATTCCGGGCGCCTAGCCGGCATCCGGGCTGAAAGAGAGCAACAGGTGGCCGACAATAAATTTGACGTCCTCGTGATCGGTGGTGGGCCCGGCGGATACGTGGCGGCGATCCGGGCGGGGCAGTTGGGCATGAGCGTCGCGTGCGTCGAAGAGAGTGAGCTCGGGGGCGTGTGCCTGAACATCGGCTGTATCCCCACCAAGGCACTGCTGTCCAGCGCCGCCCTGGTAAGCGAGATGAAGACCGCCGGAGCCCATGGCATCACTTTCGAGGGTGCCAGCGTGGTCCTGGGCCCCGCTCAGGAACGGAGCCGTGCGATCGCGGGCCAACTGTCGAAAGGCGTGGGCCACCTCTTCAAGAAGAACAAGGTGACCCACGTGGAGGGACGTGGCCGCCTGGTGGGTGGTGGTGGCGTCGAGGTCGAGGCCTCCGACGGGAGTCGCCAGCTTTTTGCGGCGTCCCACGTCATTCTTGCCACGGGATCTCGACCGAGGGACATCCCGATCTTACCGATCGACGAAGAGCGAGTGTGGTCCTCCACGGGAGCCCTCTTCCAGACCGAAACCCCGGAGTCGCTCGCCGTGGTGGGGGCCGGAGCCGTCGGCATGGAGTTCGCGGATATCTACGACGCCTACGGTACCAAAGTCACGGTCATCGAGGCCTTGGACCGGATCCTGCCCCTGGAAGATGCCGATTCATCCGCTGCCGTTCAGCGGAGCTTCAAGAAGCGAGGCGTCGACGTCTTCACCGGTGCCATGGTGGAGAGCGCCGATATCGGCAAGACCTCCGTGGAGTTGCGCTTCAAGGACAAGCAGGGAGCCGATCACGCGCTCGAGGTCGAGCACGTTCTGTCGGCCGTCGGTCGGGTTCCGAATAGCGGGGATCTAGGCCTCGAAGCTGCGGGAGTCGCGCTCGACGACCGGGGGTTCTTTATCGTGGACAAAACCATGAGGACCAACGTGAGCAACGTCTACGCCGTGGGTGACTGCGCGGGGAGGCAGCTCTTGGCCCACAAGGCGATGCACGAGGGCGTAGTCTGTGTGGAGGCCATCGCGGGTGTCGGCCATGGGTCGGTCGATTACCGGAATGTCCCAAACTGCACGTATTGCAGGCCGGAGGTCGCGTCTGTCGGGCTGACGGAAGCAGAGGCCAAGGAGGAGGGCTTCGATCTCGAGGTCGGTAAGTTTCCATTCCTGGCGAATGGTCGGGCCCTGGCGGGGGGCCACGCCGAGGGGTTCGTGAAGGTCATTCGAGACAAGAAATACTCGGAGATCCTCGGTGCCCATATCGTGGGAGCCCACGCCACGGAGCTCATCGGGGAGTTCGTCGTGGCTCGGCATCTCGAGGCGACGGTCGAAGAGATGGACAGGGCCATGCATCCGCATCCGACCCTGTCCGAGGCGGTTGCCGAGGGGGCCCTCGCGGCCCTGGGCCGAGCCCTACACGTCTAGGCTGCTGACCCGGCTGCTTACCGCCGCTTCCTCGTCCTCGATCTCCTGCGCCAGTCCTCGGATCTGTAGGATCCGCATGAGCGCCTCACCGATCTTGTTGTTCGGCGTCGACGCTCCGGCCGTCATGCCGAGGTCGAAGGGTCCTTCGGGCAACCACGCCTCGCACGTCTCCTCGGGCGTGTCACTCCCCACCTGAGGCTTGTGCCGGATGGTACCCTCCTCGAGGTCGATACAGGAGGCATCCTCGATGTGGTACGTCGTCGTGAATTGCCTGCAGAGATGGGCGAGGTGATCGGTGTTGGAAGAATTGTAGCCTCCCATCACGATCATCACGTCCGGAGGGCCCTCCGCCATCATGGCATTGATGGCATCCTGCCGTTCTTGGGTCGCAGAGCAGATCGTGCCGAAGGATCGGAAATGAGTCCCTGCGTACTCCTCACCCGCTCCCTCGACCATCGCGGCCCGCACCTGTGCTCCGATGGCGAGTGAATCGGTGGCGAGCATGGTCGTTTGGTTCGCCACGCCGATGCTCAGTAGATCCACATCCGGGTCGAACGCCTCACTCGCTTTGTCACGGAAGTGCTCGATGAATTTCTCTCGGTCGAGCCGACCGCTCCGTCCAGCGATGTAGTCACAGAGCAGGTTCACCTCCTCCATGTCCCTCACGATGATGTAGCGGCCACCCTCATGCTTGTTCACCTGGGAGGCGGTCGCCCTGGACTCTTCGTGGTAATGCTTCCCGTGGATCACGGCCGTGAACCCGTCACGCGCGTAGCTCTCCACTCGCTTCCATACCAGCAGGACCGAGCCACACGTCGTATCCACCAGGATGCACCCGACCTCCTTGAGCGCGGCGAGGTCGTGGAGTGTCACGCCGAAGGCGGGCAGGATTACCACGTCCTCTTCGGTGAGATCCGAGAAATCGAAGCCGCCGTCGGCGTCGGGCGCGATGAAGGTCATCCCCATGTCGCGGATGCGCTGATTCACGTGCGGGTTGTGGATGATCTCGCCGACGAGCCGGATCGTCCGGTCAGGGAATTTCTTGCGGGTCTCGTACGCATAGTCGATCGCGCGATCGACGCCGTAGCAAAAACCGAATTTGAGCGCGAGCCGCACCGTCACGTCGCCGATGACCCGGCGATACCCGAGCGCCCGGATATTCTCCACCAGCGCCGAATGGTACTCTCCGTCGATGATGGGCTGGACCTCGGACCTGAGCCCGAATCCCTTACGGAAATAGATCTCCTGCATGACGACCCGTGTTCGACTCCTGGAGCGACGATCAATGGGGGTAGGCACTTACACCAAGCTAACCAACCAGGACCGATCGGGAATACCACGGGGTACCCCTTCCGAATGAGCATCCTGGCCAAACTCGCCTTCTTCTTCGTCATCGTTCCCTTGGTGGAGCTCGCCCTCTTGATCAAGGTCGGGCAGGTGGTGGGGTTTTGGCCGACCATCGGTCTCGTCGTCTTCACGGGTGCGGCTGGCGCGTGGCTGGCGCGGCTCGAGGGCCTGCGCGCGATGTTCAACCTCCGAGACGACCTGGCACACGGTAGGCTTCCGGGGCAGGCCATCATGGACGGCATGGCGGTATTGCTCGGGGGCGCCCTCCTGCTCACGCCGGGTATCGTCACCGATGTCGTGGGCTTCAGTCTCTTGGTGCCCCAGACTCGGAGAGGTATCCAGAGGTGGGCCCGGGCCCACCTCGAGGAGAACATCCGTGACGGGTCGATCCGCATGACGATGATGGGAGGCGCCGTGCGCATGAGTTCGGACCGCCATGGAGCGGACGAGCATGGTGAGGATCCACCGACCACGGTTGAACAGCTCTACCGAGAGGCGGTGTACCGCGAGGACCCGGGTGACGACCCCGGCGCTGACCCCTTGAGCGCAGAGCACGACTAAGTAGTTTTTTCTTCATGAAAGACACCCCCCCGTTTCTCGAGCGCCTGCTCGACAGTGCAGGACCCTCTGCCTTCGAAGCTTCGCCCGCACGCGTGTGGCGTGCGGAAGCGGAGACTTTCGCGGATTCTGTGAGCACCGACCGCATGGGGAACACGATGGCTGTCGTGAACCCCGACGGCCTGCCTCGCGTCATGATGGCGGGCCATATCGACGAGATCGGGCTACAGATCACGCACATAGACGAAGACGGGTTTCTATACTTCGCCGAGATCGGAGGCTGGGACCCCCAGGTCATCGTCGGGCAGCGGATGCGTCTGTTGGGTAGCTCTGGTGACGTGCCGGGTGTGGTCGGCAAGAAGGCGATCCATCTACAGAAGGACGAGGAACGAAAGAAGGTCTCCGAGATCTCCGACCTCTGGGTCGACGTGGGGGTGGACTCCCGCGACGCCACGCTCGCGCTGGGTCTTCGCGTCGGTGATGCGATGGTGATCGACGCTGATATGGTACGCTTGGCGGGGGATCGTGTCGCCAGTCGCGCCATCGACAACCGCATCGGTGCCTACGTGGTCCTCGAGGCGCTACGGCTCCTTTCCGAGGCGTCCCCGACGTCGTCGGCCGTTGCCGTCGCGACGGTTCAAGAGGAGATCGGAGGAAGCGGGGGTGGCGGAGCCCGGAACAGCGCCTACGCCGTTAGGCCCGATGTTGCGTTGGTGGTCGACGTCACGTTCAGCACCGATGTGCCCAACATGAATAAGAATGAGGTGGGAGAGCACGAGCTCGGCGGTGGCCCGGTCTTGAGTAGGGGCTCGGCCGCGCACCCAATCGTCTTCGATCGTCTCGTCGAGGCGGCTGAATCCGAGGGTATGCCGTATACGATCCAAGCCGCGCCTCGGGCCACCAGGACAGACGCGGATTCGATCTACCTGACCCGGTCCGGCGTCCCGACGGGCCTGGTGTCCGTGCCCAACCGGTATATGCATTCCCCCAACGAAATCGTCAGCCTCTCCGACGTCGAGCGCACTTCTCGCCTCCTGGCGGCCTTCGTGTCGAGTCTCGATGCCTCAACGGACTTTACGCCACGCTGACGAGCAGCTGACAGGCCGATGGATCGTCTTGACCCTGAGTCGCTACTTCTCTACCCTTCCGATTCGGAAAAAAGCGTTGGATTCCGGAGCTTTGGCTCCAAATACGAACTGTAACGACTCCAAAAATGAGGACGCGACCTCGAAATGTTAGAGGCCAAGGAGCTGGTCCAGGAACTACAGGACCTCAGAGACGAGGGGTTTCTCTCGGACGCACTGCTACGTAAGGCGGTGAAAGGGATCGCCGAGGCTGACGATCGCTTCGACTGGGTGGGTGTATACCTCCTCAACGAGGAGGCGAAGGAGCTCTGGCTGCACAACTATGTGGGGAGACCCACGACGCACCCCAAGATTCCGGTGGGAGAGGGCATCTGTGGCACGGCTGTGGCCCAGGGCGAGAACCTGAACGTTCCCGACGTCGGGGCGGTCGATAACTACATCGCATGCGACCCACGGGTGAAGTCCGAACTGGTGGTGCTGATCCGTGCGGGCGAGGACATCTTCGGTCAGATGGATATCGACAGCAGGACTGCCGCCGCATTTACGGATGAGGACACGGAAGCGGTTCAAACGGTAGCGGACAAGCTGGCCGAACAGATGGCTGCGGAGCGCCGCTAACAAGACTTGAGGCCGCGCTGCGTCAAAGCCGACAACCCGGGCCGATTCACGCTGGACGGGACCCGGACCTACCTGGTAGGGCACCGCCGCGTCGCCATCATCGATCCCGGTCCGGACATGGACAGCCACGTACAGGCGTTGATCCAGGAGGTCGCCGGGGCGGAGAAGGTCTGGGTCCTGCTGACCCACGGGCACGCAGACCATGCGGGCAGCGGGACGCGACTGGCCGAATCGCTCGACGCCGACATCGTCGGCGTAGGACTCGACACGGCCACGGCACTTTCGCCCGGTGAATTCATCGACACGGATTCGGGTCGACTGACGATGCTGGATACGCCTGGACACAGCAGAGAACACGTCACCTTCCACTGGATCGACCGCCGAAACGACCAGCGAGCGGCGTTTCCGGGAGATCTGGTACTCGGCGTCGGTGACACGACGTGGGTTGGCGAGTACGTGGGCTGCGTGGCCGACTATCTGGATTCACTCAATCGACTTCGGGCGCTCGAGTGTGATATCCTCTATCCGGCTCACGGCCCGCCGATCGAAGATCCCTCTGGGACCCTTTATGCATACGAGGCGCATCGCCGTTCGAGGATTCGGCAGGTTGGCGAAGTCTTCGCTGCCCAGCCAGAGGCCACGGCGGCGGAGCTGGTGAAGGTGATCTACGGGCCCGCCTTGCCTGACGATTTGCGCGGTGCGGCGGCCATGAGTATTGAGGCGACGCTGGACTTTCTGGCGTCCTGAACGAGAAGTTCACGGGTCGTAAGAGTTGGAGATGCCCGTCGAGGGGGAGTCACGGTGCAGAGTTCTCTACCGAAGGCACTCGGGAACGACCTGAGACGGGTCGTGGGTGACGATTGGGTCCTTACGGAGCCCGATCGTCTGCTCGCCTACGAGTCCGACGGCCTGACGGCCTACCGCATGCTCCCGGGAGCCGTGGTGCTCCCGAAGGACACCGACGAGGTCAGCCGAGTGTTGCGGCTCCTCTCCGAGGCGGGTGTCACCGTGGTCCCGAGAGGCGCCGGAACGGGTCTTTCGGGAGGGGCGCTCGCAGGCGCGGACTCGGTCATGATCGGAACGGCGCGCATGAAGCGCATCATCGAAGTCGACCCGGTGAACCGCCTCGCGTTGGTGCAACCTGGAGTCGTCAACGCGGACCTGTCCGCAGCGGCCGCGCCCTTCGACCTCTATTACGCGCCCGATCCGTCCTCGCAGAGTGCCTGCACGCTCGGCGGGAACGTGGCCGAGAACTCCGGGGGTCCCCACTGCCTCAAGTACGGTGTCACGTCACGCTACGTCACCGGCCTCACGGTCGTGACCTACGACGGGGACGTACTCAGGCTGGGTGGATTCGGCCGGGAGCTGGGAAGCTACGATCTGGTGGGCGTCTTCGTCGGCTCGGAGGGTTGCTTCGGGATCGCGACAGAGATCGAAATTCGCCTTCTCCCCCGACCGGAGGCGGTTCGAACGATCTTGGGCATCTTCGATAGAATCGAGGACGCGGGCCGCGCGGTGACTGCGATCATGGCCGCCGGTCTGTTGCCGGCCGCCCTTGAGATCATCGATGGGCCCACGATTCGCGCCGTGGAGGCGAGCGTGTTCGCGGCGGGCTACCCGACCGACGCAGAGGCCGCCCTGGTCGTCGAGTTCGACGGACTCGAGACGGGGCTGTCCAGGGACGTCGAACGTGCGACCGTGAAGTGCACAGAGGAGGGCGCCCGCGAGGTACGGGCGGCCGAAACCCCCGAGGAGAGACTGGCGCTTTGGCAGGGCCGCAAGAAGGCCTTCGGAGCCATGGGCCGCATCGCAAGCGATCTCCTGGTTCAGGATGCCACTGTGCCGCGAAGCCGGCTTCCGGAGGTTCTCGGCCGGATCTCGGATATCGGGCGCCGGTACGACCTGACGATCGCGAACGTGTTTCACGCGGGCGACGGTAACCTCCATCCGAATATCCTCTTCGACCGAGCGAACGCCGATGAGATGGAGCGGGTCGAGCGGGCGTCCAAGGAGATCATGGCGACCTGCGTCGAGGCGGGTGGAACGATCACGGGGGAGCACGGCGTGGGCATCGACAAACGGGACTACATGACGTTGGTCTACGGTGACGACGAGCTCGAGGCCATGCGTGGTGTGAAGGCCGTTTTCGACCCCATGGGTGGAATGAACCCGGGGAAAGTCCTGCCCGACCCCCCGACCCCGTCCCCATGAACGCCATCCTCGCTCGACTGTCCGGACGGCTGCAGGAGGGGCAGGTCGTCGACGGATTGGAAGCCGAGCGGTGGGCGATATGCGACCGAGTCCCCAAGGCGGTCGCCTTCCCCGAGAACGAGGAGCAGGTTGCGGAGCTCCTCTCGATCGCCAACGAAGAGGGGTGGCACTGCGTACCGTGCGGCAGGGGGACCTGGCTCGGTGGCGGTAGCCAACCGCGGGGGGTGGACCTCGTACTTGCCATGACTCGCATGGATACGCTTTTGGCTCATGAGCCGGACGATCTCTACTTCGAGGCCGAGGCCGGCGTGGGGCTCGACGCGCTGCACGCGCGGGTGTCCGAGCACGGGCAGTGGCTTCCGATCGACCCGCCGGGCGACGCGGGTGGAAGCGTGGGGGCTATGGTGAGTCTCGGTTGTGCAGGGCCCCTTCGGGCCGGATTCGGAACACCTCGAGACCACGTGCTGGGTGCGACGATCGTCACCGGTGATGGAAGGCTCCTCAGGCTCGGCGGTAAGGTCGTCAAGAACGTGGCGGGCTTCGATCTGCTCAAGCTGGTGGCGGGAAGCTGGGGCACTTTGGGTGTGATCACCAAGGTCACGGCCCGCCTGCATCCGCTGCCGGAGGTCGACAAGACGCTCTTGTTCAAGTGTCGGGACGCGACCGAGTGTGCGACACTGGCGAGCCTGATCATTGGCGCCCCGGTCCTCCTTGCGGCGGTCGAGGTCCTGATCCCGGGGGATCGCGAGGAGGGCCAGTCCGACTCTACGCCCCTCGTGGCGGTTCGAGTGCTGGAGTCCGCCGCGGCTGTGTCGCAGGCGGAGAGCGTCGTCACCGAGCAAGCCGGCACGTCTCCGTTCCGCTGTCTCGAGGGCGAAGAGTCCCGCGCGATCTTCGCCAACGTCCAGAGCATGGAAGAGGGGGCGGAGTTGGTGCTCCGCCTGAGCCTTCTCCCCAGTCGCTTGCCCGAGCTCGCGACGATGGCTCAGGAGTTGGTCGACCTGTGCGATCCCGATGTCGGATGGGGGGCCCGTCTGGCGGGCCACGCCCCGTCAGGTATCCTTCGAGTGATGATCTCTCGACTGGATCGACGGGAGGGGGGACTGGACCGTGTACTCGCCGTGCTGGAGAGACTGCGCCTCTCGCTGGAGGCGGAATCCGGCAGCCTCGTGATCTCCGAGGGCCCCCAGGACGTCGTCGGGCCCCTTGGGGCCTGGGGCGACGTCGGATCCGCGGCCGCCCTCATGGCGGGACTCCAGCGTGAATTCGATCCTGGAGCGATTCTATCGCAGGGGAGGCTAGGACCTTGAGTGCCGACCGCGACCTGACCGTGGCGCTGCGGGCGCAGGCGGACCGGCTCCAGCCGTGTGTCCACTGTGGATTTTGCCTTCCGGCTTGTCCCACATACGTGCGACTCGGCGACGAGAACGACTCGCCCCGCGGGCGCCTCCACTTGATGCTGGCCGTGGTAGAGGGGCGGCTCGACGCCGGCTCCTCCGCGTTCCAGACGCACATCGATCGCTGTCTCGGGTGTCGCGCCTGTGAGCCCGTGTGCCCGTCCGGGGTCGAGTACGGCATCCTGCTCGAGAGTGCGCGGGCGGTAGCGTACCGGGCGAAGAGGCCCCCGGCCTCGGTCCGGATGCTCCTGAACGTGTTTTCCCACCGGTCGCGCCTGCGTTGGAGCATGGCGTTGGCAAGGCTCGTTCGCGGGCTCGGGATCGCCCGGCTGCTGGCGCGCTTTCTTCCGAAGATCCGTTCGCTCCATCCCGTGAGGTTCGGTCTCGCGATGCTCGCGGCGAGCAGCGCCTCGCCTCTGCCGCGGGTTCGGAGTGCTCCGGCAGCGAAGGCGATTCCAGATCCTCGGGAGGGCGACGGCGGGGTCCCCTCTCGCGGAAGGGTGGGGGTCTTGGCCGGATGCGTGCAAGCGGGGCTCTTCAAGCACGTCAATTCGGCCACGGAACGGGTTCTGCGAGCGAACGGCTATGAAGTCGTCCCGGTCGTCGGGCAGGGGTGCTGTGGAGCCCTACATACCCATGCGGGCGACCTCAAGCGGGCCCGGGAGCTCGCTCGCCAGAACATCGAAGCGTTCGCGGCGGCCGAAGTCGATGTCATCGCGGTTAACGCAGCGGGGTGCGGCTCCGCCATGAAGGAATACGGCCACCTGTTGTCGCACGACTTCGCGTACACCGGGTCGGCCGATGACCTCGCGAGCAAGACGCGCGACGTCTCAGAGCTCTTGGTGGACGGCGCGTCCGGTCCCAGGGCGGGGGCTCCGCTCCCGCTTCGCGTCACCTACGATGCAGCGTGCCATCTGTGCCATGCTCAGAAGCTGCGAGACGAGCCCAAGGCGTTGCTCCATGCGATCCCCGAGCTCGACCTGGTTCCGCT